>Ga0265780_10007069_pt1 | contig 13828 bp, 22 predicted proteins | sample P1T30metagenome_FD_192432 | JGI IMG/M metagenome (GOLD analysis project Ga0265780, IMG submission 192432) | Plant litter microbial communities from East Loma Ridge, Irvine, California - P1 T30 | ecosystem: Environmental > Terrestrial > Plant litter > Unclassified | place: USA: California... | reverse complement strand
ATGCATCATCCCTTTTCTTAGAGACTAAACGCAGCATTACTAACACCTATACCCATAGTAAGCAAAGACCACGCTCCGTCAGAACGGCAGAGACAAGAGAGCCCAGAAGAGTACTCTTCCGCATCTAGTCAAGCAGGAACTTCAGGATATGACGACGATGATGGATGGAATTATATTGATGAGACAGAAAAGGTGGGTCGGATGGACGAGGTGGATGATTTACTAAGAGAATGGACTACTCTACTTGGATGATGTAGAATCTTTGACATAGCAATTACCAATGTTATATACATGACTGCGAAGTTTCTACGTGCAGCAACTACAAAGGTTTCATACATACTTCCTACATCTATCCGCGACGATGAAGGCGAGCGCACAGTAAGAATAGGTCGCCCACTACAGTACAACGGCCATCTCCCACCACCCATCAGCGTCATAACCATCACTCTACACTAACAAATTATCACAGTCAAGCCTTCCATCTCTGAACTCATCCCTACCCCCTCCGACCCTCGCAAACCCAACCCTACATCCCCCGACATCGCCCTCCGATATCGAACCACACCAAACAGGGTAACCCATCCCACCTCACACTTTTCCGTTCCGTACCTATCCAACGCCGACATATTTTCCGCACATCGGCACCCACGGTGCGACGCGACACTTATGCGCCGGCATCTCATCACGGTTCGCCGTGACAATTTTTCAAGACATGCCCGTACCATCCACCCCCATCCCGGCGCACCATGACAAAACACATAACATAACCCACACGCCGCGGGCTTGACTTGATTTACCCTAACCAAAACCAGTAATAAGCTATCGCGCCCCAACTCGCATTTGGCGTGTGGGCTTTTTTGCTTCTTCGACGTGGACGTGGACGAGCAGTGAGTGGGGTCGGGAATCTTTTGCGTTGCTTTTTTGGCGGGGCAGGGGCGCGTGGAGGGGCGCCACGCGACTGCCACCTGCTTGAGCCCTGACTAGGAAACTTTGAGCGTTGCTTTTGTGGTGAGTAATTTCTGGGTGGCTTGGTGACGTGATGGCGTGATGAATATTCCGAGTCGTGAAATGCTGAAGATTGGGTTAGGATCGTGTCTATTTTGGATAGCTGTGTCTTGTTGGGAGTTTCTGCGTGCGGGTTTCTCCGGTGTTCAGTTGCAAAGTGATACGCGTGTGTGAATGCCTTGCTTGGTGGTCTGGTTCAAGTAGGAGTGATGCGAAAGAATGTGGTGAAATATTTCATGATTCTATTCATGTAAGGTATCTATATACAAATGGAAGCTTCCAGCTTCCGAACGCCAAAGACAATGAAGGTATCGTAAGGTATCATATACAAAAGGCAATCCGCTCAGCAGCGAATTGTTCACCACCAGTCACCCTGGTCGTGCATGGCGGCAGCGACCTTGCGGAAACCAGCAACGTTGGCACCACCGACGAGAGATGGGAACTCGCCCTCGGCAGGGGTGAAGTACTCCTTGGCGGTACCCAGGCAGTTCTCGAAGCAGTCCTTCATGATGCCCTTGAGCTTCTCGTCGACCTCCTCTGCGGTCCATGACAGACGCTGAGAGTTCTGGGCCATCTCGAGACCAGAGACGGCGACACCACCGGCGTTGGCAGCCTTTCCGGGGGCGTACCAGATAGCCTCGCCCTTCTTCTCGCGACGGTGAGCCTCGAAGACCTCAATAGCCTCCTGTGTGCAGCCCATGTTGGAGCCCTCAGCGATGAACTTGGCACCAGACTCGATGAGAGCCTTGGCCTCGTCCTCGGAGACTTCGTTCTGGGTCGCCGAAGGGAGAGCAACGTCGACCTTCTTGACCTCCTTCCATGGGCGGGCACCCTCAATGTACTTGAAGCTGTGGTTCTCCAGAGCAGTAAGAGCCTTGCGCTCCAACTTGAGGGCGGCGATCTGGTTGATGATCTCGGGGGTGAAACCCTTGTCGTCTTCGGCGATCAAAGCGCCCTTGCTGTCGCTGAGGGAGATGACGGTTCCGCCGAGCTCGATGATCTTGAGCGCAGCGTACTGAGCGACGTTTCCGGATCCAGAGAGGGCGACGCGCTTGCCCTTGAACGACTCCTTTCCGCCTGAGGCGTAGTTGATCATGTGGTCAACGTAGTATACGAGACCGTAACCGGTGGCCTCGGGACGGATCAAGCTGCCTCCCCATGAGCCACCCTTGCCAGTGAGGACGCCCTCCCAGCGGTTGCGCTCTGCTCGGTATGCGCCGAAGAGGTAACCGATCTCGCGACCACCGACGCCGATGTCGCCCGCAGGTACGTCTGTGTCAGCACCTGTGATTTACGTAAGTGAAATGTTCCTAGTGGAGAACCAAGAAAGCAGCGCGAACGTCGCCGACGGGGCAGTGCCAGACAGACGGGAAGATAAGGCAAGATAGACCCGCCAGATCTCGTTGGTCTGCTGTCGGAAGAGCATGCGAACCGTTGAAGGTGCATGCCCCACTGAGGCTGAAGTGAAGGGACGCGCTAGGGTCAAGACATACCGATGTGCTTGTTGAGCTCCCTCATGAAGGCAACGCAGAACTTGCGGATCTCGTTGTCAGACTTGCCCTTGGGGTCGAAGTCGCATCCTCCCTTACCACCGCCCATGTTGACTGTAATGCATTAGCTTGGTGTTTGTATGCGTTCGACTCGGGTATGACGTACGGCCGGTGAGCGCATTCTTGAAGATCTGCTCGAAACCCAAGAACTTGAGAATGGAAAGGTTGACGGTAGGGTGGAAGCGGAGACCGCCCTTGTAGGGACCGAGAGCAGAGTTGAATTGCACGCGGTATCCCTTCTGGACCTGGCACTCGCCCTTGTCGTTCTCCCAGACAACGCGGAACTGGATGATGCGCTCGGGGACGGAGACGACCTCGAGGGCCTTCTTGTATTCGGGGTTCTTGGAGAAAAGGGAGGAGGCCTCGAGGGTGGAGACGAGCTCTGTGAGGTGTTAGATGTGTTGCAGATGTGGAGGCGCAAACGTACCCTTCCTGGCTTGCTCAAACTCGGGCTCAGACATTGTGATGTTGTGTATCTTGGGGACTGAAAGAAGATGTGAGGTGATGGAAATTGACACAGTCGAAGAGTCACAAGTTGATGGAGAGAAGAGGCAGGAGAGAGTGTCTGGTATATATAATTGCAGTCGGCGCAAGCTAGATAGTTCGCTGGGCCTGCGGTGACGGTGCGGAACAAAGTCGCACTCGATTTTAGTACGTCAGAGGCCGGGAGATTGGGGTGCTGGACCCGTCTCAGTGGTCAATGGGGTCTACTGCACGCCATGTTGATGCAAACCATGGTGTGCACTTTTTCTACTGATAAGGATCTGGCCAATGGGCGGGCGAGGACAAGTATCGCGGGGTGGTTGCACGTGAAGTAGCGGGGGCTCCGGCCACTCGAGGCTCGTGGCGGGCGGTAATAGTCGAGAGTCAAACCATGGGAGGCGACGCGATTCCGACGTCGGCGGGCGCGCGAGGGAGTCTTGTTACGTTGAGCTTTCGCCTAGTAGCGTGTCAGGGTAAAGAGAACACGCAGGGAGAGTGGGAGAAGCCGGAATGTGGGCGTGAGCTTGGGCCACGCAGGATTGTCTTGGCGAAGCGGCCGCTGGCGACCTCCTGCTGCGGAGATGCCGGACATCCTCACCTTTGTATGCGACGTCAACCCACAAGCTTAAAACCTATACGATATAGACATAGCCTGTCTGCGACATTGCACTGCCTCAATCTCTACCATCGCGCCCTCCGTCATGCGCATATGCGCGCATTGCAGTCATTGAGCTGCAAGATCATGATTTGAGACTCGATGGCGGCGTCACAATATCGACATAGTCATGCATCGGAAATAGGCATAGATGAGCATGCTCCATTTCTACATTTGGTGGCATGTGAAAGAGATCGATTTCCCACCCTCCACGCGCTGACCCCCACGCCCGACATCTCTGCCTCCACACCGAGCACACTCACGGGCAATCGGTAGGGTCCCAATCTGGAGAAAAATTGCACGTCAGTAAAAGCAGCGGGATGAGAGTATTGTCATGGCTGCGTATGCCAGGCACCCAAAGGAACTCACCGGTCACCAGGTATTCGTCCAACCCGTCCATTGTCTCCATGTCGCCATCCTCGATTACGAAGCCTCCAATCTCCGAGTTCTCGACGATTCGCTCCTTCTTCACACTCTTGGGTAGTGGCACGTAGCCGTGTTGCAGACTCCAGCGGACCAAGAGCTGGCCCGGAGTGCACGAATACTTCTTGGACAGGGCCACAATCTTCGGATGCTTCATGCGCAAGGCTCGGACCAGCGGCGCGTATGCCTCTACGACAATGTTGTGCTGCTGGCAAAAGGAAGTAATGTCCTTCCGCCTAGTGTACAAAGTCAGCATAGTTGCGCATGCAATGCAATCCCTTCAGGGAACTCACGTATTGAACGGGTGAACTTCGATCTGGTTAACCGCTGGATGAATCCGGGGATTGGAGTCCAATAGCTCTTGCAACTAGCATATCGTCAGTGATTGACCTCGGCGACGTTGAATGTTCGGTGACGCTCATGACTATACTGAAGAGTCCAATGAGGGCGACTACAACGACTTTCCTATCCTGGGTGTATGTTCGCACTAGAGACTGAATACGGGCCTTCCCGAGACAACTAAAGCAAAAAGACGGGAACCAGGGTCTACTTACATGTTTGACACCATAATTGGAGACGCCTCCAATCTTGACTTCGCCGTCGTTGATTGCGTCTTCCACCGCTCTCCAGCTGTCGAGACGCGCCTGCTTGCCGCCATATGGGGAGTGCAACAGGAATAGATCAATGTAGCCAAGACCCGCCTCCTTGACAGATCTCTTGATGGCTTTGCGGGCCGTTTCGTATGCGGAGTTGGACGCTAGCTTGGAAGTGTAGTGGATGTCTTCGCGCCTGAGCGACTCGGTGTTTGCATCACTTGCGAGAAAGTCAGAGATGGCTTTGCCAGACTCCTTCTCGTTATGGTACATCTGAGCTGAATCGACTCTATGTACGCGTCATCCGTCAGCCGTGTGAAAGCTTGGTCTCGTGATGCTACTCACGCTCGATAGCCAGCCTGCCGTGGTAAGCATTGTGGTTACTGATCATCAGGAACGGCAAAAGCATACCTCGAGCGCCCACCTCACGGCTTGATAAGTCTCCTTCCCGGACGTCAGATAGACGCCGAGATGAATCGTTGGCATGGACAGGCCATTGGAAAGCTGCCACTGTCAGACACGGGCGGCGTCTAGTACGGTCTCGTCGACGCACCTTGGTCCGCGACGCCAATGAGAAGGAAGATTGTGCCATGTTCACTGCTAGGGGCTATGTTGTGCATACACGAAAGTAGATGTGCGATGCTGCGGGAGGCAAGCCACGATGGCAGCAGACTTAAATGGAGTTCCTCGGCGAACTGGTTACATCATGGCCCGTCACGACCGGGGTGTGAACTTTATTGTGGAGGCCTCATCGTGACGACTCTGTCACGACTCTGACATGTCAAGGCTGCGCAGCGTCCCTGGTCTGTTGCAGTTGGAGTAAGAATGCGTTGCACGCACAAAAGCAAAACGGGCCATATGCGCCCGCAGGCTATAGGCTTCACCAACCCGTGGACTGCATCGTGCGGACGGTGCCTGCCGATTGGGGCGCCTGCCCCCACCTCCCGAGGTCCTCAACCTCAGCACCGTGCGCCTAGCGACTAGCCCTCGCTGCAGCAGACCCGACCATCCAGTGCCCTGTCGTACAGTGTCTCGTTAGCACGTAGGACAGCCTCACCGAGGGCGTGCGGGCTTGGATGATCGGCGAAGAACTATTCTTCTTCGGCGGGATGCGCTCGTGAAGCTGGAGGGAACAGGCAGCGCATTGGTGGGCGCCCTGATATTGTGGCTCTCCGGACACACGAACATCCGTTTTACATGCCATGGCAGTGGATCCCCTACCGCGATTGACGAGATCTATCGCCCGGGCGTTTGGAGGCGCCTGTCACTCTAGTCATTCTAGCCAGACTCAAGCATGACAAAAACAACCCGGCGCGCTCAGAAGGGCTCAGTCGCAAAGCCGGCTCGATACGCCTGCATCTCGGCCGCTCCGTCGGTCTCTGCCACTGTCTTGGGTGACCAAACGGCCATCATCGCGCAGCAGCATGTACAAGGAACAGCAAAAAGGGGGGCAGCGGTCGGCTGAAGCGCACGCAAGCAGCCAACGGCAGCGCAGGTAGCGCAGTCTTGACGACACTTGGTTTACTACAGAGTTTTTGAATAGACCGCCTCGGGAGCCGTCGACCTGGCCGCCGACCCGCGAACTGCGCAGCCACCATCGCCGGCTCCACCAGGCCCTGTGTCGCCGCTCATTGGCCGGACGCGCTGAACTTACTGGTTAATGATCAAGGGAGCCGGAGTGGCTCGACTTGATCATCGCCAGGATTATTCCAAAATCGCAGCCATCTCACGGAGGCTTCAATAATTCCTCGCAAGGTTAGCAGGGCGGCGTCGACCGAAGCCACACCATATAAGCAACTTCTCAAGCCTCAGCATCCGTATACTCAACCTCCCCATGTATAAAGCATCTTATCGCGCCCGCTATCGATGCTACCAGAACACCAAGCAACAGACACTGCAGCAGCCTTGAACTAGCCGCCCACTCGGTCGTTTCGTCATTGATCCTGTTCCTCGTCTCATCCTGCCTAACCCTGAGACCCTGGCTCCCTTGGGCTGCTGTTAGCCAGACCCGACATTCTGCACCGGCACGTTTATTTGACAGTGGTTGCACCCAGCTCGGTAAGTTGCGAGCTGCGAGTACACAAACTGGTGTTCTCCTCCAGCCAACCAACCAGCTGTGCTGACTCTTGCCGTTCCTGCAGTAGCTTGCGCTGCCCTCATCATGACAAGTTTACCCGGCTTCACCACAAACTTCCCCGCGGGATACCCGACCTTTCAGACTCGCGGTGGAACTTTTGCGCGCGGCAGCACCTCCTCAGGAGGCTCGCCATCTGTCCCAACCGCCTCGTCTGAGCCGCACTTCGACATCTTCGACTGGCACCCTGCATACCAGAGCTGCCAACGCTATTTCCTCGACCATGCGCAGCACGACAACGGTGTGCAGGCAGTGTGCGCCCTCATCAACATCTGTCTGCCTTTCCAATGGACGCAAACTCCCCTCATGAACGCCTCAGGACCGCTGCCTCACTCGTCGGGCGCTGCTGCATACAACATGCCCTGGCCCCGCCAAGGTCCCGTCACCAATTCGCGAGGCCAGCCGGCGCCGGCATGGGTCTCCCTTGTGCCCTTCATTCGACGTCTTGTCATCACCGGAATGGACAGTCCAGGCATTATGCACGGCTTCTTTGGCGAGGACTGGAGGAAGGGAGTCGGCCCAATGCACGAGTGTGAGCGTCGCAACTACCTTTTTGCAGCCAAGAGTGTGGGTTGGGCAAAGGTCAAGTGCCAGTACGACATGTCACCGCACGAGTCAGTGCCTTTCCTGAAGCCATTGCAGGAGGTCCAGCTGGCCGAGATCGAGGGGGCCGAAAAGACGTGGAGTCAGTGGCTCGCCATGGAGGACTGGATGGTGGGCCCACGGGCACCGGATGCGGACGACCAGCTACAGGATGCCCGTCGCCGTCCATCTTGAAGCTTGGCGTGGAGTATGGCGTTGTCTAGTGCACGGTGGTCGTCAGCATCACGACCGTAATTTGCGTCGCACCAAGACGTGTGTGGATTTATTTGGGTTGGTGAGGGCTGGGGTTAGCGGTCAGTCTTCAGCGATCAGCACTGTGCGCCATCGCTGCGCAATGGTTGTACATGTCCCACGACATGGGCGAGAACGCTTCTATCATCCGGTAGTAATGTAACTATTTCAATACCATCAATGTTACGCATCAAACTTGACGATTTGTGCTCCCCGCACCATCATCTCTTTACCTTTGATTTTAGACACGAAATTCCGGCCATGGAGTATAATATGCAGAGCTTGGCGTGGTATTCCTTTTGCTGACCAGACGCGTTGGAAGGTTCGCGGGTTCTGTGCGCTGTCCGCATCTGTGCATCGTGCCTGCCAAGGAACATCGGCCACCTCAGCTAAGCACGACCACCTTTGTTCCTCGCCGGACCACATCCCATATTCTTTTTCTTGTCAACTACCAGCCCAACGTCCAGGGCGCATTTTTAAACTACATGGGCTATGGAGTCCATGGTCAAGGAATGGACGACTTTCTTGGACAGGTGCCTCGAGCGCCGCGTCCAACCTGACCTGTTCGCTGCAGCCGTCGCGCAGCTGCACGCGAAGTCTCCACTGCCTGGCCGGAAGCTTGCTGCCCTTGTACTTCGACCGCGCGTTGCAGGATCCAGCAATGTCGACCCGCGCTCCATCGTCTTCCTCGAGCAGCTGCTAGCGCTGAAGAAGGTCGATGCTTCTGATGTTCTAACGCTGACGTTCTTGTACTCCAAGGACCGGCTTCCGGTCAAGACAGGCGACGAGAAACCGACCAAGGAGCCGCAATGGGACAATCCACCAGAACTCGAGGAAATTGTCTTCCACCGCTTGCACAAGGCTTTTGCTGCCGAAGAACGGCCTATCAACAATACCGAAGGCTTGCGCACCCTTATTGTTGTAACAAGATGGATGCAGGCGATGGTCACTTCACATACCAGTGATACCATGATCCAGGCCATGGCTGGTATCCAACAACCACAACAACACTCTATCAATGTCCGGGAAGGGCTGGCAATGCTTGTGATTGGCATAATTGAAAACTCAAGAATTCTGCGCATACTGAATAATCCCAAGGGGAAAGGTAAGCGCACCTCTAATTGTTCTGATGTTTGTACAATGTTTTTGAACCGGTTTGCTCAAGACTCAAGAAGTACATTACTCACATGCATTAGATATACGCAAACATTTTATCCAGTCATTCTCTTCTTTTATCCCATTTCTCTCCAACAACTCGGGCGGATCGCATCAGTCGTTGCAACTAGCTGAAAGACTTGAGCTCTCGCAAAAACGACACGACTTTTATGAAAAGCTTCCCAACATGAACGGAGAGGGAAACAGGAGCGCCGGTCTCGAAGTCGCTGCGCTCCAGCTCGATGCCGTGATGGAGCTTCCACAGGTGAATACACGAGCCGGTCTCTACGTATTTTTGAACGCCTTGGTACGTCTTTCAGCTGACGATGTGGCACGTTGCTAACATTCCAAGCTTGTCGCGCGGCCTCTTACTGATGACTTCATCATTATCAATTATCTCCATTCGCGATACAAGGTAGGCCATAATCATTTAATCGCGAAGAAATGCTGACATCCGTCAGTTGGAAGCACAGAACATGGCCACGGACTTGATCACCGCCGCTTTCGATGTCCTGGCCAACGCCATGTATCGCAGTGAACCAACGCAAACAATGTTTCCCCTGAAATCGTTCCTGATCAACAAAGTACCCCTACTCCTCGTGCAAATCTCCGGGTCGATATTTCCGATGACACCAGAAATGTGTATCACACAAGCACTCAGTCACGTGGATCCCCATGCTTTCCCGTCTTTCTCGCAGGGGTTCGACGATATCATGGGAAGTAACAACTCTCTCTCTGATGTCAAGCAAGACTTCCTTAATGCCTGCGCGCTCCATGGGCTCATACCGGCTGGTGCTGTAGAGCGGTTGCTTGGCGAAGCCCCTATGCAAGGTCCTCCATCGAAGAGATACGAGAGGAAGGAGTTACTCAGCCAGTGCAAGTCGAACTTCGACAAAGTCAGCACATACATTGACGAGCTTGAGAGCTTGGATGGAAATGCCGGGGCGGTCGTCGCTGCTGTTACAGATGTAAGACATGACACAAAGAATTGCGAGAGGAACCTGCTGATGTGATGACAGTTCATAGCACATCTCTGCGAAACACAAACGACCATGTATTTGAAGCAACTGTGCTCGTTGATATTCAGAAAACCGCAGGCAATGGATGTCATGCTTCAATTCACTTCGCCGGCAAGCATCCTGCGGCCTCTATGCCAATTCCTCGATGAGTGGCACTACGACAGCGATCAAGGTTAGCTTCATTACATATTGCAAAGATTTGTGACTGACGAATGTAGGTGAATACCAACCGGTCTACGACGAGTTTGGCGCAATACTTGTCCTCGTTATGGCCTTCGTATATCGCTATGATCTTACATATCACGACATTGGCATCCGACATGATACATTTATCGCCAAGCTTATGAAACGCGGCCACCATAGCATGCTCCCCGACGAGTTGAGCGAAGAACAGGGTAAGCATCTCGGCAACTGGCTTAAAGGGCTCTATGATGCCGACAAGGAAGGGCTGAGCAATGAGGTGTTTGCATCCTGTCGGCCACAGGATTTCTATCTTATAGTTCCGACACTTTTCAGGCAGACTGTTGTGGCATGCTCGACAGGCGTACTGTCATTTGAGTCGGTCAAAGGTGGCTTGGAATGTAAGCTTACCCCCAATGTTCTTGTCCAATTAAACACCACTGACTCAATTTCAGATCTCGGAGAGACTTTCCTACTACCATCTTTGATTGAAGGTCTCACGTGGATGGCCTCCTACGCGCTTCTTCAAACACACAAGGACCTCGACTCAATGATACGCATTTTCAATGAAATCATACTGACGACTCCTTCTTCTGGCGATGCACAAGCTATGCACTCGACTATAATAGCGATGGTGGCTAGTCGCCTGGAGAAATGCTTCCGTACGCTACAGCGGCGCGAGCCAAATCGCACGACACTTGAGCCTTTCATCCAGGCAATCAAAGTGCATGCACACTACGAACGGTCCATATACGCTAGCTTGAAGGAGGTGGACCAGTGGACTAATGCGCCGAACAGCACTTTGAACACGTCTCTACGGCATACAATACAACAACTATGTCAATGGGCTTCGACTTCTTCGTTACAGCCAAACCCACCTGGCTATACACATCGCCAAATCTACGCATCGCTCAAGATGCTTGGTGCCACCAGGACGCTACGCGCAATCATAGATGAGGTAAAAGCGCAGACAGATGCTGGCAACGGAGCCGCTGCGCTCGACATTGGCGTGTCTATCATCTGCGCCCCAACCGTTGAAGACAGTCCGATCACGATAGACTGGATGGGAAGCTCGATACCAGCGCCGCCTCAACAACGGACCCGCATGAACCTCCGCGAGATGCTCAAGCAAGAGTTCGAGAGCGCAGCCAATCTGGTCGCAACAGATCCTCTGACTGCAGAGACGATAGTGCGTCTGCACCGCCGAGTAGAAGCGCACTTTGCCTCCCTCAGCGAAGCTGGACTCCAAGCACCACCCATCAACATACCGAGCGTCAACATCGGGGACATGCAATCGCAAACTATATCCGATGATCTGAACCGAGCTATCGACGACGCAGCAGCCGCGACGGTGGTAGACGACATTTCCAACATGGATAACAAAGCGCTGCAACGCAGTATGGACGAACTCACTGGTGCCGAAGGCTTGGACCTGTCCAACATCGGCATGGGCAATGGCGATGCAGGCGCAGGCGATATGAGCACAGACCTGGGCAGCTTGCCTGGTATGGATCTGGGTGACATGGGTAGTATGGGCATGGATATGGACATGGACATGAACATGGATATGGGTGGTGGCGGAGGAGATGACGACTGGGGTCTGGATTTCGATAACATGTAGAGTGTGTTTGAGGAGCACTCTTCATGGAGTCCGTACCTAGGCATGCAGACTATTCTTCTAAAGGCAATGCTTGGGATAAGCGCTTAGGATGGGTTGGAGCGGAATGGTTGGTTATGAGAGGTAATCTACTATCGCATCTTACGGCGTCCTGCAATCGAGTACAATACAAGCGGAGCAAACATCAGCCCGCTACATGCCATGTAAATGTATGTATGACTGTACCGAGGTAACCCTACTAACCCCAAACCGGCAAGAAGTACGATAGAACCGGGGGTGGGGGTGGTCCTACCTGCATAAACTCCGGAAGCCATTGCCCCACCATGTTTCCCGACGGTGACGACGGTGCCGACAGTCAGCTTGTAAACAACACACGAATGAACTCTCGGTACTCTATCCCAAGCATTCCCTGCTGAAAGCTTATCTCTTCTCTCCTACTCCAAATCTACAACAGGAACCACATCACTCGCATTCTACATCTCCACCAGGCCTACCCAACACACACACAGAGCAGGCAGCAAAGCAGCAAACATGCCGTACGACCTTAAAGGCAGGAATGTACTTATCACCGGTGGATCAGCGTATGTACATCGGATCTTCCTGAATGCCTTCCTCCATACATTTCACTCTATACCCGCTATGTCGTCTTCCAAATCTCAACGCTGACTAACGCCCCCAATTCAGCGGTCTCGGCGAACTCCTCAGCACGACGTTTGCGAGTGAAGGCGCCAATGTGGCGATTAACTACTTCAACCGGATTGAGCCCGCGCAGAAGGTGCAGAAGGCTTGTCAAGAGCATGGGGTTAAGGCTGTTGTTATCAAAGCGGTGAGTTGTGGTGGGTTTGGTAATTGAGAGTTTGGAAGAAGAGATGCTAATACGTGCGACAGGATATGACATCCACGGATGAGGCGAGGAGAGCAATTAGGGAGACGATTGAACATTTGGGAGGGTTAGACGTTATCATCGCGAACGCAGGCTGGACGCGCTTCTCCGAGTGGAAAGACCTCGACTCCATGAGCGATGAAGAGTGGGATAAGTGCTGGAATGCGAATGTCAAAGTGCCCAAGGCATTGTTGTCTGAGGCAAGGAGCACGTTTGATGCGAATCCAGATGGTGGGCTGATGATTACTACGGGCAGTATCGCGGTACGTTCTCAATTTCCTTTATCTTGACACAACTACGGACTATGGGTTTGTAATTGAGTACTGATCCCGAATCACAGGGTGTCAGCCAAGGCGGCTCCAGCATGCCCTACGCCGTCACCAAAGCAGCCCAACTCCAACTCGTCAAATGCCTTGCCGCCACCGTCGGGCCCAAGATACGCGTCAATACCGTTCTCCCAGGCTTACTGTTGACCGAATGGGTAAGGATGCAGAAGCCATCCAGACGTGCCATGCTGACAGTCACGCAGGGCCTCAAGTATAGCAAAGAGAAGATCGAGCAGCTCACGAATGCTGCAGCGCTGAAGCATGTAACTTTCATGGATGACTGTGCTTCGGCGTATGTCATGTTGGCGAAGAATACTAGTATGACTGGTATGCGCATTCAGGTTGACGCTGGACTCAACATCCAGGGCGCGTAAGGATGCTATGGAAGTGTCCACTATCAAGGATTTCCTTCGGTCTAGCAATGAAATTAATAATTTCATGGCCTGTAAACATGTCACTCACTGCCTCGGTGACGATTGGTCGCGGAAAAGCAAGACCTCGGCCGTGGGTGTTGGGTAACCCCACGGCGCTAATTCAAGCTGCAGGGCACCTCACGTCAATTCCCCGCGCCCGAACCTCCGCATCTCCGCAGAGCTTCTGGAAATCAACACCATGACTCCCCAAACTTCATAGCCCGAAACACGCCATGTCTTCTTCTTTGAGTACCGTTTCCAGAGCAGCCCCGCGTCTTCCGCGCCGGTGTATGCGATGCGGCGAGCGGAGCGCCAACTGCCAGCCTGCACGGCGGCGCTGGATGAGCAGCGTGCGAGACGCGCCCGCTACGAGACCCAAGACTGCCATCTTCTTCCCTGGTACTTCTTTCTAGCTTCCACATATTTCAGCATGTTAGTATACTAAGCAATACCAGGTCAAGGCGTACAACGCGTGGGAATGTGCACACCGTGGCTGCAAGCCTTCCCCCAGACCGCGAAACCCATCCTCGAGGAGATTGACGAGACCCTTCAACTCC
>Ga0265780_10007068_pt1 | contig 13830 bp, 6 predicted proteins | sample P1T30metagenome_FD_192432 | JGI IMG/M metagenome (GOLD analysis project Ga0265780, IMG submission 192432) | Plant litter microbial communities from East Loma Ridge, Irvine, California - P1 T30 | ecosystem: Environmental > Terrestrial > Plant litter > Unclassified | place: USA: California... | reverse complement strand
CATCGGTAACAAAAGCAGCAACTGGATGCTGGTCGCCTTCGGCATGGTCGGCACCACGCTGTCCGGCGCCACCTTCATCAGCGTGCCGGGCGCGGTCGGCAAGGATGCCTTCGGCTACGGCCAGATCCTGATCGGCTACGTGATCGGCTACATCGCCGTCGCCTACATCCTGCTCCCGCTGTACTACCGCCTGAAACTCACATCGATCTATCATTACCTCGACGTGCGCCTGGGCCGCCGCGCCTACCAGAGCGGGGCGGGCTTCTTCATCATCTCGCGCCTGCTCGGTTCCACCGCGCGGCTGTATCTGGTGGTGAACATCCTGCAGGCCATCATCCTCGACAGCCTGGGCATTCCGTTCTGGCTGACCACCCTGGTCATCCTCGGCATGATCCTGATGTACACCTACCAGGGCGGCGTGAAGACCATCGTCTGGACCGATACCCTGCAAACGAGCTGCATGCTGTTCGGCCTGTTCGCCTGCGTCTGGTTCCTGCTCGACGGGCTCGGCATGTCGATAACCGAAAGCCTGGATGCCATGCAGTCGCAGGGCCTGGCGCGCATCTTCACCCTTGATGTCGACAGCCCGAACTACTGGCTCAAGCAGATCGTCGCCGGCATCTTCATCGTGCTGACCATGACCGGCATGGACCAGGAAATGATGCAGAAGACGATCTCGGTCAAGACCCTGAAGGATTCGCAGAAGAACCTGCTGAGCCTGACCGCCGTGCTGGTGGTCGTGCTGTCGAGCTTCCTGTTCCTGGGCGGGCTGCTGTACCTGTACGCGCCCAGCGTCGGCGTGATGGCGAGCGGCGACAAGATCTTCCCGGCCGTGGTGATGGGCCACCTGCCGGCGGCGGTGCAGATCATCTTCCTGATCGCGCTGGTCTCGGCCCTGTTCCCCAGCGCCGATGGGGCGATTACCGCGCTGACCTCCACCTTCTGCATCGACATCCTCGGCATCAAGCGCCGCCCCGACCTGAGCATCGAACGCCAGGAAGGGCTGCGCCGCCATGTCCACCTCGGCTTTGCCGCGTTGTTCCTGGTGCTGGTGATGGGCTTCAAGTGGATCGACGAGCCGAGCATGATCGTGATCATCCTGAAGCTGGCCGCCTACACCTATGGCCCGCTGCTCGGCCTGTTCGCCTTCGGCATGCTCACGCGCCGCACGCTGGTCGACCGCCTGGTGCCGTACGTGACGATCGGCGCACCGCTTGTTTGTGCGTTGCTTGAGCACTATCAACAATATCTCCTGGGTAATTATCGCCTGGGCCTTGAACTGTTGGTCCTGAATGGCATACTCGTATTCGCCGGTTTGTTCGCGATTTCCCGGAAAGAGGTCATGAACAACACGGCTGTTGCCGCCTGACGCCCAGGCGCACATATTACAAACGCATCACGTCCAACCCTTTTAGCGGAGTTCCGATGTCTTTCAAGCCCCTGTCTTCCCTGCGCCGCGGTTTCGGCATGCTCTGGCGCGGTCTCGACGCCACGCGCCGGTTCATCCTGAACCTGTTCTTCCTGCTGATCGTGATCCTGCTCCTGACGGCGATCTTCAGCGGCGGCGTCAAGCCGCTGGCTGCCAAGACGGCGCTGGTGCTGGAGCTGCGCGGCGACCTGGCCGAGCAGAACACCGGCAGCTTCAGCGATACCGTGGTGGGCAGCCTCGGCGGCGAAACCCGCCGCACCATCCAGCTGCGCGACTTGCTGACTGTGCTGAACGCGGCGGCCAAGGACGAGAACATCAACAGCGTGTACCTGCTGCTCGACGAAATGGACGGCGGCGGCCTGGCCCAGCTGCGCGAAATCGGCGCCGCCATCGACCGCGTGAAGGCGGCCGGCAAGCGCGTGGTGGCCTGGGGCGGCATGTACGACCAGAAGCGCTACCTGCTGGCCTCGCACGCCAACGAGGTCTACGTGCACCCGATGGGCATGGTGATGATCGAAGGCTTCGGCCGCCACCGCAACTACTACCGCGACGCCCTCGATAAACTCGGCGTGACGGTCAACCTGATCAAGGTCGGCACCTACAAGAGCGCGGCCGAGCCGTATATCTCCAACGCGCCGTCGCAGGCGGCGCTGGAAGCCGACACCTATCTGTACGGCGACCTGTGGAACAACTACACCGCCCAGGTCGAGAAGAACCGCAAGCTGCCGGCAGGCGCCATCGCGCGCGGCATCGACCAATTGCCGCAACTGATGGAAGCCGCCGGTGGCAGCGCCGCGCAGGTTGCCGTGAACCAGAAGCTGGTGGACGGCATCAAGACCAAGGACGAAGTGCGCGCCATGATGATCAAGCGCGGCGCCTTCGACGAGGCGATCGATTCGTTCCGCCAGGTGTCGTTCAACGACTACCTCCAGCGCAACCCGCAGAAGGTGCTGGGCGACGCGGTCGGCGTGATCGTGGCCGAAGGCGAGATCGTCGACGGCCAGGGCGGCCCGGGCGTTGTCGGCGGCATCTCGACCGCCAACCAGATCCGCCAGGCGCGCGAGGACGACGCGATCAAGGCCGTGGTGCTGCGCGTCGACTCGCCCGGCGGCAGCGCCTACGCGTCGGAACTGATCCGGCGCGAGCTGGAGCTCACGCGCGCGGCCGGCAAGCCGGTCGTGGTCTCGATGGGCAACGTGGCGGCGTCCGGCGGCTACTGGATCTCGATGGCGGCCGATGAAGTGATCGCCGACCCGGCCACCATCACCGGCTCGATCGGCGTGTTCGCCATCCTGCCGACCGCCGACAAAGTGGCCGACAAGCTGGGCGTGCGCACCGGCGGCTACACCACCACCTGGCTGGCCGACGCCTACAACCCGCTGCGCCCGATGGACCCGCGCTTCACCCAGCTGATCCAGTACAGCATCAACCACGTCTATAAAGAGTTCACCACCAAGGCCGCCGTGGCGCGCAAGACCAGCGCCGCGAAAATCGACGAAGTGGGGCAGGGCCGCGTCTGGACCGGCGCCCAGGCCAAGGAACGCGGCCTGGTCGACACCCTGGGCAGCTACGGCGATGCGCTGCGCTCGGCCGCCAAGCGCGCCAAGCTGGGCGACGATTTCCGCATCTCGTATGTCGAGCGTCCGGGCTCGAAGTTCGAGCGCTTCCTGGAAATGATGGGCGCCTCGACGCAGACCGCCGTGAACATCCAGGTCAAGCTGGGCATGCTGCCGGACGCGCTGCCGGCCGGCGCCGTGGCTGGCGTGGCGAAGGACCTGGGCTGGCTGAACGAGCTAGCCGACGGCAAGAAGCCGTTCGCCGCAGTCACGCACTGCCTGTGCGAACTGCCTTGATGCCTTGAGCGATGTAGCAAGTTTGTAACCGCTGTTACAAATTCCCTGAGCGGGCGCTGGTGATTCCAGCGCCCGTTTTCGTTCATCTGCGGCCTTTATTACGCCTATGGCGTTAAACGGTGTAAAGACTGCCGCGGCGCTGGGCGTTCGACGCGTTTCTGGACACTGCGCTATGTACGTTACGAAACATTAAGTTGCAACGCTCCATGCTACATTCCAAGCTGATTACATTGTGCGTTTGTCAGCAGTTCGAATAACAAGGATGAGCATGGATTCTCCCGTTTCCCCCAACAAGCCGGCCCTCACTCAGCCCCAGCCACGTCCGCGGCGCAGCCGCCTCGTCGGCAGCATCGTCGCCATCCTGGCCATGGTCGCCCTGGGCGCCCTGGCCTGGTACCTGACCCACCGCACGCCGGAAGGCGCGGGCGGTCCCGGCGGGGCCGGTGCGCGCCAGGGCGGGGCGCCGGGCGGGGCGGGCGCAAGGGGGCCGGGCGGGCCCGGCGGCGGACGCGGCGGGCCGGCCACCACGGTCGGCGTGGCCACGGCCGAGCAGGTCGATCTGCCGGTCACGCTGGAAGCCCTGGGCACGGTGGTGCCGGCGGCGGTGGCGACCGTGCGTCCGCAAGTCTCGGGTGTGCTTCAGAAGATCAACTTCACCGAAGGCCAGCTGGTGCGCGCCGGCCAGGTGCTGGCCACCATCGATCCGCGCACCTTCGAGATCGCACTGCTGCAGGCCACCGGCCAGCGCCAGCGCGACGAAGCCCAGCTCGAAAGCGCACGCCTGACCCTGTCGCGCTACCGCACCCTGCTGGAACAGGACTCGATCGCACGCCAGGAAGTCGATACCCAGGCCGCGCTGGTCAAGCAGCTGGAAGGGGCGATCACCACCGACCGCGCCGCCGAAAACCAGGCGCGCCTGAACCTGAGCTATACCCAGGTCAAAGCGCCGATCGCCGGCCGCGTCGGTTTGCGCACCGTCGACATCGGCAACCTGGTCGGCAGCGGCGACGCGAATGGCATCGCCGTCATCACCCAGTTCTCGCCGATCGACGTCGAATTCGCCGTGCCGCAGGATGGCGTGCCCGAGCTGCAAAGCCGCATCGTCGCGAATGCCACGCTGCCGGCGGTGGCGCTGGACCGCACCCGCACCAACGAACTGGCGCAAGGGCGCTTCGCCGCGCTCGACAACCAGGTCGACGTCCAGACCGGCACCGTGCGCGCCAAGGCCCGCTTCGAGAACAAGGACAACAAGCTGTTCCCGAGCCAGTTCGTGAACCTGCGCCTGCAGGTGCGCACCATCGAGAATGCCGTCGTGGTGCCGGTGAACGCGCTGCGCCACGGCGCCAACGGCGACTTCGTGTTCGTGCTGAACGAGCAGGCCAAGACCGTGGCTATGCGCACCGTGAAGCGCGGCCAGGCCACCGTCGACAAGATCCAGGTGCTGGAAGGCCTGAAGCCGGGCGAGCGCGTGATCACCGAAGGCGCCGACCGCCTGAAGGATGGCGCCAAGGTGACGCTGCCGGGCGAGCGCCCGCAAGGACAGGGCCAGCAGGGTGAGCGCCCACGCCGCCAGCGTGAAGGAAACACGCAATGATGAAGTTCGTAGGGTGGACGGGTTCCCCGTCCACGCGTTCAACGCACGGTGGCGTTTACACGGTGCGTGATGGAGAGGTAACGCCATGAGCCCATCCGGCCCATTCATCCGCCGCCCGGTCGCCACGGCCTTGTTGATGCTGGCGATCGTGCTGGCCGGCCTGGTCGGCTACAAGTTCCTGCCCCTGTCGGCGCTGCCGCAGGTGGACTTCCCGACCATCCAGGTGCAGACCCTGTACCCGGGCGCCAGCCCCGAGGTCATGTCGCGCACCGTCACCGCGCCGCTGGAGCGCCAGTTCGGCCAGATGTCGGGCCTGTCGCGCATGAGTTCCACCAGCGCCGCCGGCGTCTCTGTGATCACGCTGCAGTTCGGCCTCGGCCAGACGCTGGACGTGGCCGAGCAGGAAGTGCAGGCCGCAATCAATGCCGGCGGCTCGCTGCTGCCGGCCGACCTGCCGGCGCCGCCGGTCTACGCCAAGGTCAATCCGGCCGACGCGCCGGTGCTGACCCTGGCCATCACCTCGGACACGATTCCGCTCACCGAGGTGCAGAACCTGGTCAACACCCGCCTGGCGCTGAAGATCAGCCAGGTCTCGGGCGTGGGCCTGGTCTCGCTCTCGGGCGGCCAGCGTCCGGCCGTGCGCATCCAGGCCGATACCGAGGCCCTGGCTTCCTACGGCCTGGGCCTGGACTCGCTGCGCACCGCCATCACGGCGGCCAACGCCAACAGCGCCAAGGGCAGCTTCGACGGCCCCTCGCGCGCCTACGCCATCAACGCCAACGACCAGCTGGTGACCGTCCCGGATTATAAAAACCTGATCGTCGCTTACCGCAATGGCGCTCCGGTGCGCCTGGAAAACGTGGCGCAGGTCGTGGACAGCGCCGAGAACGTGCGCCTCGGCGCCTGGGCCAACCTGAAACCGGCGATCATCCTGAACGTGCAGCGCCAGCCTGGCGCGAACGTGATCGCCACCGTGGACGCCATCAAGGAGCGCCTGCCCGAGCTGCAGGCCGGCCTGCCGGCGTCGCTGCGCCTGGACGTGCTGAGCGACCGCACCACCGGCATCCGCGCCTCGGTCGAGCACGTGCAAATCGAGCTGCTGCTGGCCGTGGTGCTGGTGGTGCTGGTGATCTTCGCCTTCCTGCACAGCATCCGCGCCACCGTGATCGCCAGCCTGGCCGTGCCGATCTCGCTGATCGGCTCCTTCGGCGTGATGTATTTGCTCGGCTACAGCCTGAACAACCTGTCGCTGATGGCGCTGACGATCGCCACCGGTTTCGTCGTCGACGATGCGATCGTCATGATCGAGAACATCGCACGCTATATCGAGGAAGGCGAAAAGCCGATGGCCGCGGCGATAAAAGGCGCAGCGCAGATCGGCTTCACCATCATCTCGCTGACCGTGTCGCTGATCGCGGTGCTGATCCCGCTGCTGTTCATGGGCGACGTGGTGGGCCGCCTGTTCCGCGAATTTGCGGTGACGCTGGCCATCACGATCCTGATTTCCGGCGTGGTGTCGCTGACCCTGGTGCCGATGATGTCGGCGCGCTGGCTGCGCAGCCATGAGGAGGAAAAGCCGGGCAAGTTCGCACGCAAGACCCAAGCCTTCTTCGACCGCGTAATCGCCAAGTACGACCGCGGCCTGGAGTGGGTGCTGGCGCGCCAGGGCCTGACCCTGCTCGTCGCCCTGGCCACGCTGGCGCTGACCGCCTTGCTTTGGGTCGTGATCCCGAAAGGCCTGTTCCCGATCCAGGACACGGGCCAGCTGCAGGCGCGCGTGGAAGCGCGCCAGGCGATCTCGTATGCGCGCATGGCCGAGATGCAGCAGGCCGCCGCAAAAGAGATCCTGGCCGATCCTGCCGTCGAATCGCTGGCCTCGAACGTGGGCGTGGATGCCGCCAACAACACCATGCTGCATGCCGGCACCATGCTGATCAATTTGAAGCGCGACCGCGACGGCGACATCGACGAGATCATGACGCGCTTGAAGAACCGCGTCGCCAACGTGGCCGGCCTGACGCTGTACCTGCAGCCGACCCAGGACCTGACCATCGACGCCGAGAGCGGCCCGACCCAGTACCGCGTGTCGCTGGAAGGGGCCGATAACGCTACCGTGACCGAATGGGCGCACAAGCTGGTCGACCGCATGGCGCAGCAGAAGCAGCTGCGCAACGTCACCACCGACGCCGGCGCGGTTGGAGCCGCCGCCGTGGTCCACATCGACCGCGACACCGCCTCGCGCCTGAACATCACCGCGTCCGCCATCGACGACGCGCTGTACAGCGCCTACGGCCAGCGCATCGTCTCGACCATCTTCACCGAGACCAACCAGTACCGCGTGATCCTGGAAGCCCAGCAGGACGAGGCGATGTCGCTGGCGAGTTTGGGCCGCCTGCAACTGCGCACCGGATCCGGCGAGCCGACCCCGCTGTCGGCGGTGGCCACGATCCGCGAGGAAGAAGCGCCGCTGCAGGTGACCCACGTGGCGCAGTACCCGGCCACCACCATCGGCTTCGACACCGCCGGCGGCGCCTCGCTCGGCCAGGCGGTCGATGCGATCCGCGCTGCCGCCGCCGACATCAAGCTGCCGCCGGCCGTGACGCTGACCTTCCTCGGCGCGTCCGGCGCCTACGAAAAATCGCTGTCCAACCAGCTGTGGCTGATCCTGGCGGCGGTGGTCTGCGTCTACATCGTGCTGGGCGTGCTGTACGAGAGCTACATCCATCCGCTGACCATCCTCTCGACCCTGCCGTCGGCCGGCGTCGGTGCGCTGCTGGCGCTGTGGGTCACGGGGCAGGGCCTGGGCGTGATCGGCATTATCGGCATCATCCTGCTGATCGGCATCGTCAAGAAGAACGCCATCATGATGATCGACTTCGCCATCGAGGCCGAGCGCGACGGGGGCAAGAGCCCGCATGACGCCATCCGCCAGGCGGCCCTGCTGCGCTTCCGCCCGATCCTGATGACGACGCTGGCCGCGCTGTTCGCCGCCGTGCCGCTGATGTTCGGCTGGGGCGAGGGCGCCGAGCTGCGGCGTCCACTGGGCCTGGCCATCTTCGGCGGCCTGATCGTCAGCCAGCTGCTCACGCTGTTCACCACGCCGGTGATCTACCTGGCGTTCGACCGCACCGCGCGCCGCTGGTCGGGTAAAGCCCCGGCCAAGCCGAAAGAGGTCGGCGCATGAACCTGTCGAAACCCTTTGTCCAGCGCCCGATCGCGACCGTCCTCCTGACGCTCGGGCTGGCGCTGGCGGGGATTGCCGCCTTCTTCGTGCTGCCGGTGTCGCCGCTGCCGCAGGTCGACTTCCCGGCCATTTCCGTGTCGGCGTCCTTGCCCGGCGCCAGCCCGGAAACCATGGCCAGCAGCGTCGCCACGCCGCTCGAACGGCGCCTCGGCGTGATCGCCGGCGTCAACGAGATGACCTCGAACTCGGGCAACGGCTCGACCCGCATCAATCTACAGTTCGAGCTGAACCGCAAGATCGACTCGGCCGCGCGCGAAGTGCAGGCCGCGATCAGCGCCTCGCGCGCCGACCTGCCGTCGACCCTGCGCAGCAACCCGACCTACCGCAAGGTCAATCCCTCGGATGCGCCGGTGATCATCCTGGCGCTGACCTCGAAAACCCGCTCGCCGGGCCAGATCTACGACGCGGTCTCGAACATCATCCAGCAGCGCCTGGCCCAGGTGCCGGGCGTGGGCGAAGTCGAGATCGGCGGCGGCTCGCTGCCGGCCGTGCGCGTGGAACTCAATCCCTACGCGCTGAACCGCCTCGGCGTGTCGGCCGAAGACGTGCGCGCCGCCATCCAGGCCAGCAACCCGAACCGCCCGAAAGGCGCGATCGAGGGCAGCGGCAACCGCCTTCAGATCTATTCGCAGGCCGACACGCCAACCAATGGCCGCAGCGCCGCCGACTACCGCGACCTGGTGGTGGCCTGGCGTAACGAGGCGGCCGTGCGGCTCTCCGACGTGGCCGATGTGATCGACGGCCCGGAAAACATCAATACCCTCGGTTTGTTCAACGGCGAGCCGGCGGTGATCGTGCTGATCACGCGCCAGCCGGCGGCGAACGTGATCGAAACCGTGGACGGCGTGCGCGACCTGCTGCCAACGCTGCAGTCGCAGCTGCCGGGCGACATCACGCTGCAGGTGGCGTCGGACCGCACCAACTCGATCCGCTCCTCGCTGCACGAGATCGAGTTCACCTTGCTGATCTCGATCCTACTGGTGGTGCTGGTGGTGAGCGTCTTCCTGCGCAGCGTGCGCGCCACCGTGATCCCGGCGGTGGCCACCGTCGTCTCGCTGCTCGGCACCTTCGGCGTCATGTGGATGCTGGGCTTTAGCCTGAACAATCTGTCGCTGATGGCGCTGACGGTGGCCACCGGCTTCGTGGTCGACGACGCCATCGTGGTGCTGGAAAACACGGCGCGCCATGTCGAGAAGGGCATGGACCGCATGCAGGCCGCGCTGCTCGGCGCGCGCGAGGTGGGCTTTACCGTGCTGTCGATCAGCCTGTCGCTGGTGGCGGTCTTCATTCCGCTGCTGTTCATGGGCGGGCAGGTGGGCCGCTTGTTCCGCGAATTCGCGGTCACGCTGTCGGCGGCCGTGATGATTTCGCTGGTGATCTCGCTCACCACCACGCCGATGATGTGCGCCTGGCTGCTCAAGAAGGGCCACACCATCGAGCGCCCGCCGGGCCGCTTGGCGCGCTGGTCGGAGAATGGGTTCAACCGTCTGCTGAAGACCTACGAGCACGCGCTCGACTGGGCCCTGGCCAGCCGCGGCCTGGTGATGCTGATCCTGGCCTTCGTGGTGGCCCTGAACGTGTATTTGTTCGCGGCGGCGCCGAAAGGCTTCTTCCCGCAGCAGGACACGGGCCAGATCAATGGCGGCATCCGCGCCGACCAGAGCATTTCCTTCCAGGCGATGCAGGCCAAGATGCGCCAGCTGGTCAACATCATCAAGCGCGACCCGGCTGTGGACACGGTCGTTGGCTTTACCGGCGGCGGACGCGCCGGCGGCGGCTTCATGTTCATCAACCTGAAGCCGGCCTCGGAGCGCGACGTGAAAGGCCAGGCCGTGATCGCGCGCCTGCGTCCGCAACTGGCGCGGGTCACCGGCGTGTCGCTGTTCCTGAATCCGGTGCAAGATTTGCGCATGGGCGGGCGTTCGTCCAACTCCACCTACCAGTACACGCTGAAGAGCGACAGCAGCACCGACCTGAAAGTGTGGGCGGCGCGGCTGGCAGACGCCATGAAGAGTCAAAAAGCGCTGGTCGACGTGGATACCGACCAGGCCGAGAACGGCGTCGAGATGTTCGTCACCATCGACAAGGAAAGCGCCGCGCGCCTGGGCATCAGCACGCGCGACGTCGACAACGCGCTGTACAACAACTTCGGCCAGCGCCAGGTGGCCAACATCTACGATGAGCTGAACCAGTACCACGTGATCATGGGCGTGGCGCAGAAGTATGCGCAGTCGCCGGAAGCGCTGAAGGATGTGTACGTGCCGGCGCGGGCGACAAGCACCGGCAGCGGCAGTGCCGGCGCCACCGGCAGCGCAACTGCCAGCGCCGGCGGCGCGGGTGGCAGTGGTACGCCGGGCGCGTCCTCGGGCACCGGTTCCGGCGTCTCGGCCACCGGCGCCATCAGCGCCAACGGCACGCCGACCCCGGCATCGAGTCTCACCGCCACGCGCGACGCCTCCAGCGGCTCGGCCCTGTCCAGCACGGCCGCCAACATGGTGCCGCTGTCGGCCATCGCCAGCTTTGCCGAAAGCTCGACGCCGACTTCGGTGAACCACCAGGACGGCGAACTGGCGACCACGGTCTCGTTCAACCTGGCCGAAGGTTTCAACCTGTCCGACGGCCAGGCCGCCGTGCGCCAGGCCGAAGCCGACATCGCCATGCCGTCCAACGTGCGCGGCAGCTTCGAAGGCACGGCGCGCGCGGCCCAGGAATCGAACAAGGAACAGCCGCTCCTGATCCTGGCGGCCATCGTGGTCATCTACATCGTGCTCGGCATCCTGTACGAAAGCCTGGTGCACCCGGTGACGGTGCTGTCCACGCTGCCCTCGGCCGGCGTCGGCGCCGTGCTGGCGCTGCTGCTGTTTAACATGGAGTTCTCGATCATCGCCCTGATCGGCGTGTTCCTCCTGATCGGCATCGTCAAGAAGAACGCAATCCTGATCATCGACTTTGCGCTGGAAGCCGAGCGTGCGTGCGGGCTGAATGCGGTGGAAGCCGTGCGCGAAGCCTGCCTGCTGCGCTTCCGCCCGATCCTGATGACGACCCTGGCCGCGGCCCTGGGCGCGCTGCCGCTGGCCATCGGCTTTGGCGAAGGGTCCGAGTTGCGCCAGCCGCTCGGCATTGCCATCATCGGCGGCCTGATCGCCAGCCAGCTGCTCACGCTCCTGACCACGCCGGTGGTCTACGTCCTGATGGACAAGCTGCGCCGCCGCACCCCCGAAGAACGCGAGCTGACCCGCCATCCGCTCGAAGAAGAAGACGCTGTCCCGACCCCATCGAAATGAGTAACCCTATGCGTGAACCCAAGCTCCTCCGCCTGTCTCTCCTGATCCTTGCCGCCGGCCTGGCCGGTTGCAGCGTCGGCCCTGCCTACCAGGTGCCGAGCACGCCGGCGCCGGCGGCCTTCAAGGAACTGGCCGGCTGGGTGCCTGCGGCGCCCGCCGACACGCTGGAACGCGGGCCATGGTGGCAGCTGTTCGACGACCCCATCCTGAACGAACTGGCAAGCAGCATCGAGGTCTCGAACCAGAACGTGGCGGCGGCGGTGGCCAACTATGCGCAGGCACGCGCCCTGGTGGCGCAGCAGCGCGCGGCCTTGTTCCCGTCGCTGAACCTGAGCCTGAGCGGCGACCGGTCCGGCGTGCGCGGGCAGGGCGCGGATAATTCGTACCGCCTGAACCTGGGCGGCAGCTGGGAGCCCGACGTCTGGGGCCGCCTGCGTGCCGGCGTCACCAGCGCCGAGGCCAGCGCCGCGGCCACGGCGGCGGACCTCGCCAGCGCGCGCCTGTCGGCGCAGGGCGAACTGGCGGCCAACTACTTCACGGTGCGCGAGCTCGATGCCACGCGCGCGCTGCTGGCGGACACCGTGGCCGGCTACGAACGCGTGCTGCAGATTACCCGGAACCGCTTCAACGTCGGCATCGTCGCGCGCACCGACGTGCTGCAGGCCGAGACCCAGCTGGCGAATGCCCGCAATGACGAACTGGGTGTGGTGCGCCAGCGTGCCCAGGCCGAGCATGCGATCGCGATCCTGCTCGGCCGCGCGCCGGCCGACTTCACGCTGGCGCCCTTGCCGGACTGGCGCGTGAAAGTGCCCGAGGTGCCGGTCGGCGTGCCGTCGACGCTGCTGCAGCGCCGTCCCGACATTGCCGCCGCCGAGCGCGACGTGGCTGCCGCCAACGCCGACATCGGTATCGCGCGCGCGGCCTACTTCCCGAACATCGGCCTGTCGGCGTCGGGCGGCACCGGGGGCAGCCGCGTGTCGGACCTGTTCTCGGCCTCCAGCGCGGCCTGGTCCTTCGGACTGTCGGCGGCGCAAAGCATCTTCAATGCCGGCGCCACCCGGGCGGCGGTGGCCGGCGCCGAGGCGCGCCAGCAGGCGGCGGCCGCGCGCTACCGCCAGACCGTGCTCACCGCGTTTGCCGACGTCGAGGACCAGCTGACGGCCACGCGCGTGCTGGCCCAGCAGCAGGACCTGCGGCGCCAGGCGGCCGAAGCGGCCAACCTGGTCGAGCAGCAGATCCTGAACCAGTACAAGGCGGGGCAGGTGAGCTATACGGAAGTGGTGCAGGCCCAGGTCACGGCGCTGAACGCGCGCCGCTCGCTGCTGCAGGTGCAGGCGGATCGCCAGACGGTGGCGGTGTCGCTGATCCAGTCGCTGGGTGGCGGGTGGCAAGTAGGTGGGCAGCCGTAAGGGCTACGTCGTTTTGCCGTTGTTGTTCGTCGTTCGTAGGGTGGACTCCCGAGTCCACGCTGTAGGGCATATGCATACCGTTACAGTGTGCAGCAGTACGACAGCGTGGACTCAGGAGTCCACCCTACCAAACCTTGAAAAGCGTAACCGCATGCCCACCTTGCGTTGACATTCACTCAACCCAAGGCATGCCGTGTTCAACTTTCGCCATCCGAAACCCGTCATCGACGGACGCGCCGTTGCGGTCCAGGTCGTGCAGCAGAAGCAGGCCGCCAAGCCGCAGACGGGCGTGCTGGTCGTCGACAAGACTAAAGAACCGGCGCCCGTGCCGCCAACGGCAGGCACGAACGCCTCTACCAAAGACTAGCTCAGGACCGTCGCCGCGCCAGCTGCACCCCGACCACGGCTGCCACCAGCGCCGCGCCCAGCGCCAGCTTGGCGTGTCCGCGCGGCTCCGGCCGCAACCCGTGGCTATGCAGGCCGTCCGCACTATGCGGCGGCTTGTACATGCTGCCGGTGGTGTTCCCGGTGCGGTCGGCGCGGCGGCTCCAGGTGTCGAGGAAGCGCCCCATCAATGAGGTGGTGGCCGGCGAGGCCAGTTCGCCCAGCTTCAGCATCGAGGCCGGCGCGCCAATCACGGTGGTGGCGCGCGGCTTGCGGGCCAGCTTGACGACGGCGTCGGCCACCGTTTCCGGGTCCAGCACGCCGGGCGGGTAGGACAGCCGGGCGCCGGTGTAATTCCCCGCGTGCTCAAAGCCGGGCGTGTCGACGAAGGTCGGGTACACGTCGCAGATGTGGATGTGCGGCTGGTCGCGCAGCTCCCCGCGCAGCGCCTCGCTGAAGCCGCGCAGGCCGAACTTGCTGGCCGAGTAGGCCGCCGCATACGGCGAGGCGATGAAGCCGCCGGCCGAGATCATGTTGACCCAGATGCCGTGGCCCTGGCGCCGGAAGATCGGCAGCACGGCGTGGGCGTCGTGCATGTGGCTGAGCAGGTTGGTCTCGACCACGCGCCGGTGG
>Ga0265780_10007067_pt1 | contig 13831 bp, 7 predicted proteins | sample P1T30metagenome_FD_192432 | JGI IMG/M metagenome (GOLD analysis project Ga0265780, IMG submission 192432) | Plant litter microbial communities from East Loma Ridge, Irvine, California - P1 T30 | ecosystem: Environmental > Terrestrial > Plant litter > Unclassified | place: USA: California... | reverse complement strand
GGGCTGGGCCCGCTGGACGAGCGCGCTGGTTTTCCTGGCCGCCGCGCTGCCCAAAAAGGCGGCCCAGCACGCCCTCCAGCGCGAATGGCCGCACCTGCGGGCGCTGGGCCGGGGCCTGCGCTGGCACTTGCAGCACCTCGGCCCAGCCTAATAATTATTTACTAACCTGCTCGCTTTTATGAATTTACTCTTAACTGTTTTTCACTACGCGCTGTGGGCAGTCGGCATCTTTTTGCTGCTCAACTGCCTGTACCTGCTGTTTTTCTCGGTGATGGGGCATCGGCGGCGCCCGCTGCCGCCCACCACCGATGCCACGCTGCGCCGCATGGCCGTGCTCATTCCGGCCTACCGCGAAGACGCCGTGATTTTGGACACGGCCCGCCAGGCGGTGGCGCACGCCTACGCCGGCCCGGCGCAGGTAATCGTGGTAGCCGATGGCTTGCAGCCCACCACCCTGCGCACCCTGCGCCAGCTCGGCGCGCAGGTGGTCGAAGTCACCTTCGAGCGCAGCACCAAGGGCAAGGCTTTGCTGCACGCCCTCAATGAATTGCCTGCCGCCTACGATGTGGCCGTGGTGCTCGACGCCGACAACCTCATGGGGCCGGGCTGCCTGGCGAGCATCAACGCGGCTTTTGGTGCTGGCTACCGCGTAGTGCAAACCCACCGCACCGCCAAAAACCAGGGCACCGCCTTCGCCTTTTTGGATGCGTGCAACGAGGAAATTAACAACCACATTTACCGCCAGGGGCCGTGGGCCGTGGGGCTGTCGTCGGCCCTCATCGGCTCGGGCATGGCCTTCGACTACGGCTACCTGAAGCAGCTGCTGGCCGGCATCGGCGAGACGGTGGGCGAGGACAAGGAGCTGGATTTTCGGGTGGCCCGCGACGGCCACAAAATCGCCTACCTCGACCGGGTGTATACCTACGACGAGAAGATTGAGAACGCCCAGGTCTTCACGCAGCAGCGCACCCGCTGGCTGGCCTCGCAGCTTGAGTTCCTGAAAAAATACGCTGGCGAAGGCGTGCGACAGTTGGTGCAGCACGGCAACGTCGAGTTTTTCCACAAAGCCCTGCAAACCTTCCTGGTGCCCCGCACCCTGCTCATGGGCGTGCTGGGGCTGTTTTTCTTAGCATCTCTGGTGCTGCCGGTGGGGCCGCCGGTGCTGTTTTGGGCGGGGCTGCTGGGGCTGCTGGCGGTGGCGCTATTCGGCGCCCTCCCGGCGCGCCTCTACAACCGGCAGCTGGCGCAGGCGCTGGTGCGACTGCCCTACGCCATCTGGTGCATGTGCTTGGCGCTGCTGCGCGTGCGGCGCACCAAAACCTCCTTTTTGGCCACGCCCCACCGGGTGCAAGCGCCCGTGGCTCACCTCGGAAACCACCCGCACCATGCCGTTTGAAATCTTCGCGCTGCCCGCTTTGGCTTGCCTGGTGTGGGGGTTTGTGAGCGGGTTGCGGGCGGGTAAGAAGCGTGGCGAACTACCTCCAAACACATAACCCCACCCCCGGCCCCTCCCCTCTGGGAGAGGGGAGCCTGACGATTGAGTGACGTTCGCTTACGGTCGGCTCCCCTCTCCCGGAGGGGAGGGGCCGGGGGTGGGGTTATACGGGCGACGAGCCTTAAAACCATTCTACTCTATGACCTTCCCTATCTACCTATTCTGGTCTTTACTCGGGCTGATTTTTTACACCTACCTCGGCTACGGCGTCGTGGTGTGGGCGTGGGCCAAATTGCTGACCACCTTCCGCCCACTGCCGCTGCTCGCGCCCTTCGAGCCGGCCGTGACGCTGGTAGTGCCCGCCTATAACGAGGCCTCCATTCTGGAGGAGAAAATAGCTAACTGCCTGGCCCTTGACTACCCCGCCGATAAGCTGAACGTTCTCTTCATCACCGATGGCTCGACTGACAACTCGGGGCAGGTACTGGCGCGCCACTCACGCGTGCAACACCTGCACGTGCCGCAGCGAGGCGGCAAGTCGCTGGCCGAAAACCGGGCCATGCAGCACGTACAGACGCCGTTTGTGGTCTTCACCGATGCCAACACCACCCTCAACCCCGGGGCGGTGCGCGAGCTGGTAAAGCACTACCAGGACCCCAAAGTGGGCGCCGTTTCGGGCGAGAAAAAGATTACCACGCCCGACTCGGCGCCCGGCGCCGGCGAGGGCTTGTACTGGAAATACGAGTCGTTTTTGAAGCGCTGCGACTCGCGCATCTACAGCCTCATGGGCGCGGCCGGCGAGCTGGTGTCGTTCCGCTCGGCGCTGTTTGCGCCCCTGGAGCCCGATACCATTCTCGACGATTTTGTGCAGTCGCTGCGCATTGTGCAGCAGGGTTACCGCGTGGTGTACGAGCCGCGGGCCTACGCCTCGGAGAGCGCCTCGGCCTCGCTGCCCGAGGAGATGGAGCGCAAAATCCGCATCTGTGCGGGCGGCTGGCAAAGCATGAGCCGCCTCACGGCGTTGCTCAACCCACTGCGGCAGCCGGTAGTCACGTTTTTGTACGTGTCGCACCGCGTGCTGCGCTGGAGTTTCACGCCGCTGGCGCTGGCGCTACTGCTGCCGCTGAGCGTGGTATTAGCGGCCGCGCTAGGCGGTATTTATTGGCTGCTGCTGGCGGTGCAAGTGCTGTTTTACGGCGCGGCGTGGCGCGGCTGGCGGGCTGGCGGCGCGGGCCACACGCACCCGCTGCTGGTGGTGTCGCTGTTTTTCTCGATGATGAACGTGGCTGTTTTCCTGGGTTTTCGGCGCTGGGTGCGCAAGGCGCAGCCCGCCGCCTGGGCCAAGGCCAGCCGCCAGCCCAGCCTGGCCGGCGGCTAGGTCCGCGCCAATCTGCACCCCTTACCCTATCTGCTATGAGAATCGCGCACTTACTGATGACGCACCGCGACCCGGCGCAGGTCGAGCGCCTTATTGGGGCGCTGGCGCACGAGGCGTTCGACTTCTACATCCACCTCGATGCCAAGGCCGACATGCGCGACTTTGCGCACCTGGCCCGGCTGCCCAACGTGCGCTTTACGCCCCGGCGCTTCGCGGTGCGCTGGGCGTCGTACCATTTCACGGGGGCCATTCTGGAATGCACCCGCGACATTCTGGCCAGCGGCATCAGCTACGAGTACATCAACCTGCTGAGCGGGCAGGACTATCCCATCAAGCCGGCGAGCACGATTTACGAGTTTTTTGCCCGGCACCGGGGGGTGTCGTTCCTGGCGTTTGAGCCCGAAACGTCGGCTTGGTGGCAGCACGCCCGCAGCCGCGTCGAGCAGTACCACACCACGTACTTCCACTTCAAGGGCCAGTACGTGCTGCAAAAGCTGCTGAATCGGGTGCTGCCCAAGCGCCGGTTTCCGCTGCCCTACACGCTCTACGGCAGCGCCGATGGCTCGTGGTGGACCATGACGGCCACCTGCGCCGCCTACCTGGTGCGCTTCATTGACGAGCACCCCAAGCTACGCTGGTTCAGTATGTTCACCTGGGGCTCCGACGAGTTTTTGCTGGCTACCATCTTGCTCAATTCGCCCCTCAAGGCCAGCATCGTCAACGAAAACTACCGCTACATCGACTGGTCGGCGGGCGGGGCCAACCCCAAAACCCTCACTACCCAGGATTTTGGCCGGCTGGCGCAGGCGCACAAGCTGTTTGCCCGCAAGTTTGACCCCGCCCTTGACTCCGAGGTGCTCGATTTGATAGACCAGCAACTCATTCGGCCACGGGCCGTGCCTTGCTAGTCATGCAGAGCGCAGCGAAGCATCTCGCGTGGCGCAGTAATCAATGACGTTGAGGTTAGTGCTGCACGCGAGATGCTTCGCTGCGCTCTGCATGACTTAACAAAGACTCACTAATCCCCACCGCCCGCTATGAACCCTTCCTTTTCCGGCCGCGACATTATCGTGGTGGGCCAGCAGCCCTGGGATACCACCCTGGGCAGCAACTGCAAAGACATTGCCCTTGAGTTTAGCCGCGCCCACCGCGTGCTGTACGTAAACGCGCCGCTCGACCGCAATACCGTGCTCAAAAGCCGCCACGAGCCCGCCGTGCAGCAGCGCCTGCGCGTGGTGCGCGGCGAAGCGCCCGGCCTCGAAGCCGTGGCCGACAACCTGTGGGTGCTCACGCCAGCCTGCATTTTGGAATCCATCAACTGGCTGCCGGCCTCGGGCGTGCATTCGTTCCTGAATAAGCTCAACAACCGACGCTTTGCCAAGGCCATCCGCAAAGGCATCGCGGCGCTCAATTTCCAGAATTTTCTGCTCTTTAATGACAACGACATCTTCCGCAGCTTCCACCTGAAAGAGCTGCTGCGGCCCGATTTGAGCGTGTACTACTCGCGCGATTTCATCCTGGCGGGCGGCTACTGGCGCAAGCACGGCCTGCGCCTGGAGCCCGCGCTCATTGCCAAAAGCGACTTGTGCGTGGCCAATTCGAGCTACCTCGCCGCCTACTGCCGCCGCTACAATCCGCAGGCCGTGGACGTGGGCCAGGGCTGCGACGAAGCGCTTTTTGCGACGCCCCCCGCCGCCCTACCGGCCGACCTGCGCACCATGGGCCGCCCGCTCATTGGCTACGTGGGGGCGCTCACCAGTGCGCGGCTCGACATAGCGCTGCTGCGCCACTTGGCCGAGCAGCGGCCGCAGTGGCAGTTTGCGCTGGTCGGCCCGGAGGATGACGCTTTTCGGGCCAGCGCCCTGCACCAGCTGCCCAACGTGCATTTTCTGGGTCAGAAGCCCACCGCCCAGCTGCCCGACTACGTGCAGCACTTCGACGTGTGCCTCAACCCCCAGCTCGTGAACCAGCTGACCGTGGGCAACTACCCGCGCAAAGTAGACGAGTACCTGGCGCTGGGCCGGCCCGTGGTGGCCACCCGCACCGAAGCCATGAGCGTCTTCGAAACTCACACCTACCTGGCCGAAACCCCGGCCGACTACCTCGCCCTCATCGAGCGGGCGCTGCACGAAGACAACCCCGTGCGGCAGCAGCAGCGCCGCGCCTTTGCGGCCACCCACACCTGGCCGCACAGCGTGGCCCGCATTTACCAGGCCATTGCCGACTGCTACGCCCAGCGCGGCCAACCGGCCGGCCGCCCATCCCAACCGATTTTTGCCCCCGCCGAATGAAGAAATTCCTGCGCAACCGCCACTTCCTTTCGCTGGCCGGCAATGGCGTAATGGCGGTATTTAGCCTCCTGACCTACATGATTTTGTACCGGTTTCTGGCCGAAGCCGACATGGGCAACTGGATATTCTTCCAGTTCGCGTTTTTGCTGCTCGACACCTTCCGCACGGGCTTGCTCCAAACCGCGCTCATCAAGTTTTACGCCGGGGCCGATGCGGCGCGGCAGCGCTGCGTGTCGGGCTCGTCGTGGTACATCGGCCTGCTGGTCACGGGCGTTTTTGTGGTGCTCAATCTGGTGGCGCTGCTCTTCCTCAGCCGCATTACCGATGTCGGGATGCTGGTGCTGGTGCGCTGGTTTGGCCTAAGCCTGCTCGTGACGCTGCCCTACAACGTGGCCATCTGGATACTCCAGGCCGAGGAGCGGTTCGACCAGATTCTCTACATCCGGCTGCTCAACCAAGGCTCGTTTATCGTGCTGGTTTTTGCCGCCTACCTGCTGCACCTCGTTGACCTTACGCACATTATGTACGCCTTTTTAGCCAGCTCGCTGCTGGCCAGCGCCGTGGCGGTAGCGGCGGGCTGGGCGCGCCTGAGCACGCTAGGGCAGCGCTCCAGCGAGACTATCCGCGAGATTTTCCACTTTGGCAAGTACAGCTTCGGCACCTTTTTGTGCTCCAATCTGCTGCGCAGCTCCGACTCGTTCATCATCAAGTTTATGCTCGGGCCGGCCGCGCTGGCGGTGTACAACCTGCCCATGCGCCTGCTCGAAATCATCGAGATTCCGCTGCGCAGCGGGCTCGGCACGGCCATGCCCAGCATGTCGGCCGCCGTCAACCAGCAGCGGCCCGGCGAGGTGGTGAGTTTGCTCAAGCGCTACTCGGTGTTTCTCACGCTGCTGTTCATTCCCATCACGGTGGGCGTGCTGCTGTTTGCCGATGTGCTGGTGGGCCTCATCGGGGGCGGCAAATACGTGCACACCGAGGCGGCCAACATCTACCGCATCATGATAGTGTGCGCGCTGCTGTTTCCGCTAGAGCGATTTTTGGGCGTCACGCTCGATATTATCGGGCAGCCGCAGCTCAATCTGGTCAAGGTTATCATTGCGCTGGTCGTGAATGCGCTGGCCGATTTCGTCGCCATTCACTTCACCCACAGCATTTATGGCGCGGCCGTAGCTTCGGCGCTCACCATGCTGGCCAGCCTCTTATACGGCTACGTGGTGCTACGCCGGTTTTTGCCCTTCAATCTGCAAGGCATCGGGAGCTTAGTAAAGAGCGAGAGCCGGCACCTGCGGCAGCAGCTCGCCGCCAAGCTCCAGCGCCTACGCCCCGCGACTGCCTGAGCTTATTAATCCTGAACCTCAAGCGCTTGAATCAAGTATAAAGGGCCGCACGCCCTCCCTAACCCCACCCCTGCCTTGCTCCTGCGAGCGGTTTTGGGGCGGGGTTATGTGTTAAAGGGACGAGCAGTAGCGCCGAGGTCATTGAACGGTGTAGAGACGTAATACTTTGCGTCTGGCGCTAGGTTGGCCTATTTGCTCAACAACGCCAGACGCAAAGTATTGCGTCTCTACACCATTCAACGATTACGCATTGCCCCTAAAAACAGCTCTAAACCGCGCCATCCACGCCCTGATTTCAGCTGTATGACTCACCTCGTACTCCTCGCCTACGGCCGCGAAACCGAATACCGCCGGGCCATTTTCGCGGCCCTCAGCTTCTGGGCGTGGCACCAGAGCCGCGCCACGCCGCCCCCGGTGCAAGCGGTAGTTTTCACCGACGAGCCCGCCTTTTTTGGCCCCTTCCTGGCGGACCTGCCCGTGCGCTACGAGCTACTGACCCAGGCTAGCCTGACAGCCATGCAGCAGCCCCACGGCTACGTACACCGCGTGAAAGCTGCCATCCTGGCGCAGTTCGCGGCCGACCACCCGCACGGTACGCTGCTGTTTGTGGACTCGGACACGTTTTTTACGGCCGCGCCCGACGCGCTTTTGCAGCGCCTGGCGGGCGGCACCACTTTTCTGCACCAGCGCGAATACACCCTGGCCGAAGCGGTGGGCGTGTACGCGGCCTTTGGGCAGGCGCACTTCCCCGAGCGGCTGCTGGCGCTGCTGGCCCACCGCACCTTTCGGGTGGGCGGGGCCGAGGTGCAGTTTCACCCCACTCACTACGCCTGGAATTCGGGCGTACTGGGCCTGCCACCCACCGCTACCCCGCTGCTGCCCGACGTGCTGCACCTGCTCGATGACTTGTACGCGGGCACCGAGTGGTTTACCTGCGAGCAACTGGCCTTTTCGCTGGCCCTGCAAACCCAAACCACCCTGCACCCCTGCGCCGAATACGTGTTTCACTACTGGGGCAAGCGCCAAAAAGCCCTCATGGATGAGCGCCTGCCCGGCTTGCTCACCGAGACTTTCGGCCGCCTCCCGCTTCCCCAGCGCCTGCGCCAAATACAGCGACTAATCCCCCTCTGGCGGCGCGCCATCGAGCTCGACCGGCTGCAAGAAGGCACGCTTTACGCCCTCGACCAAGGCCAGGTGCTGGCCGGCCTGAAATACGCCGCCAAGGCGTGGCTCACCGCCCCGCTCAGCCTCGCCCTACCCAAGAATCTGTGGCGGCGCTGGCGCACGAAAGCGCGGCGGCAGCTGGCGTGAGGGGGCTCGTCTAACGGGGCGCCTCACCCCCCGGCCCCCTCTCCGAAAAGGAGAGGGGGAGCCAACCGCCCGCAGACTTAGGCAGTCGTTGAGTAGTCGTCAGGCTCCCCCTCTCCTTTTCGGAGAGGGGGCCGGGGGGTGAGGCGCCACGCCCACCGAGCAAGCAAAAAGAGCCGAGTCGGTTGCCCAACTCAGCTCTTCCAAACCATTCAACGCAACACCTACAAGCGCACCAGCTTCTGCGTGAGCACCTGGCTGGTCGTAGTGAGCTTCACCAGGTAAATGCCGGCCGCCAAGCTGCCCGGCACTTCAAAATGCGCGTGCACCCCGGCTTCCACCGCGCCAGTGTAGAGGCGCTTGACGAGGCGGCCCTGCTGGTCGTAGAGCGCCAGGGTGGCGAGGCCGGCGGTCGGCAGGCTGAACTCAACGCTGGCCTGGTCGGTGAAGGGGCTCGGGTAAACCGACAGCACGGCGTGGTCGGGCACCGCTGGGGCACCTTCTTCGCCGGTGGCGGTGGCTCGGGCACTGGTTGCTTGTCCTTTACCCAAAGTAGTCAGGTTTTGGGCGGGGCTAAATGGCAGCAGGTGCGCGCCCTGAATGGGCGCCTCCACGGTGCCGCTGGGCAGCGCCCAGCCCACGGCTATGAAGTCGCCGCCATCGCCGTCGCGGTGCAGCACCTCCACGTAGTAGCGCTGGCCGGCCACCAGCGCCAGCGGGACCGAATGCTGGGTCGGATATTTCGACCACTCGCCCTGGTTCGTCCAGCCCGTAATGCTGGCAATGAGCACCTTATTACCTTCCGTGTCGTCGGTGCTGAGCCAGAGTTGGCAGTCGTCGTCGCCGGCAATTTGGAAAACGTAATTACCGGTTTCCGGGGCGCACAGGTAGCCTCGGATGCGGTCGCCGTACCAGTCGCCGAGGTTGGGGCTGGTTGCGAGTTGGGTGAGCGTGGCCGTATTATCGGGCGTTTTGTGGGTCGGAATGGCGGCGAGGGCCTGGCCGCGCACGTTGGTCCACTGCTCCCACTCTATCGAGCCGGTGCCGGGGCAGGCGGTCGGGGCGGGCGTGGTGGGCGGCGTGGTTACGGTGCCCCCGGCCACTACAAACTGCGGCGTCTCGGTCACGGTAATGGTTACGTTGCCGCCCGGCGCCGGCACGGTCGTGGCCTTCATCGTAGTTTGGCCGGCTTGGGGCTGGTAAATAGTAGCCGTGGTGGCCGAGCCCACGTTGAGGGTGTACTGCGCGGTGCGGCCCTTTTCGTCGGGCACCACCAAGGCATAAACGAGGCTACCGTTGTGCTCGTAGCGGTCCACGATGGGGTCGCTATTCAGGGTGCCGGTATAGGTGTAATTGCCCAGCAGGGCGTTGGCCTGCCGCAGGTACTGCGCCGCCAGCTTGGGCGTGTGGTCCGAGTTAATCAGGCCCATCGAGGCAAATTGCGTCGCGCTGTTGGGATTTTCATCGGCCAGCTGGTAATGAAACGTGCGCTCGACGCCCCAGCGCGCATATAGCAGGGCTGTGCGCAGCGTCCAGTCGGCCTGGGTTTGCAGCACCGTTTTGCCGCCCACGGCAATGGCCTTGAGCGGGCTACCCTGGTTGGTATCGTAGCCGGTTTCGGTTATCCACACCGGCATGTCGTTGGCGTACTGGTGGGCCATTTTCACGAAGTCCTGGGCTACCTGCCCGGCGTTCGATACCTCGGGAGCCGCGCCGCGGCTGGCGTTGCCGCCCTGCGAGGTGCTGGCATCGTTCGAGTAGAGGTGATAGTTGATGACATCCCAGCACAGGTTTACGGTGCCATTATCGCGGTAGCCGCGGTACTCGATGCACCAGTCTATCATGCCGCGCACGTAGTCGGGCGAGGGGTTGGCTAGGCCGCCCATTACCACCTGCATGTTGGGGTCGGCATTTTTGACACCCACACCCGGCCCCAGCGTATTCTTGTGCCCATCGTAAAAAGCCGACATATTAGCGGCGTACTCGCGGCCGGTTTGGTAGGCTTTGCGGCCCTTCCACCACTTATCGCGCTCGTTGTCGCACTCGATATACTTAATATAGCCCAGCCCGATTTTCACCTGGTTCACGCCGTCGCCGGGCCAGCGCGTGCTCTGGTCCACGGTCACAAGGCTGGCGGGCACGGCGGTATTGTAGCCGTAGCGGGCCGCGTACTGAAAGGCAACTTTAGCCTGCTCGACGTACGAAGCCGGGTCGGCAACGTCCTTGCCGTAGCGCACGGGCACGTTTTCGTTGTCGCGCTCGGTGCTGGGGTAGGTGTTCAAGAGCCAGTCGGGCAGGGTTTTCAGGCACGCCAGTACCTCAATGCCCTCGGCCTTGAGGCGCTGGTACATAATGTCATAGTTCCAGCCGCCACTGTGCACGGGGTTGAAGGTGTAGCCACCCTGCGTCGATTCAAGCTTCTGCCAGTCCATGTAATGCCGGATGCCGGTGAAGTTTTTGGCCGCCGCCAGGCGGGTTTCGTCCACCTGGCCGGGCGCGTCGGGGTCCTCAATATCCCACTCAAAGGCATTCACGCCCAGCTCTTGCTTGAGCTTGATGTGCTTGCTCACCGCCAGCGCCTGCGCATCGGCCGCAGGCAGCGGCGCGCCGGCCGCGTAGGTGCCGTATAGCTCGATTTCGGTCGGGTACGCCCACGACGACGTAACGACCAAGTAACGAACATCACTAACGGGTGCACTCAGGTTGAACACATTAGGTTGGTTCGGATTCGGCCCCACCCACTGCCGGTATTGCCCACCCGTGAACGTGGCCACCGGAATCCGCTGCCAGCTGCTGGTGATAACCGAGAGCGTAAACGGGTCGCTGGGGTTGCTGCCGTCGCCGTCGTACAGCCGGATGCTTTCCAAGCTGATAGCCTCGCCGGGCAGCAGCGGATAGTAGCTGTCGTAGGTGCCGATAATCTTGCCCCAGTTATTGGTAACGGTCGTGCTGGTCGAGCCATCAAACAGCGCTGCGATGCCATTGCCCGCATTGGTGAGCTGGTACCAGCGGCTGGCATCAACCGGAATTTTTCCGCTCACCGGCGGTACCGTTGGGGGGGCGGGCGGCGTGGTCGGAGTAGTCGGCGCCGTGACCACCGGCGCTGCCTGCACCGTCAGGGTTTGCGTAGCGCTGCCCGCCAAAAACGTGCTGCTCGCCGCCTGCGCCGCCGTGATGGTAGCCGTGCCCGCGCCCACCAGCGTAGCCTGCCAGGGGCCGCCCGTGGTGGCCGCCACGCGCACCACGCCGGGGTTAGACGAGGCAAACGTGATGGGCGTAACCGCGTTGGTACTGCTGGCGCTGAGCCCGAAAGGCGCGTCGCCCACCGTTTTGGCGGGCAGCGCCCCAAACGTGACCGTGGCCGCCACCGGAGCCGGAACGGGCGTGGTGGTGCCGGCCGCAACGCGCCCAAACACCTTGATTTTCATCGGGATATTATTGCAGTATTTGTGCACCACGATGGCCGTGGCCTGCACGGTGCCGCTCACCGGCATATCCACCCACGCATTATACTGCGACCCGTCGAAGGTGCCCAGCAGGGTGCGCTGCGTGCCGTATTGGGCATAAATAGTGGCCGGGTAGTCGGTAAAAATGCCTTGGTAATCGAAGAGCGAAAGCCGCGTGAGCGTCGTCGCGTTGGCCAACGTCAGCGTCACGTCGATGTACTGAAAATTGCTGGGCATCCAGTAGCTCTGCACGAGGTTGCTGACGTTGTCGTCGAGCCAAGGCGAGTAGTCCTGCCCGGTATTGGGGCTGGCCGTGATGGTGGTGAAAGCCACGCGCACTTCGGGCACCGCCGTTTGGGCGCGGGCCGAAAACGCCAGCAGGCAGCCGACGAGTAGCGGCCGCACCGGGCAGTTTTTTAGAAATGAGAGCATATAAAAAGAGGTAGGTAGAAAGCGCGCATAGCAGAGCCAGCACCAACATTTTGGCGCAACAGTAATGACCCGTAGGATGGGAATTCTGACCGCAACCCAGCGGCCGGACACCTTTAGCAGCGGCGTGCCGGCAACGCGTTAAGTAGTTGCAATACCAAGGGAGAAGCAGGCAAACAAGAAAACTATAATTTGGGCCGATATAGCACTTTTACCAGTACTTATCTTCCACGAAAATACAGCAGCTTTTCGACTAAAAAAAGTCAGATTATATAATTCCAACAGCCTTACCAATAGAACGTTGAGCTTATATATAGCTACTAAAAAGCCTGCTTCCAGCTCGCCGCGCCGCCAATGACAAAATAGCGATTTTACTAAATACTACATTCTCAACCCACTCACCGCCTGAACCCTGGCGCTGACCGCATGGTAAACTCAACCAGCCATTGGCTCAGCGGTAAAGACTACGGTTTAGCTTTAATTATTTTGCATTTTTAATCGTAGCGGTTAGCGCCCTCGAGCCACTAGCAGCGCGGCCCGCCACCGGCCCGACTGGGACAAAAAAGGCGGGCGTGCCCGTCAGGGCCACGTTTTGGGCGGCCCTGAAAGGCGGTAAAGGGGCCCCCGGCTGGTAGTTCCAGGCGTACTCGCGCACCTGGGCTACGCCCGTGCCCGTCGCGAACGAGTAGCGGGCGCTGGCCGCCTCACTTTGGTCGCGTGCCGTGCGGGCCCACAGCACGTACACGGTGCGCCGGCCATCGGTGAAGGCCCCGCCGGCCACCTCGGCCGGCAGGTGCAGCGCGGCGGTGGCGGCGGGGCTGTAGGGCAGGCCGCGCAGCAGGTGGGCGGTGGTGCGCACGGCCTGGCCCAGCTCAGTCAGCGTTTGGTGGCCGGGCGGGTCGCGGTTCAGGTCCTCATACAAGCCCATGAGCTTGAACTCGTTGGCGGCGCTTACGGGCACCCCGGCGGGCGGCGCGGGCACGGCCTCGCCCGCCTGGTAAAAGTGCAGCTGGCGCAGCCCGTGCTGCTGCGCCAGCACCAGCGCCTTAATGCCGAAGTTGCGCTGCAACTCGTCGGAGCCGGCGCGCCAGTCGGCCGGGCGGCGGCCGATGTTAGTTTCGGTCACGATGAAGTGCTTGCGCGGGTAGGTGGTGCCGTCGTAGCCGTACCGGTGCAGCACGGCCGCCATAGTGCGCTGATGCGCAATAACTTGCTCGGCAGCGGCATCGGAGTTGCGGGTGTAGGCTAGGCGGCCGAGGCGCTGCCAGGCCCGGTGCCGCAGGTAGTATGAGGGGTACACGTGGTAGTCGAGCACGTCGAAATACGCCCCGCCCAGGGCCGGGTAGTCGGGCGTGATTTCGCCCGCGTGGGGGTTGTCGGAGTACCGCAGCAGCGCGTCGAGATACTCGGCGTAGCCTAGGCCGCCGGGCGTGACGTAGGCGGCAGGCTGGTATTTTTTCACCACCTCCCACGTGATGCGCAGCGTGCGGATGTAGTGGTAGATGGGGGCGCGCAGATTAGGCATTTCGGCCGGCGCGGGTGGGCGGGCGAGCCACTGCGGCCGCACGGCCTCATCAGTCACGTAATCGGGCTCATTCACCACCTCCCACACCCGGATATTCCGCCCGTAATCCCTGATTACCTGATAGATGTACTGCGCATAGTAATTGCGCGGGTTGACAGTGCCATCTGCCCGCCAAATGGGCTCGTAGAGGTTAGCAAACAGCCGGGAGGGCTCGCGGCAGCCGGGGTACGTGGCAGGGTCGCGGTGCGCGGGCGCGGGCTCGCCCACAAAGCATACCAGGTCGCGCAGACGCAGCGAATCGGCGTAGTAGCGGAAGGCCGGCTGCCGCGCCGCGGGGCCATACTGCGCCAAAAACTGCTCGGGCAAGGTCACGCGGATGGTGGTGCCGCCCGCCGCCGCCACGGCGGCCGCCAGGCGCTCGTCGGGCCAGGCGGGGCCGTAGTAGCCCAGGTTGCAGCCGTAGCCGAAGGGCGCGGGCCAGGGCCGCACGGCCGCCTGCGCCGTGTGGGGCACCGGCGGCGCGGTGGCGGGCGGGCTTGCGCAAGCTGCCAACAGCGCCAGCAGGCTGGGGGCCCAAAATGGGCTCTTTGGGTAGTTTTTTTTCATGCGTGGCGGCTGATAGCGGGCTGTAGTATAGCTATATATGCCGCGCAATCTGGCGTGGCGCGGGCTGCCGGCT
>Ga0265780_10007066_pt1 | contig 13832 bp, 9 predicted proteins | sample P1T30metagenome_FD_192432 | JGI IMG/M metagenome (GOLD analysis project Ga0265780, IMG submission 192432) | Plant litter microbial communities from East Loma Ridge, Irvine, California - P1 T30 | ecosystem: Environmental > Terrestrial > Plant litter > Unclassified | place: USA: California... | reverse complement strand
TCCACGACGAAAGATCCGAGCCGTGGTAATCGCCAGTCTTATGCCAACGAGCCGTATTCGCCTCATGGCTTCGACTCGACACAGACAAACAATATGCATGCCGTCTTTTCGCCCGATGCTACACACGGCCCGAATGGACTGGACTTTGCACTCCACCAACCAGGCCAAATCGCACATCCCAACATGGAGTCGGTGACCAGCAAAGAATGGAGCACATCTTTGTGCAGCTGCAGCCCCGACCCATCAACCTGTCTAACCGGCCTCTTCTGCCCTTGTATCCTCTATGGCCGCACATCCTACCGTCTCTCGCAAAAGTCCGCTAAGAAAGACCCCACAGACATGCTAGGCCACAGCGCCACGAACGGGCACTGCATGCTGATGTCTATATCGTGTGGACTTTGGTCGCTGTTCCCCATGTTACAGCGCACGAGGGTTCGACATGCATATAAACTTGCGGGCAGTCTGGGCGGCGATTTGCTCAAGGGGTGTTGTTGCTGTTGCTGTGTTGCGGTGCAGAATGAGCGCGAGGTCAGGATGAGGGAGGAGGCGAGTAGGAGGTGGGCCGGACCGGCGAGTACGGATGTGTATACGAGGACTGGCGGGATGGTGTACAAGCCTCAGCAGTAAGAGCATTGCCTTTTAGAGAAGTTTGTGGCGAGGATGAGGGAAGATTGGATTCAAGTGTATATCATGGCTACCTTGCCTTTTACGGTCTTTTTCACGATACCCACGGCGATTTTCTGTCATTAAGGCATGGCGTTTTCATTTGTTAAGGATTTAGCATCGTAGGAAGAATTCGTTAAAGCCTCTTTCTAGGCGCTGTCAACATCATCATCGTCGTCCTCTTCTGCGCCACTGTCTTCTTCATCGCTGTCGTCGGGCGTCATCTGTGCTCCAGTAATACTCGACTCACCGTCCTCATCTGACAGTGAATTTTCCCCAGTTCTTTGCTTGAGCTGTAGTTTCAGGCCATCAAGGATTGAGCGTATGCGAGCCTTGAGATCCGGATTCCAGACTTTACTAAGTTGGCCTTCCATCTCCGAGATCTTAGTGCGCAGCTCTTCAGCTACCTTATCCTCTTCACCCTCATCATCATCTTCAGTGCCATCACTCGGCCCTGGCTCGACTTCGATGTTCTCATCGAATGCCTGCGCAAAGTTCGCCGCCATGCCGCGATTGCTAATCGCAAAAATAACCACCTCGATACCCTGCCAAGTCTCCGGCTCGGACTTCCCTTTCTTCCCACCCGAGCCCGCCGTACCATCAAGCACCTTCCTCCAAGCCTGCGCAATATCAATCACCGGATTCCCATACGCCCCGCATCCCCAAGCGCCCAGTACCATCTTCTTGACCCCCTTCCGTGCCGCAATACGCAGCACAGCCCGCATCTTGTTCTCGACAAGCGCCCGATCTTTCTTGCTCAATCTCTTAACCTCATCCTCTACACCCTCTAGTTCCGGGAAACGTAACATACCCGCTGAAATCACATCGACGAAGTATCTCTCTCCGGGGCCCAATTCGCCCTTAGCGTCGCCCAGTGGTGAACTATTAAAGAATACCAGAACGTCGGGACTCCATATACCGCCTAGCTCCGGCAGGCGGTAGTAGGACTCCTGCAGTGAGGGCAGCAGCGTGGTGCGTGCGCAGAGAAATTCTTCTTGCGATGTGGCGCCAGTTAGGACGCCGCCGCCCGGGCGGAGCGGGGAGGCCATGTTGAGGATGCATATGTTGGGAGATTTCTTAGAAGCCTTAGATGTACGGGCGAGCATGTTTGCGGCAGTTAGAGTGTCGGTTGTGAGGATGCGGATTTTACGCTTTTGGGCTGGAGCCGGTTCATTGGCGGCAAGGCTCGCGAGGTTTAAGTCTACCGAGTCCTGTCTTTTACGATCTTGTCCTTTGGTGTTTTTTCTGCCGGGGTCGGCTTCTCTTTCGTTCTTAGCTTTGCGTCGGCCTTGACCCTTACGCTTGATGTACGCTGCATCGTTCTGGGTCTCAGTCTCCAGTTTGCTGGAAGCATTTGAGGTTGAGGATGACGGATCCACGATGAGCTCGCTGCTTTCTACGCCTTTGTTTGCTCTTGAGTTGGACGCGAGTAATGCAGGAATCACTTTGTTGATAACGTATTTCGCTTGCTTCGCTCGGATGTCCTTGCGGATAGCGGGTGGCGCTAGACCCTGAGATCTCTCTGTTCGGCCCATCGTAGTGTTGCACGGCAAAGGGAAGAAGGATGACTAGCAATCGTGGGCCGAGTGGATCGATTGTGGTATGGCGAAATTGAACTCTTTAGTTGGTGTCATCTTGGCGGCACCATGATGGGCGGAGAGATGGTGAAGAGCTATGGAAGCGGCAAGATTAGCCGAGCCGTTGAATCAAGCGGGAAGGGACTGCTAGCGCGGCACTTCGTAGAACCATTTTGTATCTGCGCTGCGAGTGCCATGTCTTTGCCTCGCAATTCAGGCTTAATCTCTGCAAAGGCTTCCAGCGACATGGTCCCTATTGCTATCTCGAGGTAAAAGACTGAGGCTCCAAACAAGGTGAATCTTGCAGGCGGCCCATGATCTCGGTGTTCACCATCGGATCCGAAGGGGGCTCTACCAATAACCTTCCAAGATGCTCGTGCTCTTAGAAATTTGTGCATGTGTAGCATAAGATTTCTAGGCTGCTGTTGTGCTCGACGGTCATAACATTTAGGCGAAGACGTTTAGCGGTAAGCTTCTCCATCCGACTCCCGAGCCGTACCAGTATTGGAAAGCACTATGCGAGACTTTCTACCTCTCTACCAGATCAACAGAACTTACCCGTAGCCCAATCCGGTGCTGCAAAAAAATGGCTTATTGTTAGTATTCTCTATCGTCTCCTTAAATATCTTCGTTTGTCCACTGGTTATTTTCTATCTTCCAACTCTTCCATCTCATACCATCTCATACCATAATATTCAAAATGGCAATTCTCATCCAAGCTGCCGCTATCACGGCATTGGCTTCCTCGGCATACGCTGCACCTCGCGCTGCTATCGTGGCCGACTGCTCTCCACTTCCTCTTGGTCTCGGCCCAGTCGCCTATTCCACCGCTGTCGAAGATACCCCTGAAAACTTCCAGAAGTATGAAGGATTCAGCAAATCCGCCCTAGCCGCCGTTACTCCTAGCGGCTACGTCAAATCCTACTCGAACATGAACTCAACCTACAACGACCCCGCGTTGTTTGCTGGCTATCGCGAGCTGAACAGCTACGATGTTCAGGAGTGTAAGTGAAATAAACCACGTCTTCTTTGGAGTTCGCCCTCCGCCGACCACATTGCATGCTAATGTGGTGATAGGCGCCAGCACTTGCGACTCGAACTCTGCTTGCAATGCCTTCACAATCTATGCCGAGAGAAACCCTGTCCTAGTCCCCGGAGTCAACTGCCCTAACCCCGCGAGCGCTGCCCATATCAAGTGCGTTTTGTGGCAAGGAACCATCACTTCAAGCACGCATGCATTGAATCAGGGCCAGTACCAGCAGGAGTTCCACGTCGTCATGGCCGGTTCAAACGCCTATGTCAAGCAAGTCAAGTTTGACACCGTCCCAAGCGTTCCCGGCTACAAAACCGACAACTACGACAACGGTGGCGCTATCCAGGCTCCTCTCGACTGCCACGGCAACGATACCTACCTTGGTTTCAGATCATGGACGGATGGCAAGTTCGATGCCAGGCGTTGCACTGATGTCTGCACGGCTACTAAGGACTGCCACTTCGTCAACACCTACTTCTTGCGCGATGATGGTGTGCCATTTGCACAGCACTGCAGCTTGTATTCCGCTCACTGGCCGTCCTGGTACGCGACTAATGTCGGCCAGTACGTGGATGAGAACGAGCTTGTCATCAACGCCACGAAGAGTTACGGCTTCACACATGCTGACGGAAACTACGAAGCCTGTGAGCCTAAGCCCAATAAGGAGATCTTAGACGGTATGTAGTAGGTAGAATAGCTTAGAAGAGCACGGATGGCAATACGTGTTTCAAGTGTCGCGTATAATGTTGTACATCCAGGGAATCAGCTCAGAAAATGGCGCTCTCGCAATCCCTCACGCGATGGAGATGCCAGATAGGTACATGGTAGCAATAAAAGTGTTTTCAAAGTCTTGTGTTCTTGACCTTTGCTTGACCCGCTTTGCGCTTAGTTTTCTACGTGTTGCTTTCCCTAATTCCTAACCAGTACACTTATTTGTCTAGACTACCATATGATTCATTCAAATATGTCACATCAGTAAGCATGGAGAAATCCATGATCCATTCTTGGAGGATCTGCATTGTGGAACACAGAGTGCGGGATGTCATGCGTTTCGTCTTGCCCTCATAGTGGGCAGTTGCGCTTACCTATACATGCCGGTAGCGTGACAGCATGTTCGCATCATGCCATTTTCGAGATAACTTCCCCCATGTATCTCCTTCACATCTAAGCGGCTGACGACGCGCAGCAGTAAATTCCATGCCACAAACGTCTGGTGTCATATTCTCTCTCACATGTGTACGACGGAGCTTCTCGAACAAGTCGTCGATCAAAATTCTCCGGGCGGTCAATAGCTACGCGGCTCGTTCCGACGTCGTGGGTGCGGCAAGGATACTTGAAACTTCCAACGTGTGGCGTTGATGGACGTCTTGGCAGCCCTCATGCAGCGACGCCTAAGCCCTGTCGATACATGCTGTATAGAAGACACCGGTTGGCGCAGATCATCTGATCTTCAAGGCAATGTAAGATGCGGCGCTTCATCGATGTTTCGCGGCAGTGAGAATGACTTGGATGCCCAGAGGTACCACCAGTGACCACGTCTTGGATCATGCCTGATAAGGACGCTGCGAGGCCTTTAGAGCGGCTGTAGCTGGCCTCTTACCTTTCAGTCTTGACATTGGCGTATTCGGATTACTACCTTTCGCTACTGTCTTTCTTTCTCAATCTTTAGGTCTGCTGGCAGTCCTTTTTTTGTGTATCGTTTAATCTCTTCTTGCAATCTTGAATCAGCCATCATGGGTTGGGGCGTACTGGATGACGCTCATATGGCAGCTCCCCCGGGGACTGCCACACTGGGTGCTGACTCGAACGCTGGTAATGGCTTCGCATCATCTTGAGATAGTACTACTAAGACTTATTTATGACTAGACACTTCTATCGATACGAGCCACCTGAAGCGAGACGGCGACATCGTTTTACAACCACAACCATCCGACAGCCCCAATGATCCCTTGAACTGGTCGAAGATGCGAAAAGAGTGCATCTTGGTCCTTCTGGCACTTGCCTCGGGAGTCTCAACTGCTCTTGGGCCTATGGTAACTCCTGGTCTCCCTCTTCTGGTGATGAAGTACAAGGTCAGCCCAGATATGGCAGCGTCCCTCATCATCGGTTTCCTCGCGTTCTGGACTGGCTTTACGACATTCTTCACTGCTGCCGGAGCAAACATCTGGGGCAAGCGCCCATTCTTCGTCATCTCAGGTGCCATCCTGCTGGCTACCAACGTCTGGGGTTTCTACATCACTTCCTTCGTGTCACTGGCTGTCATGCGAGTTGTTCAGGGTATGGCTTCCGCGCCGCTCGAGACACTCGTAACTTCTACTGTGTCGGACATGTACTTCGTCCACCAGCGCGGCACGCGCATCAGTATCTGGGGCTGCATGATCGCCAGTGGTGTTCTTCTCGGCCAGGTAATCGCCGGTGCCATCATCGAAAACATTTCCTTCGAAGCAACTTTCGGTGTCTCCGCGTTGATCTTCATCCCACTGCTCATGGGTATCTACTTCTTCGTCGCGGAGACGACCTACACCAAGCCCCGCCCTTCGGCTACTGTGACGAAAGATGTCTATCCCGAAGAGAAGAGTGATGCCATGTCGGAGACAATGTCATACCTCGGCAGCGATGAGCCCAAGGAGCCGTACGCTTCGCAACTCAGTGTCTTCCGCGGTCGTCTCAACGACGAGTCGTTCTGGAAAAATGTATGGAAGCCCGTTCCTCTAATCGCCTACCCAGCTGTACTCTTCTCGACAATCGTGTACGGCTCGTACTTCACCTGGCTCCTCGTTATCTCCCTCCTGTCCGTCTCTGTCTTCAGCGCTCCCCCATATGCCCTCGGTCCCGCACAGATCGGCCTCACCAACTTGCCTCTCCTGGCCGTCGGTCTAATCGGTTCGCCACTTTCAGGCTGGGCATCAGACGCAATCGCAAAGTTCATGGCGCGTCGCAATAACGGCGTGTTCGAGCCAGAGTTCCGCCTTGTGCTCATGATCCCGGCTACTATACTCGCAACCATTGGCTTCGTTGGCTTTGGTGTGTCCGCACAACAGGGAATGCCAATGGTATGGCCTGTCGTGTTCATGTCGATTCACTCTCTTTCCGTGCCATTCGCGTCCACGGCTTCCTTGACATATGTTATCGACTGCCATCCCAAGGATGCAAACCAGGCTTTCGTCACTATCAACTTCACGAAGGCAGTCTTCACGTTTGTGGCTACGACCTACGCGACCGGATGGATGGCACACGTGGGACCTCAGACTGTTTTCGGGACAATCACCGGAGTGAACCTTGCGATTTGCGCACTGACGATCCCGGCCTATGTGTTTGGAAAGAAGTTCAGGAGCTTGGTGGCGAGGAGCAGTTTTGGACAGAAGCTTTCGGGGTAGAGGAAACTAGCTTGCAATATCAAAGCAAATGGAGAGTTTTATGGAGTTCTCTCGAATGCGGCCTTGTTTCAATGTACGGTGACTGTAAACTTGCATTAGGATTTGATACGCACATATCAACAGAACTTGACTTAATTCAGATACGTCCAAAGACTCCTCCAGACTTCAGTAGTGCTGATGACCATGCATCCGCGAGTTTGGATGCTCCTTCTAAGAACAGTTCATATGCTGGCTTTCGCTCGGTGCAGACGCCGTGTTGGACATCGCGAGTCCGCGACCGGGCCGAATAGGACGCTCCGTGCTTTAAGGTCTGCTGTTGGTTTAAAGCAGTCATAATCTAGGGGCAGATCAAAAGAGACCAAGTGTACGACTGGTAACTCTCATCGGATAAAGCATTTGCATCAAAGTCTATTTGAACAGCTATTCGTATCGTCCACGTTCCTGGACGACCTAATTGCAACCTTGTAAGGCATAGAAATAACCCGCAGTTAACGTTAGTCCTACTGTAAGTCTTGGTGGATTTCCCCCTCCCTACACCAATAATCCTCCACACCTTCCCGATCCCGGCTAGCTCCCGGCGCCCACCCGTCGATCTGCAACACCACACAGCCTATCGCGAGCGCACATGTGCCGACAAGGCCTTATCCGGCGATAAGAGGGCGTGAAACACATCGTTTTAGCGGCGGGCGAATCATTCACTGTACCTGCCTGATCGGCCACAAGTGCCATGGTCTTGGTAGTACTTGCAATGGACGTGGAGCCAATGACATGTGACAACGTGAAAGTGTGTAAATGCCAGACAAATGCGGCGGGAAGGGTGTGCTTAGTAGGGAGGGATCTGCGGGAGCTTTACACGGAGATGGCGATGCTTTGGGACAGGGCTGGCAGCCGTCGCAATCTATTCGGTGTGTGATCGGCTGTGTATACTTCGGCGACGTCCGTCCTGATACCATCGAGTATAAAGACTCTCGTACCACGCTTCACTTGCACGCCAGGTCGACTCAGCCCCAAGCCAATCCCTCGCTCCATCAATCCCGTCTCTCGCTATGCAGTTCATCGCCAGTCTCCTCCTTCTCCTGACTCCGGTCGCCCTCGCCCTGCCTACTTCTGTCGTCACGGAGGTCGAGGCGGAGATCGAGACTAGGCAGTGCTTCGTCACATGTGGCTCGACATGCTACACCAGCTCCCAGGTGTCTGCAGCACGCAGCACGGGCTACTCGTACTACCAGTCCAACGGCCAGGCGGGTAGCTCCAACTACCCGCACACGTACAACAACTTCGAGGGCTTCGACTTCCTGGTTTCGGGACCTTACCAGGAGTTCCCGCTGAGGACTTCGGGTGCTTACACTGGTGGTAAGTTGACGGCGTGGAGAGGATGGTGGATTGTGCTGACTGGGTGTTTTAGGATCACCGGGTGCGGATCGTGTTATTTTCAACACTCAGGGTCAGAGGGCGGGAGAGATCACGCACACTGGCGCTTCGGGCAACAACTTTGTTGCTTGCTCCGGATGGTAGATTTTGGTTTGGCTTATGGAGGCTTCCATGAGACAATTCAGTTCTTAGGGGACGGAGGCTTGTTGTGTGATGAGTTTGTGTTTGATGTGACGACGGATTGGTGGCTGCCAGCCTGAGTCGACGAGGAACGGGACGGGCTACGATCTAACGTAGTATGATGCCAATTGACATTTACAATACGCAATCTGAAACTGAGCTCTATGTTGGGTATCTAACTCTATTGCAAGAGATGGCTTCCTCTTCGCTTCCTCCTTTTAACTTCTAATCATGCCGTCTTTCTCCAAGCGTCAGCGAGTAATGCACCACCAGCAACCATCCCACACGCCCCAACACCCCAATCACTCAACAGCCCCTTCTCCATTGACCAATGCACCGTCATCGGCGCATACGCCATATTCGAAGCCAGATCCTTCCACCACAACCACCTCTCCATCTCCTTCTCCCTGACCCTCTCCTCCAGCTTAATCTTATCCTCCTTCTCCCCACCATCTACCACCTTAGCCTCCTCCTCTGTGTAATACCGCACGACACCCAACCTCACCAATTCGACCCCCACATAGACCGCCCAGAACCTCGAGCTCCACAACCACCACCGATTCTCCCTCGCCTTGCCCACCTCGCCCGTCCAACTCGCCGCCGTCAGCGCGCCTTTACTCGACAAATACGCGCCGTTCTCGAGGACCTGGAAGCCCACACACGACGCGATCGCCGCCCACGTCAGCTTCCTCAACGCCCTGTCCTTCGCGCTCGCATCTGCGGGCAAGGGAGCGCAATACGTGCCCCGCGCCCACGTGTACAACCCCACGACTCCCCACAATCTGACAAATATGCGATAATCGCTGATCGTTTCGGCGAGCGCTTTCGAGCTGCCGACGACTTGCGCCATGAGCTTGGTGCTTGTGGGCGCGGGCAGACTGGCGATTAGCGTCTCGCCGGGGAGGAGTATGCCATCTGCCTTTTCCGCGATGTCGGTGGCGACGGAGGCGAGGCGGCGTTCGAGGAGGCGGGAGAGCAGGGCGCGTGTGAGGGTGAGAGTGTAGGAGATTGTGCAGAGGAGCACGTCGGTGCCGCTGGGGGTAGAGAGGAGTTTGGAGAGGCGGATTAGGTTGCGGTCGGTGGAGTGGGCGGTTTTGGTTAGGTAGCGAATGAGTAGGATGCGGAGCTTTTGTATGCTTGATAGGCGTTGGGGTGGTTGTGGGGGTTTCTCTGCTTGAGCGCCGGGTGCTGAGATGGTGGGATCGGAGGGTATTGTAGTGCTTTCTGGGTGCTGTTCGTCCATCGTGACTTCTTGAGATACCTTCTGGTCAGGTGTGCTTGGTGTGAGAGAAAGTGCGTTATCGAAAAGCCATAACTGTGGGTGAAGTGCCAAAGTTGTCGCAGAAAGCTGCCGCGAGCTGTTTGGCCGAGGTTTTCGGAACCGGCTCGGAATTTCTGGATTGTAGCCGCGTGCGTCATGGCACGTGGACGCGACGTTCTCTCACACGTGCATCGAATGAGTTGGTGCGAGCAATACCTTCTGCCCAATACGCTTCAACAAGCCTACTTACAGCCAGAATTTCAGTGCCAAGAAGTTTACTTTGACGCCATGGTACATGTATCTCCAGGCGTGTGCAAATCTATAAGCACGATCTCAAGACATCAAGACATATACCGAATGAGGATGAATCGACAATGTCTCAAATACCTTCTTTCTACAAAACCCCCCAGAGATTCTTAACTCCTCTCTTCCCCCCATCCGAGTTCTCCGCGCTCCGCCACCGAATCTCATGCAGTCTGCGCATCTTCTGCACCAATTCTTCGCCATTCAGATTGACCAGATGCCACTGCCCCTTGCGCAAGACTTTCAACGAAATCCAAAGTACGATGAAACATATTGGCTGTTGGACGTGTCAGCACCGTTGAGGGGTCAGGGGGGTAGCAACTTGCGGCGAGATAAGCAGACAAGAAGGGCTGGATGTGGAATTCTTTCCACAAGCCTGCACCATTTGCGATGATCAGGATGAAGAGGCAGGCGAAGAGCGATGCGTAAGCCGTGATGGGCTGGCCGTGACTGCGATAGGGGAAGTCGTCTGGCACGGTATTTGTGCCGCGATTCCAGCGGCGGATCAGTGGGACGTTTTCGAGAACCTCGCGGTTGTTCTCGATGCTATGCGGAGTCAGTATTGCACAGCCTTTCTGGGTCTAAGGTGCAAACATACCAATCGTAAAAGCGGATGTAGGCCCAACACTCGCAGGCCCAAACGATGATCACACCGACCGATCCCATCTCTGAAAGCACGTCGAGAATAGTGCCAATGCTTGTGTCCGGTCCATGTGCGCTTGCAAGATAGAGGAAGGGGATCCATGCGAAGATACAAGAAGCGACAAGAGCTCGCAGCGGCACTTTGCGGTTGTTCGTTTTGCCAAAGTACGCGAGTATGCGTGTATACCATGGTCGCCCACGTCCCCCGTCCAGACCTCTAGTGAGACTGAATAGCGTACGTGACGCGACATACAAATTCGTGTTCGCGCATGACAATGCGGTAAACATCAGGAAGACATTTAGAGTACTTGCCAGCCTAGGAATGTGACTGGCTTCGGCTACGAGCACGAAGGCAGAGCTGGTCGTTCCAATTTGAGGATCAGCCGAAGAATTAGTAGGTCTGACCCAACTCATGCGTGGAAGTCGTTCGTTGTCCCAGTCGATGTTCAACGTCACTAGTACGCCGGCGACTACGTACACGATCCCCGCGAGAAAGGAGATGTAGACAGCCGAGAACTTGACTGTCTTCCCTATAGCCCGTGATTGTGTTGGGTTTCGTTCCTCTGTGACGCGAGCTTCTAGCGCAGAGGCAGCGGTAGTCTCTACGCCCACGAAGGCGAAAGCGGCGATTGACAAGCTCATGAACAAAGCTTGAGCCCAGCTGTTGGTGACTTCGTCATCCCGTACGAGGACAGTATCCGGATATTTCGATGTGCCAATCTTTGATCCGGGTCCAGCGCCTTGATTGATTGCGATCATGACGATGATGATGACTGCCAGGAAGGAGATCTTAAGGGTGCCACCGATGACTTCGATTAGACCGTACAACTAACAGTCTATCAGCAATGTAAATCTGCCACGTTCTGTGGGATTGCCCTACCTCTATGCCAAAAGCATTGATAACAACTAGGACAGCGGGAACGAGGAAGAACAGGACACCTCCTTGTATTGCTTTGGGGGTTTCCCAGAAATCCGCGATGCCCGCAGTGGCAGCGACAAGAGCTGCGAACGAAATCGCGTACGTGAACCTGCACAAAGTCAACACTCACAAGCAGATTCCATGTGACCCATAACTTACCAATATGCGACACCGACTGCTATACCTAGTTCGACATCAACAAACTCGGTGACGTAACCGCTTAGAGCCCCAGAGATCGGCCAGATGCAAAGCATTTCCGCAATGCACTGCATGACGCCCCAGGCAAGCGTACCAAGCAGCGCAAATGACATGAGGACTGCGAGAGGTCCCCCAAGTCTAAGGATGTATCCTCCTCGTACGTAGAGGCCAACTCCAAGTACACTGCTGATAGTGATCATCTGTCATATATAAGCCTTCTAACTTATCTCAAGAGCAGCCTGACGTTGACTTACGAAGATGTGGATACCTCCTAGACGGCGACTTGAATGCTATTAGTTCCATGCTTCATGTTCCAAGGAATGTTTGTGTTACGTACTTGACTGCCCTATCTCGATTGCGCTCGATAAGTAGTTCATCGCCAGGCAAGGCTGTCGGAACCTTCTCGGCATCTTCAACTTGCTCCACAGTCTCGAACCTACTTCCGGATGTAGAGGCCTCGTGGCTCACATCGGACGGCCTGTTGCTATCGAACGCGGAGACCGGACTTTGCGGTTGCAGAGTGCTGGATGGACCCGTCGTGCTCATGGTTGTACCTTGAGTGGCATGACCTGATATCCAATCAGGGAACGACTCGGTCTGTGATTGTCTTCCTTTGTTCAATGGTTGCATCCTGGGCTAGGGTTCAGAGGCAGGAATCGATGCGCATTCGCTAGTAGAATGTGCAGGGAAGATGTTTGCGATGTCTGTATATGGGAGCCTGAAGTATCAGCTTTGACGTAGGTTCTCCATGTATCAATTATGGTGTTGCCCAGGCTGGGGCTCAGCGTCCTGCGCCCTCGTCCTCCACCCTTATCCGGCTAGTGAAGCAAGCGAGGCATATTGGTGCAGTGACGCTTTACCATTTCGGGTGTCGGTGAACCAGTACTGACCAATCGATTACTGTCGCGTGCCGCCCTGGGCGAGGTATGACAAGATTGCTTTTGATGACTGCGGACGGGGTCCGGTCAACACATAAGCCTAGTGGAAGCTCGTAGGCTGTCTAAACGTACTTTATGATCGAGCAGTGGGGTGACAGCATCAACCTTGAAACTATATTCTGTCGCAATGTGTCTAGGATTTCCCAGAAAAGTAAGCCTCACGACTGCAAGTTTACGCGTATAGGCGCAGCTTACGCTAAGTCTGCAGCTCTCTCGTAGGAGAAGGAATGAGAAAGCTCCTTTGATGGTGCAAAACTCCCGCATACGATATCGCGACGAGCAAAGACTGCGCAGTTTCCTGTTGAGCCTTTTCCCAGATGGCAATTTCAAAGTAAAGGTGAGCAAGCTTCTAGGTAGAATGACGCTCCGCAGCCTCTGACTGCAGCTCCAGATGAAGGAGGATCAGTGGATACTATATGTACCCCGTAAATTAACAGAGGTATGTCTCCCCGGCACTGAATTCTGACAATAGTTATTGACCGAAACCATCAAGGCTGAACTAGAGTAAGGAGGATATCCGGTCTTCGAAACCTGTCAGGCTGACCATATATAGGCTTGCGAGATAGTTATTGGTCACACAGTGCGTAGGCAGACAGTACGCAGGGATTGGGGTGGCTGCGCGCAGCATGCGCCCTGATGTGCTAGAGCGCTCAGCCGCGTCACGTCGCATCCGCTTATCTTCTTCAGCTCGTGTTGTCCACTTTCAGTTTGTAAATATTGCTTCGGTAGTCTCATCAATCAACCGTCATTGTCCCATTTGTTGAAATTGCAGAATCGCTTATCGTGATGGACCCTATGGACTTCTTGGCGACGAATTCGTTGTCACTTTGGACGCGCTTTGAAAACTCGACAAGATGCTTTGAGCTGAACTCAAGCTCGACCAAATCTGTGCATATAGTCGACACAACTGCCGCACAAAGCCCGCAGCCTACAACTGCAATCTCGAAGATCTGGGAGTGCGCCGATTTGAAAGAGTTGAAGAGCTATCTGGACGACCGCAGCAATTTGAACTACTCTTCCCGATTGATGTAAGTTGTAGAGGGCGAACATTGTTTATCAAAGCTTGAACGAAACCAGATCAATATGCCAGAAGAACTCATGGTCAAGGTTGCAAATAACCAAGGCGATGCTGAGAGAGCTTATGGAGCATCATGAGGTGCATCCAAGTTTTCTCGAAGTTCCGCTCAGTTTTTCGTATCGCGATACCGACGAAGAGCAGAGTTTCTGTGTACCGTGGACCGTGCGAGAAGACGAGAGTTCTATCCGTATGTACGCAAATGAAGTAGCCCAAGAGTTTTCGCTGATATCTCGCAGAGGTGTTCTACACTTTCCGGTACGCCGAACACAAAGGCCATCCAAACGAGCCGTGG
>Ga0265780_10007065_pt1 | contig 13833 bp, 10 predicted proteins | sample P1T30metagenome_FD_192432 | JGI IMG/M metagenome (GOLD analysis project Ga0265780, IMG submission 192432) | Plant litter microbial communities from East Loma Ridge, Irvine, California - P1 T30 | ecosystem: Environmental > Terrestrial > Plant litter > Unclassified | place: USA: California... | reverse complement strand
TTCTGTAGTTATTAACATCTGTTTTAAGTGTTAAAATTACGGCTGAATAATATAAAAATCAACATTTTGCTTCCGTTATGATGCTTTTTAGAGTAATTATCTTCAGTTTTTTATTTTTCTGGTCTTTTGAAGGAATGAACAGACGCCAGCTGTCTGATAACTAGTGAATTATTCAAAAAATTATTAAACTTTTCTGTTTGAGTAGGATTTATCTGTCAAATTTCAGTTGATTTGTCATCATTTAAACTGCGTAATTCTTTGATAAAAATCAATAAAGAGGCGTTATCCACAATTTGCATTAAAATATTACATTGCTGAATTTACTGATAATGAGGTGTTTATCTTGTTCAGAAGGTGGTTTGTTAAAATATGTTAAAAAAAATTTTTTAACCTGAAAATCAACGCTTAAATTAGGCGAATCATTAATCATTAACTAACCTATTTCATAACTATGAAAAAACTTCTACAAAGTTTGTTCATTCTTTTGTTCTTTGCTTTCGGGGCAATGGCTCAAGATAGAACAGTAACTGGTACGATTACCTCTCAAGAAGATGGTCTTCCAATTCCAGGTGCAACAGTGAGGGTGAAAGAAATTCCTAACCTCGGTGCACAAACCGGAGCAAATGGTAAATTTACTTTATCAGTTCCTTCAAATGGTAAAACTATTACTGTAACATTTCTAGGTTACGCTCCTCGTGACTTTACTATTCCTGCTAATAACGTTGTTAACGTTGCATTAAAGTCGGATGCTACTTCTTTGAATGAAGTTGTGGTAACCGCAGGTGGTGTTTCAATCAAACGTCGTGAGCAAGGTAACCAATCTACTACCGTTAAAGCTGAAGAATTAACTCAAGGTAAGGCTTTTAACGTAGCAAGTGCCTTGACAGGTAAAGTTGCTGGTTTACAAGTAAATGCCGTAAGTAGTGGTGTTAACCCGAACATCCGTTTAGTTTTAAGGGGTAACCGATCTTTATTAGGTAACAACCAGGCTTTAGTTGTTTTGGATAACGTAATTGTTCCTAGTGATGTATTAGGTAACTTAAATCCTGAAGACATTGAGAATATTGAGGTATTGAATGGCGCTGGTGCTGCTGCACTTTACGGTTCTGATGCATCAAACGGAGCTTTAATTATTCAAACTAAAAAAGGTAAAAGAGGTGCTACAAGTATTAATGTAAGCCACACAACGAATGTAGAGCAGGTAAGTTTCTTGCCTAAATTACAAGATAGGTATGGTTCTGGTACAAGTAATGATGATGTTCCTTCTTACACACCATTTGAAAACCAACAATATGGTCCTGCATTTGATGGTGTAGTTCGCCCTATTGGTAAACCATTATCAAATGGTGCAATCCAGTCGGTTCCTTATGCTTACAACAAAGACGAGAATAAAGATGCTTTCTGGGAAACTGGTTATTCTAACCAAACCGATTTTAATTTATCTTCTGGTGATGATAAGGGAACATACTACTTTTCAGGTCAATATTTCGATCAAAAAAGTACTGTTCCGGGCGATAAATACAACAGGTTCAGTATGCGTGTTAATGGTGAGCGTAATTTAGGGAATAATGTAACTTTTGGTTTTAACATAAGTTATGTTCAAAACCGTTACGATCAAGGAAATGATATCGGTAGCGTGTTTGATAACGTTCTTCAATCTCCGGGGCAGATTCCATTAACAAGATATAAGGATTTTCAAAATGATCCTTTCGCGAATCCAAATGGATATTATAACGAATATTATCAAAATCCTTATTTTGCCTTGGCAAATGCTCGTAGTATAACTCGTAATGATTACCTAACAGGTAACGCTCAAATCAAGTGGAATCCAATTAAGGATTTATCTGTATTGGTTCGTGCAAATCTATCCAACAGAGCGTTCTCTAATAAGACTACTACCAATAAGTTTACTTACTCTGCTTATCGTTTGGCTTCTACTCCGAACTTTGCAAACATTGTTGGTTCAGTTAGTGATTATTCAGGATACAATGTCCAGATTAACCCAGAATTTCAGGCGCAATACATTAAACAATTATCTAAGGATTTCTCATTAAACGTTATTGCTGGTGCGACCATCAGACAAAATACATATAAGAGAATTGACGTAGGTACGCAAGGCGGTTTAGCTTTAGATGATTTTTTTAACATTAGTAATGGTTTACAAAATCCATCTGCAAGTGAGTCAAATTATAAAGCCAGACAAATTGGTGTTTATGGAGATGCCCGTTTAGGTTTTAGAGATTATTTGTATTTACACGTAACTGGAAGAAACGACTGGAGATCAATCTTGTCTCCTGAAAATAGATCTTTCTTCTATCCTGCTGCTGATATTTCGTTTATTGCATCTGATGCTATTCCGTTTTTGAAAAATTCAAACGTGATTGAATCATTGAAAATTAGAGGTGGTGTATCGAAAGTTGGTAATGTTAACTTAGGTAACAGTACAAACTTTGGCGCCTATGCTTTATTTCCAACATTTGGTCAGGCTTCAGGTTATCCTTATGCAGGTATCCCGGGCTTCACTTTAGCTGACCGTATCGTTTCTCCTAACATCAAACCAGAGATTACATTAGCTTACGAGGGAGGTATTGATTTCGTATTGTTGAAATCGAGGATTACCGGTAGTTTCACGATGTATAAAACGAATACCACCGATCAAACAGTTCCAGTGAACGTGGCTAATTCTACAGGTTTTACTACTTTCTTAACCAATACTGGTGAAGTGAGCAACCACGGTATCGAGACTAACTTACGTCTTGTACCTTATAGAAATTTAGATAACGGTCTAGAGGTTTCAGTTGGTGCAAATTATACTTATAATAATAATAAAGTTGAATCAATTAGTAATGGATTACCTTCATTAGGCTTATCAGGAACTACGGCATTAGGCGTATGGGCTGTAGAGGGTCAGCCATTTCCAGTATTACAGGGAAGAGATTACGAACGCGATCCAGAAGGTAGAATAATTGTTAACCGTTTAACTGGTTTTCCAAATGTTGCCAGTGGGGTTACAATATTAGGTAATACAGAGCCTCGCCACCGTGTAGGTTTAGATGCTGCCGTAACTTATAAAGGTTTCCGCTTAACTGGTTTATTTGAATATCGTGGTGGATTTGTAATGGCTCAAAACTCTGGAAGTTTTGATTTCTCTGGTGCTGGTATCAGAACAACCTATTTTAACCGTGAGCGTTTCGTCGTGCCTAATTCATCTTATTTAGATCCGGTTACAAACACTTATGTTGCAAATAACAATATTACTACTAGAACTGGTGGTGTTGATTTCTGGACTGCTGGTCCTACCAATACCGATGTTGGTGCGAACTATACTTATTCAGCTGCATTCTGGAAATTGAGAGAGCTGTCTTTATCATACGAATTGCCTCAATCGTTATTAGGTAACCTGAAATATGTTAAAGGTGCTCGTATTAGTGTTCAAGGTCGTAACTTATTTATCTGGACGCCTAAAACTAACATTTATACAGATCCTGAATATTCTTCTGCTGGTGCAGACAATAATGGTATTGGTATCGCATCATTAGGTCAAACCCCGCCAGCTCGCTTTTACGGTGCTACATTATCCTTAACTTTTTAATACACATACATATGAAAAAGATATTTAACGGTTTATTGATAGTTGCTTTAGCAGTAGGATTTACCTCCTGCAAAAAGTACCTTGATATAAACGAGAATACAAATAGCTCTGTAGAATCTACACCAGCCTTGGTTTTGCCTCAGGCAATCGTAAATTCAGCAGCGGTTTCTCAATCTTATAATAGCGCATATTATTTTCCTGGTGGTTTCGCAGCTAACATCTATGGTGTTGGCGGTTATGGCGCTGGAGTTACTTACGGCTATACTGCAAGTAACTTTACCAACTTATTTTCTGGTGTTTATAACAACGCCACAGATTACCAATACATTATCGATAATACTGCCGGTAATGGATCTTTGGTTTACAGTAATGCTGTTGCTAAAATCATGAAATCTTTCATGTTCTCTAAGCTGGTGGATCAATATAATGATGTTCCATATACTGAAGCTTTGAAAGGTAGTGCTATTTTAACTCCAAAATATGATAAGGCAGAAGATATCTATAAAGACCTGGTTGTTCAGTTAACTGCATCAATTAAGGCTATTACAGATGGACAAGCGATTTCAGGTGTTAATGCTCCTGCCGCAGTGGCATCAAGCGTTGATCCAATGTTTAAAGGTGATATGAATCTTTGGAAGAAATTTGCCAACACGGTTAAGCTTCGTTTGCTGATTAAAATGGCAGGTGTGCCTGCATTAGCATCTTATGCTAGTACTGAGTTTGCCGCTTTAAGCACATCAGTTGGATTTTTAGAAACAGATGCTTTGGTTAACCCAGGTTATTTGAAAGAAGCTAACAGACAAAACCCACTTTATAATTCATTGGCTTATGCGAGTGATGGTGTAAGATCACAGGCTCAGGCGGTTCCTACAATCTGGATTTTAACCTTTTATAATGGAACTAAAATTTCTGATCAGGGAAGAGGTTATGCCATGTATAGAGGTTTCCCAAGCACTGCTGTAAATAGACTGGGCGAAGAAAACCTTCCTTCCACGATTGTTCCACCTGCAGGTTCAACATCATGGTTTACTGGTGATGATGCGAACACCCCATATATTGGTGTAGCAAAAGGACCAGCACAAGGGCAGCCGATATTATTAGCAGCTGAAAGTCGCTTTTTACAAGCAGAGGCTTTTGCTAGAGGCTACTTAACTGGAAGTGCCAAAACAGCATTTGATGAAGGTATTAAAGCTTCATTCAAATACATTTATCAAGATCAAACTGGTGCACCAATTGCAGGCTGGGATTATCTTTCTGAATCTGCTGCATATCAAACTCAGGAGAATCCTACTAATCCTTTAGTAAATTATCCTGCTACAGGTTTACAAGCTCAAATTGAGGCAATTATTACTCAAAAGTATATCGCTATGAATGTAATACACTGTGATGAAGCTTACAATGAGTTTAAAAGAACAGGATTTCCTAGAATTGTAGATGGTTCTTCAGATGGTCGCTTAACGTTTGCTTCTAAACAATCTCAGTCTACCAGACCAGATAAATTGATCGGAAGAGTGCTTTATCCATCACAGGAATATGCTTATAATCCTAATAATGTACCTGCGGGTGTAACCTTATTCGGTTCAAGAATTTTTTGGGACTTAAATTAATTTTAACAGAATCATGAAAAAATATATTTTTAAATCAATGGCTTTTTTACTGGTGGTAACCACGCTTACCTCATGTTTGAAAGACGATACTATGATCTTGGACCCGGCGAAAGGACACAACGTGATTGAGTTTGCCAATCCGGCACAGATTGCTGTTACTGGTACACCTTCACCAATGTATCAATTTTCATATTCAACCGCAGTTCTCCCAACCTTACCTATCACGGTAAGTTATTCGGGTCCCGAGGCTACAGCGCCACAAGATATTACGGTTAGAATAACGCCTGGAAATACTTCAAAAATTCAGGAATATAACACAGCGACTTCTAGTAGCTACACGCTATTGCCTGCTGAAAGTTATACATTGAGCGCAACTGAAGTTGTGATTAAAGCAGGAACTAGTAAAGCGACCTTTAATGTAGCACTTCGCCCGTTAACTTTTGCCTTTACGGGTTTACAGGTTCTTCCATTAACTATTTCTTCTGTGTCTACAGGCATCATAAGCGGTAATTTTGGAACAATCTTATTAAACGTTACACCAAAAAACATTTATGATGGTGTTTATAATGTAACCGCTGGAAATGTTCAAAGATTTACGGCGCCAGGTGTACCTACTGTAAATGATGGTCTAAATGGAGATGTTGCTGGTAACCCTGATGTTGAATTTCAAACCATTAATTTAAATACTGTTCAAATCAATGGCTTAACTTGGCATGGTGGTGGTGGTATTGCAGGTATTGATAACTTGAGAGCGACAATAGATCCAGCTACAAATGTAGTTACGATGAGTGCATTAGGTAACGCGACACTTAGAAATATACCGAACACGGTAAATAGATATGATCCGGCAACAAAAACACTTACGTTAAATTTTGAATGGAATCCAACTGCTAACAGAAGAGCATTTACAGGATTGGTGCTTAAGTATAATCACGAAAGATAAAATTACCTTTTAATAGAGGGCTATGATGAGAATCATAGCCCTTTTTTTATGCTTCAAAATTCTTATATTTATATTATTCTAAATCAGATAATTATGAAAACACCTTCAACATTTATTTATATCGCTTTATGCGCAATTTTCTCAACTAGCCTTTCATCTGCTCAAGAGCAAAAAACCTCAGTTTTATCTGACCAAACAAAGGTGGTGTATGCCATGAACGATACAAAAAAGATTAACGGCACTTATACTGTTTTAAAAGGAGAGGATGAAGTGTTTTTGCGAGGGGCCTATAAAGATAATGTGCGAACTGGAAACTGGTACGCATTTAATGAAGATGGTAAAGTTTTTCTGCGCTACAATTACGATCTGAAAAAACTGTTGTTTTTGGATACAACAAGTATAAATAGATTAAAAGTTGAAATTGATTCAAGTGATCCGAAAGTAAAAGAGATGGCCAGTATTCCTGTTCCGGTAACCTCTATTGATCAATATATTTCTTTGCTTGGTACGGAATTAAAAAGGATGGTGAAAGCCGAAAATAAAAATGCAGATGGTACGCTTGAAGCGGATTTAATTACTAAAATTGATAAAAATGGAAAGGCAAGTTATCAAGCTCAATATAAAGCAGATGGCATTCTAGTAACCAAAAAATTAGTGATTGCTGAAAAAGCATTTGATATCGATTGGATTCCTGCGACTTATAACGGCGTAAATTACGGTTCTACGTTCTCGGTTAAGGCTAGAATCAATTTCACAGAAAAACCTGGCATTAAGCAAAGATTTATTTGGGTCTATTAATGAATGATGTAGCTTAACATTTCTTTTCTCATTATGCTTTATATAAAACACCATGATTAGGTTTTCATAAGGATATAATATCTCATAAACAATTATAAGAGCCTTATATTTCTTAACGAAAACTTAACACACAATTAACTAAAAACTTAGTACTTATATTGTTTTAATATTTGTGTAATATTATTGTCATATAATATGCTTATTCCAAATTAAGGTTAATATTCTGTGTAAAACGCTTTGTAACAACTTTGTATTATTTAAATTAGAGGCTTAAATAAATCAATCATCTCTAACTTAAATTTCATGAAAAAACTTCTACAAAGTTTGTTCGTGTTAATGCTTCTTGCTGGATCTGCATGGGCACAAAACCGAACAATTACAGGAACAGTTACGGATAAGGCGGATGGAAAGCCTATTCCTGGAGTAACTGTAAGAATCCAAGGTGCTCAAGGAGGAGCAGTAACTAAGGAAAACGGTAGCTTTTCCCTTATTGCTAACAACGATGCAAAGAATCTTATTGTTTCTTATATTGGATATGTTAATCAAACATTACCAATTACCTCATCTAATTCTTATAACGTTTCTTTAGTCTCTGATGATAATAATTTATCAGAAATTATTGTCACAGGTTATACGCAAACTTCAAAGGTTAGAAATGTGAGTGCTGCATCAGTGATCACAAATAGCCAGATTGCCAATATTCCACAGCCTAACTTTACAACCAGACTTCAAGGTCAGGCACCAGGGGTAAACGTACTCTCTGGAACTGGGCAACCTGGATCGAATGCAAGTATTCGTATTCGTGGATCCAATTCAATTGGTGGTGGCGCAACTCCGTTGTATGTAATTGATGGTATTGCAGTTGACGAAGCAACCTTCTCAACAATGAATCCAAACGATTATGAGTCGATAAGTATTCTAAAAGATGCATCTGCGACAGCACTTTATGGTTCTCGTGGTGGTAATGGTGTTGTTGTTATCAAAACTAGAAGAGGTGTTGCTGGTAAAGTTAAAGTGGGTTATAATGTTCAAGGAGGTATAGATTTAAGAACACAAGCCAAATTTGACATGATGAACTCTTCGCAATTGTTAGCACTTCAAGAACAAGGAAGAGCTGGAGCAGGCTGGACATATTCAGCTCTTAACACAGCATCAACTATTCCAGCGGCAAGAAGAGCGGTTATTAGAGACTCACTAAGCAACATCAATACCAACTGGGATGATATATTTTTCAGAGATGGAAAATTCCAGCAACATGAGGTTACAGCATCAGGAGGTTCAGAACAAACTAGATTCTTCTCTAGTTTTAACTACTACGATCAAGAAGGTATCGCGTTGCGCTCAAATTTAAACCGTTATACAATGCGTTTAAATGTAGACCATACCTCTGGTAAGTTAACATTAGGTGTTCAGAGTAACTTGGGTTGGTCTAAATCTAATTTTATAGAGTCTGAAGCTGGCGTTGCGTTAGCGAATCCATTCGCAGCGGTTTATCTAGCATTACCTTGGGAAAATCCATACGGACCAGACGGTAGAATCCTAACAGCAAACAATACAACTAATGGTTTTAGACCATTTAACCCTTATACGGCAGCAAATGGTGTTTTGGCCGACAGCCGTTTAGGTTCTAATGCATTAGACAGATTAAATAACAGTACGTTAAAAACAGACCAGATTAAATCGACCGTAATTGCGAATGCAACTTATGAAATTTATGATGGCTTAAAATTAACGACTAATTTAGGTTTAGATTATCGTCAAACTGTTCAAGAAAGAAGTATTTTTCCTGGATCGCATGCAGGTGTTTCTGTTCAAAATGGTAACCAAGGTTCATACGGTAACAACGTAACAAGAATTTTGAACCTTACATCAACTTCGGGTTTAACTTATGGAAAATCATGGGGTTTACACGAAATTAATGCAAATGCTTTAGTTGAGGCTATCAGAAACAGGGAAAGTTTGTTTAACTACAATGGTTTTGGTATTAATCCTAAGTTGTTAAACACTCCTGCAGGTATTACTGCTGGTACTAATACCAATTCTATGATTCCAACAGTTGGTGGAAGTAAGACTGAATATGGCTTTACTTCTTTTATTGGCTTGGTAAACTATACCTACAATAAAAAATATACTGTTCAAGGAACATACAGGTATGATGGATCGTCAAAACTTCCGGAGCAAAATAGATGGCATGGTTTCTATTCAATTGGTGCAAACTGGAATATTAAACAAGAAGATTTCTTAAGCCAAAGCAATTTCTTAAATACTTTAATTTTAAGAGCGAGTTATGGTGAAACTGCAACTGCACAAAACCAATCAAATTTCGGATACCTTCCTACCTATGGTAATGTTTCTTATGCTGGTGTTTCAGGTATCGCTCCTTCATCACCGGGTAACCCTAACTATGATTGGGAATATACAAAAGGGCTGAATTTTGGAGTTGACTTTGCTGGTTGGGATAACAGACTTCGTGCAACTACCGAGGTTTATCGTACAAATACTAAAAACAACTTCATTAACCAGCAATTATCATTAACATCAGGTTTCGGATCACTGTCAATTAACGCAGGTAGTATCAGAAACACAGGTATAGAGGCAAATGTTTCTGTTGATGTTTTAGCTACTAAAGATTTCGTATGGACATTATCTGCTAATATTGCTTATAACAAAAATGAAATTACAGATTTGGGCCAGGCAACTGAGTATCCTGCAGGTACATCAATTATTAGAGTAGGTTTACCAAAAGGAGCTCATTATGCTGTAGGTTATGCTGGCGTTGATCCTGCAACAGGAGACCCTCTTTATTATAATGTTGATCCAGTTACCAAAGAGTCAAACGGAACAACTACAAATATTTATAATGGGGTTACTCAATCTACTGCAGAATGGGGAACATATGAAGCACCAACATCAGGTGGTTTTGGAACAAGTATTAGATATAAAGGATTTAATCTGAGTACTTTATTTGTATTCTTTCAAGGATTTTCGATGTTCAACAATGAATCGTTCTTCTTGTCTAGTCAATCACAGTTTTCTGGCTACAATCAGCAAACAAGGATGGCCAATGCCTGGACACCTACCAATACCATTACCAACATTGCACGTTTAGGTTCTAGTCGTCAGTTCAGTTCATTCGATATTGAAGATGCTTCATTTATCCGTTGGAGAAACTTAACATTAAGTTATGATGTTCCACAAGCTTGGATTGCTAAAACAAAAATCATCAGCGGTGCTAGAATTTATGCAATGGGTCAAAATATTGGAACCTGGACTAAATGGAGTGGATTCGATCCTGAGAATAGCAACAACATTGCTCAGTTTAAATATCCTGCTCCACGAAACTTCTCATTGGGTCTTTCAGTAACTTTTTAATTGATAATAAAATGATAAAAAATATAAACAAATTGGTTGGTTTAATGCTTCTATCGGGTGTTTTACTAACCTCATGTGAGAAAAATATCGATTTAAAGCCATCGGATTCAATTTCTAATGAAACTGCAATCCAAAATATTGATGACTTAGATCGTGCAACCGTTGGTGCCTATTCTAACTTGCAGTATCAACAAGCATATTATGTGAATACCATTATGGCCGATGAGGCTCGTTGGGGTGTTGATAACCTCATTAGAAATTATGCTGGAGCTTACCGCTGGGATTTTGATAGCGGAAACGGCGATGTAACCGCTGCTTGGGGAACGATGTATAATGTAATTGATAGGGTTAATAGAGCTTTAGCAAGTGCAGAAAATGTACCTGCCGTTTCTGCAACAGAAGTTGCAACAAAAAATAGGTTGAGAGGTGAGTTGCTTGCTATTAGGGCGATGGCTCATGCCGAGTTGTTAAGATGGTTTGCTCCTAGATACGAGAATGATCAGTTAGGTGTGGTAATCATGCTTGAGTCTTCGATCTTAGGAAAACCACAAAGATCAACGTTTGGACAGGTAATGGCTCAGGTAAATGCAGATTTTGCTCAAGCTGATGCACTAATTCCAGCTTCGTTTACTGATATTTTCAGAATTACGAAACCAGCAGTAGCCGCCTTACGTGCTCGTGCTGCTTTGTATGCGAAAGATTGGGCTAATGCGATTACATTTGCTAACGCTGCAATTGCAGCAAAAGGAACATTGGCAACCGGTGCTGATTATGCTGCCATCTGGACTGATGCAAACACATCAGAGAATTATTTTCAATTGAGAAGAAATGCTAATGCCGGTTCTGTTCGCACGTACTGGACAGATGATAACACTGACGTATTTTTCTCTCCGTCATTTAAACTAATTGATACTTATAACGCAACAACTGATGTACGTTACAACGCATTTATTTTTAGAGATGGTACTGTTGCGTCTTCAAGAGAAAGTTGGAAGGTAAATAAATATTCTGGCCAAAGCTCAACCAATAGATTCAATAATATTAAAGTAATCAGAACATCAGAAATGTATTTAATACTTGCAGAAGCAAATGCCGAATTAAATCAGGTTGTTCCAGGCGCTACAGCTTTAAATGCTGTAAGAAAGGCACGCATTACAGGCTACGTAGATCAAGCTTTCGCTAGTAAAGACGCACTTGTTGATGCTGTAATGTTAGAAAGATATAAGGAGCTGGCATTTGAAGGACATCGTTTCTTTGATTTAAGAAGGAGACAGCTTCCTGTTGTAAGAGATGATAGGGATATTACAGTTGGCGCAGCAGTGCCGAAAACATTGGCAACCAATGGCAGAAATTATATTTTACCTGTGCCATCAGGTGAGAAATTTGCTAATCCAGATATCCAACAAAATCCTGGTTACTAAATTAAACAACATATTTGTTACAAGAAACCCCTGCTTAACTCAGGGGTTTCTTGTTTTTAAGATGAATTATAATTAAATTTAATAATCTAAATCTTAATCCCATGAAAATGAAAAATCTATTGTTTTTAGCAGCATTTAGCATACTCAGCTTCAAAGGCGTTTCTCAGGGCCTAAATGTTAATACTAGTTTACAGCCAGAAGCACGGCATATAAATACTGTTGTACCAAGAGTTGAGATGCTTTCCTTTTTTCAATTCGAGCGCAATTATCTGCCTTCTAGTTATGTCAAAGCTGATCACATCACCGGAAAGGCAACGGTTGCAGACAATTGGACAAAAGGTGACATTGTTATGAAAAATGAAGATATAATTTATGCTAACGTAGATTTAAATTATAATCAAGTTGAGGATAAATTATTTGTTAAAGGCAATAAGGGTATAGTTGTGCTTAAAAATCCAGTTAAAGAATTTACGATAAATGATGGCGATAACCTTTCCTATTTTAGAACAGGCTTTCCATCTGTGAACGGTTATGATGGTGAAACAATATATGAAGTTTTAAAAGATGGAAAATTTAAGTTGCTGAAACGAGTTGAAAAAAAGATCCACGTTGCCGTAAACTACAATTTGGTTATTGATAAAAGGTATGATGAAAGTGTTAAATATTTTGTGAATGAAGGCAACAGGATGTACGAAATTAAGCCAAATTTAAAAAGTGTTCAGCAAGCAGCAACAACTCATAGCCTTCCTGTCGATAATTTTTTAAACGATTTTTCTATAAGAAATGAATCTCAATTGCTCGCACTAATCAACAAGCTGCCTTAATAAAACTATCTGAGACTTTTCCCTATTTCAAAAATGATTTCAATGAAAGTGAAATACATTTTAACATTATTTTTACTGGTTTTAGTAAAGGTTAATGTTAATGCCCAATTAGATGCAAATTCCAATAAGCTTTCCATGCCAACAGGAAAGTCTATAAATGAAACAAGGATTGATAATGTTAAAGGAGATCCTAATCTATTTAAAGATTGGACAAGAGGTACGGTTAGCCTGGTAGGCGAAACTGGAAGTTATCCTAATCTTGAATTGCTTTATGACCAGGTAAAAGATAAACTCTATTTTAAAAGTGGAAACGAGAAATTAGAATTTACAAAGCCTGTAAAGGAGTTTCAAATTAGTGATGGCAAAGTCACAAATACTTATCGCTCTGGATTTCCAAACATAGATAAAAACAATGATTTGACCCTGTACCAAATTTTGTTGGATGGCAAAATCAAATTAATTAAGCAAACCAAAAAAGATGTTGTAACCACCAAAGGATATAATGAGGTTACAGAAATGCGGTACGATGCTAAGGTTAAATATTATGTAGTAGATGGTGCTGCATTTTACGAGATAAAGCCTAATAAAAAAGGTATTTCTGCTGCAATCACTGAAAAGGGACTAAATGCTAGCCAACAATTGCAGGCTAATCCAACACTTAAAAGTGAAGGCGATTTAATAACTTTTTTCAAAACCATATAAAAACTATAAGCACTAGCTAACGAATGTAAATCGAAAGATAAGCCGAAAATATAGCATGAAACATTAAGGATTTGTAATCATATTATTTTAAGGGACTCAATATTTCCTTGAGACCCTTTTTTATTTTAAAATACCAGCCAGCAATAAACAAATATATTATAATCATGTAGATGAATTCTTTTTCTTCCCCAAACCACCATCAATCCTATATTTCGTAATCTAAATGTCATAACCTCTTTAAGTTTCATACACTGTGTAGAATTTAAATTAGTTTGTTACAATCAATGCGCCTGGCTCAAGAGCGAACAACTACTGGAACAGTGACGTCGACAGAGGATGGTTTCCCGCTTCCCGCCGTTAGTATTAAAGCGCTCGGTTCAAGAGCGACTACAACCACAGGGAATGATGGTAAATTTAGTATTTGAGTTAGCAAACAATCATCTGATGTAACACACCTACATTTATAGCTTTCAATCAACCAGCAGGAGTAGTGTCTGGCGCAACAGCAAGTTATAAACAAGGAAAATTTAGAAATGCTGGATCTACCAGCGTTGGTGATGTGGTAACATGAGGG
>Ga0265780_10007064_pt1 | contig 13834 bp, 15 predicted proteins | sample P1T30metagenome_FD_192432 | JGI IMG/M metagenome (GOLD analysis project Ga0265780, IMG submission 192432) | Plant litter microbial communities from East Loma Ridge, Irvine, California - P1 T30 | ecosystem: Environmental > Terrestrial > Plant litter > Unclassified | place: USA: California... | reverse complement strand
TGAAGCTATTTCCCGAGGATTTGCAGCAGAGGATTGAGGAGATGAATGCTTGGGTTTATGATGATATTAATAATGGGGTTTACAAGTCGGGATTTGCTACGTATGTTGTTGTTTTCTCTCTTTCTCTCTTTCTCCCTTTCTCCCTTTCCCCCACCCTTCCTTTCTCTCTTTGGACCTGGGTTGGTTGACTGGCTCTGGACTAACATGTGGAACTAAAATAAACAACAGCACCGAAGAGGCATACACAAAAGCCGTGACTACACTTTTCAAGTCCCTCGACCGCATCGAAGAAGAACTGCAAAAGTCAAGCACCCCTTACTTGCTCTCCAGTCCCCACGTCACCGAGGCTGATATCCGGCTGTATACCACGGCCGTGCGATTCGACCCCGTCTACGTCCAGCATTTCAAGTGCAATATCCGCGACATTAGGAGTGGGTATCCGCTGATTCACAAGTGGATGAGGCATTTGTACTGGGTAAGTTTTTTATTTCTTTTCCTATTCTATCTACGTTATACATCTACAGCCACATCCAGTCGGGCGTCAATACATGATGTGTTCATGCATCTTTACATGTGTTTATATATGTATGTATATATCTGTGCTAACATGTTTGTTTCAAAAAATAAAGGACTACCCTGCATTCAAGGACACGACGAATTTCGAACACATCAAGAAGCACTACACAAAGAGTCATGGGCAGATTAACAAGTTCCAAATTACGCCTATTGGGCCGCTGCCGGATATCCTCGAAAAGGAGGATGAGGTGCCGAGTGTGAAGGCTGCGCTGAACAAGTAAAAAAAAGAGATAAGGGGGGATGAGAGAGAGGTTGTGGAAGATTATCGAGTAATTCTGTTCGAGGAAAGAAGGATGAAATTGTAGTATAAAGGTGCAAACACATCCAATTGTGATGTTCTGATGATAATGTAAATTCCCATTGATTCAGAAAAGTGTGGAAGATATGCTCATCATTACAAATCTTTAATGTAGAAGAGAGAAGAAGAAAAACTCCTTTGCAGATGCTGGGCTTACACTGTGTTATAATATAAGCCTTGGATGCAAACATAATTGCCTTCACACAGCCACAGAAAACCACGCCCCTGTCCCGAGGCCTTAGATCCTAATCAGATCCTCCAACCCGTTAATCGCCCTTACTTCCCTATGAAGCCTCCGTCTCTTGACCTCCACTTCCTCGGCCAAGCTCTCACCATCCACACTCAACCCATTCTCCGACCTCTTCCTCTTTGCATCACCCTCCTCCCCTTGCTTAGCCTCTTCCTTCTTGACCCAGAATCGATGAGGTGTGGCTCGGCCATCAGCATCCTCTTTGTACGTAATCTCCTCCTCTGTAATCTCTCTCTCCTCGAGTTCCTGTGGACTCAGACCAGGATGTGGGACTGCGAGATCCAGGGGTTCCTTGTTGAGTCGAAAGAAGACGCGTTGAACGAATTTTGATCTGTTGCGGCTACGCGGGAAGCGGTAACGTGCCGAACATGCATTACTATAAGGGAAGTAATTGCCGAAAAACGTGTGTTGTTGCTGCTCTTCCACCTCGAGCATCTCCCAGCGCTGGTCTGACAGTAAAACAGGCAACAGTCCCTTTCCCCAGTCTTCGTAAATGTCGTTGGGTACATTTGCAGTCAGCTTCTTGAGGTTTGTAAACTGCAAGGCGTAGCGTGTCCAGAATCGGCGCCAGCCCACCATTTCACGTTGCATGAGTGCCTTTTCGGCCGGTGTCGGGCGTTTGGCGCCGCGCAGGAAACCGGAGACGCCGGGGACATCGGGGGGGTAATGGATAGTTAGTTCGTCGACCATGGATGCGATGGGTGTTAGACTGAAGATGGACTGTGCTGGGAGCATGACTTCGCGCTTGTTTTCGCCTTCACCTATGTGGCCCTTGGAGTCACCAAAGTAGAGGCAACCATCGAGGCCGGATGTAGAAGACGTATTTGCGCGATCGCCTATGGAGATGCGGATTGGTATTTGCAGGCTTCGCAGGGTTGAGATCATGCTCTGGATGCGGGTCAAGACGTCGGCCTTGGGTAGAAAGGTCCGGGTAGGCTCCAGGTTGGCAGGGAAGACGTCGCACATCATGCTGTCCCAGACGAATATCGGCTTCCAGCCACATGTCTGGGCTAACCAACGCAGTGACGCTTGTACTTGGGGCTTGGAGGTAGGGTCGCTTGATGCCTGTTGGCTGTTTTGCAGCGCGTTCTGACCAAAGTGGTGACGGCGTTGGGTGACGTTGACCAAGTGGAATGGGTGAAGTGTGATGTTGCAAAGGTGGTGAATGGGCTTGATGTTGATATTCGGATATTTCTTCGAAATAGTTTGTAGGCTCTGAAGCAAGTCTTCAAAAGAAGCCCCGACGCCCTGTACAACGTGGTTTCCTAGGGTCATGTGGTCCCGTCCGCAGCCATCAAACGTCTTATCGTCAAAGGCCTCCTCTTCCTCTCGATGGTGGTGTCCTTGGGTTATCCGATATGGAATGGGGCCGATGACATCCCTATCGCGGCGCTCCTCCATCCAAGAGTATAGACCAATCTCGACCTCCTTGATGCGTGGCCAGGCTGTAGCGTCGGTGGAGAATAGGGATCGGTATGGGGCGTAGTCGTGAATCCGGAGCTTTGTCATGCTCTCAGGACAGTACTTTTGCACGCCATCCACAAGGCAGCACACGCGCTGATGCACCTCCCATTCGTTCCAAGTGTGAAATCCAGAGTACCGCTCCCGTATCGCAAGCGTCTTCAACCGCGTACACAGGGGAAAGATGGCACTCGCGACCGAGGCTCCATCCCGACGCCTGCTTATCCTAAAGTTCTGCTTGAACCGGTAGTCTTGGTAAGAATAGTGGTATTCAATGCGAGAATGGGCAGTGTAATCGGCCCAATTGGCGACCTCGAGTTCCTCCAGGCGTGCAAAAAGCTTGGGACAAGCCTCGGCCATCATCCTCCATGTCCACGTCTCCTCTGGAGTCCACACAAAGTCCTTGATAGCAGATATATCGAGGCTCGTAAGACAGGGTAGATTCTCCTCTATCCACTTAAAGTCGGCTATGCTCGCCCAGTGCGACATGGCCAGCTTGTGTACGTGTCGCCTGTTGTTGTCATTGATGCTCTCCATGAAGCTTGTCCAGCGTAGTATACCCACACTCCTATACCTCCAGTCGCCCAGCCTGATGTCACGCACATCGTGCAGCTGTATGGGGTATTTGTACAGTAGCTGGTTCACAGTCACATTATTTGCCATGCCCTTGCACAACCGCTTCAGGCTCCAGGCAGCGTCCCTATCCAAATAATCCATGACACACTTGAATATGTCTTGAGGCAACTTCAGGAGCAGACTGTTCTGGCTCGCAGCGCCCTTGGGCTTCGACTGCTGGCTGAGGGCATCGAGAGCCGTGGGGCTGGCTTCGCGACTGGACGTAAAGTCCGGCATTTCGGGCGAGAGAAAATCGAAATCGTGAATGCTGAAGAGATTCATCAAGTGCCGTTCGAGATTCATGGAAGATGTCAAGGAAGTAGTGAGAGAGTGAACAGAAGGCTGGGCGCAGTGTGTCGCCCGACGAGCCTGAATAGGAAGCTGGTGACAAGAATGGAAGGTGCGAGATTTGACATGTATGAAAGTGAGAGACGGGTGCAAGGTGAAGTTGAAGGTGAAGGTGAAGAGACTACAAGACAGTTGCAGAGGAGCAACATTAGCCCGGGCGTACCGCGACGCGGCGAGGACGGCGGCGGCGGCGGCGGCGGAGGTACGGGTACGTAGATGCTGCCAAGAGATGCTGCCGCTCTGACCGTTCCTGGACGCAAGCTTTCTTTCACCCCTCCGAACAACTTTCTTTCTGCCTCTGCCTACGTTCTTTTCTATACGTCTACAAGAGCTGTCGTAATACGCGCCCCCACGGCCGCTTCATTCGCACTTTTGACGTAACCATCGCTGTCGCTGTCGCACTCGATCCAAACCCCCCATAAATCAACACAACGTCCGCGCGCGCGCATTTCTCACCATGGCCGACGCTCAAGTCTTTGAAGAGACGTTCAACATTACCTCTATCAACAATGAAAAGTACGACCGCGTGTCGCGCATCTACGGCACCTCGACCGACAGCCAAATCACAATGACGCTCGACATCAACCACGAGCTGTTCCCCGTAACGGCGGGGGCCTCGCTCAACCTGGTGCTGGCCACAACGTTGGCGCTGGACGGTAGCGCAAAAGGCGAAAACGACACCATGTGGAGGAATGTGAGCAAGCCGGGCGTCACAACGCTAGCGGATATGTACGACTATGTGTGCTACGGCAAGAACTACCGCATGGAAGGCGGTGATGGCGACATCATGTGAGTTTAACTGGACACGAGACTGTGCGCCGTTGCACCACACCACCTGCTGACGAGCGACAGAAAATACTTTGCCAGTTTTGGCGGCCTGTTGCTGTACATGGAGGGCCCGCACCGAAAGCTCAATGGGCTGAAGATTGATGACATTTACATGTTGATCAAGCATGCGTAGTCTCAAGCTTGTCGCGCACACAAGTGGAAGAAGAAAGCAAGCAAACAAGCATAAACGGGCGTTATGGAAGCATATGTGGTGGTATTGGTATCATCTCTGGTCTGAAAGTTGGGCACGGCGTCTGGATACCCCCAAAGGAGCCTTTAGCTCCACTCCCAGCTCTTGCGAGCCTATCTCAGATCTGGTCTCATAGTGTAGGAAACTCGAGCTTCCTGTGCAATCGGCTCACTATCTCGATGTAGTCCCGTTCGTTGTCCGTGGTCAGAATGCCATGTCGGACGAAAAAGTCCAGCATGACCAGCGCGCAGTTCGGCTTGAACTCTCCTCTCCTCATAGCCTCCTGCACTTCCTCGACGGACCACAGGTAGAACTCATCGACCTCGTCGTCGCCGGGCTTTGGAATTATGTCTTCTGGAAGTTCGAGATCGTAGATGTATTGAACCTCTGGCTGCATCAAGTTTGTTTCTCCACCCGCCCTCTCGTCGCGAATATACCAGTACGTGACTGTGCCACATGCCTTTGCGTGAGGTCTTACCAGATGCTCGGGTAGTGACGCCTCTTCCCCACACTCTCTTACCAGGCTTTCGAAAGGCGATTCGCCCGACGCAATGCCACCAGCTACAGCATTGTCCAGCATGCCCCCATATGTCTGCTTTGTCTTGGCCCGCCTCGGTGTCCAGACTTTAAGCTGGCCATTCTTCCGTGTAAAGGCGGTCAAGTGCACGCCATATGTGACGACGCCAAAGAGCGCACTGGCACTCCGCTCCACGTTGAAGAGCAATTCCTTGCCCCTTCCATAAACAGCGTAGAGCTCTGCGCGCCACTTGTCCAGCACTTTGAAGTGTCCCGTCTGCCGCATGGCCAGCAGCGTCGTCTCCACCACCTTCGACCGCTCGTCTGCGTTGGTACCGCCCGTGAGGTATAGGATGCGCGTGTCGTCCTCTACCTCCCAGTTGGGCACACCACGGAACACCTCGACGACCGAGGGCAGCATGTAGCCGAGCGCATAATTGTGGCCTGAGACACGCAATTGGTAGTATGTGTTGATGGACGCGAGGTATTTTTCAGAGTTTGCGTCTGGGTACGGGAAGCTATCGCATTGGTTGACGAGGTCCAGGTTCGTGAGAGGCATGTTGGGTAGCCGCTACAGGGTCGATTGAGTTATGGGAAGGACAGCCGATGGCGGGTTGCTGAAGTTTAGCATTTAGTTGGACTTGATGCTAGCTGCGCCGCCGGCCTATGGGACCATGGCGGGGGCGGGGCATCGAATTCCCCGAAGGGGGCCCGCAAGCAACTAAGAGGAAACTTCCAAGACTGTTATCATTTTAATGCCAGGATTCCAGGATTGCCCGGGCAGGATGCACCATCATATGGGGAATAAGCTTTCGCCTTGACTAAACATGGAGAATACGCAAAGCCTGCTGTGTTAGGAGCGCTTTTGTGGCGTCCTTTTGATGCAGCAGCGAACATCGCATCCAACATGTCGTGGAGATTTGATATTGTGGAAGCGCCGATTCCGCATACAAAATATAGTCTAGATCAGGCTTGGGTCCACCGAGCGCGCGTACTGCTCGTATGGTGTTTGAAAGACCATGGCCAGAAGCCTCGTCCCTTGCAGTGTGGCGTGGCAGGACGGTGGCTATTGGCGACAAAAGGAGATCATGACTGAGAACAGGGGGGCAGTGTTCCCGGTACGCGGGTACGGGATGGGTTGCCTTGGGCTAGCAAAGCGACACTAGATTCCCAGCATGGTACTTTCTTTCTTGTCGGTACAAAAACAACATTGACCGCATGCTTTGACCGCCTCTCTGCACACACGTCCAAACACAACCGAGTGTCAAAGAAACGAGAAGACCACACGAAATTCAAGATAGCTGGTAACAAGTTACTTTGCACCCCAACAGCAGCCTCCGTCTCTCTCCACCAGAAACTCCAACTCTCCTTTCTTGTCTGTACCGGAAGTGAATTACGTCGTCAGACAGCCAAGCAGCCTCAACATGGGAGACGTCTATGCGACAGTTGTGCTTCTGGTGCCCAAACAGCATGTGAAGACTGTAAAGTCAGCCCTGGAAAATGCCGATCAGCTCGACAAAAGCTGCAAAATTACCCCCGAATCAAGAGAACCAAGCCTGCCTCCAACACCCGACACATCGGGAGATCAAGATTCCACACCCGAATTCCCTCGATTGAAATTCGATGTTGTCCGCGGAGAGTATGTTCGACCTTCGGCCATGGACCCGCGACCCCAAGACCACAGAAACATGGACCAGCAACGCATGCGCATGACTACTATGATCTCTTGCCCAATCGACGAAATCACGACTGAAGAGTTCCAGACCAGCGTACTTGACCATCTCGCTTTGCGGGACCTAGCCCAAGACATTACATTTTCATACCAGATATCGATTCCAAGCTCTTCGTCATCACCAGTACTGAGGAATCCAGTGCAAAGGGCTATGAAACAGGCTCTCTCCATGTTACCAGAGGACGTACTGGCTTCCGTGGAGCTCACACCTGAGATTCTCGTCTGCGATTTTCCAGACGGATATTCACTGTACAAGCCTATGCTTCTGCTTCCGCACAATGCATTTTCTGCCGAGACGTGGACGACACTTCTTGCTGCACATCCAATAGACTCGTGCTTGCTACAGCCAGTGTGGCAGCGTGTGGCAGAGTCAGTGGCGGCAACACATGTGGCCATCAACGCACCAATCCCACTTCAGACGACAGCGCAGGGTCAAGACAACATACTCCGTAGCCCGGCCAATCTCACTCCGATATATGGAGACTTTGGCCCGGCACCCACGCCAGACACAATTTCATCCCCTACTGCGGCTGACTTTGAGGAAGCTCTGTGGGTAACTGCCAAGCAGAACGGCATCTGGCAAACCTGGGCACCCATCTACACCATGTTCAGCCGCGGCAACATTAGTGAAAAGGCGCGGATCTTGGAATTTCCCTCGACCAGCGTGCCTGCGGCAGCCGTGGATCTCTACGCTGGCATTGGATATTTTGCATTCCCGTACAAGAGGAGCGGGGAGAGTGGAGAGAATGGGATAAAGCGAGTTCTGTGCTGGGAGCTCAACGCCTGGTCTGTTGAAGGCCTACGACGAGGCGCACAAATGAACGGCTGGACATGCCGAATCATCAAGCAAGGTGAGGGCGCGGCCTCTCCTGGCCCCAGTCTGCAGGAAGTCGACTTTTTGGTCTTTCACAAGAACAACGAGACTGCCGAGCAGGACTATGCGGCAATACCCACAGAGCACAGACTACCTATCCAGCACGTTAACCTTGGATTGCTACCCACTTGCACGCCAACTTGGGCCATTGCTGTTGCTATGCTGGATCAGGAGTTGGGAGGATGGATCCATGCGCATGAAAACGTTAGATACAGTCAAATAGAGAACAGGTGTCTGGAGGCGGGAATCGAGTTTCAAAGATTGGTGGATGAGCACAAGGGCAAGCTGGGTGAGGCAAAAGAAAAGAAGGTCGTCGTGGAACACGTGCAGGGAGTGAAGGAGTATGCGCCTGGGGTTGTTCATATGGTTCTCGATGTACATGTTGATGGCCTGGCATAAGTCCTTGTGACCAAAGCAGGTAAGCGCCTGCTTCACTGCCTGGGTTAGCGCCATATGGGGGGTGGTGTTTTGTTTAGCTTTGCATATTTTTTTTTCTCATTCTCTCCGATCATGTCTTGGATGACTGGTCTCTTTAGCCTGTATGTATGCCTGGCCCTTACTCGGAGTGGAGATGGTGTAGTTTTTTTTTGACATGGTAAGAGAAGTCGTCTTTTAGCCTGAGGGCTGCAAGTTAGAGCTGAGCGCCAAGGTGCCAGCAATGCCTTCAGGCAGAATGCAACCAGATCTGGAGTGCATAGCAAGGTTCTGGTTGTTATAAAGGACAAGCAGCGCTGTGGGTGTGTTTCCATTCGGCGTTTGCAAGGAGCACGGATAAATTCTTATACATCAAGAAGGTAGTCGGATATGCACTTATCCTACCCTGGAGATTTAAGTTCTGGATTATGCATGGAGAGAGAGAGAAAGAGAGCGAGCTTGAACTTGCACATGGTAGCTTTATATAAGCCTCATGCATACATCAAGCAGGGGCGGAAAAGTGAGTCACCGGTGTCAGTGTTGCATGGGACAACAGTGCTGCCATCTTCGCCCGGTGAATTGCGAGACTGTAGTCGATGTCAACAGCCTGGTCTTCGCCTGTCTACTTCCGCGGCTGCGTGTCGTGCCATGGGTGCATACAGTACAGCAGGCAGTTCCCTCTGGGTCCGATTGGAACAGAAGATGGCCCTCGTAAACAAGACAATGCATGCCGATCAAACAGACTGCAATGGCTGGCCGCCTTAGACGGGTGCTTATCAACCTCCGTGGCACCACCTCGTTGTTGGAACTGAGAGAAGACGACAGCATCACAACAGGCGGTGTATCCAATGCTCGAATCACAAGCAGAAGAGGTTCTACTCGGATAGGGACGGAGTGGGATAATCGCTCGTTTTGATCGTGGGGGGGGGAGGGAGTTTGCGATCAGCCATGTACCTTGCAAACAAACGCCTCACTATTCCTGGGCCTCTAGCAACTGACATCCGATACTAGGCATGTCTGTCAACTGATAGCACCCCACTCCAGCCTTGATAGCGAAGAAGCAAAAAAGAAACACGGAACTGTTGGTCGCCCCAAGCTGGAGGCAGGTGGACGTCACTGGACATGGTAGGAGAGATGGCAAACGCAGAGTTCAAGCCAGAGTTTGGTTCTGAGCATGAGGGGGGGAAGCTAAGGACCGTTTTGAAAGTCGTGCATGATGGTCTGGGGTATCGACGTCGCTAAATGACGGACTGAAGACGCGCTTTTCTGGCCTCCGGGCCAATAGTGGCATGCGCACGGACCAGACACTCACCGCCTCTCTTTGCTTGTATGTAGGATGGATGCCAAAGCTAAACCACAAGCCAGCCAGCCAGCCAGCCAGCCCAGCCCAGCTGTACCGCCCGCCTGCAGTGCCCCGCTCACGTTCAAAGCCATCTGCCCCAGTGCTGCGAAGCGTGCACGTACTGCCCCGCGACTGCTGCCTCGATCGTCTGGTGACGCGCGCCATTCACCCTCTCTCTCTCTCGCCCCCTCGCCCCTCGAAGACATCCTAGTACCCCGCCTACATCCCCATCTTCGGAACAAGTAGTCCCCAGGCTTGACCGGCTGTCATGGGGCTTCAAGAAGGTTGTCCTGTTCGAGCCCACCAAAACCACCACGGCCTCCTCGCCCTCTGCTAAGCCCCGAGCGCGCCTTTATGGAGGCGCCTGCCAGATGATCGGACACCTCTTCAGCAGCCGCAAAGGCGCAAACACGTCGCACACCAACACGGCCACGGTGCTCGATTCCGCCACCGAAGACTCCCACACCCGCCACCTGCTCTATCCCGAGACCAACACGCTCTTCCACCCGGACGGCCAGCCCTATCCCCTCCATGGCGCGCCTCTGACTCCCGGCAGCGGCCACGACGGGCCGCTGCCTGAGATTGACCTCGAGTTCCCCCGCGACTGCCGCATCATCATCGCCCAGGATGAAACTCCGGCCATGCCCAAGGCCATCCTGTTCGACTCGAAGCCAGCCCCACCTCGCGCCGAACCACCTGCCAGTCCGAACACACGCGCGCGAGCCTTTGGCGGGGGCAATGCCAATGCGAGTGCCAGTGCTAGCACTGCGGGGTCCATGGGCGCAAGCCTCCATGCCCGTAGATCTTCGCTGGCCACGGAGCCTACAGCTCCGCCGCGGTCACCTACAGTAGGCGCCTTTACGCGCGTACGCACCCGCGGCAGCTCCATCTCGTCCATGCCAAACATTGACGAGCACGCACAAGTCCAGGCCAAGGCGCAGGCAAGGGCCAAGGAGTCGTCTGATCTGGCAAACATCTGTCTTGACTGCATGTTCGGCAACCTAGCCATGAACTACCGCGGTAACTCGAACAAGATCCACATTGTCCCGCTCGACACCAAGCCAGAGCCTTCGATGCTCAGCACAAGCGTACAGGATGCCACAAACTCGCTGGGCCGCGCCGAGGGTCTTCGCCGGAGGAGCCATCTCGCCAAATCCTTCACACCTGCAAACTTGCCAGCCGAACTTCCCCACAGCGACTCCAGCGAGAGCATACCCAAGGAGCCCAAGCGGCGGACCATCTTCATCACCCGCATGTTTTCCGTAACCATGCCAGAGGAGGAGCACGATGACCGTACACCCACCCCGCAGAGCTCACTTCCAAACGCCAATGGCTTTCCTTTTCCACCAACAAGCACCAAGACGGGGGCTACCAAGCCACCGTACCCTTCAAATGTACGCAAGAGTCCCATGTACGCCATTACCATTATTCTCCACCTGCCAATATCGCACACTTCTCCAACCCTGCGACCCTCATCCCGAAGTACCAACCTGAGGACCCCGGCGCATCTCTCCACCTCTGCTCCTGGTCAAGACTCGCTTGCCTCCTCTCTGGACTCCGACCGGCGTGCGGGATGGGCCTTTATCGACTCAAACTTGGGTGTCGATTCACTTCTTTCGGCCTCGTTGAGCAGCGACGTGGACGATCGGGTCGATGTTGTAGGGCAGCACTGGGACGTCATCATGCGAGCTCTCACGAGTCTCCAGCAAGTCGTTCAAGAGCGTATTCTGGCTCAGTTCAAGTCGCCAAGGTCGCCCGAAGGCATATCCACGCCCGTAGCCCATCACCAACGAAACCAATCCTCACGAAACAACGTCCGAGATACTACCGCCCTCAAGTATACACGCAGGGCTTTGAGGCTGCAGCCTAACGCACTCAGCATGGACAAAGAGATTCAAACCGCGGCAGAGCTGACCGGCAATCGAGTCGTGACTGGCATGAGGATTCCTCGCGTCATGACGGGCCAGGGCAAGTGGGGCGTATGGCGCGAGGAGGCTCGATGGCTTGGGAGGTGGGCCGGCCGGCGGGAGCAGAACTTCTTCTTCTTCAACCTCTTGACAGCCTTTCTCGGTAACCACACCGAGTGGCTGAACCTACTCGGCCCTAGGTGGCATCGTAAACGCCACCGTGAGCAACAAAAGGCGACGGCTGGTGAGAACTTGACTATTCCCAACCGCACCGTCATCGTGTCTCCAGACAAGATGGCTGCACGAAGACTCATCTTCCTACTTGCTGCTTTCATGCCACCTAATGCACCTGTGGTGAACGACAGCAGCTACGTGCGTCCAGGTACATCGACTTCGCTTCGTGCCTATTCTCAGTCACCTCCAACCAACATGCCGCCTTCCAGACAGCAATCGCTCCGTCGCCAGATCAACCGAAAGGGACCTCGAGGGAAATCCAGCATGTCGAACATCCTTCTTCAACCCCCAAAGACGCAAAGCGTACATCATCCGCCTGCACATGTTGCACATGAGCGTTCCGAGTCTGCTCTAATTGAGACCCCAGAACCCCCGCGACCTTTCGGACACTCTCGGCGATCTTCGGCACATTCCATTCGCACCAGCTTGTTGATACCGTCCATGTCTGAGGGACCAGTCGCAGCTGGCAGCACCGTCACAACCTCCACAGTCACGCCGCAGGAAACAGTACCTGTTGCTCACTTCACCTTTCCTCGGACAAAGTCGTTCGGCCCCTCAACTGACACGCGGCCCGAAAGTAGTGACAGTCTGGCATCTTCAAACTTGATTAGTACCCTGCAAAGAAGTGGTACTGGTCAGACTAGTGTCGCCAGTAATGACTCCAGTAACACCAGCCGGTGGAGTGGTTTCATGAACTTTTGGAGCGGCCGACGTTCGTCCTCTACCGACCAGAGTGAGTACTTCCAGACTACAGACGACGGTGTGGGATATCGCGGACAAGAGCGGTCTCGGTCGCAGCTTGAGTTGATGGTGCAGGAGCTCTCCATGGATCGGGTATTTGAGAGTGATGTCATCGACTCTCCGCTTCCACCAGACACATCAGCGGATAATACCTCACCTGATGTTTACGCCAATGGCGGCTGTCCTGGTGTCCCTGCTTCGGCTGCAAGACCGATTCCCGAGCGCCAAAAGACGTTTGGCGCCCCTTTGAAACTGTCAGTCAATGAGAAAGACGGCGTCATCGACGTCGATATTCCGCTTCCCGACTTTGATTCACCTCTCCAGTCGCCACTACTTGGTGGCTTTGGATCAGCCTCTAGTCAGCCAGGTTCCAGTTATGGCGATTCTTCTGTTCTGTCGATGCCACACTGTGAGCCGGACCAGCCTGTCAATGTGGCCGGATGGCTGAGTCAGTTCCACCCCGATTTCGCTGTGCAAGCCATCAAGCCCTACCGCGAGCTTGAGCGCGACATCAAGCGTGCTATGAGCGCGGAACCCACTCCTCTAAGTGCTGCGACTACGCCGAACATGGATTCTGGTTCCTGTGAGCGCTGGGTCGATGTATGCTCCGCCCTCATCGCCGACACCAGCAACTTCTCCATCAAACGCATTAGCTTGCGTCGCCTGGTCAAACTCATTCCCACGCCCACCTATCAACACTCTGCCATGACGCCCGGCCTTCCCGGCCGCTCGCAATACGGCAATCCCTACACCTCCAGCGCCGTCGTGCCCATGTTGAGCGAAGTACACCTTGCGGAGAAGTTCATCACGGAGCAAATCATGGACTTTGACGCCACCCTTATCGACGGCGTGGATCGCGTCCTAGCCCAGTCTGGGGAAGTGACGCGTGTCAACTCTGCACACTCGTCTCGTTCAAGTAGCCGGCGAGGTCGCCGCGATACTAGAGCGGATTCGGATGCTGTTCCGCATGTGGAGGTGCCGCATGTTGATTGCAAGAGTGTGATTTTTGAGGCGCTGGAAGTGGTGGTCAAGGACGTTACTGCTGAACGGGGTGGAAGACATGGTGGGAGCAAAGAAGGTGGTGAAGAGAAGAAGAGTGCAAAGTCTGTTGCTGCCGCTGCTGCAAGCGGTGAATCAAAGACTGAGAATGATTCTTCGTTGAAGGAGGGGATAAGGAGATGGTTGAGTGAGGTTGAGTAAGCTTTCCTTTCTGACAATTTTCCACTTTTTTTTATTCTTCTTTTCTATTAAGCCTGTTTCTCTCATGGCGGTGTATACTATATTCCTCGATTTTAGCTTGGTTTGTTTTTTGGAACCCAAATTTTTGCTGCGTTTTAGCGGGTGTTTTCTGTTATCTGGTAAAGGAATTTGCATTGGGAGGGGGCGGCGATGATGGGGAGGGGGCTCGACCTTTGTGTCAGCGGGTGATGAAATCATATATTTGCATTTGTTTGGCGCTGGGCGGGTGAATGAGAAAGAGAGAGAGAGAGAGAGTATGTGGACGGATC
>Ga0265780_10007063_pt1 | contig 13834 bp, 8 predicted proteins | sample P1T30metagenome_FD_192432 | JGI IMG/M metagenome (GOLD analysis project Ga0265780, IMG submission 192432) | Plant litter microbial communities from East Loma Ridge, Irvine, California - P1 T30 | ecosystem: Environmental > Terrestrial > Plant litter > Unclassified | place: USA: California... | reverse complement strand
ATCACCAACCAGCGCGACATGAAAGGCTTCGTCAAGGAGCTCAAGGGCGTGCGCTTCACCGCCATCACCGGCGTCAACACGCTGTTCAATGGCCTGCTCAACACGCCCGGTTTCGATGAAGTGGACTTCTCCACGTTGAAGGTCACCCTGGGCGGTGGCATGGCGGTACAGCGATCGGTCGCCGAGCGCTGGAAGAAGACCACCGGCGTCACCCTGGTAGAGGCTTACGGCCTGACCGAAACCTCGCCGGCGGCCTGCATCAACCCGCTGACCCTGGCTGAGTACAACGGGTCGATCGGCCTGCCGATTCCGTCCACCGATGCCTGCATCAAGGACGACAACGGCAACCTGCTGGGCCTGGATGAAGTGGGCGAGCTGTGCATCAAGGGCCCGCAGGTCATGAAGGGCTACTGGCAGCGTCCGGAAGACACCGCCACGGCGATCGATGCCGACGGCTGGCTGCACACCGGCGACATGGCGAAGATGGACGCGCAGGGTTTCTGCTACATCGTCGATCGCAAGAAGGACATGATCCTGGTGTCCGGCTTCAACGTCTATCCCAACGAGGTCGAGGACGTGATCGCGATGATGCCCGGCGTGCTGGAAGTGGCGGCGGTCGGCGTACCGGACGAGAAGTCCGGCGAGATCGTCAAGGTGGTGATCGTCAAGAAGGACCCGAACCTCACCGCCGAACAGGTGAAGGAACACGCGCGGGCCAACCTGACCGGTTACAAGCATCCCAGGATCGTCGAGTTCCGCAAGGAGCTGCCGAAGACCAACGTCGGCAAGATCCTGCGCCGCGAGCTGCGTGACGCACCGCCAGCCTGATGCAGGCAGCGCCGAGCCATGCTCGGCGAGCGCAGCAGCAAAGGCCTGACGGCCAGCGGCCGTCACTACCGAGACGCGGATGAGCGAAAAGTGAAAAGCCCGGGGTGGAAACGCCCCGGGCTTTTGCATTTGGGGCGACTGGGCCGGTGTAGCATCCCCGCGAGTGGACCCGTTCGGCCCGCCGACCACCGATTTCCCCGCGGGCCCGCCATGCCGAGGAACCTGCCATGAGCACCATCGAAAAGCTGCCTGCAAACCGCCCATACACCACCATCCGCACCGAAGACAGCGCCGACGGCGCCGCCCATTGGCTGTTCATGCACGCCGATGCATCCACCGGCATCCGCCCCTGCTGCCGCAAGGACATGCTCGATGAAATGTGGAGCTACATGAGCGCCGTGACCCGGGGGCCTGCCAGCCGCCATGACGGCCGCCTGCGCCATTTCGTGCTGGCCTCCGACGCCACCGCCTACAACCTGGGCGGCGACCTGGACCTGTTCACCCGGCTGATCCGCGAAGGCAATCGAGACCGCCTGCTGGCCTATGCACAGCGCTGCGTGGAAGGCGTGCATCACCTGCATACCGGGTTTGGTGGTGACGTGCGTTCAATCGCGCTGATCCAGGGCGATGCGCTGGGTGGCGGGCTGGAAATGGCCCTGGCCTGCCACACCATCGTCGCCGAAGAAGGCGCAGGCATGGGCCTGCCTGAAGTGCTGTTCGGCCTGTTCCCGGGCATGGGCGCCTACTCGTTCCTGTGCCGCCGCGTGGCGCCGCAGCTGGCCGAGAAAATCATCCTGGATGGCCGCGTCTACAGTGCCGAGGAAATGCATGCGATGGGCGTGGTCGACGTACTGGTCCGCAAGGGTGAAGGCCCCAAGGCCGTGCAGGACCTGATCCGCCAGCACCAGCGCATTCCGCAGTCCTACCTGGCGATGAATGCCGCGCGCAACCTGGCCCAGGCCGTCAGCTATGACGAACTGCTGGAAATCACCAAGGTCTGGGTGGATTCGGCATTGGCACTGGGCGATCGCTCGCTGCGCACGATGGATCGGCTGATCAAGGCACAGACCCGTCGTGCCGGTCTTGACGCGGCCTGAGCTGTGCCCTCCCCCACCAAGTGAACCGACACGTGCCGGCGGCCCGCCGGCACGTTCTCCGCAACGTCGACCGGGCTTCGGGTCAGCGCGGGTCCGCCTCGTCCACGCCGGGCTGGTTGCGCTGTGCGGCACGCGCAGCCAGCGCCAGCCGACCTTCCTTGAGCGCGCCAGCCAGCACCGACAGGCGCTGGCGCCATTCGGCCTTGAGCTGCCAGTCCGCCATCCGCATCAGCTCACCGGCGCGGTTGGACACCCGCACCAGTCCAAGATTACTGGCCACGCCCTTGATCGCGTGGGCCTGCTCGCGGAACTGCACCCAGTCCATCGCCTCGCCTTCCGCATGGGCCTTGCGCATGCAGCTTTCCGCATCGCCCAGGCACTGGCGGACGAACTCTCTTTCAAAGCCGTCGCCCATGCCGAGTGAAGCCAGTTCGTCCAGCACGCCCGAATCCAGCACGCCGTCGGTGCCACCAGCCAGCGTGCGCACGACCGGCGCGGAAGGTTTTAGGTCGCGGTTGGAGGCGATCTCCGCCAGCGTATCCAGCAGCCGCACCGCCACCACCGGCTTGGCCAGGAACGTATGCGCACCGGCCTGCTGGCAGCGCTGGATGGCGTCGGGGGTGACGTCGGCGCTGAGCACCAGCACCGGCGTGCGCGGCGCGCCGCCGGCCTGCATCACCCGCAGTTCCTTCAGCATGTCCAGCCCGCTCATGCCCGGCATGTGCAGGTCGACGATGGCCGCATCGAAATCACTCTCGGCCATGGCATCCAGCACCGCTTCGCCGCCGTTGACGCACAGCACGCGGTGCCCGGCTTTCTGCAGGAGGCGCTGCAGCACCATGCGGTTGGCCTCGTGGTCGTCGGCCACCAGGATGCTCATGCTGCGCACCCGCGCGCGGTGGCGCAGGAACGGATCGGCGAAGGCGATGACATTGCCGTTGCTGCTGTCCAGCGGGTTGCCGACCAGCGCCGGGGTGATGCCCACGCGCTCCGGCAGCGGCGGGGCGAACGGCACTTCGAACCAGAAGCGGCTGCCCTGTGGCAGGTTCTCCTGGTAGCCGATCTCGCCGCCCATCGCTTCCACCAGTCCCTTGGCGATGGTGGTTCCCAGGCCGGTGCCTTCGTGACGCCGCGCCATGCTGACATCGGCCTGCTCGAACGCTTCGAACAGCCGCGGACGCATCGGCACGGCCACGCCGATGCCGGTATCGATGATTTCAAAGCGCAGGCGGACGCCACCGTCGGCAGCGGCGCTGACCACGTCGATGCGGATCTCCACCCTGCCGTGGTCGGTGAACTTCACCGCATTGCCTGCCAGGTTCAGCAGCACCTGGCGCAGGTGGCCGGTATCGCCACGCAGCCGGGGCGGCACGGCTTCATCCACCCGGACGCGGTAGTCCAGCCGCTTGGCCTTGGCCTGCGGCAGCAGGATCAGACCAATGGCCTGCACCACGTCACCGAGGGCGAAATCTTCGGCGACCACGCGCAGCTTGCCCGCTTCGATGGCCGAAATATCGAGCACTTCCTCCACCAGCGCCAGCAGGCTGCGCGAAGAGGCCTGGATGGTGTTGAGGCACTCGCGCTGCTCTTCATCCAGCTCGGTGGTGGCCAGCACTTCGGTCATGCCCGCCAGCCCGTTCAAGGGCGTGCGGAATTCATGGCTCATGTTGGCCAGGAAGCGGCTCTTGGCCTCGCTGGCGCGGCGTGCTTCGGCCATCGCTTCGGTGAGCTGGCGCAGCAGCGTGGAAAAGTACAGCGGCACCGCGGCCAGGCCCAGCCACAGCCCGAACGCCAGCCGCGCATTGTCGACCCAATAGTCGGTGTACAGCGCGGTACAGCCGAAGCTGATCATCGCCATCGCCACGGCGAGGTAGAGGTAGTTGTTGCCGAAGCGCATGCCGTTGCCCACCGTGACCCACATCACCACGATGTAGACCCACGACAGCGGCTCGCCCATCTGGATCATGCCGGCGGCAATCAGGCCGTAGTCGGCCAGCATGCCCAGGATGCGCCGCGGATCGGAGCGCTGCGGACGCCACAGAAGCCAGCCGAAGGCCAGCAGGGACAGCCCCAGACCACCCAGCACGATCGCCAGCACGCCCACGTACTGGTCATGCGGCAGGTCGCTGCGCACGCCCGGCATCAGCACATAGGCCAGGATCAGGCTGATCAGCACGATGCGGACGATCTGCTGCCCATGCTCGGAATCCTGGCGCTGGGCCAGACGATTGCGCAGCCGGGGCAGCAGCGCGCGCATGCTCACAACCCGGGTCGCGCCGACGCGGTGGAGTGTTCGGCGCAGATCTGCTCCAACTGCGGGCGCCCGCGCAGCAGGGCATCGACCACGCGCGGATCGAACAGCCGGCCACGCTGCGCGTACAGGTAGGCCAGGGTCGCATCGAAGGTCCACGCTTCCTTGTACGGACGCGGCGAAATCAGCGCATCGAACACGTCGGCCACCGCCACGATGCGCGCTTCCAGCGGAATCGCATCGCCGACCAGGCCGTCCGGATACCCGCTGCCGTCATAGCGCTCGTGGTGACGCAGCGCGATCAGCGCGCCGATCTGGATGAAGCGGTTCTGGCTGCCGCTCAACAGTTCATGGCCGATGCGCGGGTGGCGGCGCATGATCACCAGCTCTTCGTCGGTCAGCTTGCCCGGCTTCAGCAGGACTGCATCGGGAATGGCGATCTTGCCCATGTCATGCAGCGGCGCCGCCATCTCGATCAGCTTGACCTCCTCCTCGGGAAGTCCCAGCTGTTCGGCGATCAGCCCGGCCACGCGGGACATGCGTTCCAGGTAGGCGCTGGTGCCGGCATCGCGGTATTCAATGGCACGTGCGAGCCGCGACAGGGTTTCGCGTTCACGCTCTTCCACTTCGTGCATGCTGGCAAGCAGCCGCTGCTCCAGCGACAACGCCCGCTGCTTCACGTTCTCCGATTGCTGTCGCAGCTGCAGCAGGTTGTAACAGCGCGCGCGCAGTTCGCGCGGACGGATCGGCTTGACCAGGAAATCGATCACCCCCGCCTCCAGCGCTGCCTGCCGGATCGGCTCGTCGCCGACCACGGTGATCAGGATCACCGGGATGTCGCGGTGCTTGGGCAGGCGGCGGAAACGGCGGGCGAACTCCAGCCCATCCATCTCCGGCATGCGGTAATCCAGCAGCAGCAGGTCCACCGGCTGCGATTCGCACCAGTTGAGCGCGGCCAGCGGATCGCCGAAGTCGTGCACGCTCAGTTCCGGCGCAATGTCTTCGATGACATGGCGCAGCATCGTCCGCGCGGACGTCTGGTCGTCGACGATCACAATATTCAACGCTGCTTCTGCCTGCTTGTTCGACCACCCCGGGATCAGGGTTGGCGAGGATAACCTGCCATTCTGTAGGCCCGCACCCTGCATCTGTCCGATACCTGCCATGCGCTCCCCGGATCTTGATCGCCGTCACATTGTGATGGCGTAAAGGACGCGACCCATCGCCTCCCCCCGGCAATCGGGTCAATCCGGCCACTCAGCGGCCTCGCCGATACCATACTCCAGCGCTCGCCCGCAGGGTAGCACCGGGCCGCCCGTGCAGGCGGCGCCGGCGTATCCCGATCAGGCTTCCGGGCGCATGTAGGGGAACAGCAGGACGTCGCGGATCGAGCTGCTGCCGGTCAGCAGCATCACCAGGCGGTCGATGCCGATGCCCAGCCCGCCGGTCGGCGCCATGCCGTACTCCAGCGCCCGGATGTAGTCGGCGTCGAAATGCATCGCCTCGTCATCGCCCCCGTCCTTGGCGGCGACCTGTGCCTGGAAGCGCGCGGCCTGGTCTTCGGGGTCATTCAGCTCGGAGAAGCCGTTGGCCAGTTCCTTGCCGTTGATGAACAGCTCGAAGCGGTCGGTGTAACCGGGCGCATCATCGTTGGCCCGGGCCAAAGGCGACACCTCCACCGGATGGTCGGTGATGAAGGTCGGCTGGATCAGGGTGTGCTCGACGGTCGCCTCGAAGATTTCCAGCAGCAGCTTGCCCCAGCCGTAGGACGGCTTGATGCGGATCTTCAGGCGCTCGCAATGCGCGACCAGCGCATCGCGGTCGGTGCAGTCGGCCAGGCTGATTTCCGGGTTGTGGTGGCGCACCGCTTCGTCCATGCGCCAGCGGCGGAAAGCGGGGGCCAGGTCGATGCGGGCACCGTCCCACTCCACTTCGGTGGTGCCCAGCACCTGGCGGGCGACATCACGGATGACCCCTTCGGTCAGGTCCATCACTTCGGTGTACGTGGCGTAGGCCTCGTACAGCTCCATCATGGTGAATTCGGGGTTGTGGCGGGTGCTGACGCCTTCGTTGCGGAAGTTGCGGTTGATCTCGTAGACGCGCTCCAGCCCACCCACGACCAGGCGCTTCAGATACAGCTCCGGCGCCACGCGCAGGTACAGGTCCAGGTCCAGCGCGTTGTGGTGGGTGGTGAACGGCTTGGCCGTCGCACCGCCGGGGATGTAATGCATCATCGGCGTTTCGACTTCCAGGAAGTCGCGGTTGTCCAGCCAGGCGCGCATGGCACGGATGATCCGGGAGCGCTTGATGAACACCTCGCGCGACTCCGGCGTCACGATCAGGTCCACATAGCGCTGGCGGTAGCGCTGCTCCACGTCGGCCAGGCCATGCCACTTGTCCGGCAGCGGACGCAGCGACTTGGTCAGCAGGCGGATGCTCTCGGCCTTCACCGACAGCTCGCCGGTACGGGTGCGGGTCAGGCCGCCTTCCACCGCGATGATGTCACCCACGTCCCAGCCCTTGAAGGCGGTGTAGGCATCGCCCAGCACGTTGCCCTGCAGGAATACCTGGATGCGGCCGGATTCGTCCTGGATCTGGGCGAAGCTGGCCTTGCCCATGACCCGCTTGGCCATCAGCCGGCCGGCCATCCTGACCCGGCGCTCGTTGGCCTCCAGCGCTTCGGCGGTCCAGCTTTCGGCGTCGGCGAAGTCTGCCTGCAGGCTGCCGGCGAAGTCTTCGCGACGGAAATCGTTCGGGTAGGCGATGCCCTGGGCCCGCAGCGCGGTCAGTTTGGCGCGACGCTCGGCGATCAGGCTGTTTTCGTCGACGGGGGGCTGCGGCGCGGCGGTCTGCTCGTTCATGGGCTTGGTCGGTCGTTGTCTGTGGGGGGGTCTTCAGGGATTCGCGCCCGCCGAGGATACGACGGACCGGGGGTGGCTGCGGCTGCAGCCACCGGGCGGGTCACCATGCAGGCGACCCGCAGGATCAGGCGTCGCTGCGTTTGGCGCCCGCTTCCAGGCCGGATTTCAGGCTGGCCTCGATGAACTCATCCAGGTCGCCGTCCAGCACCTTCTGCGTGTCGGTACGCTCGATGCCGGTGCGCAGGTCCTTGATACGGCTCTGGTCGAGCACGTAGTTGCGGATCTGGCTGCCCCAGCCGATATCGGACTTGGTCGCTTCCAGGGCATCGCGCTCGGTATTGCGCTTCTGCACTTCCAGCTCGTACAGCTTGGCGGCCAGCATCTTCATCGCGGTGTCGCGGTTCTGGTGCTGGCTGCGGCCGGTCTGGCAGGCAACCACGGTATTGGTCGGGATGTGCGTGATGCGCACCGCCGACTCGGTCTTGTTGACGTGCTGGCCACCGGCACCGGAGGAGCGGTACACGTCGGTGCGCAGGTCGGCCGGGTTGATGTCGATTTCAATGTTGTCATCGACCTCCGGGGACACGAACACCGAGGTGAAGCTGGTGTGCCGGCGGTTGTCCGAATCGAACGGCGACTTGCGCACCAGGCGGTGCACGCCGATCTCGGTCTTCAGCCAGCCGTAGGCGAACTCACCTTCCACGCGGAAGGTGGCCGATTTGATGCCGGCCACATCGCCGCCGGACACTTCCATCAGTTCGGTCTTCCAGCCGCGCGCTTCGCACCAGCGCAGGTACATGCGCAGCATCATTTCGGCCCAGTCCTGGGCTTCGGTGCCACCGGCGCCGGCCTGGATGTCGACGAAGGCGTTGCAGCCGTCCATCTCGCCGGAGAACATGCGCTGGAACTCCAGCTGCTCCACGTGCTTGAGGTACTTGTCCAGGTCGGCGACCACCGCATCGGCGGTTTCCTGGTCCTGTTCGCTCTCGGCCAGTTCCAGCAGGTCGGTGGATTCCACCAGGCCATCGAGGATGCTGGCGATGCCGCCCACGGTCTTTTCAAGCAGCGAGCGTTCGCGCCCCAGGTTCTGGGCGTACTCCGGCTTGTTCCAGATATCCGGGTTTTCCAGCTCCCGGGTTACTTCTTCCAGGCGTTCTTTCTTGACGTCGTAGTCAAAGATACCCCCTGAGCGAGACCACGCGATCGGTGAGATCGGTGATTCGCTGGCGGACAGGATTCAGCTCGAGCATGTCGGCGGTTTCGTGTTCGAAATATGACCGGTAATGATACCAGCACAGCCGCCGCTGCTGCCTACCCCGCCCGCCCGGGGGCCTGCTCCGCCCTCACCCGCCGCCCAGCGCCTGGCGCAGCAGCGGCAGCTGGCGCCGGCTGCAGGGCACTGTTGCCCCATCGGCCATGTGCAGCAGGGCCTCGCCGCCATCCAGCGGCTCGATCGAGCGCAGGCAGCGGCGGTTCACCAGCCAGCTGCGGTGGCTGCGCAGGAACACCGCCGGATCCAGCCGGGACTCCAGCGCGGCCAGCGTAATACGCAGCGGGTAGTCATGGCCGCGCACGTGCAGGTTGACGTAGTTGCTGGCGGCCTGGGCGTACTCCACGTCGGCCGTGGCCACCAGGAACTCCTTGCCCAGCTTGCGCACGAGGAAATGCGCCGGACGCTCGACCGGCTCCACCGGCGCCGCATCATCGGGCGCCGCCAGCAGGGTCGCCTCGCCCTGCCGCCGGCGCCCGAACCAGGCCAGCGCATGCACCGCGCTGACCAGGGTGGCGTAGGTCTGCAGGTCCTTGAACAGCTCGTACAGCCATTGGGTCGGCCACGGCCCGTAGTGATAGCGTCCGCCCACCAGCGCATGGGCGAGGTGGCGCAGGGCCACCATGCCGCTCACGTGCATCAGCCACCACGCCAGCGCGCCGATCAGGTAGGCCGGCAGCAGGCGGCGCCAGGTGTCGGCATGCAGGGGCCAGCGCGCCGCCAGCCGGATCAGCACGGCCAACAGCAACAACGACACCAGCGCACTGCTGCCCTCGTCGACGATGCCGGCAAACCAGTCGAACGTTTCGTGGTCACGGGCGGCACGCATATACCGCACCAGTACGTTGGCGGCCGCCGTCCCGCTGAACAAGGCCACCCAGAAGCCGGCGATCCGACGCCGATCCCGGCGCTCGGGCCTGTCGGCGGGTATCGCGCCATCCGGCGCTGCAGGTGCGGATTCCATGCCGCGCATTATGCCGTGGCGGTGCCGTTTCGCCCGCGCCGTTGGTCCCGCCCTGCCCGCCATTGGTCCCAGGACACCCGCAGGACGGCCCTTCGGCGATGGCGGCGGCCGCTGCCGCGCGCACGCTGGCCACTCCTGTCCCGCACCCGACCTGCCCATGCAACGACGCAACGACCTGGACGCCCTTCGGGTGTTCGCCCTGCTGCTGCTGATCCCATACCACGTGGCCATGGCCTACGTGGCCGAGTGGGACTTTCACCTCAAGAGCAGTCACACGGTCGAGTGGCTGCAGTGGCCGATGATCGCGCTGAACCGTTGGCGCATGCCGCTGCTGTTCATCATTTCCGGGATCGCGCTGGGGCTGGCCCTGCCCGCGAAGGGGCGTTGGCGCTTTGCCCTGCGCCGCAGCTGGACATTGCTGCTGCCGCTGCTGTTCGGCATCGTCGCCGTGGTCAGCCTGCAGGCCTACTGCGAGGCGGTGGACAACGGGGGGGTCACGCCGGGGCTGTGGGCATTCCTGTGGCGCTACTGGCAGTTCCGCCCGTGGCCGGGCGCGGGGTTCGCGGGCGCCGGATTCGGCTTCACCTGGAACCACCTGTGGTACCTGGTCTACCTGATTCCCTACTCGCTGCTGCTGATCGCGCTGGCGACCCTGCTGCGTCCCCTCCGCTTCGCTGTGCCACGCGGGAGTCCCTCCGATCGCACCGTGGCCCTTCTCGGCCTGCTCGTGCCGGTGGCCTGGCTGGCATGGACCGTGCTCTACCTGCTGCCGCGCCATCCGCCCACCCATGCACTGGTGCACGATGCCTTCGTGCATGCCGAGTCGTTGCCGCTGTTCGCCCTCGGCTTCCTCGCCGCACGCTGGCAGCGAGGCTGGGAGCTGGTACTGCGCTGGCGCCGGACCACGCTGGCACTGGCGCTGCTTGCGATGAGCGTCGAACTGGGCATCCGCGCCCTGGGGCGACTTCCCGGCGTGGAAGGGCTCGACCCGTGGGTACTGGCGCTGCCGTGGGCAACCACCGAACGGCTCGCACGTGCGCTGTACACCTGGACCGCACTGCTGGCGCTGTTCGGCTGGGCGCGCGCCTGGCTGGACCGCCCGTTTCGTTGGCTGCCGTATGCCCGCGAGGCGGTGTTCTGCATCTACGTCCTGCACCAGACGGTGCTGATCCTGCTGCTGTATGCCTTGCGCCCGCTGGCGCTGGGCCCGTGGCTTGAGCCGCTGCTGGTGCTCGCCGGCACTTTCGCCCTGTGCGTGCTGCTGCACGAAGGACTGATACGGCGCAGTGCCCTGCTTCGGCCGCTGTTCGGGGTGCGGCCGCCGCGGCGCGCCACGCGGCCAGGTGACGCGCCGACCGCCGCCGGCGCGTCGATGGCGCGTCCTACTTCACCGTGAACTCCCCGACCAGCACGCTCTCGGTCTGGTCCTTCAGGCGCAGGGTGACCGTCTGGTCGCGCTGCTGGCGCGTGCCCCAGTGGGTGCTCAGGCGCAGGCTCAAGGTGGTCGCACCGGTCACCAGCTGCTCGCGGCTGCCGAAGAAGTTGGCCTCCACCTTGTAGGTGCCCGGCTTGGCATCACGCAGCGAGAACTGCTCCGGCCCGTAGCCGCCGGTGAAGTCCTGCGACATCTGGCCGCCCTGGTAGGTCAGCCGGTTGCCGTAGTACGCGCGCTCACCGTTGGGGTCGGTCACCCACAGGTCCATGTCACTGTTGTCGCTGTCCCAGCCCAGCACCACGCGCAGGTCGAGCGGCAGGGCACGGCGCAGGCGCGGATCGATGGCACGGGCGTCCAGTCCTTCGCGTGCCATCAGGTTGGTGGCTTCATCCAGTGCGATCAGCGAGATGCCGGTGAAGCGGCTGTCCCACGGGCGCAGCACCACTTCGTACAGCGCCGTGAGTGCCTGCGGGTACTGGCCGCTGGCTTCCAGCGCCAGGCCCAGGTCGCGGTAGCTCTGGGGCTCTTCCTCGCCCATCGCCAGGACGTCACGGAACACCGGCACCGCCAGTGCGGGTGCACCGGCCTGCATCAGCCGATACCCGAGCACGCGCAGTACGTGCCGGTTCTCGATCTGCATTTCGGCCAGGTTGGACAGCACCCGCAGCGCCAGCGCACGCTGGCCCTTGGCCAGCAGCAGGTCGGCCACGTCCAGATAGAAGGCGCTGCTGTCCGCATGTTGTGCGCGCTCGGACAGGTACAGCGGATACAGCGCATCGGCCGGAGCCGCGCGCAGGCGCTGGGCATACGGTGCATCGGCGGCCCATGGCGCGAGCGCGATGGTGATCTCGCCGCCATTGGCAGCGCCTGGCGCGGACGCAGCGCGCTCGGCGAGCGGGCCCGGGGCCTGGCGCGCCAGCATGGCCTGCGGCCCTGTGGGTGCGAGTGCGAGTGCGGGTGAAGGCGACGGCGGCGGCGGCGCAGCGACGCTGGCGTCCGGTCGGGCCTCGAAGGCCTCCCCCGCCGCTACCGGCGCTGCCATCGCGACCGCGGCGGGGCTGGACTTTTCCTGCTTCGCCTGCGGCGGGGTGCCTTTGGGCCAGCGGGTTTCCCACCAGCGCTGACGATCAGCGACCTGCCGTGCGATGTCATCGAGCCGCTGGCTGCGCTCACGTGCCACGTCGACGCTGGCCAGCGCGTGCCGACGGTCGTACTCGGCGCGCAGCGGCGACGGCGGACGGATGCCATGCTGCAGATAGTCTTCGATCGATTCGAGCACCAGCAGCGAAGTGTCCGCACTGACCAGCCCGAACGCCTGTGACAGCGTGCGTCGCGCTGCGGCGTTGGCCACCGGATCGCCCGCCCAGTCGGCCAGCTGGCCGTTCGCCCAGGCATGTGCCACCAGGCCGCCAGGCAGCAGCCGCGCTTCGCCGGCACTCACGCGTTGGGTGTCGATGCGCCCATCCGGCAGCCGCACGCGCAGCTGCACGCTGCCGCCCGGCTTTTCGATCCTGCCCATCACCCGCAACCAGCCCTGCGCTGCCGCACCGGCATCGGCCACCAGGCCGCTGATTCCCTCGCCTTCCAGCGACAGCACCGCCGCGCCCTGCTGCAGCAACCGCGCCGCCGCCGACGCCGCATCAGCGGTCGTGGACAGCACCAGCAGCTCGCCCTGGTGGGCAGCGGTCCAGGCCCGCAGGCGCGCCACGTCGGTGCGCGCGCCTGCACCGCTCAGGGCATACAGGCGCTGGCCTGCGGCGAGTGCCGGCTGGCTGCGGTTGCCGTAGTTGGAAAGCCCGTCACTGACCAGCAGGTATTCCTGCACCGCCGGCTGCGGGGTCCATGCACCCAGCGCGCTGGCGCCGTCCAGCGGCAGCGCCTGCAGGTGGGCGCGCAGCGCGGACCAGTCGCCACCGCGGATGCCGAATCGGCGTGTTGCTTCGGGCTGGTCGCGCAACACCGTCAGTTCTACCTGGCCATCGCCGATGGCCTTGAAGTAGCGATCCAGCACGGCAAACTCGGCTTCCCGGTCGCGATGGCCCGCCGATCCGGAGGCATCCCAGAGCAATCCGATGCGGGTGGGCATGGCACGCGCCACGGCCTGCACCGGCACCGGGATCTGTGCCATCAGGTAGCGCTGGCCCTCGTGCAGGCCGGCCACCACGTCGCGTTGGCGCACCTGCGGCAGCAACCATTGCGCCTGCGCCGGCAGCTCCGCGCCACGGCCCTGCCATTGCAGCTGGTAGCGGCCATCGCGCAGCGCGAACGCCCATGGCAGTCCGTTCGAGGCACGCGGAGCGCCGATGCCACTGGCCTCCAGGTGCACGCTGGCCTGCTGCGCGCCCCGCGCGAATTGCAGCGGCAACGTCCAGCGCAGGCCCTGCGTGTCCACTGGCAAGGTCTGGTGGATGGTCAACGCCACGCGTCGGCTGCCGTGTGCCGGAATCGGGTAGATGCGCAGGCGGAACTGGCTCCCGGCGGTCTGTTCCAGCAGACCCGGATCGACCCGCCGCCGCTCGATGGCTTCGAACACCTGCCGGCCTTGCGCCTTCGGCACCGGCACCGCATCGCGCAGTGCGCCATCGATATCGAGTGCGAAGCCCGCCACCTGCTGGCCATCGGCCAGCGGAAACTCCAGCTGTCCCTCCAGCATGCGGCCATTGGGGTTGTGGAACTCCAGTTCGATGCGGATCTCGGCCAGGCCGGCGGCCACCGTCCCGTCCAGCATGGCGCGTTGCAGCTGCACCGGCATTTCCGCGCCCTTCACCTGCAGCAACGGCGCGGTCACGGCCAATGGGGGTGGCGCGGGTGGCGCGGGTGGCAGCGGACGCTGTGCGTCGGCGGCGGTACCGGCTGCCATGCCCAGCACCGTGATGCACAGCATGACCAGACCGCGAGACAGACCTTCCATGTGACGCTCCTGCGTGGGTGACCTCCCGTTGAACGGACAGGGGCACCCGTCGGGGTTTGCCGTGTTGCCATCTTGGCCTGCGCCCTCGCATCGGCCACCATGCCCGGGTCTCTTTCATAGTGCTCCTCGTCCATGCGCCTATCCTCGTTGCTGCTTCTGCTGCTGGCCCCGCTGCCCGCGCTGTGTGCTTCGCCGTCTGATCTGGTCGGTATCGACT
>Ga0265780_10007062_pt1 | contig 13835 bp, 7 predicted proteins | sample P1T30metagenome_FD_192432 | JGI IMG/M metagenome (GOLD analysis project Ga0265780, IMG submission 192432) | Plant litter microbial communities from East Loma Ridge, Irvine, California - P1 T30 | ecosystem: Environmental > Terrestrial > Plant litter > Unclassified | place: USA: California... | reverse complement strand
TACACAGGAGACTCCACTTGGCTAATGAGCGCCCAGCTCATGCTGACCCGTATGGCATCGGCGAGGCTGAGCCCACCAGCCGCGTAAACAGCGGCGGGCTCCCCATTGCTAACGCCCATCACCGCGCCCGGCTCTACGCCATAAGCGCGCCACAGCTCTATCAGGGCAAGCTGGATAACGGTCACGAATTGCACCAGCCGCCCTTCATCGGCGAGAAACTGTGGGTCTGAGGAACCTTCAAAATGGGCGAGTAAGGATTTGCCACCCAGCGCCAGCAGCACCCGCTCACACTCTTGCACAGTGGCCCGAAATACGGGCTCCTGGGCGTAAAGGTCCTGGCCGAATCCAGGCCAGTAGGCAATGCGCCCCCCGAATACAAAGAGGTGGCGGGGCGGGAATAAGCGACAGAACCGCTTTCTGGCTCGGAGTAATACCTGCTTTACAGGCGGCGGTAGGATAGCAGTGAATTTTGCGGGTAGGGCAAGCAGCATAAATAGCCGAAGAAAGGACTGTGGACTGAGGATTTAGTGAACAGGGATAGGCAGCCTTTGCATGGTACTCCGCACTTTTTGGACGAGCCTTCGGTGGTTGTCAGTGCAAGGGGGAACTGTGCGGTACAAAGTTCCGCGCCATATCAATGCCGCGGTATGACATGAACATGTTGTTTTTCTGCAGCCCCTCGTTTCGCTGGTACCATGCAAGGGTCCTTAGTCACCTACGCATTCTGGCGACTCCCCATGGTGCGCGGCAAAGCGGCACTCTGTTAATAGCCTCTTCCCTAGCGCGGTTTTGTTTTTTGCGCTACCCGCTACCTCGTCGACATCTTGTTGATGCGCTGACCAACTGCGACCATTTGCTGGAAGTAGGAGGCTATGCCCAAGCTTAGCCGCCTTTCCGTGCCCAGAGCTAAGTCAACGAGGCCCTAGGAGCGGCTGACGTAGCGTTTCGGGCAGCCCACCACGTGTTTGGCGGCGGAGCATTCAGGGAAAATCAGCCCATTTTACTGCGCAGCTCCTTGTACCGGGAGCGGCCGATGGGCAGCAGTTCGCCGTTCTTGAGTAGAAGGTGGTAGCTGCTGCCTTCCTGCACGATGATTTTTTCGGCCTGCCCGATGGGCACGATGTAGGACTTGTGGATGCGCTCGAATGAGTTGGGCAGCAGCTGCGCCAGTTTCTCCAGCGACTTATCGTGCAGCTCCTTTTTGCCGTTTTGCAGGTGCAGCTCGGCGTAGATGCCCGCGCCCTTGATGTAGCGGAGGTCGTTGATATCAATCAGAACCAGGCTGCCCTGCTTCTTCACGGCCAGGAATTGGAGGCCGGTTTCGGGCTTGCGGGCGGTTGGCGTCAGGCGGGCGAAGGCCTGGGCGAGACGCTCCTGGGTGAAGGGCTTGGGCACGAAATCGAGCACGCCGTGGGCGAAGGCGGTGATGGCCCGGTCGGTGTAGGCGGAGATAATGATGGTATGGAAGGCGCCAGCCGCCACGCTTTTCAGCAGGTCGAAGCCATCCTGGCCGTTCAGGTTCAGGTCGAGCAGGAGCAGGTCGGGCGCGGCGGTTCCGAGGGCGTGCAGGGCCGTGGGCAGGAATTCGCAGCTAGTCAGCCCGGCCAGCTGCGGGCCGAAGTAGTCGCGCGTCATGCGCTCCAGCCGCCGGGCAATGCGGGCCTCGTCTTCCACAATCAGGATGTTCATGCGAGCGGGCCAATGGTGATGGAGGTGAGCCAGCCTTCGGGCACGGCTTCGGAGCGGAATTCCCAGCCGCTGCCGTAGCTCTCCCGGAGCCGGGCTTCGATGTAGTGGAACCCGGTGCTGGGCTTGCCATTGCCGGACTCGGGCCGGTTGCGGGCGCAGGTGAGCAGCGTGTAGCACTTGTAGCGGCCCCGGCGCTCAAAGCCGAGCTTGAACAGGATGCGGCCATCACCCGGGGGCAGGCTGTGGGTGATGCCGTTTTCGAGCACGGTGTGGAAAATGGCCGGTGGAATCAGGTCTTCGGGGTCGATGCCGGAAGCTTGCAGCTCGTAGCCTATTTCCTTGCGGAACTGCATTACCTGCAAATGGTGGCGGCACAGCTCAATCTCCTGACGGACGGGGATGAGCGTGGCCTCGGCTATGTCGTTGAGGATATCGAACTCCCGGGCCAGCGCCTGGATAAAAACCGCGCCCTCTTTGGGCGACTCCTCCACCCAATCGAGCATGGACGTGAGCGTGTTTTTGATGAAATGGGGCTGGATGTTCTTCTTCAGCAGCTCCAGCTTCAGGCGCGAGGAAAGCAGCAGGGCAGCCTGGCGCTCGTTCTCCATCGCCCGCACCCGAATGGCGTGCAGGTAGAGCATGCTCAGCACAATGAGCGTGAAGCAGATGAACAGGCCGAAGTCGTACACCAGGAAGTAGTTGACCACCGCGCTGGCCAGCAGCCCGGCCAGCACCACGCCCCCACCCCGGGCTTTCTGCACCACGGCCGCCACCACCACCGCCACCGAGGCCAGCCACATGGCGTAGCTCAGGCGCATGGCCGTAATGTCGTAGTGGGGGAAATTGAGGAGGTAGATGCCGGTGAGCACCGCCAGCAGCAGCCCGGTGAGCAGGCCCTTGCGCTTAAAGCCGAACTGAATGGCGAAATACAGCGGCACCAGCAGGGAAATGGCAAAAGTGAGCCAGCCAATAAGCTCCAGCCGGATGTAGAACTGCGGGTAGGGAATAACGAGGTAGAACTTGACGTACTCGGCAATCAGCAGCGCAAAAAACAGGAAGCAGGTGATGCTGAACACCAGAATGGCCCGCTCTTTCCGGCTACTGCTGCTGAACAGAAACAGATAGTAGATGGCCGCGATGAGGAAGGCCCCGGCCATCAGGTTCATGAAGGACATGACAATGAGCGGGGCCCGTAGCAGCCGCAGGTAGCTTTCGAGGCGAATGGCAGTGCCGCGCTCCTCCTGGTTCAGGTAGGCTTGGGTGCTGCGGAGGGCCACTAGGTGGCGGCCGGGCTTCGACAGCGAGTCTGGCACCTGGTAGTAGCTGCTCTCGGTGCCAGGCACTTCCGCCTGTTGGGCGGTAGCCAGCTCTCCGTTTTGGCCAATGAAAACACCGTCCCAATACACTTCAAACGCCCCGAAAGCGCTGACATGCAAGCCCAGTGGCGGCCTGGGGTTGCGCTGGGCAAGGGTGACCCAATTGCGAACCCAGAAGACCCTAGTGCCGGTGGGGCCGCGCTCCGGCTGCCAGCCAGCATCGTCGTACTGCCGGGCGGCCCAGCGCGGGTCGTCGCCGGTTCGGTACACGGCGTCGTCCTCCTGGTAGCGCACCTCAGATTTGCAGGAAGCCAGCGCAAGCAGGAGCAGACAAAACGAGAGGAGCCGGGCCATGATGTAAAGTGGTTTAAGAATCTGGAGCATCCATTTGTCCGTCATAACATAGCTCGTCCGTCATGCAGAGCGCAGCGAAGCATCTCGCGTGCTTCCACTAATCCTGACGATTGAGTTGCTACCACATGCGAGATGCTTCGCTACGCGCTGCATGATGGACTAGCTCCTAAGTTGACGTAAAGGTAGGAGGCCCCAAACGGCGCTTCCCTGCTGTTTGCGAGGTCCCAGAGCCGTTGGCATGAATTTGCTGAAAAGCCGCTGGAGCGCCGCCTAACCTTGCGGCATGAAAACATGGCTCTACCTCTGTTTATTGATGCTCCTGACCGGCCGGGCCCAGGCCCAGCAGCCCACGGCCGGCCCCGGCCGCACCATTGCCGGCAAGGTGCAGGACCAGCGCTCCGGGGCGCCCGTGCCCTATGCGACCATCAATGTGAAAGACGCCGCCGACCAGCTGCTGACCGGGGGCATCAGCGACGACAACGGGGCTTTCCGGCTGGAAGGCATTCCGCCCCAGGCTACGATGGTGGAAGTCCGGTTCGTGGGCTACAAAGTAATGAGCCAGGCCCTGCCGGTGGGCGCGGGCACCCTGGATTTGGGCACGGTGCGGTTGGTGCCCGATGCGACTGAGCTGGGCGAAGTGACGGTGACGGGCGAAAAGCCGGCCATCAGCCTGCAGCTCGATAAGAAGGTGTTTGAGGTGGGCAAGGACATTTTATCGCAAAATGGCTCGGCCAACGACGTGCTGAATGGGGTGCCGTCGGTAGCGGTGAATGCGACGGGCGGGGTGAGCCTGCGCGGCAACCCCAACGTGACGGTGCTCATCAACGGCCGGCGCTCGGGCCTCACGCAGAGCAACGCCCTCGACCAGATTCCGGCCGACCGGATTGAGCGGGTCGAAGTCATTACTAATCCCTCTTCCCGCTACGACGCGGCAGGCAGCGCCGGCATCATCAATGTCATTCTGAAGAAGAACAAAAAGGGTGGCCTCAGCGGGCAGCTGCGGCTGGTGGGCGGCCTACCCAACGACACCCGCGTCAACCCAAGCCTGAGCTATAAGTCGAATAAGTTCAACGTATTTGCCACAGCCGGCCTGCGCCTGTCCGACTACGTGGGCCGCTACAGCACCGACCAGGTGACGGGCCCGAGCGGCGACCAAACCGCCCTGCACCAGCTGCAACGCGAGAACCGGCACGACGATGGCCGCCTGCTCTACTTCGGCGCCGACTACTACCTCAACGAGCACAACACCCTCACGGCCTCGTTCCTGAAAAACGCGACCCACGACCACGACAAAACCGAGCTGCAATACAACTACGCCACCCACGGCCCCGCCACCGACAGCACCCTGCTGCGCACCGGCGAATCCTGGGAGCGCCGCAGCTACAACCAGCTGGACTTCAACTACACCCACCTATTCGCTCAAGCCGGCCGCAAGCTCACCGCCGACCTGCAATACGACTTCTGGGACAGCGACAAGGACTGGGTGCTGGCCACCCGCAGCACCTTTCCCCGGGACCTGGCCTTGCCGGGCATCCGGACCAGCTCGGTGGGCGCCAGCAAGGACTTGGTGGTGCAAACCGACCTCGTGCAGCCCCTCAGCGAGCGGTACACGCTGGAAGCCGGCCTCAAGCTCGAAAGCCGTCGGGTGAGCAGCGACTTTCGGGCCGAAGAGCAGCTGGGCGACGACTGGGCCATCTTCCAGGGCATCAACAACAAGCTGCAATATCAGGAAGTCATCAGCGGAGCGTATGCGCAGTTCGGCAGCAAAACCAAGACCTTTTCCTACCTCCTGGGCCTGCGCACCGAGCTAACCCGCATCACCATCGCCGACCGGGAAGGCGCCTACAACAACCAGAAGAACTACGACCGCCTGTTCCCGACCCTGAACCTGAGCTACCAATTCGGCGAGAATGCCACGGCCCAACTCAACTACAGCAAGCGCATCAACCGGCCCTCGCTGTGGATGCTCTACCCCTTCAACGAGCTCACCGACCTCAATTCGCAATACGTCGGCAACCCCGATTTGAACCCATCTTACGGCGACGTTTTCGAGCTGAGCTTTTTGCGCAGTTGGAGCAAGCTGACGGTTAATCCGTCGGTTTACTACCAGCGCAACACCGGTTTCATTCAGGAATATGTGTACCGCAACGCCGCGGGCACATTCATCAGCTCGCCGGTCAATCTGAGCCGGGAAATCCGGCAGGGTCTGGAGCTGTCCGTACAGTACACGCCCCTCAAGTGGCTGCCACTGAGCGCTGAACTGAACGGCTATATGTTCACCCAGCAAGGCAGCCACCAGGGACGAGACCTTGATTTTTCAGGCCAGGTCCTGACCGGCCGGCTCAGCGCGCAGCTGAAGCTGCCGGCAAAATTCGGCGTGCAGGGCCGGTATAATTTCACCGGCGCCCAGAGCAACGCCCAGACCCGCACCCAGGCCATTCACGCCCTGACGCTGGGCGTGAGCAAGAACCTGCTGCGTGATAAAGCCACCCTGGTCCTGGACGCCACCAACATCCTGAATTCCGATAAGCGCCGCACCCTGACTACCGGCGAGAACTACGTAATCAGCCAGGTTAGCAGCCCAAATGCGGCCCGCTACCGGCTCAGCTTCACCTACCGCTTCAACCTGAAAGATGGGCAGGCCATCCGGCAGGCCAAGGGCAGTAACCGGAATTAGTGCCCGCTTTGCCAAGGGCGCTCCCTCTTACAGGTCAACAACATTGGCAAAAAACACGGGCGTTGCTGGTGCCTATTTAGCCGCCGTGGCCTCCACCGGCTTGCTGGTTACCAAGTCCACGGCGGTTACTTGTTGCGGAAACCAGACGGTCATTTCACCCTTGCCGCGGTTGGCCCAGGCATAGTAGGGAATGGCCGTCAGGCGCTGGCGCACGGTGCTGATGCTGTTGTTCGCGGCATCCAGCTTCACAACGGGTACCGTAGCCGTGAGTTCCGTGATGCCATTCAGTACCTCGGGCTTGGCCACAGCGGTGAACGTGGTGCCGGCGGGCACGATGATGTTGCTGGCTTTGCCGTCGTTGTCGGTCCACTCGGCGCAATACATGACCGGGCCGCGCTGCAGGGCCACTTTGCCAACGTTGTCGGCCACGTTGGGGTGCGCTACCACGGTGCGGGCTTCCAGAGGCAGGCTTACGTCCACCACGTCGTTTTTCTTCCACTTGCGGGCCAGCACGGCGTAGCCATTTCGCAGCTGATACGCCACTGGTTGGCCATTGATTTTGATGACGACTTTTTCGGCTGAAGGCGTGGCAAAGGCATACAGATTGGAAGGCATGGCCTCGTTGCGGGCCCAGCCGGGGATGCGCACCAGCAGGTTGAAATCGGCAGTCGCGGCCTGGTTTACAGTAAATTTCAGGTCGCCATTCCAAGGGTAGTTGTTTTGCTGGGTAAGGCGCACGGCTTTGTTCTGCACCGCCAAATCGGTGCTGCCACTCACGAACAGGTTCACGTAAATATCCCGGCCGTTCTGCCCATACACGTAGCCCGGCAAGGAGGGAAACAGCCGCGCCAGATTGGTGGGGCAGCACGAGCAATCGAACCAGCCCGCCCGCGCCGGCTCGGTCTGCGGGAAGCTGGCGCTGCTCTTAATCTGCATGGCATTGCTGTAGAAAAACGACTTGCCATCGAGGCCCACACCCGAGAGCAGGCCGTTGTAGAGCACCTTCTCCATGATGTCGACGTACTTCGAGTCGCCGTGCAGCTGGAACATGCGCTGGTTCCAGTAGATGTCGGCCACCGAGGCGCAGGTTTCGTTGTAGGCCGTGGCATTCGGCAGCTCGTAGTTCTTGCCAAACCGCTCGCCGCCCGGCACCGCGCCGGTACCGCCCGTCACGTAGAATTTCTTGCTCACCATGTTGTTCCAGATGGTATCGACGGCGGCCAGCAGTTGCTTATCGCCGGTGAGGGCTGCCACGTCGGCCATGGCCGAGTAGAGGTATTCGGCGCGTACGGCGTGGCCTTCAGCTTCTTTCTGGTCTACCACGGGTTTGTCGTCCTGCCAGTATTGGCCGTTGCGCCACACGTCGCTGCTTTTGGGGTCGTAGCCCGGATAATGGCCGCGCTGGTCAATGAAAAACTTAGCCGTACTCAAATATTCGGGCTTGCCAGTCACGCGGTAGAGCTTCACCAGGCCCATTTCTACGATTTCGTGGCCGGGAGCCACGGCCCGTTTGCCCGGCCCAAAAACCGAGCACACCAGGTCGGCATTTTTCAGGGCAATGTTGAGGAGGGTCTTCTTGCCAGTAGCCTGGTAGTGAGCCACGGCCGCCTCGTAGAGGTGGCCCGCGTTGTAAAGCTCGTGGCTGAGCTCGCGCTCTTTCACCCACCGCTCGGGGCCCGCCCAGGCGTGCGGGTGGGCGGGGTCGATGGTGCGCGCGGTGTAGAGGTAGCCATCGGGTTCCTGAGCTGCGCCCACTTTGGCAATCAGCCCATCCAGATAGGCCGATAGTTCCTTGTCGGGGTGCAGGCTGAGCGAGTACGAAGCACCTTCCAACGTCTTGTAAATGTCGGTGTCATCGAAGGGAAAGATGGTGGCAAACTTGCCCGATTTGGCCGCGGCCATCTCAAAGTTCTTCACCCGATTCGTCGCCTCGCAACGCTGAAACGAAGCCGGAATGGTGACTTCGGTGTTGGTTTTGAGGCGCGGCTGCCAGAAGTTATCCGTCAGGGTCACCTTCGTAAAAGGCACCGCCTGAATGGGGTAGTCGGCGCGCTGGCCCACGGCAGGCAGGGCCGCGCCCAGGCCCAACAGCAGCAAGAAAGTCTTCGAGTTAACCATGATGTTATTGTTTTTGCTTGCTGAAATTCGATATACCGGGGCCTCGCCCCACCTGCTGAAAACCGCTCCTGCATGCAGCCAGCAGCAACAGAAAATCAGTGCCTTAGCGCTTGCCAGGCACCCGCAGCACCGTAAAGGAATTCGGTGCTAGTGTGTAGCTCACCGTGGCGCCGGCTACCGCGAATGTCGATTCCTGCGGCGTGAGCTTTTTGGGCTCCTGCAGGCTATTCTGGGTGTTCAGGTCGTCGCTGGCCATTACCAGGGCGTGGCCGGTTTTGCCCACTTTCCTGGCTCCGGCCAGGGTCACTTTCACCGCGCGCGGGGTGGTGGAGTAGTTCACCAGCTTCACCACGATGTCGCCGGCGGGGTCGTCGGCCACGGCGCTGGCGAAGAGGTCGTCGGTGCCATTTTTGGCGTTGCCAGGCAGTTGAACGGGCAGCATGGTGGTGCCTTTGTTCCGGCTGAAAAGCTGCTGCACGTAGTAGTTCACGGTACCGTAGGAATTCAGGTTGTCGAACCAGATGAGGTTCGGCGTCCACTGCCAAGCGTCGACGTGGGCCAGCATGGGCGCGTACGAGGCCATGGCCACTACGTCGGCATTGCGCTCCAGGCCGGTCATGAAGGCGGCTTCGGAAATGGCGCAGTCCCAGTTGTTCTTGTTCTTTTCGCTGGCAATGGCCACGCTCTGGGCAGCGTACTCGCCCGCGAAGATTTTGGAGCCCGTACGCGGGTACTTATCATAGCGGTCTACGTGCTGGCGAAACCACTCGGGCTTGGCATAGTAGTGTTCATCGATGAACTCGGCCTTCTGCTCGCGCAGCTTGAACGTGGCTTTGTCAAACAAGTCGCCCTCGGGCGAAGGCCCTGCACTCGACACAATCTTAATATCAGGGTATTTAGCCCTCAACGCCTTGGCAAATGGCTCGTAGCGTTCGAGGTACTGCGGCCCCCACTGCTCGTTGCCAATGCCAATCATCTTCAGGTTGAAGGGTGCGGGGTGGCCCATGGCCACGCGCTTGGCGCCCCAGGTGCTGCTGGCGGGGCCATTAGCAAACTCCACCAAATCGAGCGCATCCTGGATGAAGGTATCGAGGGTGGGCTCGTCGGCCACGCTGGTGGCATTCGGTCCCTTGGCCGCAGTGCTGATGGGCACCAGCTCAGCCGAGTTGTACTGGCAGGCCATGCCCACGTTCAGGATGGGCAGCGGCTCGGCCCCGATGTCTTCCGACAGCTGGAAATACTCGAAAAAGCCCAGCCCGAACGACTGGTAATAGTCGGGCGTGTAGCGGTGCAGAAACTCCTTGTTCCAACGGTTCATCAGGGGCTTACGGGCGGCCACGTCGCCAATGGTTTCCTTCCACTGGTATCGGTTGTCGAGCGTGATGCCTTCCACAATGCAGCCGCCGGGGAAGCGGAGGAAGCCGGGCTTCATGTCCTTGAGTAGCTGCACGAGGTCGGGCCGCAGGCCGTTTTCGCGCTTCAGGTAGGTGTCCTTCGGAAACAGCGACACTACGTCAATATCCAACGTGCCGGTGCCATCCACTACCAGCTTGATGCGGGCTTTGGCAGCTGTGGCCGAAGGTTTGAGCACTACGCTATACTTCTTCCACTCGCTGCTGAGGCCCGTGAGCTGGGCCTGGGCCAGCGTTTTGTCCGAGCCGGCCGTTTCGGGTCCGTTGCGGCGGCCGGCCTCTTCCAGCGTCACGTTCAGGCCGCCAATGCTGCCGGGGCCGCGCCGGAGATAGAGCGAAAATGTGTACTCGGCGTCCTGCCGCACGCCCATGCCCCGGAAGCCTTCGTTGATGATGCCCGCATCGGAGCTGGCGGTGCCCACGCTCAGGCGCAGGAAGTGGTTGTTGGTGCTGCTGATGGGCTGGTCGCTCGATATACGGTAGCTCTCCAGCGCGGCCGCGCCCCGGATGGCGCGCCAGCCAATGAGGTGGTCGTCGGTTTCGAACGACTTGTTCTTTACCAGCTCGGGGTACAGGCCCCCATCGGCGGCAAAGTTGATGTCCTCGAAAAAAAGGCCGTACATGTTTTTGGGTACCGGCGCGCCGGGCTTATTCACCTGCACAGTGATGGTAGCCGGGGTTGTTTGGGCCTGCGCAACTGGACCAAAAACGAGGCTCAACAAGGCCAGGCCGGCGGCAAATGCGGGAATTCTAGCAGCAGGAGTTTGCATGGTAAGTGAGTTAGCGAAAAAGAACGTCCTGCTTCGGCGACGCTCAGCAGGACGTTCTTTTTCACTGACGCTCTCGGCTTAGCCCCGGAAGGCTACCTCGTTGTAGCGCAGCTCGTTTTTGAAGGTACGCAGCTTGGTATCGGCGTCGATGATGACGAATTCAATGCCGGCCATTTCGGCGAAATCCTCCAGGTATTCAGCGGTCAGGTTTTGGCTGTAGCCGGTGTGGTGGGCACCGCCAGCCAGAATCCAGGCGGCCGCGCCGGTGGCCAAGTCGGGTTTCACTTTCCAGAGCACGCGGGCCACAGGCAGCTTGGGCAGGTCGGCAGCTGGCAGCACCGCTTCCACTTCGTTCACAATCATGCGGAAGCGGTTGCCCAGGTCCACGATGGTGGCGTTGAGGGCCGGGCCGGCGGGGCAGTTGAACACTAGGCGGGCCGGGTCGGCCTTGCCCCCAATGCCCAGCGGGTGAACTTCAACTTTCACTTTGCCTTCGGCAATGGTGGGGCAGATTTCGAGCATGTGCGAACCGAGCACCTGCTCATTGCCGGGCTCAAAATGGTAGGTGTAGTCCTCCATAAAAGAGTTGCCACCGGGCAGGCCAGCGCCCATTACCTTCATGGCGCGCACCAGGGCCGAGGTTTTCCAGTCGCCCTCGCCGCCAAAGCCATAGCCCTCGGCCATGAGCCGCTGGGTAGCAATACCGGGCAGCTGGGCCATGCCGTGCAGGTCCTCGAAGGTATCGGTGAAGCCTTTGGCGCCTTTGTCCTGCAGGAACTTGCGCAGGCCAGCCTCAATCCGGGCGGCTTCGCGCAGGCTCTCGCGCTGGGCGCCGCCGGTTATTAAGTCGTCGGCCAGCTCGTATTCCTGCTCGTAGGTAGCCAGCAACTCGTCAATCTGCGCGTCGCTTACTTCATTCACCACGGCCACCAGGTCGCCGATGCCGTAGGTATTCACCTCGTAGCCAAACTTGATTTCGGCTTCCACTTTGTCGCCCTCGGTCACGGCCACGTAGCGCATGTTGTCGCCGAAGCGCACGAACCTGGCGCCCTGCCAGTCGGCCCAGGCGCACGCCACGCGGCTCCAGATGCTCAGGCTCTCCTGCACCGCAGTGCTCTGCCAGTGGCCCACTACCACCTTGCGCTTGATGCCCATGCGCGCCCCAATGAAGCCAAATTCCCGGTCGCCGTGCGCCGATTGGTTGGTGTTCATGAAGTCCATGTCGATATCGGCCCACGGAATGTCGCGGTTAAATTGCGTATGCAAATGCGCCAGCGGCTTTTGCAGGATTTTCAGGCCGTTAATCCACATTTTAGCCGGCGAGAAGGTGTGCATCCAGGCAATGAGGCCCACGCAGTTTTCGGCGGTGTTGGCCTCCTGCATGAGCTTATAAATCTCCTGCGGCGTTTTCAGAATGGGCTTGTAGACAATTTTGATGGGCAGCTTGGTGCCCAGTTCCTCGGCAATTTGCTGGGAGTGACGGGCTACCTCTTCCAGGGTCTCGGGGCCGTAAAGGTGCTGGGTGCCGGTGATGAACCAAGCTTCGTAATGCGAAATGTCAATCATAATATTGGTAAAGAGAAGGTCATGCAGCGCGTAGCGAAGCATCTCGCGGGCCGCAGTAATTCAATCAAAAGGGTTAGTAACTGCACGCGAGATGCTTCGCTACGTGCTGCATGACGGGCTGCTACGACTGTCCGTAGTAAGAATTCACGCCGTGCTTGCGCTCGTAATGTTTGCGGATAAGCGCGTCCTTCAGGCGCGGCACCTCGGGGCGCAGGGTGCAGCTGAGGTAGGCCATGCGGGCCACCTCTTCTAGCACCGCACTGTTGTACACGGCCTTTTCCACGGTTTTGCCCCAGGTGAAGGGAGCGTGGTTGGCCAGCAGCACCATTTCCACTTCCGAGGGCGAGAGGCCGCGGCGCTGGAATTCGTTCAGGATTTGCCAGCCGGTCTGGTGTTCGTAGTCGCCGGCAATCATGGCGTCGTCCATGGGCGGCGCGCAGGGAATATCGGCAGTAAGGTGGTCGGCGTGCGTGGTACCGAGGATGGGAATGTCGAGCTGAGCCTGGGCCCAGGCCGTGGCGTAAGTACTGTGCGTGTGCACGATGCCACCAATGTGTTCCCAATGGCTGTAGAGCACAGCGTGGGTTTTGGTATCGGACGAAGGGCGCTTCTCCCCTTCCAGCACGTTGTTGGCGAAATCGAGAATCACGATATCCGCCGGCTTCAGCAGCTCATACGGCACGCCGCTGGGCTTGATGGCAAACACCCGCTTTTCGCGGTCGACCACGCTGGCATTACCGAAGGTGAAGAGCACCAGCCCGAGCTTGGGCAGCTGCATATTGGCGTCGTAGCACGCCTGTTTCAGGTCTTGATATTGGCTCATGCGGTGGTAATGGCAGCGGTTTCAGATTCCTCAACGGGCTCGGCCGGACCCGTAGTAGCGCTTTCCACGAACTTGCCGAAGGCTTGGTACTGCGCGTAACGGGCCTCGTAGTCGGCCACGCGGGCGGGGTTGGGAGTGTAGGTTTCGGCAAAGCCGGAGCCCATGGCTTTTTGGGCGGCAAGCACATCGGGGTGGATGCCAGCGGCCACGGCCGCGTACATGGCCGCCCCCAGCGCAGGCGCCTGCTCCGATACCGCAATTTTGATGGGCCGGTTTAGCACATCGGCCAGGGTCTGCATCACGAACTGCGACTTCTTCGCCACGCCGCCAATGCCGATGACCTGCTTCACGGGAATGCCCTCGGCTTCGAACCGCTCCACAATCTGCTTCGAGCCGTAGCAAATGGCTTCTACCAGCGCACGGAATACTTGCGGGGCACTGGTGCCCATGGTCAGGTTCATAAGGGCGCCTTTCAGGGCTTGGTTGGCGTCGGGCGTGCGGCGGCCGTTCACCCAGTCGAGGGCCAGCACGGCACTTTCGGCGGGGTCCACGGCGGCAGCGGCTTCGCTGAGCTTCACCAGCAGCGTATCGCTCATTTCGTCACGTAGAGCGGCTTGCAACTCCGGCGTCAGGACTTTGGAATACGGCAGCACCTGCTGCAAAGGCCACTCCAGCATCTGCCGGAACCAGGCCAGCAAGTCGCCGAAAGCCGACTGCCCGGCTTCCAGCCCCAGCATGCCGGGAATCACGGAGCCATCCACCTGCCCGCAGATGCCGGCCACGAGGTGATTGCCCACTTCGGCAGTAGGCGCCACCACAATGTCGCAGGTGCTGGTGCCCATCACCTTCACCATGGAGTAGGCTTCAATTTCGCCTGCCACCGCGCCGGCGTGGGCATCGAAGGAGCCCACTGCTACGACCGTATTGGTAGTCAGGCCAAGGCGCTGGGCCCATTCTTCGGAGAGGTGGCCAGCTACCTCGTCAGCGGTGTAGGTTTCGGTGAATAATCGATTGCGTAAACCGGCCAGCTTAGGGTCGAGGTAGGTCAGAAACTGCTCCGAGGGCAGACCGCCCCAGCTCTCGTGCCACATGGCTTTGTGGCCGGCGGCG
>Ga0265780_10007061_pt1 | contig 13839 bp, 8 predicted proteins | sample P1T30metagenome_FD_192432 | JGI IMG/M metagenome (GOLD analysis project Ga0265780, IMG submission 192432) | Plant litter microbial communities from East Loma Ridge, Irvine, California - P1 T30 | ecosystem: Environmental > Terrestrial > Plant litter > Unclassified | place: USA: California... | reverse complement strand
GCCGCAATTCGGGCACAACCGCGGGTCGCTGCCATCCGCCATCGGCGGGAAGAGATAGGGGGCGAGGAACTTGTCGAGCTCGGCGGTCACTTCGGACGGCTTCTGCTCCATCACCTCGGTCGTCCGCGGCTTGAAGTCCTTCCAGAATGCTTCCAGCACCGCCTGCCATTCGGCGCGCCCGCCCGACACTTCGTCAAGCTCGTCCTCGAGCCCCGAAGTGAAGTCGTAACTCACATATTTCTCGAAGAACCGTTCGAGGAACGCCGTCACCAGACGCCCCGATTCCTCCGCGAAGAAGCGGTTCTTCTCGACCCGGACATACTCGCGGTCCTTCAAGGTCTTGATGATCGACGCATAGGTCGACGGACGCCCGATCCCGAGTTCCTCCAGACGCTTGACCAGCGACGCTTCGGAGAAGCGCGGCGGCGGCTGCGTGAAGTGCTGTTCGGCGGTGACGCCCTTCTTGGCGGGCGCATCGCCCTCGCGCAGCCGCGGCAGGCGCTTGGCGTCTTCGTCCTGCGTGTCGTCCGAGCCTTCCTCGTACAAAGCGAGATAGCCCGGGAAGAGCATGACCTGACCGGTCGCACGCAAGGCGGTGTGGCCGGTGCCGTCCGCCATCTCGACCGTGGTGCGCTCCATCCGCGCGGACGCCATCTGGCTCGCGAGCGCGCGCTTCCAGATCAGATCGTACAGCCGCGCATGGTCGCCGCCACCGGCCTTGTCCTTGGAGAAATCGGTCGGGCGGATCGCTTCGTGCGCTTCCTGCGCGTTCTTCGCCTTGGTCTGGTAGACGCGCGGCTTGTCCGGGACATAGCTCGCATCGTAGCGGTTCGCGACCGCGTGGCGCGCGGCCGAGATCGCGCTCGAATCCATCTGGACGCCGTCGGTACGCATGTAGGTGATCGCGCCGTCCTCATAGAGGCCCTGCGCGATCCGCATCGTGTGATCCGCCGAGAAACCGAGCTTGCGCGAGGCTTCCTGCTGGAGCGTCGAGGTGGTGAAGGGCGGCGGCGGGTTGCGCGTCGCGGGCTTCACCTCGACCGACTGGACCGTGAAATGCCCGCTTTCGACAGCGGCCTTGGCGCGGTTGGCCACACCTTCCTCGCCGATCGACAGACGATCGAGCTTCTTGCCCTCGAACGTGACGAGCCGCGCTTGGAACGGCGTGCCGTCCTGCTCCATGTCGGCGATAACCGACCAATATTCCTGTGCGCGGAACGCTTCGATCTCGCGCTCGCGACTGACGATCAGCCGCAGCGCGACCGATTGCACGCGCCCCGCCGACTTGGCGCCGGGCAGCTTGCGCCACAGCACCGGCGAGAGCGTGAAGCCGACCAGATAATCGAGCGCGCGGCGCGCACGATAGGCGTCGATCAGATCGGTATCGAGCTCGCGCGGATGCTTCATCGCATCGGTGACGGTCGCCTTGGTGATCGCGTTGAAGGTGACGCGCTGGACGTCCTTGGGGAGCACCTTGCGGCCCCGCAGCACTTCCTGGACGTGCCAGCTGATCGCCTCGCCCTCGCGATCCGGATCGGTCGCGAGGATCAGGCGGTCGGCGGTCTTGGCGAGATCGGTGATCGCCTTGAGCTGCTTGGTCTTGTCCGCGTAATTTTCCCACTCCATCGCGAACCCCTCGTCGGGGTTCACCGATCCGTCCTTGGGCGGCAGATCGCGGACGTGGCCGTAGCTCGCGAGCACGCGGTAATCCGAACCGAGGTATTTCTCGATGGTCTTCGCCTTGGCGGGCGATTCGACGATGACAAGCTGCATGGGGGTCTATTGCGTCCTTACGTGTACGCGCGAGGGTGGCGGGGTGTCGGCGGGCTCGTCAAGCGCCGGGTGGCGTTTTTGGCGGAATTGGGATAGTGCTGAGGCCATGAACGCGATGATCGATACGCTCAAGGCAGCCAAGTCGTTCGAAGGCGCTGGCTTTGCCAAGGCACAGGCTGAGTCGCTTGCGACCACGATCGCCGAGGCGACCAGCGCGTCGCGAGAAGATATGGTCACCAAGGACTATCTCAAGGGCGAGATGGCGGTATTGAAAAACGATATCGTGCGGTGGATGCTTGGGTCGCAGGTGATGCTCATCGTGGTGCTCGTTGCCCTTGCTAACTTCACCAAGCTGCTGGCTGCACATTCCTAAGGTTTGATGACAACAACGAACGGCAAGGAAGACGTCAGGCCAACGCTGCCCGCCCGCCCGCATGGCGTTCCAGCCTCCCGGCCAATTCCAGTTCGAGCAACACCGTCTGGACGATTGAGGGAGAAGCCCCCGATTGCCGGATCAGTTCGTCGATCGCCACCGGCACCGGCCCGAGCAAGCTGACGATCACGCGCCGGTCGGTATCGCTCGCATCCTCGGGGGGCGGTGCGCGGAAGGGGGCGCGCGGGCTTTCGAGCATGCGCGCGTCGATCGGGCGAATCGTCTCGAGCACGTCGGCGGCGGACTGGACCAGGATCGCGCCGTCGCGGATCAGCCCGTTGCATCCTTGCGCACGCGGATCGATCGGACTGCCCGGCACCGCCATCACCTCGCGCCCGAGTTCGCCCGCCAGCCGCGCGGTGATCAGCGAGCCCGACCTGGGCGCGGCTTCCACCACTACCGTGCCGAGCGACAACCCTGCGATGATGCGGTTGCGATAGGGGAAGTGCCGCGCGCGGGGTTCCGTGCCTGGCGGCTGTTCGGCGATCAGCAGGCCTTCGCGCGCAATCCGGTCCTGCAGATCGGCATTCTCGGGCGGGTATACCACGTCGATTCCGCCCGCGATGACACCGATCGTGCCGGTGTCGATCGATCCGACATGCGCCGCGGTATCGACGCCTCGCGCGAGGCCGGACACGACGACGACGCGCTCGCGGCCGAGTTCGGCGGCAAGCTGGCGGGCGAAGCGGCATGCCGCGGCCGAGGCGTTGCGCGCGCCGACCATCGCGATCGGGGTGCGGGCGAGCAACCCGGTGTCGCCGCGGACGATCAGCGCAGGCGGCGCGTCATCCAGTTGCGCGAGGAGATCGGGATAGTCGGGCTCGCCGAGGAACAGGTGGCGCGCGCCGAGACGGTGCACCGTGGCAAGTTCGCGTTCCGCAAGCGCCACGGGAGCAACCACGGGCGATTTCCCGCCGCCGCGGGCCGCAAGCTGGGGCAGGGCGGCGATCGCGGCATCGGCCGATCCGAACCGCGCGATCAGTTGCGCATAGGTGACAGGGCCGACCTGCGCGGTACGAATCAGGCGGAGTCGCGCAATCGCGTCGCCGCTGATCCGTCCCGGATCAGCCAACCTTCCGGCCGATCCTGGGTTCGGTGCCACTCAACAGGCGCTCGATGTTGCTGCGGTGCTTCCACAAAACCAGAAGCGCGAGCGCGAGCAGCAGCAGCACGATGTCGAACTTGGAGAAATACGCCGCGCACAGGGGCGCGCTGATTGCCGCGACCATCCCGGCAAGCGATGAAATGCGGGTAAGGGCCAGCAGTGCGATCCACACCGCGGCATAGACCAATCCGATCGGCCAGTGCAGCGCGAGCACGACGCCGAGCAGGGTCGCCACCCCCTTGCCGCCGCGAAAGCGGAGCCATACCGGATAGAGGTGCCCGAGGAACACTGCCGCAGCCGCGACGACGCCATTGCCCCCCAGATACGCATCGGCGATCCACACCGCGACGAACCCCTTGGCGGCATCGAGGAACAGCGTTGCGGCGGCGAGGCCCTTGCGACCGGTGCGCAGCACGTTGGTCGCGCCGATATTGCCCGATCCGACGGTGCGCAGATCGCCCGCACCGGCCATCCGGGTCAGCAGGACGCCAAACGGAATCGATCCCAGCAGGTAGCCGATCACCAGCGCTGCCAAGGGAGCGATCCACAGATACTCAGTCCTCACTATCCGTACGCCCCCTCATTTGCCCTATAGTATCAGCATGCGTGCCATGGCCCAACCCCGGCCTATGCGCCACGATTTTGTAATTTCCGGGGGCGTCACTAGAGTCGATTCCATGGACGAAAAACCAGTTCTGTTCTTTGATTCCGGCGTCGGTGGATTGTCGGTGCTGGCCGCCGCACGTGCGCTGTTGCCGCAGATGCCCGCGGTGTACGTCGCTGATTCTGCCGGGTTTCCCTATGGGACCAAGAGCGAGGCGGAGATTGGCGCGCGGGTGCCGGCGCTGCTCGGGCGGCTGGCGGAACGGTATCGTCCGCGACTGATCGTGATCGCGTGCAACACCGCCTCGACAATCGCGCTGGCGGCGGTGCGCAGCGCGCTCGACCTGCCGGTGGTGGGCACGGTGCCCGCGATCAAGGTCGCCGCCACGCACAGCCGAAGTCGCGTGATCGGCGTGCTGGGGACCGATGCGACGGTGCGTCAGCCCTATGTCGATGATCTCGCCGCGCGGTTCGCGAGCGACTGTCGCGTGTTGCGCCACGGATCGGCCGAACTCGTCGCACTGGCCGAGGCGCGGTTGCGCGGCGAGCCGACCGATCCGTCGCGGTACCAGGCGATTCTTGCCGGCCTGTTCGACCAGCCGGACGGCGACCGGATCGATACGATCGTCAACGCCTGCACGCATTTTCCGCTGGTCGAAGCCGAATTGCGCGCTGCGGCACCACATCCGGTGGCGTTCGTCGACGGATCTGCCGGGATCGCGCGACGGATCGCGTTCCTGACCGAGGGACAGGCGTGGCCGGTCGTCCCGCCGCCGGGACTCGCTGTCTTTACCGGGGGCGTATCCGACGCGGCGCGCCTTGGCGAAGCGCTCGCGGGTCACGGTCTGACCAGGATCGAGACGCTGTGACGGGGCAGGTCGATCAGTGTGATCGCGCGAAGACGCTGGAAATCGGCGGGGATGCGGCCTATTTGGACGCCATGGACATGGAAACATCCGCGCGCGGAGTCGATTACTCGCGCATCTTCGCGCAGGCGATTGACCGCCTCCATGTCGAGGGACGCTACCGCGTCTTCATCGACATTCTGCGCAACAAGGGTGCCTTCCCCAACGCACGCTGCTTCGCCGGGCATAACGGCCCTAAGCCGATCACGGTTTGGTGCTCGAACGACTATCTCGCGATGGGTCAGCATCCCGCGGTCATCGGCGCGATGGAAGAGGCGTTGCATGACGTCGGCGCGGGCTCGGGCGGTACGCGCAACATCGGCGGCAACACGCATTATCACGTTGATCTCGAGGGCGAACTCGCGGATCTCCACGGTAAGCAGGGCGCTTTGCTGTTCACCAGCGGCTATGTCTCGAACGAGGCGACGCTGGCGACGCTCGCCAAGATCCTGCCGGGCTGCATCATCTTCTCGGACGAACTCAACCACGCCTCGATGATCGCTGGGATTCGCAATTCGGGCTGCGAGAAGCACGTCTTCCGCCACAACGACCTGGCACATCTCGAGGAACTGCTCGCGTCGGTCGACCCGACGACGCCCAAGCTGATCGCGTTCGAGAGCGTCTATTCGATGGAAGGCGACATCGCGCCGATCGCCGAAATCTGCGACCTCGCGGACAAATACAGCGCGCTGACCTATCTCGACGAAGTCCATGCGGTCGGCATGTACGGCCCGCGCGGCGGCGGTATCTCGGACCGCGAGGGCCTCGCGGACCGGCTGACGATCATCGAGGGCACGCTCGGCAAGGCGTTCGGCGTGATGGGCGGGTACATTGCCGCGGACCAGACGATCGTCGACGTGATCCGCTCCTATGCCCCTGGGTTCATCTTCACGACCTCGCTGTCGCCTGTGCTGGTCGCGGGGGCGCTCGCGAGCGTGCGCCACCTGAAGGCATCGAGCGTCGAGCGCGAAGGGCAGCAGGCGGCGGCGGCTGGTCTCAAGGCGATGTTCGCGGAGGCCGGGCTGCCGGTGATGGACTCGACCACGCATATCGTGCCGCTGATGGTCGGCGATCCGATCAAGGCCAAGAAGATCAGCGACATCCTGCTCGCCGAATACGGCGTGTACGTCCAGCCGATCAATTACCCGACCGTCCCGCGCGGGACCGAGCGGCTGCGCTTCACGCCCGGCCCGGCGCATGATGCGACGATGATGCGCGACCTGACCGACGCTCTGGTCGAGATCTGGAGCCGGCTGGAAATGCGCAAGGCCGCGTGATCGGCGGGGGCCAGGCGGCTTTCGCGATAGGTGGCATCGCGTCATTGGTGACGTTGGCGAGTCACCTTGACCATTCATTCATCCCCGCGCAGGCGGGGACCCATACTGGCGGACTGCTGTAATGTCCGACGCTGCGCTAATGGAATCCCGCCTTCGCGAGACCTCTGCATAGAGGCAATCGTAGGGTTGATCGTCACCCCGCACCCCAAAGGCGGCCGTGATGCTGAACTTGTTTCAGCATCCACGGCGCAACAGGCATAGTCCGGACTCGCGGAGGGCTGGATCCTGAAACAAGTTCAGGATGACGGACGGTTTTTTAGAATTCTCGCCTGTGCGGGAATGACGGAATGTGGGGCATCCGCTCGCGTCACTCCTCGTCGGGATACGGGCCCTTGCCGCCCGCGGCGATCAACTGGTCGGTGCGTTGTTCGATCACCGGGACCGGGACAGACCCCATCTCGAGCATCGCGTCATGGAACGCGCGGATGTTGAACTTCGCGCCTAGTGCCTTCTGCGCCTTATCGCGCGCGGCGACGAAGGCGAGTTCGCCCATATAATAGGACACCGCCTGCCCGGGCCAGGCGATGTAGCGATCGACTTCGGTCTCGATCTCGTGATCCGACAAGGCCGTATTGTCATGGAGATAGGCCTGCGCCTGCGCGCGGGTCCAGCCCTTGGCGTGGATGCCGGTATCGACCACCAGCCGCGCCGCGCGCCATGCCTGGTAACTCAAGAAGCCGAACGTGTCGTACGGCGTCTCGTACATCCCCATGTCCTCGCCAAGCGCCTCGCAATAGAGCGCCCAGCCCTCGCCATAGACCGACAGATAGGTGTCGCGCCGAAAGGCGGGGAGCGCGGTGTTCTCGCCCGCGAGCGGCATCTGGAAGGCGTGGCCGGGCGCGCTTTCGTGGAGCGTCAGCGCAATCTGCGAATAAAAGGGGCGCGACTTCAGGTCGTAGGTGTTGACGAGGTAGATCCCCGGCCCGCCGCGCCCGCCGGTGTAGAAGGGCGCGATGTCGGCGGGGACCGGCTTGATCGCGAAACGGCTGCGCGGCAGGTGCCCAAAGTATTGCGACGCCTTGCCATCGAACGTCTTGGCGATCCACGCCGCGCGGTACAGCAGTTCGTTGGGGGTCTTGGGGTAGAATTGCGGGTCGGTGCGCAAGTGGTTGAAGAACGCCTGCAAATCGCCCTTGAACGCGACCTGCCGCATCACCGTGTCCATCCGCGCGCGGATCTTGGCGATCTCGGCGAGGCCGACCGCATGGACCTGATCGGGGGTCAGGTCCTGGGTCGTATATTCGCGGATCTTGCTCTGATAATAGGCTTTTCCGTCGGGGAGATCGTACGCCGCGAGCGCCACGCGGGCGTGCGGGATATAATCGGTGCGCAGGAAGGCGAGCAGCTTCGCGTGGGCTGGAACCACCGCCTGGGTGATGGCAGCGCTGCCCTCGGCGCGGAGCGCGGCTTGTTCGGCGGCGGGGATCGTCTTGGGGAAATTCTCGAACGGGGCGTAGAAGGGGGACGCGGTTACGCCTTTCGCTTCAACGACTTGCGCTACACCAGTGTCGCGACCCTGAAGCGTGACCTGCGGCGGGGTGAAGCCGCGTGCGAGGCCGGCGCGCATGTTGGCGATCTGCTGGTCGTAATAGCGGGGCACGTCGCGCAGCATCGCGATATAGTTGCGATAATCCTCGACCTTGCGGAACGAACCGCGCGCGGAGCCAGCGACGTTGCCCCAGAAACTGGTGTCGGCGTTGAGCGGCTTTTCATACTCGCGGTAGCGTTGCTCGGCGAGAAGTGCGTCGATCTGCTGCTTGTAGACCACGTAATTGACGCGGTTTGCGGGCGAAAGACTCGCAGGGGCGATCGCTTTGAGCGCGGTTTCGGTCGCATTCCAGCGGGCGAGGCGCTCGGCCTGCGCAGCCGGGCCGACGTCGGGGAGTTTCGCGCTCTTGCCCTTGGGCGTGTCCTCGTCCTGCTCCATCTGGCGTTGCCGCCATGCGTATTCGGATGTGTAGAGCGCCTCGAACCGCGCATCGGCGGATTGCGCCGCGGCCTTGCCGGGAACGGGCGGGGCGGCGTGGACGGCGACGCTGCCGAGGATCGACGCGCCGAGCGCCAGCAGAAGCTTCGTGGTGCGCATCGTCATTCTCCCGAGGGCAGTGCCATGATGTCGTCGTACAGCGCCGCGGGGAGGACGACCCCCTCCGCAAGACTGCGGCGGCGCGCGGCGTAGCGGCGTTGCGAGGGCAGGCGTGCGCCCTGATCCTCGATTCCGGCGAACAGCGTTTCCGCGCCGGCCAGATAGTGCGTGACCGCGTTGCCGACGAAACCCGCCGGGTCGATCGCGATGATCAGTTCGCCGCCGATCGGCGATCCGCCGCGTGCCCGGTCGGCAGCGAGCGATTCCTGGCTGGTCATGTCGCCGATCAACGGCCCCGCGAGCAGTTCGACCATCGCCGCGAGCGCCGACCCCTTGTGACCGCCAAAGGTCCGCATCGATCCCGCGAGGACGGCGGCCGGGTCGGTCGTCGGCTGGCCGTCCTGGTCATAGCCCCAATCGTCGGGGATCGGCTTGCCCGCGCGACGGTGCAGCTCGATCTCGCCGCGCGCGACCGCGCTGGTCGCGAAATCGAACACGAAGGGCTCCCGACCGGGACGCGGCCAGCCGAATGCGATCGGGTTGGTCCCGAACACCGGCTGCGTGCCGCCCGCCGGCGCGACCCAGGCGTGGCTCGGCGTGAACGCCAGCGCCACCAGACCCGCGTCGGTCAGCGCCTCCACTTCGGGCCATAATGCCGCGAAATGCACGACATTGTTGAGCGCGAGCGCCGCGATCCCGCAGCGGCGGGCCTTGTCGACCAGCATCGGGCGGGCGCGGTCGAACGCGAGTTGCGCGAAGCCCCCGCCGCCGTCGACGCGGACCAGCCCGACCGCGGGTTCGCTGACGACGGGTTCGGCATCGACCACAACGACGCCGCGCGAGATGCTGTTGACCGCGACCAGCAGGCGATAGATTCCGTGGCTTGCGCACCCGTCGCGTTCGCCCGCGACCATGGTTTCGGCAACAGCCTCGGCATGCGCGCGCGATAACCCGGCACCCAGCAGCTTGCCGCGCGCCAGAGTGCGCAGGTCGTCGAGCGAGAAACGCATGTCGGCACCCCTCACGCCGTCGGCACCGGCTTGGCGGCGGGTGCGGCGGTCATCAGGCGGGCGCCGAACACCGGCCCGGCAGAGGACTTGTCGTGCGGCAGGAAGCGGATCTTGACGCTCGCCTTGCCCTTGGTGAGCGCAGGGGGGATCGGATAATCGACGTCGAAGAACTTGCCGGGCTGGTCGGCCTCGAGATGCTGGGTTGCGATCCGGACGTTGTCGACGAGGATGTCGAAGTCGCGCGCGCGTTCGTCGCCCCAATAGCTTGCCTGTAACACCAGCGGGCCGGGCCGCGTCTTCATCGCGAATTCGAAATAGCCGCCCGAGCGCGCATCGCGTCCGTTGCGACCGCGATAGCTGACCGGATAGGAAATCTCCGACGTCAGCCCGTGATCGCGTTCGGGCTGCATTTCGCCCAGATGCATCGTGTCGACCGAGCGGGCGGCGAGATCGCGCGCGCGCGCCTGTTCGGTGAGGAAGGCGGCTTCCTCGCGTTTCCATGCGGCATCGGTGAAGCGCTTGAAATAGACCGCGCTGCGGCGTTCATACTGGCTGTAGAAGGGGACGAAGGTCAAATCGCCGGGGCGAACGATCCCGCGCGTGGCGTAGCTGCCCGCGCTTCCCGCAACAGGGGTGAAGGCGGCGAGCAGGTCGGCGCCGACCAGCGCGGGGTCGGCCTTGTCCCACTTGTCCGCGACCGGGCCGAGATCGGCGGCGAGCACCATCGGCCCGCGCAGCACCGCGACGGTGTCCGCATCGCCCGGCGCGCTTTCGATCCGCAGGTCGAGCGGGATCGCGATCGAAACCGTGTCGCCCTTCTTCCAGCGACGCTCGACCAGCGCATAACCGTTGGCGATCACTGGTTCGACCGCCGCACCGTTGACCTGAACGACTGCCCTGCCCGCGGCCCAGCTAGGCACGCGTAGCGCGATCGCGAAGCGACCGGGTTTGGCGAGCGTCGTCAGCGTCAGGCGCGATTCGGGTTCATAGGGGTAGCGCGTGTCGAGCCGGAGCGTCGCGCCGCGCGTGCGCCACTGCGCTTCCGCCGGGATGTAGAGGTTGACGAGCAGCGTGTTGCCGCCTTCCCAGAAGATCGATTCGCCGTGCTTGGCGTGGCTTTCCATCCCGCTGCCGACGCAGCACCAGAAGACGTCGTCGGCAGGCGTCGAATAGTCGCGCGCGACGCCCGACATCAGCGGGGTCATGTAGCTGAAGCCCGCATTGCGCGGGTTCTGCGCCGCCATCACGTGGTTGAGATGCGCGCGCTCGTAATAATCGAACAGCGCGCCATCGGGCTGCCAGCCATAGAGCTGCCGGGTCAGCTTGAGCATGTTGTAGCTGTTGCAATGCTCGCACGTCTGTTCGGTGATATGCGTCGCGATCGTGTCGGGGCCGGTGAAATATTCGCGGTCGGCATTGCCGCCGATGACGTAGCTGTGGTGCTGCGTGACGGCCTGCCAGAAGAATTTGGCGGCGTTGGCGGGGGCGGGCTTGCCGTTGAGTTCATGGATTCGCGCGAGGCCGACGAGCTTGGGGACTTGCGTGTTGGCGTGGAAATTGGCGAGCTTGTCCTCGCCCGCGACGAGCGGGTCGAGCACGCGGCGATCATACAGCTGTTCCGCGACGGCCAGCCAGCGTGGGTTCCCGGTGCGCGCGGAGAGCTCGGCATAGCTTTCGTTGAGCCCGCCATATTCGCAACCAAGCAACGTCTGCATCTGCGCGTCGTCGAGCGCGGCGAAGACCTTGGCGAAATACTCGGCGAGGCCGGTCGCGACCTGCAACGCCTGGGTATTGCCCCAGCCGGCGTGGACGTCGAGCAGCCCCGCGAACACCTTGTGGACGGTATAGAGCGGCGACCACGAGCCGTTGAGGTCGAACCCCCCCGAGCGGATGTCGCCCTTCATCAATTCGGGGAAGATTTCCTCCCCGTCGACGATCTTCCCGTCCTTCCGCTTGCGCCCGAGCGCGCCGACATAGCCGGTGCCGCGCTTGGCCTGTGCGCGCGCGAGTTCGGCGACGACATAGTCCGCGCGGGTGCGGCACGCGGCGTCGCCGGTCTGCTGGTGCATCAGCACGAGCGCGGTGAGATAATGGCCGAGCGTGTGGCCCGCGATCGTGTCGCTTTCCCAACCGCCGTAGATCGGCGCCTTGGGGGGAAGCCCGGCATAGGCCATGAAATTGTGGAGCAGCCGGTCGGCGCTAAGCCGCAACAGATACGTCCGGTTCGCCTCGACCGCGGTGGCGTAGGCGGAGGGGAGCAACCGGACCGACGACAGCGGCAGCGGTTTGGCCTTCGTTGGAAGCGCGGCGGTCGCGACCGCTGCCATCCCGCGCGCAGGCGCGCTGGCCAAGGTGACGGCAGCCATGCCCCACATCAATTCCCGCCGGTTCGCGCGCATATCGATCTCCCATCCGAATATCGGCGTCCCGAGGTCTGCCATGGGCGAGCCCGTTTTGCCAACGAATAATATACGGTATAATATGCGTTGACGATTGCGGCGCGTCGTTTCAGGTTGCCACCGACCCTGATCGATTGCGAGCCTTGCCATGTTGCCGTTGCGGACCGTCCTTCTTGCATCCGTGATCGGCGGTGCTTTGTGCCTGTCCACGACCGGCCGGGCCGAGGAGGTAAAGCCGGCGGCGGCGAAACCGTCTTATCCGCCCGTCGCGCTCACCAGCATGACGACGCGCGCGTTCCGCCTCGCGTTGCGCAGCGATACGCAGACGCTCGCGCGGCTGTCGCCGACGGCCTTGCCCGCGTTCGATTTCGTTCCCGGTGGGCGTGAGGCCGAGCGCGCGGGCGACGGTTATGTCCATGTCGGGGACATTCACTTGCGGGTCCGCGCACCGGGCGGGGCGTGGATGGACTTCGCGTCTGCGCAGCACCGCCAGCCGATCCGTGTCCTGCGCAGCAGCGGCGGGGTGCTCGCCGCCGCCGACATTACCGCGTCGCTGGGGGCGGGAAGCCCGCTGCGGGTCGAGCGGCGCTGGGTCGAAGACCACGGCGTGCTCGCGTTGCGCTTTGCACTGGTCAACACCAGCGCGACGCCGGTGGAGGTCGGCGGGCTCGGGTTGCCGATGGTGTTCGACAACATCATCACCGACCGCAGCCTCGAACAGGCGCACGCGCAGGCGAGCTTCGTCGATCCCTATATCGGGCGCGATGCGGGGTATCTGCAGGTGACGCGGTTGAACGGCGAGGGACCGGCGCTGCTGGTGCTCCCCGAGCGTGGTACGCCGCTGGAGGCGTATCGCCCGATCCTCGAGGCGGGCAAGGCGCCCGCTGGCGACATCTTCACCGATCGCAGCAAGCGCGGGCAGACGTCCGAAGGGTTTTACGACTGGACGGTCGCGAGCAAGGGGTTCGCCGACAAGGAATGGGCGAAGGCGGATGCGCAGTGGAATGCGCCGACGAGCTTCACGCTCGCGCCCGGCGCAAGGCGCGAGATCGGCGTGCGGTTCGTGACTGCGCCTGCGATCGGCGCGATCGAGGATACGCTGGTCGCGAACCGGCGACCGGTCGCGGTCGGGATCCCCGGCTATGTCGTCCCGACCGATCAGGATGCGACGCTGTTCCTAAAATCCCCGCAGCGCGTGGTGCGTGTGGAAAGCCTCCCCGCGGGCGCGCTGATCGCGAAGCCGGTCGCAGGCGCGAAGGGCTGGGCGCGCTATGCCGTGCGCGCGAGCGGCTGGGGGCGGGCGAGCCTGCTGGTGCATTATGCCGACGGGAGCGTGCAGACCGTCAGCTATTTCATCACCAAGCCTTTGGACCAGGTGATGGCGGACCTCGGGCACTTCGCGACGACGCGGCAATGGTACGAAGACAAGGCCGATCCGTTCGGACGCAACCCGGCGATCCTGACCTTCGACCGCGAGACGGACAAGGTCGTCACGCAGGACCCGCGCGTATGGATCTCGGGGATGAGCGACGAGGGGGGCGCGGGCAGCTGGGTCGCGGCGATGGTCAAGCAGCTCGATTCCCCCGATGCGGGCGAGATCGCCAAGCTCGAACGGCTGATCGACGAGACGATCGAGGGACGGTTGCAGGTTCCGGATGGCGCGCAGGCGGGCGCGGTGCGCAAGAGTATCTTCTATTACGACCCCAAGCTTCACCCCGGCTATTACGATCCGGCGACCAACTGGACGACCTGGACGTCGTGGTCGAAGAAGGACGCGGGCGATCTGGGGCGCGCCTACAATTACCCGCATGTCGCGATCGCGCATTGGGTGCTGTACCGTGTCGCGCGGAACCATCCGGGGGTGGTGCTGCGCCACCCATGGCGCTGGTATCTCGACCATGCCTATCAAACGACCGTCGCGATGATGCGCGATGCGCCTTATTATACGCAGTTCGGGCTGATGGAGGGCGACGTGTTCGTCGACATCCTCAAGGACCTGAAGCGCGAGGGGCTGACCGCCGAGGCGAGCGAATTCGAGCGGCTGATGAAAGGCCGCGCAGACCATTGGCGCACGCTCACCTTCCCGTTCGGGAGCGAGATGGCGTGGGATTCGACCGGCCAGCCCGAAGTCTATGCGTGGATGCGCTATTTCGGATACCAGCCGCAGGCGGATGCGACGCGGCGCGTG
>Ga0265780_10007060_pt1 | contig 13839 bp, 11 predicted proteins | sample P1T30metagenome_FD_192432 | JGI IMG/M metagenome (GOLD analysis project Ga0265780, IMG submission 192432) | Plant litter microbial communities from East Loma Ridge, Irvine, California - P1 T30 | ecosystem: Environmental > Terrestrial > Plant litter > Unclassified | place: USA: California... | reverse complement strand
CCTCATGGACCGCCTGGTCGGCTTCGCGAACGACGTGGGCATGCTCTCCGAGGAGATCGAGGTCGCCACCGGCCGGCACGTCGGCAACACGCCCCAGGCGCTCTCGCACCTGGCCCTGGTCCGCGCCGCCGACGCGATCTCGCGGGCGACGGTGACGCGCGACGGCACGCGCGACGACGGGGGCGGCGACCCCACCGAGGGCGCAGGAGCCGCGGGCCCGGTCGGCAGGGACGCCCCGGCCGACAAGGCCCACGCGAGCCGCACGCCCACCACGAGCCACGGCGCCGACTGACCCCGGGCACGACGGAGGCCGTCCCGCACGCGGCGGGACGGCCTCCGGTCGTCGTGGGGCTGGCTCAGGCGGGCCAGTCCTCCGGGCCCTTCGAGCCGGCCGGGTACGTGTCGAGCGGGACGTCGCCGCGCTTCCACGCCTCGACCACCGGCGCGACGATCGCCCAGCAGCGCTCCGCGACGTCGCCGCGGATCGACAGGGTCGGGTCGTCGTGGAAGATGCCGCTGAGCACCTCGCCGTAGGGCGTGAGCTCGGGCTTGCCGAGGGTCGTCGACAGGGTCGACTGCTCGAGGTGGAACGGGTTGCCGCGACCGTTGGTCGTGACGCCCAGCTCGAGGGTCTCGGGGCTGATCTCGATGCGGAGCGTGTCGGGCGACGACGACCCCTCGAGGCCGGCGGGCAGCGCCGGGACGGGCTTGAAGGTCACGACGACCTCCTTGCGGATCCCGGTCATCGCCTTGCCGGAGCGCAGGATGAACGGCACGCCCGCCCAGCGACGGGTCTTCACCTCGAACTCGACCTCGGCGAGGGTCTCGGTCTCGCGCGAGTTGTCGACGCCGTCCTCGTCGCGGTACGCGGGGACGTCCTTGTCGTCGATCGTGCCCGCGGAGTACTGCGCACGACGGCTGGCCGTGACGGGGTCGCCGCCCTTGACCCAGGTGGCGCGGAGCACGCGCGCGATCTCGCTGCGCAGCTCGACCGCGTCGATGGTCGACGGGGCGTCCATGGCGATGACGGCGAGCACCTGCAGCAGGTGGCTCTGGATCATGTCGACGAGCGCGCCGGCCGTGTCGTAGTACTTGGCGCGGCCCTCGAGGCCGAGGACCTCGTCGTAGAAGATCTCGACCTTCTCGATGTTCTCGCTGTTCCACACCGGCTCGAAGAGGCGGTTGGCGAAGCGCAGGCCGATCATGTTGAGCACGGTCGAGCGGCCGAGGAAGTGGTCGGTGCGGTGGATGCGCTCCTCCGGCACGATCTTGAGCAGTTCGGCGTTGAGCTCGCGCGCCGAGTCCTCGTCGTAGCCGAAGGGCTTCTCGAGCGCCAGGCGGAGGCCCTCGGGCAGGTCGAGCTCGCCGAGGGTGCGGATGACCTTGATGCTCACGGCCGGGGGCAGCGCGAAGTAGAGCACCGGGGTGCCCTCGGCGGCGTCGAGGAGCGCCTGGAGGTGCTCCTTCGTCGTCGGGTCGCCCTGCAGGTAGCGGCTCGACGCGACGGTCTTCTTCGCGAGCTCGCTGTCGCCGTCGCCGTTGAACGCGGTCGTGACGACCTCGCTCCAGTCCTCGGGGGTGCGCTCGCTGCGGCCGGTGCCGATCAGCTGCACGTCGACGCCGCGGTCGCTGACCAGGAGGCTGGCGAGGCCGGGCAGCAGGAGGCGCTCGGTGAGGTCGCCGCTGGCGCCGAGGATGATGAGGGTGGTGTCGGTCACTGGACGGCCTCCGTGAGGGCGACGATCTCGTCGTCGGTCAGTTCGATGCGGGCTGCGGCCACGTTGTCGTCGAGGTGCGCGACGCTGGACGTGCCGGGGATGGGGAGCATGACGGGCGAGCGGTGCAGCAGCCAGGCGAGGGCGAGCTGCGACGGCGAGGCGTCGTGCTGCTTCGCGAGCTCGTCGAGCGGGCCGCCGGCCTTCGCGAGCTGGCCGGTCGCGAGCGGGAACCACGGGATGAACCCGATGCCCTCGGCCTCGGCGTACGCGAGGAGCTCGTCGGCGCTGCGGTCCGAGAGGTTGTAGAGGTTCTGCACCGAGGCGATCTCGGCGACCTCACGGGCGGCCTTCGTCTCGTCGACGGAGACCTCGGAGAGGCCGATGTGGCGGATCTTGCCCTCGGCCTGGAGCTCCTTGAGCGTGCCGACCTGGTCGGCGAGCGGCACGGCCGGGTCGATGCGGTGCAGCTGGTAGAGGTCGATGCGCTCGACGCCCAGCAGGCGCAGGCTCAGCTCGGCCTGCTGGCGGAGGTACTCCGGGCGGCCGACGGGCTGCCAGTCGCCGGGGCCGGGGCGCGTGAGGCCGCCCTTGGTCGCGATGACGACGTCGTCGGCGTAGGGGTGCAGCGCCTCCTTGAGGAGGGGCTCGGCGACGACGGGGCCGTACGAGTCGGCGGTGTCGAAGAAGGTGACGCCGAGCTCGACGGCGCGGCGGATCACGCGGACGGCCTCGTCGTGGTCGCGGGGCGGACCCCAGACGCCCTCGCCCGTGAGCTGCATGGTGCCGTAGCCGAGGCGGGTGACGGGCAGGTCGCCGCCGAGGCGGAACTCGCCGGAGGCGGCCGCGGGGCGTGCGGTGTCGGTGGTCATGGTGACGTCCTTTCCGAGGGGGGACCTGGTCTGGACCGGTGCGGCACGAGCCGCAGGGGAACGGCCCCCTGGGGAGCCAACGCCTCGACGGACGTGACATTCCCGCGCTGCGCGGGTCGGGCTCCGGTGCCGGGGTCGAGCGTACTGCTCGACGCGCAGCCGTGCCCTCAGCGGTCGCTCCGAGGCTCCTGCTCCGGGTCCTGCCCGGTGCCCGGGTCCTGCCCGGTGCCCCGCGGCGTCCTGATCGGCCCCGTCCCGTCGGGCCCCGAGCGCTCGTCGTCCGGGGGCGCAGTGTCGCGCGGGGCGTCGTCGTCGTCCTTGTCGCCGGTGCTGTCGGTGCCGCCGACCTCGCCGTCGTCCACGGCGGGCGCGCCCTCCGGCTCCGGCTTCGGCGCGGTGGTGTCGTCGGGGTCGAGCGCGGCGATCGTGCGGCCGAGCGACACGGCGATCGAGGCACCGCCGCTGACGTCGGTCGCCGAGTCGGCGCCGGAGTCGTCGATCGCGTCCCACAGGTCGGCCACGGCCCGGCGCGCCGCGGTGAAGGCCTCCACTCCCCCGTCGTCGCCGCCGAGCCCCTCGCGGACGACGACGGCGACCGCGGCCACGGCGCGGGACACCGGGCCGGACAGCGCGTCGGGCAGCCCGATCTGGACGCCGATGCGGCGAGCCAGGATCCCGGAGACCTCGGCGAGGTCCTGCAGGTGGAACGAGACCCGCTCGAGGGCGACGAGGTCCCGCCGTTCGTCGCCGGAGCCGCGGCGGGCCCGCCCGACGAAGCGTCGGGGGTTGAAGCTGCGCGACTCCTCGGCCTGGCGCACCTGCTCGCGCACGTCGCGCATGGTGGCGGGCACCTCGTCGAGCCTCGCCTCCCAGTCGGTGTCCTCGAGGGGCCAGCGGGCGGCGAACACGTCGGCGACGTCGTCGAAGCGGTCGGCGAGCGCGGCGCGGGTGCGGCGCAGCCGCTCGTCGGCCTGGCCGGTGTAGAGCGGGGGCACGACGAGCAGGTTGACGGCGACGCCGACGGCCACGCCGATGGCGATCTGGACGATGTAGCCGATCGCGTAGGCCTCGCCGCCGTTGGAGCCGCTGAGCAGGAGCACGAAGAGGCCGGCCGTGAGCACCCAGTCGCGCCCGGCGCCGAGCTGGCGCGCGCCGCCGACGAGCACCCCGACCCCCACGACGACGGCGACGGTGAGCACGCCCGGGTACCCGGTCTGCAACATGGTCACGATCGTGGCGAGCACGATGCCGAGCACCACGCCGATCACGGACTGCACCCCGAGGCGCACCGAGCTCTTCACCGTCGGGTACATGGCGATGACGGCGCCGAGCGGGGCGTAGTAGGGGTACTCGGCCGCGACCCCGGGCACCTGCGGGGCGAGCCACCACGCGAAGCCCGCGGCGAGCGCCGTCTTCACGGCGAGCAGGAGTCGCGGCTGGGCCAGCAGGGTGCGCAGGCCCCGCCCGAGCCGTCGAGGGGAGGACATGCCCCGATCGTGGCAGAGCACCGCTGGACGGGCGCGCGGGAGGGGGACGCGACGGCCCGGGGACGACGTACACTCGTCGAACACACGTTCGATCCGCCCGGCCGGGGGCTCGACGGAGCAGGGACATGAGCACCTCCTTCACGCACCTCCACGTGGCGTCCGCCTTCAGCGCCCACCACGGCACCGCGCAGCCGGCCGCCCTGGTCGAGGCGGCGGTCGCCGACGGCGCCGACGCGGCGGCGGTCACCGACCGTGACGGGCTGTACGGCGCGATCCGGCACATCGGCGCCTGCCGACGCGCCGGCATCGACCCGGTGGTCGGCGTCGAGCTCGGGGTGCGCGACGACCGTCCGGGGCACGCCGACGACGGCGCCGAGGGCAGCTCCCCCGCCGCGGTCGACCGGATCGTGGTGCTCGCGCACGGCCACGTCGACGGAGCCGGCTGGGCCTCGCTGTGCCGCCTCATCAGCGCCGCGCACGGTCGCGCGACCCGACGCCTCAGCGGCAGCGCGAACTCGGTGGCGACGGTCGCGAGGTCGCGCCTCCGGGCGTTCCTGCTCGGCGACGCGGGCCCCACGGCCACGGTGCTGCTCGGCCCGGACAGCGACGTCGGCCGCCTGGTGCAGGCCGGCCGGCTCGGCGAGGCCGCGGCGTCGCTCGCCGACTGGCGGGCGATGCTGCCGGGCGGCGTCGTGGTCGAGATCGTCTGCCACCTCACCGAGCCGGGCGAGAGCCGCAGCGTGCGGCACGCGGCCAGGATGCTCGAGCTCGCCGAGCACGCGCGGGTCCCCGCGGTGCTCACGAACGCGGTCCGCTACCTCGTCGCCGACGACGCCCTCACCGGGGACGTGCTCGACGCGGCGGGGCGCCTCACGCCGCTGGGGGCGTTCCGCCCGCAGCCCAACGCCCAGGCCTGGCTGAAGGAAGGCGACGAGATGCGTCGGCTGGCGCGCCTGGTGGGCGACGCCTCCTCCTGCCCGCGCAGCGTCAGCGAGGACCTCCTCGCGGCGACCGCCGAGCTCACCGACCGCTGCCGGCTCGACCCCGAGGCCGACCTCGGCTGGGGCCGGCCGAAGGTGCCCGAGCTCAGCGCGATCGGCGTCGACGGCGACCCCGACCGGGTGCTGCACCGCCGCGCCGAGGCCGGCGTCACGGCGCGCTTCGGCCACGCCGACGCCGGCCTGCGCTCCCGCGTCGAGGAGCGCATGCGGTACGAGCTGGGCATCATCACCGGCTTCGGCTTCGCCAGCTACTTCCTCACCGTGGCCGACGTGTCGCAGATGATGCGCGAGATGCGGGTGCGCAACGCCGCCCGCGGCTCGGGGGCGGGCAGCCTCGTCACCTACCTGCTGCGCATCTCGAACGTCGACCCGCTCGAGCACGACCTGCTCTTCGAGCGGTTCCTCGGCAACAAGCGCGAGACGCTGCCCGACATCGACATCGACGTCGAGTCCGCCCGACGGCACGAGGTCTACCGGGCGGTGTTCGACCGCTACGGCAGCAACCGGGTGACGCTCATGTCGATGCAGTCGACCTACCGGGCGCGGGGCGCGATCCGCGACGCCGGGCTCGCGCTGGGCCTCGACGACGAGCAGATCGACCTCGTGGCGAAGAACGTGTGGCGCTCCAACGCGCGCGACGTGCGCACCGCGCTGGCCGAGAAGCCCGAGCTGCGGGGCATCGCCGAGCTGGTGCGCACCTCCTCGCAGGTCGACCTGCTCGTCGACCTCACCGAGCGCCTCGACCGGCTGCCCCGGCACATCTCGATGCACCCGTGCGGGGTGATCCTCGGCGACTCCGACCTGCTGAGCACGACGCCCGTGCAGCCGAGCGGCATGGGGCTGCCGATGAGCCAGTTCGACAAGCACGACATGAACGACGCGGGCCTGCTCAAGCTCGACCTGCTCGGCGTGCGCATGCAGAGCACCATGTCGTTCGCGCTCGACGAGATCGCCCGGGTCAACGGCGGCAGGGCCGCGGTCGCCGGCGGGCTGCCGGTCGACGCCCGCTACGTCGACCGGCAGGGCCGCATCGAGCTCGACGAGGTCCCCCACGACGACGAGCCGACCTTCGAGGCGATCCGCACCACGCACACGCTGGGCATGTTCCAGATCGAGAGCCCCGGGCAGCGCGAGCTCATCGGCAAGATGCAGCCCGACCGCTACGAGGACCTCATCGCCGACATCTCGCTCTTCCGGCCCGGCCCCATGAAGGGCAACATGGTCGCGCCGTTCCTCGACACGAAGCACGGGTTCCAGCAGCCCGACTACCTGCACCCCCGGTTCGCGCCGTTCCTCGAGGACACCTACGGCGTCGTGATCTACCACGAGCACGTGCTGCGGATCCTGCACGAGACCATGGGCGTCACCCTCGCCGAGGCCGACGAGCTGCGCCGCACCCTCACCCGCGACGCCGACGCCATCGAGCAGGAGTTCCGCGCCCGCGCCCGGGGCCGCGTCGAGCACGGCAGGAGGCTGTTCACCGACCCCGAGATCGAGGCGATCTGGAAGGTCCTCAAGGGCTTCGGCTCGTTCGGGTTCTGCAAGGCGCACGGCGCCGCCTTCGCCCTGCCCACCTACCAGAGCGCCTGGCTGAAGACCCACTACCCGGCGGAGTTCCTCGCCGGGATCCTCACCCACGACCCCGGCATGTACCCGCGCCGCCTCCTGCTCTCCGAGGCGCGGCGGATGGGCGTGCCCGTGCTGCCGCTCGACGTGAACGCCTCGGACGACGTCTACCACGTGGAGCGCCTGCGCCCGCCGGCCACCCCGGTGGCGCCGACCCGCCCGGGCGACCTGGGCATCCGGCTCTCCCTGGCCGACGTGCACGGCATCAGCGACGCCGAGATCGCGCGCCTCGTCGCCGGGCAGCCCTACGACTCGATCGCCGACGTGTGGCAGCGGGCCACGCCCTCGCGGCCGATCCTCGAGCGGCTCGCCCAGGTGGGCGCGCTCGACTCCCTCGCCGGGCCGGGCCGCACCCGCGGCGACGTGCTCGCCCGGGTGCGCGCCCTGGTGCGCGGCAGCGGCAGGCCGCGCGCCACCGACGTCGAGAACCAGCTCGACTTCGCGGTCGACGACTCCGACCAGGTGCCCACGGGCACGCCCGAGATCGGTGCGGCCGAGCGGGTGGCCGACGAGCTCGACATCCTCGCCATGGACGTCAGCCAGCACGTCGTCGAGAGCTACCGGCCCATGCTCGACGACCTGGGCGTGACCCGCGCCGCCGACCTCCGCGACCACTGGAACGGCACCGTGGTGCTCGTGGCGGGCATCCGGATCGCCACCCAGACCCCGCCGATGCGCAGCGGCAAGCGCGTCGTGTTCGTCAGCGTCGACGACGGCACCGGCTGCGCCGACGCGACGTTCTTCGACGAGGCGCAGGAGCGCGCCGGGCAGGACCTCTTCGGCACGAAGCTGCTGCTCATCCGGGGGCGCACGCGGCGCACCGGCGAGCGCGGCATCTCGCTCGAGGCGGAGGACGCCTGGGACCTCAAGGCGCTCTGGCGCGACTGGCGGGTCGCGCACCCCGAGGGGGCCGACCCGGAGGCCGCCTTCGCCTCGGCCTGACCGGCCCCCGCGTCGGCACCGCCCTGCGCGCGTCCGGGTCGCCCCCGGCCGCCGTGCGTAGGGTGGCCGCATGAGCGAGCACGAGCAGGGCACCTACGTCGAGCCCGGCCAGGAGTACACCCGCGACACGAACTACATCGAGGACCGCATCACGCGCGACGCCCGCGACGGCTGGCCGGTCGAGGCCGGCCGCTACCGCCTCGTCGCGGCGCGGGCCTGCCCGTGGGCGAACCGCAGCGTCATCTCGCGGCGCCTGCTGGGCCTCGAGGACGCGATCTCGCTCGGGCTGCCCGGCCCCACGCACGACGCCCGCAGCTGGACCTTCGACCTCGACCCCGACGGCCGCGACCCGGTGCTCGGCATCGAGCGCCTGCAGGAGGCCTTCTTCGCCCGCACGCCCGACTACCCGCGGGGCATCACGGTCCCCGCGATCGTCGACGTGCCGAGCGGCAAGGTCGTGACGAACGACTTCCCGCAGATGACCCTCGACCTCGCCACCGAGTGGACCGAGCACCACCGGGACGGCGCGCCCGACCTCTACCCCGAGCCCCTCCGCGACGAGATCGACGACGTCGCCGCCGTGGTCTTCCGCGACGTCAACAACGGCGTGTACCGCTGCGGCTTCGCCGGCTCGCAGAAGAGCTACGACCGCGCCTTCGCGACGCTGTTCTCCCGCCTCGACTGGTTGGAGGAGCGCCTGGCGACCCGGCGCTGGCTCGTGGGCGACACGATCACCGAGGCCGACATCCGGCTCTTCACGACCCTCGCCCGGTTCGACGCCGTCTACCACGGCCACTTCAAGTGCAACCGCAACAAGCTCACCGAGATGCCGGTGCTCTGGGCCTACGCGCGCGACCTGTTCCAGACGCCGGGCTTCGGCGACACCATCGACTTCGAGCAGATCAAGCAGCACTACTACCTGGTGCACACCGACATCAACCCGACGGGCATCGTCCCCGCCGGCCCCGACCCGAGCGGCTGGCTCACCGCGCACGGCCGCGAGGAGCTCGGCGGCCGACCCTTCGGCGACGGCACTCCCCCCGGCCCGCCCCGCGAGGGCGAGCAGGTGCCCCCGCTCGTCGCGGCGTGAGCGGGCAGGAGTCCCGCCCCGCGCCCGCCCCGGACGTCGCCTCGCGGCTCCGCGCCACCCGTGACGAGGCCACGTCCCTCGCCGGGCGCCTCCTGGGCGACATGGAGGCGGTGGCCGCCGCCCGCGACGGGGCGAACGTCGACGACGAGCACGACCCCGAGGGCTCGACGATCGCCTACGAGCGGTCGCAGCTGGACGCCGTGCGCCGCTCGGCGCTCGGGCGCGCCGCCGACGCCGAGGCCGCCCTCGCCCGCCTCGCCGACGGCACCTTCGGCCGCTGCGAGCGCTGCTCGGCCCGCATCGGCGCCGCCCGGCTCGAGGCGCGACCGACCGCCCGGACCTGCATCGCCTGCGCGGGCTGAGCCCGCCAGCCGGCCAGTCCGTCAGCCGTCAGCCGTCAGCCCGTCAGCCCCTCGGCCGGCGTCGGGCAGGGCGTACACGCCGTGGCCCACGCGGACGATGCGGCCCTGCCGTGCGAGGACGCTGAGCGTGGAGAGCACACTGCTGCGCCGGTAGTCGGGCAGGGCGGCGACGATCTCCGCGGTGCGCCGCTCCCCCGCGCGCAGCACCTCGGGCAGGCGGTCGACGAGCGAGTCGCCCACGTCGGGGAGCGCCGGGGCCGAGGCGTCCTGGCCGCCGGACCGCGCCTCCTGCGCGTACTCGGCCCGGGCGCGCTCGAGGCCCTCGGCCGAGACGCGGCTCGACGCACCGTCGGCGCCCGCGGCCTGCGCGTAGGGCGCGAGGGTGAGCGACCGGCCGACCCTGGCGTAGACGGCCGAGGCACTCGTGCCCTGGTGCTCGGCGATCTCGGGGTACGAGGCGCCGCCGAGCAGGAGGGCCGCCTCGCCCTCGAGCGCGAGCCACTGACCGAGCGCGGCGATCTCCCACCCCGCCGTCGTCACCGCGGAGCCCCACACCTCGACGTCGTCGGCGTGCTCGGAGGTGAGCGTGCGCAGGTCGTCGAGGAGGTCGAGCAGGCGCTCGCGGGCGTCGTCGACGATCTCGACGGTCAGCTGCGGAGGGCGGCGAAGTTTGATCGATCGTGACATCTGTGAAAGAGTATCCAAGTTGCCCTCGCGGCACCACGACGTCGTCCGGCAGTCCGGGCGTCACACCCCCTTCATCCAGGAGAACCCATGGCTTTCGCAATCGTGCGCGCCGGTGGCCGTCAGGAGAAGGTCGAGGTCGGGACGATCCTGACCGTCGACCGCCTCAAGGCCGCGACCGCCGACACCGTCTCGTTCGTCCCCGTCCTGCACGTCGACGGCGACACGATCCTCTCCGGCGACGACCTCGCGCAGGTCACGGTCCAGGGCGAGGTCCTCGGCGACCTCCGCGGCCCCAAGATCGTCATCCAGAACTACAAGAACAAGACCGGCTACAAGCGTCGCATGGGCTTCCGTGCCGACCTGACCCGCGTCCAGATCACCTCGATCACCACCAAGTAAGGGGCTGACAGCACATGGCACACAAGAAGGGCGCATCGTCCACCCGCAACGGCCGTGACTCCAACGCGCAGCGCCTCGGCGTGAAGCGCTTCGGCGGCCAGGTCGTCCTCGCCGGCGAGATCCTCGTCCGCCAGCGCGGCACCCACTTCCACCCCGGCGTCAACGTCGGACGCGGCGGCGACGACACGCTGTTCGCCCTCGCCCCCGGCGCGGTCCAGTTCGGCACCAAGGGCGGCCGCAAGGTCGTCAACATCGTCGCCGGAGCCTGACGGCCCGTCGCACGCAGCACCCCCGGGAGGGCGGTCGGACCACGGTCCGGCCGCCCTCTCGGCGTACCCCGACATGCGTCGCTCTGCATGCGTTGCCAGGCGCGGGGGCGTAGACGGGGAGGCATGAAGGCTCTCACGTACCAGTCCGTCACGAACGTCTCCGTCGAGGAGGTGCCCGACCCCACGATCGTCGAGCCCACCGACGCGGTCATCAAGGTCACCTCCGCCGCCATCTGCGGCAGCGACCTGCACCTCTACGACAACTTCGGCCCGTTCCTCGACAAGGGCGACGTGCTCGGCCACGAGACCATGGGCGTCGTCACCCAGGTCGGCTCCGCCGTCTCGCGGGTCAAGGTCGGCGACCGCGTCGTCGTCCCCTTCGTCATCGCCTGCCGCGAGTGCTTCATGTGCGAGCGCGGCCTCTTCTCGCAGTGCGAGACCACGCAGGTCGTCGAGCAGGACTCCGGCGCCCAGCTCTACGGCTTCACGAAGCTCTACGGCCAGGTGCCCGGTGGCCAGGCGGAGCAGCTCCGCGTGCGTCGCGCCGACGCCAACCTCGTCGTCGTCGGCAAGGAGCTCGCCGACGAGCGCTACCTCTTCCTCAGCGACATCCTCCCCACCGCCTGGCAGGGCGTCGAGTACGCCCAGGTGCCCGAGGGCGGCACGCTCGTCGTGCTCGGACTCGGCCCCGTCGGCCAGTTCGCCGCGCGCATCGGCGTGCACAAGGGCTTCCGCGTCATCGGCGTCGACCCCGTCCCCGAGCGTCGCGCCATGGCCGAGCGCCACGGCGTCGAGGTCCTCGACCTCACGAAGGACGTCTCCTCGATCGTCAAGGGCATGACCGACGACCGCGGGCCGGACTCCGTGCTCGACGCCGTCGGCATGGAGGCGCACGAGCACGGCGGCGTCGGCATCGTGCAGCGCTTCGCCGCGGCCCTGCCCGACTCGGTCGGGCAGGCGCTCATGAACAAGGCGGGCATCGACAGCCTCACCGCCATGCACCTCGCCTTCGAGATCGTGCGCCGCGGCGGCACCGTGTCGCTGAGCGGCGTCTACGGCGGCACCGCCGACCCGACCCCGTTCCTCACCCTCTTCGACAAGCAGATCACCATGAAGATGGGCCAGTGCAACGTGCACCAGTGGATCGACACGCTGCTGCCCCTCGTCGAGGACCCGGCCGACCCGCTCGGCACGCAGGACCTCGTCACGCACCCCGTGCCCCTCGACCGCGCGCCCGAGATGTACGAGATCTTCAAGAAGAAGCAGGACGGCTGCATCAAGGTCGTGCTCAAGCCCTGATCCTGGTCGTTCCTGCAGCGTTCACCGCGACGCGCCCGTGCGTTCACCCCGCACGGGCCCGTCGGTGGTGGACTGGACTCCGAACAGAGCACGAGGCCCGTACCGGCGGCCTCGTCGACGGACGAATGCGAGCCCCATGGACCTCCGCACGGCCGAGCACCCTCGGCCTGGTCACTTCCTGCTCCACCTCAGCGACACCCACCTCCTCGGCGGTGACGGCCCCCTCTACGGCGCCGTCGACAGCGAGGCCCGCCTCGCCCGCATCGTCGGCGAGATCGAGGCCTCGGGCCAGCGCCCCGAGGCGATCGTCCTCACCGGCGACCTCACCGACAAGGGCGAGCCGGAGGCGTACCGCAAGCTCCGCGCGCTCCTCGAGCCCGCCGCCGAGCGGCTCGGCTCCCGCATCATCTGGGCCATGGGCAACCACGACGAGCGCGGCGCGTTCCGTGAGCAGCTCTTCGACCAGGTGCCGAACGACCGCCCGGTCGACCTCGTCCACGACGTCGACGGCCTGCGCGTCATCACGCTCGACACGACGGTGCCGGGCAGCCACCACGGCGAGCTGACGAGCGACCAGCTCGACTGGCTCGCCGAGGAGCTCTCCGTCGACGCCCCGCACGGCACGGTGCTCGCCATGCACCACCCGCCCGTGCCCTCGGTCCAGGACCTCAGCGTGCTCGTCGAGCTGCGCGACCAGGCCTCCCTGGCCGAGGTCGTCGAGGGCAGCGACGTCCGCACGATCATCGCCGGTCACCTGCACTACTCGACCACGGCCATGTTCGCCGGGATCCCCGTCTCGGTCGCCTCGGCCACCTGCTACACGCAGGACCTCATGGCCGAGGGCGGCGGCACGCGCGGCCAGGACGGCTCGCAGTCGTACAACCTCGTGCACGTCTACGAGAGCACGGTCGTGCACTCGGTCGTGCCGATGGGCAGCCCGGTCACCGTGGGGCAGCGCGTCGACCGGCAGGCGACGGCCGAGCGCCTCGCCCTCGCCGGCGTCCGCATCGCCCCGGCGCCGACCGACGCCCCCCGGGCCGACGTCACGCCCGTGCCCGCCCCGGCCCCCCTCGCCGAGCGCGTCGCCGTGGCTCCCCCGCGCGAGGACGAGTCGGCGCCCGAGCGCGACCTCGCGCTCGCGGGCTCCCGCCGCTAGGTCCGTCAGGAGTCGCGGGCCGGCCGACCGGGTCGGCCCGCGTCCCCGCTCGCCCCGGCGCGCATCCTGCGCCGCAGCCCGGCGAGGTACCGGTCCCGGGGTGCGTGCCGCACCCGGCGCGGCAGCCAGGGCAGGACCGCCGCGGCGACGTCCATCACGCGCTCGTAGCGCGCCGCACGCCGGGCGTCCCAGGGCAGCCGGTAGGCCTCGCGCACGCCCTCGGGCAGCAGCCCCGCCGTGACGAGCCGGACCAGCGGCATCGCCGCCCTCAGCCAGGGCGGTCCCGCCTCGGGGTGCAGCAGGCGACGGGCCACGTCGCGGGCCTCGTCGTCGACGACGAGCGTCGCGAGACGGGCGTCCCACCAGGCCCGGAACGCGGCCCGGTCCACCGGCCAGGCGCCCTCGGGCACCTGCAGCGCCGTGCCGACGACCGCGTACTCGCGGTAGGTGCGGTCGGCGGCCTCGTCCGGCATCGGCCCGACCACCCGGTCCCAGACGAGCACGGCGGCGGCGTAGAGGGTCGCGGCGACCCACAGCTGGGCGTCGCGGTCGAAGGCGTCGTAGGCCACCCCGTCGGCGGGGGCGGCCCGACGGTCGGAGTGGACCGGGCCGTGCGCCCGGTCGACGAGGCGCCGCACGTGCGCGGCCTCGTCGGGCGTGCCGTGCACGATCGCCGTGAGGTACGTCATCGTGCCGTGCAGGCGGTCGAGGGGACGGGAGGCGAAGTCGCTGTGCCGCGCGACGCCGTGGCCCACGCGGCGGTCGGCGAGCTGGAGGAGGATCGCCGCCCCTCCCCCGGCGAGCAGCACGGCCTCGCTCGACATCTCGGCGATGCCCTCGGCGTGCAGGACGCGCCGTCGCCGCGCCGAGGGGCGCCGTGACGGGGCGCGGTCGCCGTTGCGGGAGGTCAGTCGACCCGGTCCTTCTTGGACCC
>Ga0265780_10007059_pt1 | contig 13841 bp, 16 predicted proteins | sample P1T30metagenome_FD_192432 | JGI IMG/M metagenome (GOLD analysis project Ga0265780, IMG submission 192432) | Plant litter microbial communities from East Loma Ridge, Irvine, California - P1 T30 | ecosystem: Environmental > Terrestrial > Plant litter > Unclassified | place: USA: California... | reverse complement strand
GCGCGGTGAAGTGCAGATGCAGAAACTCGACATCAACGCCCTGCTGGACGACACCGTGATCCTGGTGCAGCGCGAACTGCTCGCCCAGCGCATCGTGCTGCGCCTGCGCCAGGCGCCAGGGCTACCGCGCATTACCGGCGACGCGGTGCAGCTGCAGCAAGTCCTGATCAATCTCGTGATGAACGCGATGCAGGCCATCGCCGGCATGGCGCGCGAAGGCGCCGGCGCGCGCCGGATCGACGTCGCAACCGGGCTCGATGCCGAGGGCCGGGTGCAGGTCACGGTGTCCGACACCGGACCGGGGTTCAGCGCAGCCCAGGCCGAGCGCCTGTTCGAAGCCTTTTATACGACCCGGGAGAACGGCATGGGCATGGGACTGGCGATCTGCCGCTCGATCGTCGATGGTCACGGCGGCCGCATCAGCGCGCTGCCGCAGCAGGCCGGCCACGGCGCGCGCCTGGCTTTCGTGCTGCCGGCGGCGGAGGTAATGGCATGACGGCCATCGATCCCACGCAAGCGGTAGTATTCATCATCGACGACGACGCGCCGCTGCGGGAGGCCTTGTCGAGCCTGTTGCGCTCGGTCGGGATGCAGGCGGTGGCCTACGGCGCGACGCCGGAATTCCTGCGCCATCCGCTGCCGGACACGCCCTGCTGCCTGCTGCTCGACGTGCGCCTGCAAGGGAGCAGCGGGCTCGATTTCCAGGGCGAGCTGGCGCGCCGCGACATCGCGCTGCCGATCGTGTTCATGACCGGCCACGGCGACATCCCGATGTCGGTGCGCGCGATGAAGGCGGGCGCGGTCGACTTCCTGCCCAAGCCCTTCCTCGAGCAGGACCTGCTGGACGCGGTGGCGGCGGCGCTGGCGCGCGACACCGAGCGCCGCGCCGCGGTCCAGGCGGCCAGCGCGCTGGGCGCACGCTTCGCGACGCTCACCCCGCGCGAGCGCGAGATCATGGGACTGGCCGCCAGCGGCCTGATGAACAAGCAGATCGCCGGCGCCGTCGGCACCAGCGAGATCACGGTGAAGATCCACCGTGCCAACGCAATGCGCAAGATGCAGGCCAAAACCTTCGCGGACCTGGTGCGCATGGCCGAGGCGCTGGGACTCGACACCCGGCGCGCGTAAGGACAGCCGGGGCGCGACTCATACCCTGGTATGATTCCGCGCGCTCCGCCCAGCCGCTATCCTGCGAGCATGACCGGATGTTTTCCGCATCCGCACAGGAGCACCACGTGTCCCATTACTTCACCATTTCGATTGTCGACGACGACGCCTCGGTGCGCCAGGCGCTCGGCAGCCTGGTGCGCTCGCTCGGCCACGACGCCTTTCTCTACGACTCGGCCGAGCACTTCCTCGGCGCCGGCGCGGTACACGTCAGCAGCGTCGTCGTGACCGACGTCCAGATGCCCGGCATGAACGGCATCGAGCTGCAGGAACGCCTGCGCCGCGACGGCCACGGCGTCCCTGTCATCTTCATCACCGCCTTCCCCGAAGAAGCGCTGCGCCGGCGCGCCATGGCCGGCGGCGCCACCTGCTTCCTGGCCAAGCCCTTCGAGGGCGACGCCATGATCCGCTGCATCGAGACCGCGCTGGCGGGCGCCGGCCGGGTCGCTTGAGCGTGGGCCCCATGTGCCGGAACTGGCGGACCATGCGGCGGCGGCAATCGTCCCGTGAACCGGGTTTGCTTGCGAATATGGTCTAATCGACCATCTTTCAGACCAGGAGAAACATGATGCAGCACAGCGCCCCAGCCAGCCCCGCCGCCGGGCTCGACGAGGCCACCCTCGCCTTCGTTCGCCGGGTGTTCCAGGCGGCCCGCGCCGGCGACACCCCCACCATGGCCGAATTGCTGGCCCAGGGCCTGCCGCCCAACCTGCGCAACGAGCGCGGCGACAGCCTCCTGATGCTGGCCTGCTACCACGGCCACGCCGACACCGCGCGCATCCTGCTGGCGCACGGCGCCGACCCGGAAATCATGAACGACGCCGGCCAGACCCCGCTCGCCGGCGCCGCCTTCAAGGGCGACCTGGAGGTGGCCACCGTGCTGCTCGACGGCGGCGCCGGGGTCGACACCACCGGCCCGAACGGCAAGACGGCGCTGGCCTTCGCCGCCATGTTCAACCGTGAGGACATCGCCCGCCTGCTGCTGGCACGCGGCGCCGATGCGGAACTGCGCGACGCCGACGGCCTCAGCCCGCTCGCCCTCGCCATGCGCATGGGCGCAGCCGATACCGCCGCGCTGCTCTCCAAAACCCCAGCCTGACGTGTAGGGTGGGCCGGGGCAGCCCCGCGTTCCTCCGCCCACGCGTTCAACTCACGGATGCACTGTGACGTCTCCCCAGTTGCTTGTACGCGTGGGCAAAGGATTGCCGACCCTACGACGATCTGAACCGTTGGGCTAACGCGGCCGTACGTTTGCATGTGGCAAGATTGCGAACTTTCTCTGGTTCTGGCGTAATACATGCGAGGGGCACGACACGCTCCGTGATGGAAGGAAAGCATGGAACGAGCCCGCATCCCGCCAGATGAAGCGCAGCGCCTCGCCGCGCTGCAAGCCACCGGTCTCCTCGGCAGCGCGCCGGAAGAGTCCTTCGACCGGGTCACCCGCACCGCCGCCCGCCTGCTCGACGTGCCAATCGCACTGGTCTCGCTGATCGACCGCGACCGCCAGTGGTTCAAGTCCCGTACCGGGCTGGAAACCTGCGAAACGCCGCGCGACATCTCCTTGTGCGGCCATGCCATCCTCGAAGACGAACCCCTGGTTGTACCGGACGCCTCGCGCGACGTACGCTTCGAAGACAATCCGCTGGTCACCGGCTCGCCCCACCTGCGCTTCTATGCCGGCGTGCAGCTGTACTCGATCGACCACAAGAAGATCGGCACCCTGTGCGTGATCGACCGCCGCCCGCGCGAACTGGCGCCGGGCGACCTGGACGCGCTGCGCGACCTGGCCCGCATCATCGAGCAGCTGGTGTATTCGCGCCAGCTGGCGATCGCGGCGCGCTCGCTGAGCGACGAGCTGCGCGCGGAGCGCGCCAAACACGGTCTCGATGCCCCGGCAAGCAGCCCCCAGGCCGGCGAACTCGAATGGCTGGTGTCGCACGACGTGCTCACCGGCCTGCCGAACCGCCAGGAGATGGTGCGCGCCATTCAGGCCAGCATCGCGCGCTGCCGCGAACACGGACGCCCGGCGCTGGTGGCCTGCCTCAACATCGACCGCTTCAAGCGTTTCAACGAGCTGCTCGGACACCGCGTGGCCGACGCGATCCTGGTCGAGATCGCGCGGAACGTGCAAGCCCTGCTGCGCGAAGGCGATCTGCTGGCGCGCTCCGGCAGCGACGAATTCCTGATCCTGCTGCATGCGCGCGGCGACCATCCGGAACCGGAAAAGGCGCTCGAGCGCATCATGGCGGTGGCCAACCGCGCGATCCCCGCGCCGGGCGGCGAGATCGCCCTCACCTTCAGCATCGGCACCGCGCTGATGCCGAAGGACGGCGACGACGCCGACGCCCTGCTCAACAACGCGGTCACGGCGATGCGCCATGCGAAGGCCCAGGGCCGCGGCGAGATCGAGCCGTATTCGACGGCGCTGCGCACCGAGTCCGGCCGCCGCCTGACGCTGGAGAGCCACCTGCGGCGCGCGCTCTCCCAGGACGAACTGTTCGTCGAATACCAGCCGAAGGTCGACCTGAGGAGCGGCATGCTGTCCGGCTTCGAGGCGCTGGTGCGCTGGCGCCATCCGGAGTTCGGCGTGATCCGGCCCGACGAATTCATCCCGATCGCCGAAGAGACCGGCCTGATCGTGCCGATCAGCGACTGGGTGCTGCGCACCGCGGTGACCCAGCTGGGCGAGTGGCGCGCGGCCGGCCTGGCGGTGGTGCCGGTCGCCGTCAACCTGTCTGCACGCCAGTTCCTGCAGTCCGACGTGATCGCGTCCGTCAGCGCTTTGCTGGAAGCCTCCAACGTGCCGCCTGCGCTGCTGGAACTGGAGCTGACCGAAAGCGTCTCGATGGCCGATCCGGAGCGCAGCGTGGTGGTGATGCGCGGACTGGGCGAACTCGGAGTGACCCTCAGCATCGACGACTTCGGCACCGGCTACTCGAGCTTCGCCTACCTCAAGCGCCTGCCGCTCGACAAGCTCAAGATCGACAAATCCTTTGTCCAGGACATGGGCCACAGCGCCGAATCGCTCGCCATCGTGCAAGCCATCGTCGCGATGGCGCACCGGCTGCAGCTGTCGGTCATCGCCGAGGGCGGCGAGACCGCCGACCAGGTCGCGGCGCTGCGCAAGGCTGAGTGCGACCAGCTGCAGGGCTACTATTATTCGAAGCCGCTGCCGGCGTCCGCCTGCGCAGACTTCATCCGCGCCAATGCTGCGGTGTCGAATGGTCGGTTCTCGTAGGGTGGGCGGTTTCCGCCCACCCGGTCAACAGACGGATGCAAGCCACGGAGCGGGCCGGGAAACGTGATGCGAACGCGTGGGCAGAAACCTGCCCACCCTACAAGGGCGTGCGCGTCATGTACCGGGCCGTCCCGGGATACGAGGCCAGGGAGGCGCGCGCATATGGGCAGTCCAAGTCTATTTCGCGGTAGCCAAGCGAGGCCCAGAAGCCGGCGGTATCCTGCACCGACACCAGGCTCGAGGCCGCGATGCCCTGTTCACGAGCCTGCGCCTGCAACTGCGCGACCAGCCGCCGGGCCAGGCCATGGCCATGCGCGCGCGGCGCGACCGCCAGATCGTGCAGGTACAGCGTATCGGGCACCCGGGCAGGCTTAAAAGCCGCCCCCAACGGCGTCACGACGCCCTGCATGCTCGGATAGGCAAACAGGTAGGCGCATACGCCGCCGGCATCGACGGCCACCAGGCAGGTGCCGCTTGCTGCGGCCAATCTCGCCAGCACGACACCGGCCGCCTCCTGCATCGACGGCGGGTAACAGGCCGCCTGCACGGCAAGCACGGCGTCGAGATCGTCCACGCCCATGGCGCGCAGCTGGCAGTTGTATTCGTCTCGCATGAATCGACGGGCAAAGGCGCGATCCTAGCACGACGCCGTCATTCGTCGCCCAGGGCTCGTCGTTCGTCGCCTGCCGGTTCCCGCGCCGCCGCGCCTTCCCTACACTGTCTTCATTGCTTTATATTGATGGGCTGGAGGATGCTATGTTACGCAAGCTGATTGACTGGTACGACGAAGTGGAGCGCGAGCAGCTTGCCGTGCTGGAGAACCCGGCGCTGGCTGCGCAGGCCAAGCCAGGGCTGCGCCGCTACTTCGTCAGCAAGCTGGCGAACATGACGCCGCTGGAGCGCAAGGAGCTGCGCGACTTCTGCATCACCTACCAGGGCCGGCGCCTGTGGACGGCGATCGCCAAGCTGGCGCTCGGCTTCTCGCTGTGCGGCGTGGTGCTGCACCTCTCGCTCGACAAATTCAGCTGGCTGGGCGCGATCCTGACCGCCAACATCCTCGGCTTCACCCTCCTGAGCGGCGCCCTCGCAGCCTGGTTCGACGCGCGCTACGTGACCGCCACCAAGCGCAAGCTGGCGATCTACTGCTTCGCCGGGATCGTTGCCGGCGGCCTGGGGGCCGGCCTGGTGAGCATGCTGATCCAGTCGACGCCGCTGGCCGACGTGATCCAGCGCCTGCCGCGCCTCTTCGGGTCGGCGGCTGCCGGCTGTGCCATCGGCCTGGCGCCGGTCCTGATCGTGGGCCGCTACCGCCGCCGCAAGCTGCAAGCCCTGACCGTGCAGTTGCAGCGCGACGCCGAGGCCGAGCGCCTGGCGCGCGAACTGAGCGAGTCGAAGCTGCGCATGCTGCGCGCGCAAATCGAGCCACACTTTCTGTTCAATACCTTGGGCGCGGTGCAGCAACTGGCTGCGGACGGCGCGCCACGCGCGGCCGCATTGACGGCCGACCTGATCGCCTTCTTGCGCGCCAGCTTCAGCGACATGCGGCGCGAGCAGGTCACGCTGGCGAACGAATTCGCGACCATCGCCGCCTACCTGCGCGTGATGCAGGCGCGCATGGGCAAGCGCCTCGACTTCTCGCTCGACGTGCCCGACGCGCTGGCGGAAACCCAGGTGCCCAGCATGCTGGTGCTGACCCTGGTCGAGAACGCGATCAAGCACGGGATCGAACCCTCGCTGCGCGGCGGCGCGATCCTGGTCGGCGCCGTCGTCGAAGACGGCAAGACCGTGATCCGGGTGCGCGACACCGGCGTCGGCATGAGCGCCACGCCCGGCGACGGCGCTGGCCTGGACAACGTGCGGCGGCGCCTGGCGCTGGCGTATGGCGAGGCGGCCCGGCTGGACCTGCACGACGCCGATCCCGGGGTAGCCGCGGAAGTCGTGCTGCCGCCGGCGGCACGGATCGCACTGCAGGAGGCCGCATGACCACCATCCTGATCGCCGAAGACGAACCGCTGATGCGCGAGCGCCTGGTGGGCATGCTCGCCGCGCTCTGGCCGGGGGCCCGCATCGTGCTCGAAGCCGAGAACGGCAACGACGCCTGGGACGGTTACCTGGAATACGAACCGGAGGTGGTGTTCCTCGACATCCGCATGCCTGGCTTGTCGGGCCTGGAAGTGGCCGAGCGTATCGGCGACGGCGCCCACGTGGTGTTCGTCACGGCCTACGACCAGTACGCGGTCGAAGCGTTTGACGCCGGCGCGGTCGACTATCTGCTCAAACCCGTGCAGGCCGACCGCCTGGAACGCGCAGTGGCGCGACTGCAGGCGAAAGTCAGCCAGCCGCCAGCCGACCTGGGCGATCTGCTGCGCCATCTGAAAACCACCCTGCCAGGGGCGCGCAGCGAAAAGCTGAAATGGCTGAAGGCGACCGTCGGCCGCCAGATCCGCCTGATCGACGTCGACGAAGTGCTGTTCTTCCAGTCCGACACCAAGTACACCCGCGTGGTGCTGCCGGATTCCGAAGCGCTGGTGCGCACCCCGCTGAAGGATTTGTTGGGTGGCCTGGACCGCGACCGCTTCTGGCAGATCCACCGCGGAACCTTGGTGAATGTGGGCGCGATCGCGGCGGTCGAACGCATCGACGCCGAGCGCATGCAGGTGCTGCTGCGCGGCTGCGAGGAAAAGCTGCCGGTCAGCCGGACCTTCACTCACCTGTTCCGGGACTGAGCACCATGGCGCCATCGCCCCACACTCCACGCGCCGGCAAGGCGGACCTGCGGCCGCTGCTGGCCGCCTTCCTCGGCACCCTCACCGGCGCGGCGCTCGCGGTCGCCGTCATCGTGCTGGCGCAGCTGGGCTAGCGCCTATCGTGCGCGCCTTGACGGGGCCGGCGGCATCATTCAAGATGATTGAATGACAACGTCTGCCCGGTCCACGAGGCTTGCACGCTGACGCATCGGGCACCCGGCCATCCGCCGCTCCTTGTCCTGGCGCCGCGCGCAATCACGCAGGCGTCCCACCTTCAGACAGGACGACCGCATGACCCCGATTGAATCCGCCAGGCCCCCGCACGCCCCCGAATACATCCTGAACACCACCTGCCGCGCCGGCATCGGCATCGTGGCCGCCGTGGCCACCTTCCTGGCCGAGCGCGATTGCTATATCTGCGCGCTGGAGCAGTTCGACGACGACTCGACCGAGCGCTTCTTCATGCGCGCCGTGTTCCGGCTTCAAGCAAGCTCGCCTGCCATCGAGGAGCTGCGTGAAGCCTTTGGCGGCGGTGTCGCCACCCGCCTCGACATGGCATGGAAGATCCACGACGCGGCCGATCCGGTCAAGACCGTCCTGATGGTTTCCAAGGACGACCACTGCCTCGACGATCTGCTGTACCGCCGCCGCAACGGCGAGCTGAATATGCAGATCACGGCGGTGGTGTCGAACCACCTCGACCTGCGTCCGATGGTCGAGCGCGAAGGGATCCGCTTCATCTTCCTGCCGGTGACGAAGGAGAACAAGGCGCAGCAGGAAGCACGCCTGCTGGAAATCGTCGAGGAGACCCGCGCCGAGCTGGTGATCCTGGCGCGCTACATGCAGATCCTGTCGGACGAACTGGCGCGCCGCCTGGCCGGCCGCTGCATCAACATCCACCACTCCTTCCTGCCCGGCTTCAAGGGCGCCAAGCCGTATCACCAGGCCTTCGAGCGCGGCGTCAAGCTGATCGGCGCCACCGCCCACTATGTGACCCCGGACCTCGACGAAGGCCCGATCATCGAGCAGATGGTCACGCGCGTGGACCACAACTTCAAGCCCGAACAGCTGGTGCGCGTGGGCCGCGACAACGAATGCATGGCGCTGGCGGCGGCAGTCAAGTTCCACATCGAGCGGCGCGTGTTCGTCCATGGGAACAAGACGATCGTGTTCCGCGGCAGCTGACCGGGCCCCGGGGCCCAGTATCGCCAAACGATACCGCGCCGGGCAAGGAGCGATACCGCGCCGCCATCGCTTGCTTCGGCTGCCGTGCATGACGAAGATGCCCTCACGTTCAACACGGAGGACATCATGAAACACACCCTGCTCGCCACCCTGCTCTGCTTCGCCTGCGCCTCCAGCCAGGCCGCCGGCCAGTCGAACCCCTCGCAAGCCAGCGCCAACCTGTCCGGCGTGGTGGTCATCGGCTCGATCCTGAGTGTGGCCGCCGCCGGCAGCGTGGTGGTTGCCAGCGTGCGCACCGTCGGCGAAGGACTGGAAGTGGTGGTGGAAAGCGTCGCCGACGGCAGCCGCGCCACCTTGCGCCTGTCTGGCACCGTACTGGGTGGCCTCTCGCTGGCGGCCGGCACGGCGGTCGAAGTGGTCACCGCTTCCACCGGCTACGTGCTGGTGGCCTCGGGCAAGGCGATCGCCTTCCTGCCGAACGAAATCGGCAAGTCCCTGTTGCACTCGTCGCGGGCGATCTGATGCGCCGCGCACTTGCCCTCATCCTCGCCTTGACTGCGCCGCTGGCCGCACAGGCCGGCCAGACCTGCGAAAACAAGCCGCTGGCGCCGCACCAGATCGTGCTGCAGATGGACCTGGCCCAGCGCACCGTGGCCGCGCTCGACGCCAGCGGTGCCAAGGTCGCGCTGGTCGCACGCGCCGGCCAGGACTTGAGCAAATACCGGCTGCGCTATTCGCACATGGGCATCGCCGTGCGCGACCACCCGGCCGGCCGCTGGATCGTCGTGCATGAACTGAACGATTGCGGCACTGCCGTCTCCGGCCTCTACAACGAAGGCATGGGCAACTTTTTCCTGACCGACTTGTACCGGACCGAGGCCCAGCTGGTGATTCCGAGCCCGGACGCCCAGGACAAGCTGGCCAAGCTGGCCGCGACCCGCACACCGCTGCGCCTGCATGAGCCGCGTTACAACATGCTGGCGTATGTGTATTCGACCCAGTATCAGAACTCGAACCAATGGGTGCTGGAGACGCTGGCCGCCGCGCTGGCGCCGCCCGGCCAGGTCGAGACCCGGGCCGAGGCCCAGTCCTGGATGCGCTCCAAGGGTTTCCAGCCGCCGACCATCGAGGTGCCGGCCGCGGTGCGCCTGGGCGCGCGCATGTTCCGCGCCAACGTCGCGTTCGACGACCACCCGTTCGACCGGCGCATGGCCGGACAGATCGATACCGTCTCGACCGACGCGGTGCTGCGCCTGCTGCGCATGGTCGATCCGGGGTCAAAAACGCAGACGGTCGAGTGAGCTTGCCATGATCAAACGCCTCGCCGCCGCTTTGTTCCTCGCGCTGCTGGCCGGATGCGCCAGCCTGGCGCCGACGGTGCCGGCGTCCGCCCGGCCAGACTCGGATTCGGCATACGTCGCCGGCCTGTTCAACCGGCAGGGCATGAGTTTCGCTCTGGTGCTGCGCCCTGTCGGCCGCACCGCTGAATACATCCTGCCGATGGGCGAAGACATGCGCTGGCCCGGCGACACGCAGCGCAGCAGCGTCGCGATCAAGGTGCCGCCCGGGACCTATACGATCACCGAGTATTTCGCCTACGGGACGGTCAGCAAGGAGGTCATCACTCGCCGGCCGAATACGATCGCTGCGCTGCAGGCGCCGTTCGAGGTCAGGGCCGGGGCCGTGGTCCATCTCGGCGAGATCAGCGTGGAGTCGCTGCCCGTGCGCGGCCCCAACGGCTACACGGCCGCCTTCAACATGCGCATCAGCCCTCGGCACACGCCCTGGCCAGAGGTGCGCGGCGCCTTCGAAGGCGCTTATCCGCACCTGGCGGCCATCCCGGCGACCTGCCTTTCATGCGGCCGCTGACAGGTACCAGGCCAGCACGCCGCAGTTGACGATGACCGTCACCCAGAGCCCCGCGCGGAACGAGATCTTGCGCGATTTATGGCGGAGCACCTGTTGCGCGACGAGCGCGCCGGGCCAGCCACCCAGCAGGGCAAACAGGTGCAGGGTGTTTTCCTTCGTGCGCCAGGCACCCTTGCGAGCCGCCGATTTATCGAGTGCATATGCCATGAAGGTGACGATGCTGCCGCCGGCATACAGTCCAAAGACGAACGCCGGCAGCTTCTCCGTGAGAACACAGGCGCCGACGAAGGCGAGAAAACCCGCAACCGCGATCAGCGCCGCGGTCCGCCCGCGCGGCGTGGTGTCGCGCGTGGCCCGTTTGCGTACGAAGGCGACCTGCTCCGCGCACGGCCCCCTGGCGTTGGCGCCCAGGTGGTAGGTCACCAGGGCGCCGACGGCCGGCCGCTGTCCACGGCCGTCAAAGGCGCTGACGTGCACGAAGACGGCCGGTCCGCCGCCGTTCGGGCTGATGAAGCCGAAGCCCTGCTCGTCCTTCCAGGTGCTGATCTTTCCTTGGTAACGCGGCGCCGTCATGCCCGCCTCACGAACCGGCCAAGGCGCGCGCGAGCGCCGTCTTGTTACGCACGCCGAGCTTGGCGTAGGCCGCATGCAGCTGGTTGCGCACGGTGGCCGGCGACACGCCGCATTCGCGCGCGATCTCCTTGTAGGTCGCGCCGCCGACGGCCAGTACGGCGACCCGCTGCTCCGCCGCACTCAGGACTGGGGCAGCACGTGCGCACAACCTGAGCATCAGCAGATCGTCGACCATCGTCGCCGTCACGCTCACGCCGCGCACCTCAACCCATCCATGCGCCAGCAGACCCGCGACCAGTTCGGCCGGCAGTTGCGGCGGATGCCAGTCGGGCCATGCGACGGCGAGCAGAGCGCGTGCCGAATCGCTGGAGCTGAGCAGCACGCCATCGTGGGCCGCCACTGCGCACGCCGGCCCCGGCGCGCCGGAATCGACCCGGCGGTTGATGCTGTTGGCCAGCAGCAGATGCGGCAAGACCTCGTTCGCCTGGCCGATCAGTTCGGACATGCTCAGGCCGCGCCGCAGGCGGCCGCTCCACAAGGTGACGCCTTCCGTGACCCTGCCGAGCGGCGACGTGGGACTGAGCGTGAATGCGTGCCACACCTCGTAGCGCTGCAGGTAGGCCAGCAAATCGGGGTCGTCTTCCGCATGGGCGCGGGCGTCGGTATGCACGGCGCGGCCGGCATTGGCGAGGCTGTTGAGGATGGCGGGGTCGCCGCCCGGACGGCTGCCGCGCTCGAACAGCCGTTCGGCCGAGACGTTATAGCGGTGCAGCGAAAAGATCGTCGCCTTGCCGTCGGCGTGGAATCTACCGTGGCCGAACATGCCGGAGTGGATCGGCAGGACGTCGCGGACCAGGCGAAAGCCCAGTTCGCCGAATTCTGGCGCGGACAGGTCGCGCGCTCCGCTATAAAGGTCGAGCAGACGATGACTGCTCATGATGCTGTGTCGAAGCGGTGTCGGAATGAATCGCGGACCATGGTGGTTGCCTGATTGTTACTCTGACAATTATACCGTTGCTCAACCGCAAGTCCCAGCCGAAAAGCCGACACCGGCGCATTTCATGCGGGGCGCATGGGGCGCGCCCCGCAACCATCAATTCCTGGCGCGGACGACGAGCAGCGTGGAAGCCGACGTCGAGACAGGGTTGCCGTACAAGGTTGCCAGCACATCCCAGAAGGCGGCAGGCGTTGCGGGACCATCGCCGAAGCTGGCGAAGTGGTTTGCCAGCCCCAGCGCATGGCCGAACTCGTGCGTGACGATATCCTGCGTCACGTCGCAGCGGCCATTGCCCAAGTTGATGTACACGGGGCGCGATGCGATGCCATTCTGCGCGTCCGGCACGATCATGCTGCCTTTGCTGGGCCCGGTCGCGACGTTCGCGCAGTAGGCCGCGTAGTCGGTCGAGCCGGGCGGCACGTACGAGGTGCTGTAGCTGATCTGGATGTAGTTGCCGCTGGCCGGCCGCAAGCTGCTGGCCTCGAGCACCACCAGGCCGCTCAGGCGGCTGTTGATCAGGCTGATGGCGGTATTGACCTTGTTGGCGTAATCGGTCTCGGTGGCGTTACCGACCGTCGGCGTCGGTACGTGAACGGCGATCCGCGGCGCCTGGCCAGGCCAGCGCCAGGTCCCGGCCGGACGGCCATTGGCGCCGGGGATGAAATCGATGTTGCTCGATTTGACGTAGGCGATGACCTGGGCGTCGGCCACGGTCGGGCTGGTAGTACCGGTACCGGTACCGTTGCCGGCGCCCACGCCGGTGTTGCCACTGCCCCCATCGCCGCCACCGCCGCCGCAGGCGGAAAGGAGCAGAGACAAACCGAGGGCGCCGATGAATCGTTGAGATGCGTGCACGTGTATTCCCAAAGAGTTAAGAAGATGAGAGCGCACGAGTATGCGTGGATCGGGATGGGACATCCATAGAACGAATGTCCTATCGTGGACAAACGTCACACTTCATCACTGCCTATCAGGCATGTGGAGTGGGTGTCTAAGGCAATGGCCGGCGCGATCTGTTTAACACACCGGTTCCCTAGGCTGGCGACTGCAACCAGGCGTCCTGTTGACGGGCCAAGCCCTCAGCCTCCGGCACCTGGGCGCGGGGACTATAGCGAGGTGCGCCGACTGCGATACCACGTCTGTCCGACCATACCGTCGGATCCAGCGACGCGACGGATTTCAAACTGTCCGGAGCGCTGCAGCACCTGCCGCCATGTCCTGCAGCCATATCCTGACGGGACCTGATCAGGGCTTTTTTTCGAGATAAATCCGATTGCCGCGTTCAGCAGAACCCAGCCGTCTGTCGTGCAGGCTTTCTCCGCTTCGCGCAGACAATCGACAATCTGGCTCCCAGTCCAGCATATCGTGTCGTCCAAATCGAAATCTTGTGTGAACAAATTTTGAAATACATCGGACTGCGCGAGCTGCGAAATCACCGCCTGGTATTTTTCAAATACGGTTATCAAGGAACTCAGGTTCCGGAAATGCCCGTCGATGCGCTCATAGGAGTCATCAAGATAATCACACGCAGCTCGACATTCGCTCTCTTCCGAAAGATTGTATTTTTCGATGAAGTGATGGACAAGTTTATTGCGCAGTTCCAGTAGTTCCGCCAAGCCGGCCTTTGTCTGCGCGTATCGTTCCGGCGGCATCGCGATCGTGAAATTGATGCTGGCCCACGGTTCGTCCGCCAGTTCACTCCCTTCTGCGGTCTTGCCCGGTCCGATCGAGGGATCCGCGGATTCCATGGTGAGGTGGCGATTGGTAAACAGTCCTATCAGCGTGCCCAAATTCTTTTTGTGCACGCTTCCCACCTGCCTGTCCCGGATCGCGTCCAGGTGTTCAGGTGGTCCTTCAACTAACATGCTGCCGACCAGCAACTTCAGAAGGTGTTCGTACTGCTGCAGACGCAGCATGCAGCGACCAAGCCGGCGCTGAACCCCCGGTGTCAGAATAGTTGTCGCGTCACCTGAGGAAGTAAAACTGTAGCGGGGGCGGGCAAGAGAGAATGTGTGGGACAGTATTCAGCAGAACGAAAAGAAGCGCTATTGCGGCAGATGATGCC
>Ga0265780_10007058_pt1 | contig 13842 bp, 13 predicted proteins | sample P1T30metagenome_FD_192432 | JGI IMG/M metagenome (GOLD analysis project Ga0265780, IMG submission 192432) | Plant litter microbial communities from East Loma Ridge, Irvine, California - P1 T30 | ecosystem: Environmental > Terrestrial > Plant litter > Unclassified | place: USA: California... | reverse complement strand
CGCCGGCGAGTCGGCGAAGACCGAGTAAGCAGGCCGAGCGGACAGCTCGAGCACGTCCGAGAGCGGGCGGTCACCCCATGGGTGGCCGCCCGCTCCCGCGTCGGTAGGCTGATCGGGCCCGACCGGCCGCGGTCGTGCGCCCCCGTGGCCCAATCGGTAGAGGCACGCGACTTAAAATCGCTGAGTTGTGGGTTCGAGTCCCACCGGGGGTACCAAATCGAGTTCATGCGAACCCTTGACAGAAAGAGAATCTGTCAGGGGTTCGTTCTCTTCCGGAGCGGGTTCGCTGCTGACGTGAGCGCGATAGTCGAGGACCGTCGTGAAGGGTTCTGCGAGTTCTCCGTCGGCCAGACCGTGCTCGTCGATGCAGAGCCGACTGAAGAACGCCTGGTTGAACTGCCGACGGACGGAGTCGCTGGCTCGCGAATACGCCTCATGGCAGTGTTCGGCGAGATAGATGGCCGCCTCAACGTTGGCTTCGACGTCGACTGTCCGGACGTCGAAGGCTGCTATGCGTTCGGAAAGAGCTGCTGACCGAGCGCTGATGCGTTCCTGTTCTTCCGCGTAGAGCTCGGACGGGATGATTCCGGACAGGTGGCCATCGAGTAGCTTGCGGGCTCGCTCGGACAGCGCTTTCAGGTCTGCGGCGCAGCGGGCGCGCACTGCTAGCGTGTCGGCCAGCGAGACGTGCGCGTCCCCATGTATGACGTTTCGGACGCGTTTTGCGGCTTCGGGCGAGAGCGAGATCCGTCGATAGAGCTTCGCGACTTCCTCTTCAATCGTCGAGATGCGCGTCGCTTGGCGCGAGCAGGAAAATCCTCCCGAGGGGCACGAGTACCCCGAGGACCAGGCTGAGGCGTCAGTCGCCGGGCCGAATTCGGGTCTGGGTGAGCCGGTCGACCACCTGGCTCGGTAGGCACCCGTTGTCAGCGAGGACGCCACGGACATGCTTTCTCTGTTCGGTCTCGGACATCTGCCCGGTCGCCGCGTCCAGAAGGTGCGTCCAGACTGCGGCCACGTCGCCGACCATCCCCAGCACCACTCCGGGCGACGTCAAGTAGACGTAGGGTTTGGCGCCTGAGGCGTGTTGCGGGTCGACCGCAAGCCGCTCCGACAGAAGCACGACGACGCTGCCCGAGGGAGCGTGGTCGGCGCCGCGGTCATGGGCAAGCTGGTCGAGCTGCGTGTTCGCCTGACGGATGTCCTTGGCGGGGAGCAGCCCGTCTTCGCGCTCTTCGGACTTTGCCTCGACGGCGACCCATAGCGCGGTGCCCCATTCCCAAGCGGAGTCGCAGCGTGCCTGCCCTTCCGGCTTCGACGCCGAGGCCCCCAGGTACTTGCCGAGGGTCGTGAGGCCCCGCTCATACCTTGCGGCCTCTTGCTGCGCGAGCGCGGCTTGCATCTCCGCGAGTTCGGCCGTGATGACGCCCAGACGCAGCCGGCCCTGAAGGCGCGCGACGATCTCGTTCACGGCGACCACGTCCATAGGAGCGAGATCGACCTCGTCGGCGGCCGGAAGCGGCAGCATCTCCCGCAGCCACGTTCCGCGGTTCGCGGCAAGGCCCGCCTCGCGGACGAGTTCGCGCGCTCGCGCGCGTTCCGTTTCGTCCATCGCTCCGAGGTGCAACCAGACGCCTGCGATGTAGAGCAGAAGGCCCCGGTAGCCGCGGGTCGCTTCGGGCCCGACGTGGACCACCGCCTCCCGGAGCTTCCCGCTCGCCCCGATCCAGTCGCCGCTGTAGGCGAGGTTCCACGCGTCGACTTCAAACGGAGCTGCCTTACCGAGAGGCTCCGCTGCCGGGGGCTCCATCTTGACGGCGTCTTCTCGGAATTCGGAGACCATTTCCTCGCCGTTCTCTCGCCATTCCTTGTCGTGCGCTAGGAACGTGGCGACGTTCTCGACGATGTCGTCCGCGTCCGCACCGCGGCTGTTGGCCCAGCCGAACTGCACCTCCGCCTGAACTTCGGGCTCGAGCGCCGAGATGTTGTCCTGCCGGCTGAAGTACTTCGTGATGTCCGCGCCGCGGACGATCACGACCGCGTAGTCGTTCGGACCTCGCGTGCTTCGACCGGCCCCCTGGACGATCCGGGTTCGGATCCGTTCGGACAGCGCCGCGTTCGCTTCGGCGCGTTCGCTGAGGAATTTCTCTTGCAGGCCGACGGCGTCGGGCTTGCCGTCGAGGACGACGATTCTGCACGCATGGTCCGGGAGGTCCATGCCGTCGTAGCGGTTCGCGAGTCCGAGCACCCCGGTCTTCGCTTTGGCGAACTCCTCGAGGCCCTTCTGCTCCAGCTCGTCGCGGCCGAGCACTGGAACGTTCTTGCCGGCGAGCGACTCCGCCGTTGCTCGGGCGCGTGCGACGGTGTCCTGGCTGAGGACCAGCGCCTTGTCGGTGAGTCCCACGAGGCGCTTGGTGAGGGCCGTCCCGTCGCCTCCGGCGGCCAGGTCGGGGAAGACGAACAGGCGCCGGCCGGATCTCGGGGACGTTTTGCCGGGGAGCGGCATCCGTGTAATTCCTCGGCGGCCGAAAGCGCGCTCGATCTCTCCGCCTGCGCCGAGAGTCGCGGACAGGTAGATGCGCTGTCGCGCCTGCGTGAACACCCTGTTTTCGAACGTGGGAGGAATCATCGGACGTATCTGGATTCCGCCGTAGGAGAGGTAGACCAGACATGAGGCCAATCCCGCGCGCACCATCGCCAGTTCGAAATTGTACGGCTTCGGAAGCTTGGCCAGGGTCGCATCCAGCGCGGCGAGCGCGTCCGGAATTGCCGCCGGGACGATGAGCCTCACTTGGTGGTGCGCGCCGGGATCGGGAGCGCCTTCCAGCCGTTGGAGCAACAGGCCGGAAAGGAAGGGCTTCAGGGCGGCGAGCACCGCCAGGTAGGCGTTTTCGTCGTCGGACCGCCGAATGTCGACGCCGTATTCGTGCCCGACGAACTGCTCGCCGGCGTGGGCGTCGTCGAAGATGACGAGCCGGGGGACCGGCACGTGTGGGTTGCTGTTGAAGATCGCGCTGTACGTCACGACGCCGATCGCCTCTCCGCTCTCTACGGCGGTCGCGTCAGCGAGGTTCCAGCTCGTGTGGCTGCCGATCAGGAGCGCGACCGGCACGCCCTCGCGCTTCGCCGCGGCGGCCACCTGCTTCGCGAGCTGCTTCGTGGGCGTCGCGTAGAGAACGGGTCCTTCTCCCTTTCGCCGCACCCACTCTCCGATGAGCAGGCCCGGGACCGTCTTGCCGGTGCCGGTCGGGAGCTCCAGGGCGAGGTCCGCCGTCGTCTGGTGCTTCTCGGCATACGCGCGGATGACGTCGCCCTGATGCAGCCAGAGGGACGGAACGGCTTCGCCGGTTCGGGGGAGCGCTCCGCGGAGGTACATCTCCTCCGGCGTCTCGAAACGCTGGGCACCCTTCTTTGCCTTGCCAACGAACGCCATCGTGAACTCCTCCGGGACAGGCCGCGCTCCAATGCGCGGACTGAGTGCGAGAGACATATTCTCACGTATCGCGTCCCCGCGCCGGGACCACGGGTGCTCAGCGCCGCAGCCGCGCGATCTTCCTGATGACCTCGGTGGCGCGTGCGTCGATCATGTAATCGTCACTTATCGCGAAACCAGTCTTCGTGAGGAACTCTTCGCGCTCCTCATGCCCAGACGACAGGTCGACAAACCCCGCCACGTACTCGCACCGGCGCGCGAGCGCCTCGCCGGCAAACGCTTCCAGCAGGCCCAGTCCAGCGCCCCGCCGCCGCGCGGTAGGTGCGACGTAAATGCGAGTCAGGAACGCGTGGGGTCCGGGAGGCAGTTCGAGGGAGTCGAACGAAGGGTTGCCCCGATAGTCAGCTCCGAACGTGCCCGTGACGACTCCTTCGATGGTGCTCGCGTTCCAAGCTGCCAGGTCGAGGTGGGGAGGCTTCGCGCTCCGGTACCAGTCGGAGATCCCGGATGGCAGGTCGCCAGCTGCCACCAGCATCGAGACGAGCTCAGGGCGATCGGCCGGTTGGATGGCTCGTACGTTCACGGGACCAGCAGAACACGTCAACGGGTGACACCGCTGCTCAAAGCCCGCGACGTCAGTCCGAGATCAATCCGGTGCGGGCCCGGAAGGCAAGAGCGCCAGTGGCAAGCAACCTTTGGCAGCGACGGCGGAGCTACGTCTTGCAGACGGCTGAGCGGCGCTTCATGATGCGGATCAAGCGGCCGGTGCTTCTCAGAAAGCTTTGGCGGTGAAACTACCTGTATGGATTCACACTTGCGTCGGCGTCGTGAACTGGTCAGGGTAGAACTGCTGTTCCAATGCAGCAATTCGATAGAGATGGGGAATTCTATGAGTAACTCAGTTGTCGATAGGGAACCAGAAGTCGGAACGAAGGAACACGAGTCGCTTTTCGAGCGCGTGCGCCGGATGCTCGGTGCCGGCGACGGTGAGGAGCGAGAGCACTACAAGATGGATCCGCTCGAAATCAAGGCCCACGACGCAGCAGTGCAGGACTGACGCCTTCGGAACAATTGAGCAATCCGGGATGCTGCAGGATCGGATTTCCCGGCCTGCAGCATCCTTTGTATTGAATCTGAGTCGGAAGGGGAACTCGTGTCGGCCAAAGAGGATGGGGAGCAAGAGCTCTCTACTGACCAACTGATTCGATTTGCACGGCACCTCAGTCTCCCGCAAGTCGGGCAGGTAGGTCAACTGAAGCTGCAGAACGCGCGCGTGTGTGTCGTGGGCGCAGGCGGGCTCGGTGCCCCAATAATTCAATATCTCGCCGCGGCGGGCGTTGGAATGCTGACGGTGATCGACAACGACGTGGTCTCCGCAAGCAACCTGCAACGACAAGTCATCTACCGAACTGCTGACATCGGATCCTCGAAAAGCCGCACGTCGGCCGAAGTGTTCAGGCAGATGAACCCGACCGGGACCTGTAACGCCGTAGAGGCTCGTATCACGGGGCAGAACGCCGCAGAACTGCTGAAAGGCCACGATGTCGTCGTCGACGGCAGCGACAACTTCGAGACCCGTTACGTTGTGAGCGACGCCGCGTCTGAGCTCGGTATACCGCACGTGTGGGGGTCCGTCTTCCGATTCGAGGGCCAAGTGGCTGTCTTCACCCCGGAATCGGCGACCTATCGTGACCTCTACCCCGAACAACCCCCCGCGGCACTGAGTACAAGCTGCGAAGCTGGCGGCGTGCTGGGTGTGCTGTGCGGAACCGTCGGGTCGCTCATGGCCACGGAGGTAGTCAAGGCCTTGCTGGGGATGAAGTCCGAGCTCGAAGGCGCGGTCCTCATATACGACGCGGAGAAGACGTCGTTCGACCTCCGCGGCGTGCCCAAGGAGACCCGCCCGCCGGCGGCGCAGCCGGTTCCGATGGCAGCCATCGACGTCGAGGAAGTCGATTGCCAGTGGCTGCGGAGCGCGATGCTCTCAGACAATCCGCCGTTGGTCCTCGACGTGAGAGAGGGCTTCGAGCTTGAAATCTCGTCGTTGCCGGGCGCTCGACACAGACCATTGGGCTCCATCCTGCTTGCAGAGGGGCTGGATGAAGGATTGAGGAACCGCGAGATCGTGACGGTATGCAAGTCGGGAATGCGATCAGGGAGGGCGGCCCGGAGGTTGAACGAGCTCGGAGCTGCGGAAGCGAGGTCCTTGCGCGGCGGACTGGACGCTTGGCGAGCCGAAGTCGATCCGACGATGGCGGCTTACTGATGCTCGAACCGGCCGTAACAATTTCGCTCAACGGGCCGCTCCGGGACCTGGCCGGCGGGAAAGATGTCCTCGAGGCGCGCGGACGGACGGTCTACGAGGCCATACTGGCCGCGAGTGAAGACCTTCCTGAGCTGGCACAGGCGCTCATCTGGAACGGAGCGCTCAGGCGATTCGTGAACGTCTATTTGGACGCCGAAGACATACGCACTCGTAACGGGCAGGAAACCCCCGTCTCGGACGGCGCGAGAATCGACATCGTGCTCGCGGTTTCGGGCGGGTGACGCCGCCGTGACCAGAGTTATGTCGACGTCTAATGGGCAGTGGTCCTCGACCGTGAAACTGATGCGGCGAACAGAGTTCAGGGCAGCGTTACTGGGTCGAACGTCCGCGACCCTGGCGAATGCGATGGTCCCGGTGCTGATCGCCTTCGCAGTCCTGCAAGTGAGCCATTCGGTCGCCAGCCTGGGCTTCGTTCTGGCAACCGGTTACGCGCCTCAGATCGCGTTCCTGCTCTTCAGCGGGGTACTCGCCGACCGCGTGTCACGCCGGACCCTGATGCTCGCAGCAACTACGGCGAACCTGCTGTGCCAGGTCGCGTTGGGACTTCTTCTCGTCTCGCCCCTAATGTCCATCCCGACGTTGGCGACGTTGGCAGCGGTAGGCGGACTCGCCTCAACCGTATTTTCCCCGGCCGCGCAAGGAATGGTGCGGGAAGTCGTTCCGAGCGAAATGATGCACGAGGCGAACGCCGTCCTGCGCGGCGCGCAGAACGTCGCGAGAATCTCCGGTCCGGCTCTCGCGGGCCTTCTCGTGGCGACCTTCGGGGTTGCGAGGTCCTGCGTGGCGTCAACGATCGTGCTGGCGGTGGCCCTCGTTTTCATCTGGCGGGTCCGTCTACCAGACCGTCCATTGCCCCCGAACGGGTTCTGGCGTCATCTGGCGGACGGGTGGTCCGAGTTCTGGTCGCGGCGATGGCTGCGTTTCACTGTGGTCGCCGGAGCGATATCGAACGTTGCCTGGGTGATCGGCTTCGACGTACTCGGCCCCTTCAACCTTTCGTCCATGCCGGGCGGGGCAGCCGGGTGGGGAGCAGTAGTCGCCGGGTTCTCTGCGGGGCTGATCGTCGGGTCGTTTGTCGTGATCAGTTGGAAGCCTCGACGTCCGCTCGTCGTCGGATTCGTGGGTCTTGCCGGACACGCTTTGCCCCTCGCGTCCATCGGGCTTTCCGCTCCGCTCCCCGTGTCGATCGCCGCAGCGTGCGTCGCGGGCCTTGGGTCCGAGATCTTCCTACTTAATTTCACAACTACGATTCAGCGCGAGCTGCCCCCCGACAGCATCGGACGGGTCTCGTCCTGGGACATGCTTCTTTCCATCGTTCCCATCCCATTCGCTTATCTGTCGGCCCAAGCCCTTCAGTCGGCCTTGGGGCCGGCGAAGCTCGGTCTGCTCCTTGCCACGGCGTCGGTCGCGATCTGCCTGTGGATCATCGCCGCCCCGAGCACCAGGTCGATGCGACAGCCAAACCCCAGTGAGATTTCCAGCCAGAGTGGAGCGCACTAGTGACTTCGATCCAGCGAGCCGAACGCAGATTTCTCGAAGCGGTGTCGAGGGCCGCGTCCCGGTCACCGGAGTCGAACGGAACCGGTCCCGGAACAGTCCGGATCGCAGATCCGTGGAACCTGCTTCCTGATGAGCAGAGGGCTCTCGCGGACGGTCTCAACGGTCCGGCAGGCGCCGTCGTGTTTCAGTCCGAGAAGCTCCCGGTGAACGGGGAGAAACACCCGCTGGCGGGGCTCGCAGACGGGTTGCGCCTTCACGGAAAACGGCTTCTGCCGAAGGCACTCGACACGGCAGACCCTGACGGCACGGCGAAAGTGTTCAGCAAGGGACACGACTGGGTTGCCGAAGCGCAATCCGATCGCTTCCTGGACGTACATCAGGACGGCGTCTCAATCTTTGGGGTGCTGGCGGTGACGGGGCTGTGGACCGATGTCGCCCCGGCGCGGTCGGCAATCACGTTTACCCAGAATCTTGTGACTCGGGCGCTTGAGCTTCGTCGGTCCGACGAGGACGCCTTCAGGTCGTTGTTCGATCCGGAAGCGATTTCGCTCACGCGAAAGAGCGACGGAGCGGTTTTGAAGCGCCCTGTCCTATATGTTCGGCACGGTCTGCCCGCCGCTTTCTTCCGCGGGCCGGGAGAGCAGTACTTGGTTGAACCCGGCGCACGGGTCCCGGGAGCTGCTCGGGGTTATGAGTACCTCGAGCGCCACACGAATCTCGACGAACGGGCCGATGGCATTTTCGCGGTGGAACTCGATACGCCGGGAAAGGGGATCCTCTTCAGCAACATCGAGTGCGTTCACGGCAGGAGCTCGTTTGTGAACGGCGCTGACCCGACTCAGCAGCGACGAATCGCCGGTTCCTGGTGGTCGCTCAGCAGGAGCGACGCAAAGGTGCCATGGGGCACTCCCCGGCGTACGGTCTGGCCGTTCCCGCGCCGCTCCGGTTTCGCGACGTCCCGTTGGGGAGCTTGACTTGGAATCGACGAGCCGGTCCGTCGCCGTCTTCATCGGTCCGACCGAGGGCAAGCGCAAGTTCGACCTGACAGATCAGTACGTACGGATGCCGCCTGTCCAGCACGGCGACCTGTTCGCCCTGGTGCGTGACACGGGCATCAGGACTGCCGTGATCGTGGACGGGTTCTTCCACCAGAGACCCGCCATACGACACAAGGAAATTCTCTGGGCAATCGACAGCGGCGTTCGCGTGATCGGTGCGGCCAGCATGGGCGCGCTACGCGCCGCGGAGCTGGACAGTTTGGGAATGGAGGGCGTAGGCCGGATCTACCGCTCTTATGCCTGCGGGGCTCGCGACCGCGACGACGATGTCGTCGTGGCGCACGGCTCCGCTCCGGCGTACGAGCCGTTGAGCATCGCCACGGTCAATGTACAGGAAGCGCTGGACCGGCTCGTGGCGGAGGAGAAGATCGACAGCGCTGTGAGTGACGTGCTTCTGGGCAGGGTCCGCGCCCTGCCGTACGGCAGCCGGACTGCGGAGCTCATCCTTGCGACTTCGGGTGCAGAGCACCCCAGGGAGGCGGAGCGATTGGTTGCGCGTCTTGAGGCGCCCGGTGGGGAGTGCGACTTGAAGCGCCATGACGCCGCGCTGGCGATCGAATACGCGTCCAACGCGATTCCGCCGGATCCGCGGGTTGCGCGTTGTCCGTCGGTTCAGACGACGTTGTCGACACAATGGAGGCTGGCAGCATCGTCAGGACGAGAGCCGTCCGCGCAGCTGATTCGCCGATACGGGCAGCTCTATTCGGAAGGTTTCCCCCTCGCTTGGAGCGACTACGTTCGAGACCGCCCTCGCAGTGCGCGGCTCTCTGCGGTTCTGAGCCACACTGACGTCGACCTGGCGTATTGGTGCACGCCGGCGGAGTTGTCCGCTCTCGAACGTGCTGGAGCGATTGCTTTGGCTGAGACGCGGTCTCTAGAACGAAAAGTCCTTGAAACCATGTCTATTGCGGACATCCAAGAACTTCTTCCATGCTGGCGCGACCTGACAAGAGAGGTGACGGAGGCGATCGCGGTCGAGCAGGCGGTTCGCGTTGAACTGCGAATCCCGCTTGGCAGTTCGGTCGGAGAAACGAGCGTGGCTGAGCAGCTGATCTACGACTGGGCTGCAGGCACGAGCCTCGCCCGATTGGACGCTGTTTCACGGGACCGCGGCTTCCGCGGCTTCGGTGACGCGTGCGAGGCCGCGAAGGACTTTCATCAGTACCGGAGGTTGTTGCGGTACGAGCTGGGGCAGGGGAGGACAAGTCGATGACCGAACTCGTCGTGCGCGAGATGCCCGAGAGCGAGACCTGGAGCAGGATTCAGGGCGTGTCACGCGACTTCGGCGTGACACGGGTGGCGGACATAACCGGTCTGGATTGGATCGGCGTCCCTGTCGCGACTGCATTCCGTCCCAACGCAGCGACGTTGTCCGTATCGCAAGGAAAGGGGAATTCGGTCGAAGCTGCAAAAGTGGGCGCCGTCATGGAGTCCCTCGAACTGGCCCATGCTGAGCGTGTTCCCAAAACGGGAGACCGGCTGGCAGCTGCGAGGGAACTGCGGTTAGGGTACGCCGTTGACACGCTGAACTTGGCTCCGGGGTCGTTCCTTTCGGAGCGTGTGGCTATACCTTGGACTCGCTCTTTCGCGATGCAGACAGGCTGCGAGCAATGGCTTCCTACCGATTTGGTCCGCGTCTCTTTCGCTATGCCGGAACGGGTAGAAGACGCTTCGGTGCCTCTTTTCTGGGGCAGCAGCAACGGACTTGCGGCGGGTAGTACCACTTCCGAGGCCGCCATCCACGCGCTGCTCGAAGTCATTGAGCGTGACGCGTTGACACGGTCCGGTGCCGATTCCAAACCGCTGGCTCTGACCGACATCGCGGGGTGCGGAAGCGCAACGGTCGACCTGGTGGCGGGTAACGCTGAGGTGATCACGGAGATCGAGGCGCTCCCGAATCGTTTCGGTCTGCCGTGCTTCCGGGCGCGGATGTGGAGCGAAGATTTTCCGCTCGTGGCCGTGGGATCGGGCGCTGCCTTGTCCCGCGTTGTCGCCGCTGAGCGTGCCGTCAACGAGGCCGCACAGACCCGGCTCACCCAGATCGCCGGGGTGAGGGACGACATCGACGAACGGCGGTTCGTCTCCGCGCCCCAATCGGCGGTGCCGCAACGAAGAGACATCGAGTACTCGCTGGAGCCGGAGTGGGTCGAACTGCCAGGCGGAGGCAGCGCTGACTTCACCCTTGAGTGGCTGGTATCCCACGTGGTGGCCACGACCGGCCAAGAACCGTTGCTCGCGCGCCTGTCATCGTCGGCGGACTTCAGCGTGGTCCGCGTGGTACTGCCGACGGCGCAATTCGATCTGAGCCACTCGTTCAGCGGTCTAAACGCGATGCCAGCGGCGGCCGAACGGTGAGCGGCCCGGCGGCGGTTGTTCTGTTCGCGCTTTTTTGCTCGGTCGCAGTAGTCAACGGATTCATCCGGGGAGACTCCGCAAGACTGCTGCGCTGGCCAATGTATACGCGCACAGCGGTATTGAAGCTTGACTTGCATGATGCGCACGGTCGCGAGATCCATATTCACGACTACCTGCTGCCGGGCCAGATATTTGCGAGTACGTCCGACCTGAAGAAGCTGGTCGCCTATTGGTCTATAGAGCTCGGTGCGGTCAGCGGACGAGGGACCATATTCTGGGCGCACGGCGTTCATGAATTGAGTGTGCGAGATGGGCGCGTTGATCTGGACCTGGATTGAACACGGTTTCGACGACGCGATCCCCGCCTGGAGGCCAGCTTTTTTTGCCACATTCCTGGGGGTGGCTCTCGTTCTCAAGACCGCGATCACGCTGTCATGGGGAGAATGGTCCTTGCTCCGGCCCGGAAGCTTCGTGCGGTGGGATTTGTCTCGCCGGTTTGGCGTCAAGCTCGCTCAGCTCGTGTCCTTGAGCTACCGGCCTCTACTGATCCTGCGAATCGCCACGGGCTCGTGTCTGATTTTCGGCTACGAGACTCAGCTATGCGGTTTCGTGTGCGCCGCGCTTCTCATCGCAGAGCTTGTTTGGAGGTTTCGCTACAACACGATCTTCGCAGCGATATGTAGTTTCGCGGTTGGAGTTGGTCCGGCGGTAGGGCCTCCATGGCAGGCGCGAGGCACGTCCTCGGAAGCGGCACTCGAGATGGCTTTGCTGATGGTGACTACGACGAGCATCTACGTGAACGGCGCCTGGCTGAAAGCGCGTTCAAAAGACTTCAGCTCGGGCGCACTTCTGCGGAACGTACTGATCGGGTTGTCCCTGTTGGGCCCTTCCATGAAACGCTGGGAGTTCATAACGCCACCGCGATGGCTCCGTGACCCATTGCTTCACATGCCTAACTGGGGCTGGCGAGCGGTCTCGTTAGCCGTGATTGCCACGGAGGTGTTTTTGGTGGTGGCCCTGTGGAGCGGTTGGATCGCGGTAGCGTTCGTCCTCGGCGCAACCATGCATCTGGCCTTTGCGATGATCTCTCCCTTGCGGCTGTTGCCGTTCCAAATAATTACCCTGTCCACGTACTTGGCATTCTGGAGCTGAACTGATGAACGAATCGATGACCGACGGTAACGAGCCCGACCAGGCGCGCCTTTGGGATCTCTGGGCGAAGAACTACGATGAATTTCACGCGCATAATGACCCGGACCCAGTCGTGCGGTTCCTCGGAGCGGTGGCTCCCGAAGGCCGTTTTCTCGAATTCGGAGTTGGGACGGGGCGGATCGCGCTGCCTCTGGCGGGTTCGGGGCGAGGGGTCGACGGGATCGATATTTCGCCAGAAATGTCGAGAGCTCTGATTCAGAAGCGGGGGGACTCCGACCTCGAGGTTATCGTTGGAGACATGGCGGAGTACAGGCACTCGCCGGTCTATGCTTGTACGTACATTGTCTACGGGGCTCTCTATTCCATCACCTCCCAGGAGAAGCAGGTTGAGTGCATGGCTCGCGCGGCGGAATCGCTCGCGCCGGGCGGCTATCTGGTGGTGGAAGGTTATGTTCCGCACCCCGGGATCCTGCGTCCGAGCCGCAATCTGTCACTTCGAAACGTGCGAGAGGACGGACTTAGCGTAAGCGCTTCGGACGCGGACGCCTCGACGCAGCGTATCTCGTTCCTAGAGCTGGATTTCGCTGCTTCGGGCGTGAAGACTTTGCCGGTAGAGCAGCGCTACGTATGGCCGTCCGAATTGGATCTGATGGCAAGGATGGCGGGTCTGCGGCTGAAATCACGAGTGGGTGACTATGACTTGCGGTCTTTCATCCGGACGTCGGAACGGCATGTTTCGGTGTACGAGAAGGCGGCCTGAACCCGTCAGCTACCGAGCAAAGACGCGATCTGCGCTGCTGAGGTGCCCGTCGTTCAACGAGCCGTCGGGTGGAAAGGTGCGGGAGGAGGCGCGGTCGCTCAGCCGGGATCCGGTCCCAAGCTGTCTCCTGCCTGCAGGGCAACGGCTATTGCCCCGTGCTGAACGGCCAATGGGTGGGATAAGCGGCGGGAACGGCGACGACCTGGAATTCGTCCTCGTACACGATCCGCCCGGGGCTGGTCGTTCGTAGCTCGGTCCAGGGGATGCCGTACCGGTCGAGCAGGCGTAGGTATTGCATGCTGAGAGCGAGCAGCTGGCGCTGCTCTCTCTTAAACCAGGACCGAGCTCCGGGGTTGAGATCGCGGCTGTAGCAGTCCGGTTGGACGGCGCTCGGGTCGGTATAGGCGATGTCCGCCTGGGCATTCGTCTCGCGTAGCCAGGCGGAGTCTTTGTCCGAGAGCATGTGATATTCGACGAGACCGTTGGCCAGCGCGAACACCCCCGGGTATCGGCCGCGGCGGTTCGGGACCGCGCTCCGGAACCGGATGAACTCTTGCACCACATCAGCGTATGCGCATCGATCGAATGTGAGGCTACGGGCCGGTTTTTGATTCTAGCGGACCGCGCTGGTCCACCGTCGACGGCGCACTTCTCGTAGGGTTCGTAATGACTGGGTACGTCCGCTGGACGTCTGCGGTGCGGGCATCAGTGCCCTCGTTTTGATATCGCAGCCCTTGCTGCTGTCGTCCCACGGCCAAGCACCTCGCCGATCACCTTGAAGGTCAGCCCCTGGGCGCGGAGCTCCTTCGCTCTTCGCACCACTGCTCCAGGCAACGGCTGTTTGCTCAGCTTGAGGCCGCGTGATCTCAGGTGTCTAGCGACCGTGACTCTGTGCATTCCGTACTTGGCTGCCAGGTCGTAGATCGATTTCCCGCCGGCCATGTACTCGCCAGCCAGGCGTCGACATCCACGGAACTGAGCCGCAGCTGCTGGGGCGCGTGCGGGGCTACGGGGCGGGCATCCGATGACAGCAGACCAGCCAGGGCGCCGGACTTGACCGTCTCGATCAGCCTCCTGGCTGCCGCCGGAGGGTTTGCGAACGCTTCCCTTCGCCGTACGAGAACCGACCGCCCCGGACTCGTTACGCTGACCCTGTGGTCGGGATCGGGAGCGCGCTGACGAACCTCCGGGACGCCCTCCGGCGCCCCGAGGCCCACGTCGAGGTCATCGACGGCGAGACCGTCCCGATCGGCATGCT
>Ga0265780_10007057_pt1 | contig 13842 bp, 9 predicted proteins | sample P1T30metagenome_FD_192432 | JGI IMG/M metagenome (GOLD analysis project Ga0265780, IMG submission 192432) | Plant litter microbial communities from East Loma Ridge, Irvine, California - P1 T30 | ecosystem: Environmental > Terrestrial > Plant litter > Unclassified | place: USA: California... | reverse complement strand
GGCGCAGGGCTCGCCGCTGCCGCGCGTGAGCCAGGAGGAGTACGAGCAGGCGGTGCTGCGCTCGAAGGAGCACATCCGCGACGGCGACGTCTTCCAGGTGGTCGTCTCGCAGCGCTTCGACCTGCCCACGCAGGCCGACCCCCTCGACGTCTACCGCGTGCTGCGCGCGCTCAACCCGAGCCCGTACATGTACCTGCTCTCGCTCGAGAGCGGCGCGGGGGAGCCCTACGCGATCGTCGGCTCCAGCCCCGAGGCGCTCGTCAAGGTGCAGGGCGATCGCGTGCTCACCCACCCGATCGCCGGGTCCCGCCCGCGCGGCGCCGGTCCGGAGGAGGACCAGGCCCTCGCCGAGGAGCTGCTCGCCGACGAGAAGGAGCGCGCCGAGCACCTGATGCTCGTCGACCTCGCCCGCAACGACCTCGCCCGGGTCTGCCGCCCCGGCAGCGTCGAGGTGACCGAGTTCATGCGGGTCGAGCGCTTCAGCCACATCATGCACATCGTCTCGACCGTCGAGGGCTCGCTCCGCGAGGGCAGCAGCCCCGTCGACGCCTTCCGCTCGACCTTCCCGGCCGGCACGCTCTCCGGTGCGCCGAAGCCGCGCGCGCTCGAGATCATCACCGAGCTCGAGCCCGCCCAGCGCGGGGTCTACGGCGGGGTGGTCGGCTACTTCGGCTTCGCCGGCGACGCCGACCTCGCCATCGCGATCCGCACCGCAGTGCTCGCGAACGGCATGGCCCACGTGCAGGCGGGGGCCGGCCTCGTCGCCGACTCGGTGCCGACGACCGAGCACGAGGAGGCGCGCAACAAGGCCGCCGCCCCGCTGCGCGCCGTCGCCATCGCGAACGCGCTCAAGGCGGTCGGCGCATGAGCCCGAAGCGCCTCAAGGGCACCATCCTCGGCGCGCTCGCGCTGCTGAACCTCGGGCTGCTGCTCACCTGGACCCAGACCTGGGTCTCGCTCGAGATCCCGGTGGCGGATGCGCTGAGCACGATCGAGGCGACCGGCGAGACGGTCGCCCCCGCCCTGAGCGCTCTCGCGCTGGCGGGCCTCGCGCTCATCGCCGCGATCGCGCTGGCGGGGCCGGTGTTCCGGATCGTGCTGGCCGTGCTGCAAGGCCTGCTGGCCGCCTGCGCGCTGCTGTCCTCGGTGCTCGTGCTGCTCGATCCGCTCGCCGTCGCGGCGCCCGCCGCGATCGCCGCGACCGGCGTCACCGACTTCACCGTCGGCTCGGCGACCGGCGACGAGCCGTGGATCCTCTCCGCCTGGCCCTTCGTCGCGATCGTCTGCAGCGCGCTGCTGCTCGCGGTCGCCGTCGCGGTGCTCGTCACCGCCCGGCGCTGGCCGGTGTCGTCGCGCAAGTACCAGGCTGCCGGCGAGGCGACGGCGGCACCCGTGGACGGCCCGCGCGATCGCGTCGCCGACTGGGATGCGGTGACCCACGGCGACGACCCGACCGACCGCGGCGGAGCGGGGGAGCCGGACGACGGCGCGCCCGCATCCGAGCCGCGCTGACCCCCTCCGCCGCCCCGTCGCCGCCCGCGTGGTGGCACGGGCGCGCCCCGCTCGACCGTTAGGATGGACCCCATGAGCACTGAGCCCGAAGAGCCCGGACACGGCCACTCACCCGCAGCCTGGACCGCGGTCGTCATCATGCTGGTCGGCTTCACCATCGGCACCGTCGCCTTCTTCCTCGTGGGCACCGTCCCCGAGTTCGCGGACTCCGCCTGGATCGTCTGGGCCTCCGCCGTGCTGGTGCTGGTCGGCCTCGCGGTCGGCTGGGGCATGGCCAAGGCCGGCTACGGCGCCAAGGGCCCGAAGTACTCGCCGAAGGCTCACTGACCCGTGCTCGGCGATCTCGTCGCCGGAGCCCTCGAGGACGCCGCCTCCCGGCGCGAGCACCGCACGCTCGCGCAGGTCGAGGCCGATGCCCTCGCGCGCCCCGCTGCACTCGACGCCCTCGCGGCGCTCGCACCCGCCGACCGGGTCAAGATCCTGGCGGAGGTCAAGCGCGCGAGCCCCTCGCGCGGAGACCTCTCCGAGATCCCCGACCCCGCGGCCCTCGCCGTCTCCTACGAGACCGGCGGCGCCAGCGCGATCAGCGTGCTCACCGAGCAGCGCCGGTTCAAGGGCTCCCTGGACGACCTCGAGCAGGTGCGTCAGGCGGTCTCCGTGCCCGTGCTGCGCAAGGACTTCATCGCCGAGCCCTACCAGGTGCTCGAGGCCCGCGCCGCTGGCGCCGACCTGGTGCTGCTGATCGTCGCCGCGCTCGAGCAGCCGCTGCTCGCGGAGCTCTACGGACTCATCGGCGAGCTGGGCATGACCGCGCTGGTCGAGACCCACTCGGCCGACGAGGTGCAGCGCGCGCTCGACATCGGCGCGCAGGTCGTCGGCGTCAACGCCCGGAACCTGTCGACGTTCGAGCTCGACCAGCACCTGTTCGGCCGTCTGGCCGACCAGAGCCCCTCCGGCGTCGTCCGCATCGCGGAGTCGGCGGTCAAGACCGCCGACGACGTGGCGCACTACCGCCGCGCCGGTGCCGATGTCGTGCTCGTGGGGGAGGCGCTCGTCACGGGCGATCCCGCGCGCACCCTTGCCGAGTTCCTGGAGGTTGGCGACCATGGCGCTGCGTGACGAGACCGGTCCCTACTTCGGCGCCTACGGCGGCCGTTGGGTGCCGGAGTCCCTGGTGGCCGCGCTCGACGAGCTCTCCCAGGTCTGGGAGCACGCGAAGACCGACCCCGTCTTCATCGACGAGCTGAACGAGCTGCACCGCAGCTACACCGGCCGCCCGTCGATCATCACCGAGGTGCCGCGCTTCGCCGCGCATGCCGGCGGTGCCCGCATCATCCTCAAGCGCGAGGACCTCAACCACACCGGCTCGCACAAGATCAACAACGTGCTCGGCCAGGCGCTGCTCACCAAGCGGATCGGCAAGCGCCGCGTGATCGCCGAGACCGGCGCCGGTCAGCACGGCGTCGCCACGGCGACCGCCGCGGCGCTCTTCGGACTCGAGTGCACCATTTACATGGGCGAGGTCGACACCGAGCGCCAGGCGCTCAACGTCGCGCGCATGCGCCTGCTCGGCGCCGAGGTGGTCGCCGTGAAGAGCGGATCGCGCACCCTCAAGGACGCGATCAACGACGCGATGCGCGACTGGGTCACCAACGTCGAGCACACCAACTACATCTTCGGCACCGTCGCGGGACCGCATCCGTTCCCGGCGATGGTGCGCGACCTGCAGAAGATCATCGGCGAGGAGGCCCGCGAGCAGGTGCTGGCGCTCACCGGTCGCCTGCCGGACGCGATCGCCGCCTGCGTCGGCGGCGGCTCGAACGCCATGGGCATCTTCCACGCCTTCCTCGACGACCAGGACGTGCGCCTGCTCGGCTACGAGGCCGCGGGCGACGGCGTCGACACGCCCCGTCACGCCGCGACGATCGGCAAGGGCCGTCCGGGCGTGCTGCACGGCGCCCGCAGCTACCTGCTGCAGGACGAGGACGGCCAGACCGTCGAGTCGCACTCCATCTCCGCCGGCCTGGACTACCCGGGCGTCGGTCCGGAGCACGCGTGGCTCTCCGATCTCGGCCGCGCCGAGTACCGCCCGGTCACCGACACGGCGGCCATGGAGGCCCTGCGGCTGCTCAGCCGCACCGAGGGCATCATCCCGGCCATCGAGTCCGCGCACGCCCTCGCCGGCGCGCTCGAGCTCGGCAAGGAGCTCGGCCCGGAGTCGATCATCCTCGTCAACCTCTCGGGTCGCGGCGACAAGGACATGACCACCGCCGCGCACTGGTTCGACCTCATCGACGAAGGGGCGGAGCAGTCATGAGCGAGCACAGCGCGGCCGTGACCACCGAGGCCCCGGGCGCCGTCGCCCGCCTCATCGACGAGCGCCGGGCGCAGGGCTCCGGCATCCTCGTGGGCTACCTGCCGATCGGCTTCCCCGACCTCGCCACGAGCATCGACGCGGCGGTGACGCTCGCCGAGAACGGCGTCGACGTCATCGAGCTCGGCCCGCCCTACTCCGATCCCGTCATGGACGGTCCGGTCATCCAGGCCGCGACCCAGCAGGCGCTCGCGAACGGCTTCAAGCTGCGGCACACCTTCGAGGCGGTGCGCGGCATCACCGAGCGCACCGACGCCCCCGTGCTCGTCATGAGCTACTGGAACCCCGTGCAGCAGTACGGCGTCGACCGCTACGCGGCCGAGCTGAAGGCCGCGGGCGCCGCGGGCATGATCACCCCGGACCTCATCCCCGACGAGGCCGGCGAGTGGTTCGAGGCCTCCGACCGGCACGGCCTCGAGCGCGTCTTCCTCGCCGCGCCGAGCTCCTCGCCGGACCGGCTCCGCACGGTCGCCGAGCGCAGCCGCGGCTTCGTCTACGCCGTCTCCACGATGGGCATCACCGGCGCCCGAGCGGATGTGGACGCTGCGGCCCGCGGACTCGTCGGCCGCCTGCGCGAGGCCGGCGCGGAGCGCGCCTGCGTCGGCATCGGCGTCTCGACGGCCGAGCAGGTGCGCGAGATCCTCGGCTACGCCGACGGCGCCATCGTCGGCTCCGCGCTCGTCAAGGCCCTGGCCGACGGCGGGCTCGACGCCCTCGGCGCGCTCGCCGCCCAGCTGGCCGCCGGCAAGGCCTGACCCCACCACCGCTGTAGAGTTGCCGCGGCGCGCCCGCGTGCCCCGCATTCGACGAACTGAAAGGCGATCACGGACGTGACCTCCGACCTGAGCACCGCGACCGCGGGCATCCCCAGCCCGGATCCGGCCCTGGCCTCCTTCAACCTGGGCCAGTGGCTGCGCGACGTGGGCCTCGCCTGGTTCCCGTGGGACGTCACGATCCACGCCTACGCGATCTGCATCCTCGTGGGCATCGTGCTCGCCGTGCTCATCACGAACCACCGCCTGACGAAGCGCGGCGGCGAGAAGTGGGTCGTCGTCGACATCGCCATCCCGACCGTGCTGCTCGGCATCGTCGGCGCCCGGCTCTACCACGTGCTCACGCACCTGACGGACTACACCGAGGACCCCCGCGGCATCATCTCGGCCTTCTTCGTCTGGGAGGGCGGGCTCGCCATCTTCGGCTCGCTGCTGTTCGGCGCACTGGGCATCTGGCTCGGCTGCCGCTGGACCGGCATCCGCTTCTGGAGCTTCGTCGACGCGCTCGCGCCGGGCCTGCTCGTGGCCCAGGCCTTCGGCCGCTTCGGCAACTACTTCAACCAGGAGCTCTTCGGCCTGCCGACCGATCTCCCGTGGGGTCTGCGGATCGATGCGGGCAACTCGGCGATCCCGGTCGGCCTGCCCGAGGGCACGCTGTTCCACCCGACCTTCCTCTACGAGATGCTCTGGAACGCCGCGGGCGCCATCATCCTCATCGTCGTGCTCGAGCGCGCGCTGCGCCTGCAGTGGGGCAAGGCCATCGGCTTCTACCTCATCTGGTACGGCATCGGCCGCACCTGGTTCGAGTCGATCCGCGTCGACCCGAGCGATGTCTACCTCGGCATCCGCACCAACGTCTGGGCCGCGCTCGGGGCGATCGTCATCGGCGCGATCATCATCATCGTCCAGTCGAAGCGGCACACCGGCGCCGAGCCCGGCGTGTACGTCGCCGGTCGCGGTCCCGCCGACGATCGCTCGGTAGAGTCGGACGCGGTCTACTCGGAGCACGACGACCCGGGCGCCGAGCCCGAGCAGGGTTCGCACGCCGAGCCCGCGGCCCCCGCGACGAGCGGAGCCGCACCCCGCTCCTGAGCACGGGGGCGCATCGGCAGCGGCCGGGCGCCCCGCGCAGGATCACCTCGGGCCAGCGCAGTCCCGCACCCCTTCCCTCGTCTCCCGTGAGGACGGTCCCCATGGCACAGAACCCCGTGTTCTCCCGCTACTCGACGATGCCCGAGAAGACCGGACTGTTCGACCCGCGCCATGAGAAGGACGCCTGCGGGCTCGCCATGGTCGCGACCCTGCGCGGCACGCCGGGGCACGACATCGTCGACGCGGCGCTGAACGCGCTGCGCAACCTCGAGCATCGAGGCGCGGTCGGCTCGGATGCGGGCACGGGCGACGGCGCGGGCATCCTGACCCAGATGCCGGACGCGTTCCTGCGGGCCGTCGCGCCGGCCGAGCTGCCGGAGGCCGGGAGCTACGCGGTCGGCAACGCCTTCCTGCCGCTCGACGCCGAGGAGCGCGCCGAGCTGCTGGAGCGCCTGGCCGGGCTCGCCGAGCAGGAGGACCTGCGGGTGCTCGGCTGGCGGGAGATCCCGGTGCGGCCGGAGGAGCTGGGCACGCTCGCCCGCAAGGCCATGCCCGGCTTCGGGCAGCTCTTCCTCATGAGCACCCGCCGCGACGAGGACGGTCGCCCGCCGGCCGGCATCGCGCTGGACCGCCAGACCTTCCGCTTCCGCAAGCGAGCGGAGCGCGAGCTCGCCGCGTACTTCATGTCGCTGTCGGCGCGCACGCTCACCTACAAGGGCATGGTCACGACGCTGCAGCTCGAGCCCTTCTTCCCCGATCTGTCGGACGAGCGCTTCGCCACGAAGCTCGCCATCGTGCACTCGCGCTACTCGACCAACACCTTCCCGTCCTGGCCGCTCGCCCAGCCGCTGCGGATGATGGCGCACAACGGCGAGATCAACACCGTCGAGGGCAACCGCAACTGGATGCGCGCACGCCAGTCGCAGCTCGAGTCCGAGCTGCTCGGCGACCTCGGCCCGCTGTTCCCGATCGTCACCCCCGGCGCCAGCGACTCCGCCTCCTTCGACGAGGTGCTCGAGCTGCTCAACCTCGCGGGCCGGTCCATGCCGCACGCGATGATGATGATGGTGCCCGAGGCCTGGGAGAAGCAGGACGGCTACCCGCAGGAGCTCGCGGACTTCTACGAGTACCACTCGTCGATGATGGAGCCGTGGGACGGCCCCGCCGCGCTGACCTTCACGGACGGCAGCGTCGTCGGGGCGACGCTCGACCGCAACGGGCTCCGCCCCGGGCGCTTCCTCGTGACCGACGACGGCCTCGTCGTGCTGGGCTCCGAGATCGGCGTGCTCGATGTCGCGCCCGAGAAGGTCGTCCGCAAGGGCCGTCTGCGCCCCGGCAAGATGTTCGTCGTCGACACCGAGGCCGGCCGCATCGTCGAGGACGACGAGATCAAGGCCGAGCTGGCCGGCCTGCAGCCCTGGGGCGAGTGGATCCGCGAGCAGCGCATCAACCTGCGCGACCTGCCCGAGCGCGAGCACATCGTGCACACCCCGGCGTCGATCGTGCGCCGTCAGCGCACCTTCGGCTACACCGAGGAGGAGGTGCGGATCCTGCTCACGCCGATGGCCCGCACCGGCGCCGAGCCCCTCGGTGCGATGGGATCGGACACGCCGATCGCCGTGCTCTCGCAGCGCCCCCGGCTGCTCTTCGACTACTTCGTGCAGCAGTTCGCGCAGGTGACGAACCCGCCGCTGGACTCGATCCGCGAGGAGGTCGTGACCTCGTTGCGCGCCGGCATCGGCCCCGAGCTCAACCTGCTCGAGGCGACGCCGCAGCACGCCCGCCAGGTCGTGCTCGACTTCCCGGTGATCGACAACGACGAGCTCGCGAAGGTCCAGCACCTCGACGCGCACTCCGGCAGCCGCGCGACGACCGTGCTGCGCGGCCTCTACCGGGTCGACGAGGGCCCGCGCGGACTGGAGCGGCGCATCGCCGAGCTCTGCGCGGAGGCCGACGAGGCGATCGGGGCCGGCGCCAGCTACCTCGTCATCAGCGACCGCGACTCCACCGGCGACCTCGCGCCGATCCCCTCGCTGCTGTCGCTGGCGGCGGTGCATCACCACCTCATCCGCTCGTCCACCCGCATGCGGGTCGGGCTCGTGGTCGAGGCCGGCGACGTGCGCGAGGTGCACCACGTGGCGACGCTCATCGGCTACGGCGCGAGCGCGGTCAACCCGTACCTGGCCATGGAGACCAGCGAGAACCTGGTGCGCAGCGGCATGCTCACCGGGGTCACGCCCGAGCAGGCGGTGCGCAACGTCATCACGGCGCTCGGCAAGGGCGTGCTCAAGATCATGTCGAAGATGGGCATCTCGACGGTCTCGTCCTACGCGGGCGCGCAGGCCTTCGAGGCGGTCGGCCTCAGCCAGGAGTTCGTCGACGCCTTCTTCACCGGCACCTCCACGATGCTCGGCGGCAACGGCATGGCGGTGGTGGCGGAGGAGAACGCCGCGCGGCACCGCGAGGCCTACCCCGAGGACCCGACGGCCATCGCCCACGAGCGCCTCGCCACGGGCGGCGAGTACCAGTGGCGCCGCGAGGGGCCGCCCCACCTCTTCAACCCGGAGACGGTCTTCCGGCTGCAGCACGCGACGCGGTCGGGGCGGATGGACGTCTTCCGCGAGTACACGGCCGCCGTCGACCGCCAGGCGGAGGAGCTGATGACGCTGCGCGGCATGTTCCGGCTGCGCACCGGCGAACGTCCCGCGATCCCGCTCGACGAGGTCGAGCCGATCAGCGCCATCGTCAAGCGCTTCTCCACGGGCGCGATGAGCTACGGCTCGATCAGCGAGGAGGCGCACACGACCCTTGCGGTCGCGATGAACCGCCTCGGCGGCAAGTCGAACACCGGCGAGGGCGGCGAGGACGTCGACCGCCTGCTCGACCCGCAGCGGCGCAGCGCGATCAAGCAGGTCGCCTCCGGCCGCTTCGGCGTGACGAGCATGTACCTGACCCACGCCGACGACATCCAGATCAAGATGGCGCAGGGCGCCAAGCCCGGCGAGGGCGGTCAGCTGCCGCCGCAGAAGGTCTACCCCTGGGTCGCGCGCACCCGCGGCGGCACGCCCGGCGTCGGGCTCATCTCGCCGCCGCCGCACCACGACATCTACTCGATCGAGGATCTCAAGCAGCTGATCTTCGACCTCAAGCGCGCCAACCCCGCCGCGCGGGTGCACGTCAAGCTGGTGAGCCAGTCGGGCATCGGCGCGGTCGCCGCGGGCGTCACGAAGGCCCTCGCCGACGTCGTGCTCGTCTCGGGCCACGACGGCGGCACCGGCGCGAGCCCGCTCAACTCGCTCAAGCACGCGGGCACTCCGTGGGAGATCGGCCTCGCCGAGACCCAGCAGACCCTGATGCTCAACGGCATGCGCGACCGCGTCGTGGTGCAGGTCGACGGGCAGATGAAGACCGGCCGCGACGTGATCGTCGCGGCGCTGCTCGGCGCCGAAGAATACGGCTTCGCCACCGCTCCGCTCGTCGTCTCCGGCTGCGTCATGATGCGCGTCTGCCACCTCGACACCTGCCCCGTCGGCGTCGCGACGCAGAACCCGGTGCTGCGCTCGCGCTACACCGGCAAGCCGGAGTTCGTCGTGAACTTCTTCGAGTTCCTCGCGCAGGAGGTGCGCGAGCTGCTCGCGGAGCTCGGCTTCCGCAGCCTCGAGGAGGCGATCGGCCGGCGCGAGCTGCTCGACGTCGACCGCGCCGTGCGGCACTGGAAGGCCGATGGGCTCGACCTCGCGCCGATCCTCGACGGCCCCGAGTTCGCCGATGACGAGCCGGTGCTCAACCACCGCCAGCAGGAGCACGAGCTCGAGCAGCACTTCGACATCGAGCTCATCCGCCGCAGCCACGACGCCCTCGAGCACGGTCGGCCGGTGCGCATCGAGCGCGAGGTGCGCAACACCGAGCGGGCCGTCGGCACCATGCTGGGTCACGAGCTCACTAAGCGCCACGGCGCCGAGGGGCTCGAGCCGGGCACCATCGACGTCGTGCTGCGCGGCACCGCGGGTCAGAGCTTCGGCGCCTTCGTGCCGCGGGGCATCCGCCTGCAGCTCGTCGGCGACGCCAACGACTACGTCGGCAAGGGCCTCTCCGGCGGTGAGATCGTGGTGCGGCCCGATCCGGCGGCGGGCTTCGTCGCCGAGCGCAACGTGATCGCCGGCAACGTGATCGGCTACGGCGCGACCGGCGGCACGATGCACCTGCGGGGCATCGTGGGGGAGCGCTTCCTCGTGCGCAACTCCGGTGCCACGGCGGTCGTCGAGGGCGTGGGCGACCACGCGCTCGAGTACATGACCGGCGGCACCGCGCTCATCCTGGGCCCGGTCGGCCGCAACCTCGGCGCCGGCATGTCCGGCGGCGTCGCCTACGTGCGCGGCCTGCGCACCGAGCAGGTGAACCGCGATGCTGTCGCGTCGGGCGAGCTGCGCCTCGAGCAGCTGGACCGCAGCGACGTGGAGCTGCTGCGCACCTTGCTGGAGCAGCATGTCGAGCGCACCGGTTCGACGCTCGCCGAGCAGCTGCTCGGCGACCTCGAGGACGTGGCGGGCGAGTTCGTCAAGGTGCTGCCCCGGGACTACGCCGCCGTGCTGGCGACCCGCCAGAGCGCGGTGGACGAGGGGCTGGACCCGGACGGCGACGTCGTCTGGGAGCGGATTCTGGAGGTGACCGGTGGCTGACCCGAAGGGCTTCCTCAAGACGACGGAGCGCGAGCTCCCCAAGCGACGCCCCGTGCCCGTGCGCCTCATGGACTGGAGAGAGGTCTACGAGCAGGGCGATCCCAGCCAGCTGCGCCGTCAGGCGGGCCGCTGCATGGACTGCGGCGTGGCCTTCTGCCATCAGGGCTGCCCGCTCGGCAACCTCATCCCGGAGTGGAACGACCTCACCTGGCGCGGTGAGGGGCGGCAGGCCATCGAACGGCTGCACGCCACCAACAACTTCCCCGAGTTCACCGGACGCCTCTGCCCGGCCCCGTGCGAATCGTCCTGCGTGCTCGGCATCAACCAGCCGCCCGTGACCATCAAGCAGGTCGAGGTCTCGATCATCGACCAGGCCTTCGGCAACGGATGGGTGGAGCCGCATCCGCCGCAGCGCCTGACCGGCAAGTCGGTCGCCGTCGTGGGCTCGGGCCCGGCGGGGCTCGCCGCGGCCCAGCAGCTCACCCGCGCCGGCCACACCGTGCGCGTCTACGAGCGCGACGACCGGATCGGCGGACTGCTGCGCTACGGCATCCCCGACTTCAAGATGGAGAAGCACCACATCGATGCGCGCATCACCCAGATGCGCGCCGAGGGCACCCGCTTCCAGGCCGGCACCGAGATCGGCCGGGATCTCTCCTGGTCCGACCTCAAGGCGCGCTTCGACGCCGTCGTCGTCGCCACCGGTGCCACGGTGCCGCGCGAGCTGCCGATCCCCGGCCGCGACCTCGCCGGCGTGCACTTCGCGATGGAGTACCTCGTGCAGGGCAACCACGCGGTGGCGGGCGACGACCTCGCCGAGCAGATCACCGCGGAGGGCAAGCACGTGATCGTCATCGGCGGCGGCGACACCGGTGCGGACTGCATCGGCACCGCCCACCGGCAGCGAGCGCTCAGCGTCACCAACCTGGCCATCGGTCAGCAGCCGCCGGCCGACCGCCCCGAGCACCAGCCCTGGCCCACCTTCCCCACCGTCTTCGAGGTCTCGAGCGCCCACGAGGAGGGCGGCGAGCGCCACTACCTCGCCTCGACCGTCGAGTTCCTGGCGAACGAGGTCGGTGAGGTGCGCGCGCTGCGCGTCGCGGAGACCGAGTTCGTCGACGGCCGGCGCGTGCCCAAGGCGGGCACCGAGCGCGAGATCCCCGCCGACCTCGTGCTCATCGCGATGGGTTTCACCGGCGCCGAGCGCGACACGCTCGACGCCCAGCTGCCGATAGCCTTCGATGACCGCGGCAACGTCGCCCGGGACGGCGACTACCAGACGGGCGAGCCGGGCGTGTTCGCCGCCGGCGACGCCGGCCGCGGACAGTCCCTCATCGTCTGGGCCATCGCGGAGGGGCGCGCCGCCGCCGCGGCGGTGGACCGGTACCTGCAGGGCAGCACCGCGCTGCCCGCGCCGGTGCGGCCCACGGACCGCGCCATCAGCATCTGACGACCGAACGACCGACCAGTACCGAGGCAAGGACACACGAAGGAATCATGAGACGCGCGAAGATCGTCGCCACGCTCGGCCCGGCAACCTCCAGTTACGAGAACATCAAGGCCATCATCGAGGCGGGCGTCGACGTCGCCCGCATGAACCTCAGCCACGGCAGCTACGCCGTGCACGAGGAGGTCTACGCGAACGTGCGCAGGGCCGCGGCCGACGCGGGCAAGCCCGTGGCCGTGCTCGTCGACCTGCAGGGCCCCAAGATCCGACTCGGCAAGTTCGCCGCGGGTCCGCACTACCTCGAGGTCGGTGACGTCTTCACGATCACGACCGAGGAGGTCGAGGGCACCAAGGAGCTCTGCGGCACCACGTTCAAGGGCCTGCCCCAGGACGTCGCCACCGGCGACTTCCTGCTCATCGACGACGGCAAGGTGCGCGTGCGCGTGCTCGACACCGACGGGGTGCGCGTGCGTACCGAGGTCGTCGTCGCGGGCAACGTCTCGAACAACAAGGGCATCAACCTGCCCGGCGTCGCGGTGAACGTGCCCGCGCTCAGCCAGAAGGACGAGGAGGACCTCCGCTGGGGCCTCAAGCTCGGCGCGGACCTCATCGCGCTCTCCTTCGTGCGCAACGCCGAGGACATCGTGCGCGTGCACGAGATCATGGACGAGGAGGGCATCCGCCTCCCCGTCATCGCGAAGGTCGAGAAGCCGCAGGCGGTGGACCACCTCGAGGAGATCATCGAGGCCTTCGACTCGATCATGGTCGCCCGCGGCGACCTCGGCGTCGAGCTGCCGCTCGAGGCCGTGCCGATCGTGCAGAAGCGCGCAGTGGAGATCGCCCGTCGCCTCGCCAAGCCGGTCATCGTGGCCACGCAGATGCTGGAGTCGATGATCTCGAGCCCGGTGCCCACGCGCGCCGAGACCAGCGACGTCGCGAACGCCGTGCTCGACGGCGCGGACGCGGTCATGCTCTCGGGCGAGACCAGCGTGGGGGAGTACCCCGTCGTGACCGTGCAGACGATGGCCCGCATCGTCGCCTCCACCGAGGAGCACGGGCTGGAGCGCATCGCCCCGCTCGGCAGCAAGCCGCGCACCCAGGGCGGCGCGATCACCCTCGCCGCCGTCGACGTGGCCAAGTTCGTCGACGCGAAGTTCCTCTGCGTCTTCACCGAGTCGGGTGACTCGGCGCGCCGCATGAGCCGTCTGCGCTCGAGCATCCCGATGATCGCCTTCACGCCGCACGAGGCGATCCGCCGCCGCATGGCGCTCACCTGGGGCGTGCAGACCTTCCAGGTCGAGACGGTCACGCACACCGACGCGATGTTCCTGCAGGTCGACGAGATCCTGCTCGCCGAGGGCCTCGCGCAGCCCGGCGACAAGGTCGTCGTGATCGCCGGATCGCCTCCCGGCATCACCGGTTCGACCAACGACCTGCGGGTGCACCGCATCGGCGACGCGGTCAACGCCGCGGCGCCCGCCTACGAGGCGTAACGCGCAGTGAGGCTCCAGGGGCCGGTCGTCCATTCGGACGGCCGGCCCCTTCTCGCTGCTCAACCACGGTTTCGGCCACCCGAAGGGGGGTAATGCACGCTAGTCTGTGCAACGGCCCGGTATCGGCTGGGCGCTCCCGCCGTCGAGAGGACAGACCCGAATGCCCATGATCTCCGCCCCCGCCCGTGCGATGCTCATCGGCGCCGCCGCCGCGGCCACCCTCGCCCTCGCCGGCTGCGGTTCCGCAGCATCGACCGTCGGCAGCATGGTCAGCGGCAACGACGACCCGTTCTCGGTGGAGATCGGCGACTGCATCAACGAAGCGCTCATGGGCGGCGGGGACGAGACCGACTCCATCCCGGTCGTGCCCTGCGACGAGGCGCACGACTCCGAGGTCTACGCGGCGTTCGACGTCGACTACGCGGAGTTCCCGGGCGCCGAGCAGCTGCAGACCGACGCCGACGAGTTCTGC
>Ga0265780_10007056_pt1 | contig 13843 bp, 13 predicted proteins | sample P1T30metagenome_FD_192432 | JGI IMG/M metagenome (GOLD analysis project Ga0265780, IMG submission 192432) | Plant litter microbial communities from East Loma Ridge, Irvine, California - P1 T30 | ecosystem: Environmental > Terrestrial > Plant litter > Unclassified | place: USA: California... | reverse complement strand
GCAGGAAGGTCTGCAGCAGCGAGCGGTCGTCGGTCTGGAAGTTGGACAGCATGCGCAGTTCTTCGACCGTGCGCGCGTTCAGGTTCTGCGCTTCGTCGATCACGAGCAGGGCGCGCTTGCCCTGGCGGTCGACGCTGCGCAAAAACTGCTCCAGGCGATTGAGCAGCTCGGCCTTGCTGGCGCCTTCATAGGGCAGGCCGAAGGCCGAGACCACCATGCGCAGCGTATCCTCCGGATCGAGGCTGGTGTTGACGATGTGGGCGGCCACGATCTGGTCCAGCGGCAGGCGATTGAGCAGGTTGCGCACCAGGGTGGTCTTGCCGGCGCCGACCTCGCCCGTGATGACGATGAAGCCCTCGCCCTGCGACAGGCCGTACTCGAGGTAGGCCATGGCGCGTTTGTGGCCCTTCGAGCCGAAGAAGAAGTGCGGATCGGGCCGGAGCTGGAAAGGCTTGGCCGACAGGCCGTAATAGGATTCGTACATCTGCTTGGCTTTCTTCGCTTAATACGTCATGGTCAGGTTGGCGACCACGGCATTCTCGGTGTAGTCGCGGCGGCCGGCGAAATCGGCGCCGCCATTGCGGCGCCGTGCTTCCAGGCTGGCCTTCAGGTTGCGCCCGAGATCCCGATGCAGTCTTACGTAGAACAGGCGTTCGCGCGACTCGAGGCCGGTGGTCAGCGACTCGGTGAAGCGATAATCGACGCCGCTTTGCAGGTTCGAGCGGGCATTGAGACGGTAGTTATAGGCCAGGCTGCCGCCGTGCTGGCGCACGTTGTCGTTGAGCGAGGCCAGCTCACTGCCCAGCAATGGACTGTCGCTTTGCTGGTCGGATACGGCACGGCGTTCGCTACGGTATGCGCTCAGCAGCGCGGTGCTGCGCAGGGAACGCCAGGCTACCGACGCGCGCAGCTGTTTGTCGCGCGCATAACGGTTGCTCAGGTAATTGATGTCGTTTGCCATGCTGGCGGGTAGGCCGTTGGCCTGCATGTAGGCAGCGATCGCACGTTCGCGCTCGAGTGCGTCGGGAAAGGCACTTCCGAACAGGCGGTCGAGCATGGCGGCGGTATCGATCGCCGCCGGCAACAGGTATTGCGAGCGCGATGATGTGATCGAATCGCCGTACTGGATATCCCACACCATGCGGCGCGCGCGCACCGTGGCCGACAGCGAGCCGGTCTGGCCGTACAGGTGGCGTCCGATGGAAGCCTGCACGCTGGTGCGCGTACTCGGGGTCCAGATCCCGCCGACCGACCAGTTGCGGCCGGAAGAGCCGGGGCCCGGGCCTTCGAAATCATAGCGGTCGTATCCAGCCGTCGCCGTCGCGGTCCAGGTGCGCGAAAAGCGGTAGCGCAGTGATCCATTCACGGATTCGGAGGAGGATTCGCCGACCAGGCGGTTGTCGATGTCCTGGTGCACGTAGTTCAGGCCCCAGCCGAATGCACGCAGTTCGGCAGTGCTGGCCAGGTTGAACAGGACGGTGTCGCCGGTGCTGGTGCCGAACAGGTTGCGCAGCCCGGAATCGACTGAATCGCGGGTATAGCGCAGTTGCATGCTGGCGTCACGGCCGATGCGCTGCACCAGGTAGGGGCTGATGCTCCAGGTCTTGACGTCGGTCTGGTTGTCGCGGGAGAAGGGATTGTCCGGCGCGGCGGGGCCGAAGGGCAGGATGTTCGACCTGCTGCGATTGGCCTTGGCGTCCACATACAGCATCTGGTCGACCAGCGTGCCTTGCAGGTCGGCCGCATAGTTGCGCTGGCTCTCGGTTGGATTGATTACGCTGTCCTTGTCGCTGTACGCGTACTGGCTCCAGCTGGCCTCGACCCGGCCCTTCAGGCGACGGCTCTCGCCCGCGATCGACACATACGGGCGCAGTTCGGTGACCCATTGCGCGCTGGCCAGGTCGTCGTCACGCAGGTCGACGTTGTCGGTATACGTCTCCAGCACGCTGACACTGGGTGTGACCGTCCACTGCTGGGCGAGGCTGGCAGGCGCCGCCACCAGCATGGCTGCCGCCAATGGCAGCAGGCGTGGCAGCGCGCCCGTGGTGCGGCGCGGCCGCTGGCGTTCAGCCATAGTGATAATCATACGTCTCTTCGATCCCGGGCAGGTCACGGGTCTTGTTATAGATCAGGTTGACGTTGTCGAAGCCCTCCAGGCGCTGCAGCGCTTCCTTTACCGCGTGCTGGGTCGTGGTCTGAGCTTCCACCACCACCACGATCTGGCCCATGTGGCTGGCCAGCTCGCGCGATTCACTGGTCAGCAGCAGCGGCGGCGAATCGAAGATGATCACGCGATCAGGATAGCGGTTGGCCAGCTCGCCCACCAGGGAGGTCATCGCCGAACTGGCCAGCAGCTCGGTGGCGTGGGGGGTACTGGTGCCGGCCGGCAGGATGGCCAGGGTCTCGACGTTGGTGCGCAGCAGGACGTCCGACACGTCGAGGCTGTCGTCGACCAGGATGTCCATCAGGCCGCGCTGGGCCGGCAGGCCCAAGGTACGCATGACCGATGGCCGCGCCACGTCGGCGTCGACCAGCAGCACGGTATGGTCCAGTTCCATGGCGATGCTCATCGCCAGGTTGATCGAGCTGTAGGTCTTGCCCTCGCCCGGGAGCGAGCTGGTGATCATGATCAGGTTGCCGGGGTTCTTGCCCGGCGCGCGTTCGGCAAACGCGCGCTTGAGCAGCGGACGCTTGATGACGCGGAATTCTTCCAGCAGGTTGGTGCGGCCGCCGGCGGCGGTCACCATGCCCAGCTCGCGCATGCGCGCCAGATCGAGCTCGACCTTGCGGGTGGCTGGACGCGGGCTGCCGGCAGGGGCTGGCTGCGTCGCCGTTTCCATGGCCATTGGGGTTGCATCCCCAGGCTGTGCGGCAGCGATGGCCTGGGTCACCGCAGGGACCGCGGCATTTTCCCCGGCAATGACGGCGTCGCGCTCGGCCTGGCCGGGGTTGGCGGGGACAGCGGCCTGGCGCTGCTGGTCGATGCGGCTGGCCGCTTTTTCGATAATACTCACATTCGCTCCTTGACTACCGGCTTACAGGGGAAGCACGAGGATGGCTGCCATGCCGCTACCATAGGCGCCGAACAACATCAGCACCGCAGCGGCCAGGCCGATCAGGCGGCGCTTGCGCAGCACCGTCTGTTCCGCAGTCCAGTTCATGCTGACCGCGCCCAGGATCGGCAGGCCGGCGACTTCGCGCAATGAAGCCTGGCTGAGGAAGGTCGGACGCACCTGGCTCATCAGGAATGCACTGGCCAGGCCGGCGCCGAGCGCGGCGATGAACACCGCGGTGAACAGTTGCAGGCGGTTCGGTCCCGATGGAATTGGAGGCGCCAGCGGCGGATCGATCACGCGGAAGCTCAGCATGTCGGTGGCTGACGACAACTCGCCCGACAGCTTGGCCGATTCACGGCGCTCGACCAGCTTCTGGTAGTTCTCGCGATTGACCTCGTAATCGCGGTTGAGCTGGGCGAGCTGGGCTTCGATTTCCGGCACCTGGGCGCTCTGGCTGCGCAGGCTGCTCGTACGCGCACTGTATTCGTTGACGCGCGCTTGCAAGGAAGCAACGCGCGCTTCGGCTTCGGACAGCGCCACGTTCAGTTGTTGCAGCATCGGGCTGTAGCTGGCGCCCGGGTCGGCGCTCGGCTTCGCGTTCTTCGCGTCCTCGGCCTTGCGCGCCATCAGCTGCTCGAGCAGGCGGCGGTTGGCGACGATGTCGGGATGTTGCTCGGTGTATTGGGTGCGCAGGCCATCGAGCGCCTTGTTGACGCTCGCGATACGTTCTTCGAGCGCGGGATCGGTCAGGACCGGCAGCGCACGCTTGCCTGGAGCGCCGCCGGTATCGCCCGAGATCTGGCGCCGGATCGCGTTGCGCGCCTGCTCCGCCTCGGCCAGTTCCAGGCGCGCCTGGTTCAGTGCTTCACCGGTGGACATCATGCGCGAGTTATAGTCGGCGCCCTGGCTGGGCAACATTCCCATGTGGCGAACCTTGAATTCCTTGAGCGAATTTTCAGCGCTTGCCAGGCGTTCCTCATAGTTGCGAATCTGGTCGTCGATGAACTGGACCGCTTTTTCGGAATCCTGGCGCTTGCCGCTGAAGCTGCCTTCCACGAATATGGTGAGGAAGGCCTGCACCACGTCGCGGCCCTGCTTGGCGCTGGGCGCGGTATAGCTGATGGTGTAGATATCGTCGCGCTCCGTACCGGCCATCCGGATGGAAGAAATCATTTCATCGACGATCTTGTCAAATTCCTTGGTATTCTTGGCGCCGACATCGAGGTCAACCTCGCGCACCACGCGTTCCACGTTCGGACGGCTGAACAGGGTGCGGCGCATGAACAGCACTTGCTGTTCCATGGCGGGCATGGTGGTCATTCCCGACATCAATGGCCGCAAGATACTTTGGGTATCAACATAGACACGGGCCGAAGCCTCGTACTGGTTGGGCAGGGCCAGCACAATAATCCATCCGGCAATCGCAACTACCCAAGCGACAGCAACGGCGTGCCAGCGGTATTTTCCAAGTGCTTTAAGGAAATTCAGAATCAAGGCTATGATTTCGGCCATCTTTGGGTCTCGCCAGTCAGTGTCCGTTGCCGGACTCGGTCAAATAAACATCCTGCATGATCGCTTGATGCCTGTGCAATTGCAATTGCATGTTAGCAAAAGCAATGGATCGGGCTGCTGATGCCTTCGCGTTACAACACATGTTCCATAAAGCAACAAAACGTACAGCAACATATCGCTTCAAAAGCAGATAACGTTGCATTATCGCAAACATTTAAAAGTTTTTGTCATTGCTTTTTGCGAAACTTTGTAACGCTCATTGATTAAAATCTAGGCATGCGAAGCAAAGGAGTGAACAAATTCAGTCGAAATATTGCTTTTAATAAATTTCCTGTAGTAAAACATCGTTATTCTAATGTCCTCCTTCTGAAATCCCTTGCACGATTGGATGCCTGTGCAAGAAGATGTACGCTATCTATATGAACAGCTTATGAAAAGTCCCTCCTTTTTTGGCCAAGCTACCCAGCTCGTGCTGCCGTTTGTGCTTGCCTGCGTCACTGCCGTAAATCCTGCTGGCGCAGCCACGCTGCCAGAGACGGTATCCGCGGTCAAGCCATCGATCGTCGGTGTCGGCACTCATCTGCAGACGCGCAGTCCAGCAGTAACTTTTACGGGTACCGGTTTCGTGATCGGTGACGGCTTGAGCATCATTACCAATGCGCATGTGGTGCCAGAAATGCTCGACGGCGCGCGTAAGGAAGCATTGGGCGTGGTGGTACGTGCCGGCGCCGATGGTAGCGACGTCGTGTTCAGGACGGCGACAGTGGTTGCGGTCGACCGGGACCACGATCTGGCGCACCTGCGCTTGAGTGGCGCGCCGCTGCCAGCATTGCGGCTCGCCGAGAAGGACGATGCGCGTGAGGGACAGGCCTTGGCGTTCACTGGATTTCCGCTCGGGATGGTCCTGGGCCTGCACCCTGCGACCCACCGGGCCGGGTTGGCCGCCATCACACCGATCGTGCGTCCCTCACTCAACGCAAGCAAACTCGATGCGCGCGCAATCGCCCAGTTGCAGCGTGCGCCGTTCACGATCTACCAGCTCGATGGCACGGCCTATCCTGGCAATAGCGGCAGCCCGGTGTACGACCCTGAGACCGGGATCGTGGTGGCGGTGGTTAATATGGTGTTCGTCAAGGGTTTGAAGGAGACTGCCATTACGAACCCGAGCGGAATCACCTATGCGATCCCGGCGCGGCACGTGCGTGCGCTGTTGCAGCGTACCCAGTAGTCTGATGACTGGTTCTGTGGTATTTGGTGCAACAAATTCATTTGTGCGCGGTATTTCCTTCAAGACTCTGATATACAATAATGACGTTTTGATGGTGAAATAACAATTTTTAACAAGCAAGTGGTGGGCATAGACGCCGCACCACGGCGCCGAGGAGTAAACGTGAGCAAGATGAGTTATCTGACCGATACCGTGGCCAAAGCTGGCGCAATCGCCTGCCTGCTGCTGCTGGGTGCTTGCAGCACGCCGCCGGCACCACCTGCCGCCGCACTGGCCCCGATCAACCCCGACTACCTGGTTGGGCCGGGTGATTCGGTCAATATCATTGTCTGGCGTAACCCTGAGGTATCGATGTCGGTACCAGTGCGCCCGGACGGCAAGATCACCACGCCCTTGGTCGAGGATCTTCCGGCCGCCGGCAAGACGTCGACCCAGCTGGCGCGCGACATCGAAGCGGCACTGGCCAAGTTCATTCAGCAGCCCGTTGTGACGGTGGTTGTCACGACTTTCGTCGGCAATTTCAGCGAGCAGATCCGCGTGATCGGTCAGGCCGCACGTCCTCAAGCCTTGCCTTACAGTCGTCAAATGTCGCTGATGGATGTCTTGATCGCGGTCGGAGGCGTTACCGAATTTGCAGCAGGTAATAAGGCCAGTATCGTGCGGATGGTAGACGGCAAGCAGGAAAAGCTGAATGTACGCCTCGACGATCTGATTAAGGATGGCGATATTTCGGCCAACATGATGATGCGTCCGGGTGACATCCTCGTCATCCCTGAGAGCTATTTCTGACTGTCGAGTAATCTTACACCCAGTCGGATTCATCACGATCGTAAAGCGCCTTTCCTCCTATGGGGTGAATAGGTGCTTGTTTTGTAAGGAATTTTTCCGATTTGAAATTTTAGGCATGGAAATTGCTGATGCCGCTTATGCGCCGCCGCGCTTCATGCTAGGGGAATAAAAATGCCGACAGAACAACAACGAGATGAGTCGATAGAATCGCCGCCAATTCGGGTGGTCAATACTGGACGTCGTCGTCTTGGCAAGGCGGGCTTGGGTGCCGCCGGTGTCTTGCTGACCCTCGAAAGCAGGGTTGCGATGGCGACCACGCCGCATTGCGTGGCCCCTTCGGCCGCTGCCCTATCGCATGGTGGCAACAGTAATTACGTGAAGAGTCCCTGCAAGGGCAACCCACCGGAGTACTGGGCGGGCAAGACCCGCCGTTGGCCATGCGCCGAAGACATCAAGTTCGGCGCGTTGTTCACTTGTGGCCCAGGATCGTCAAAATATGCCAAGGTAAAGCTGGTCGACATTCTGCGTGGCTATGACTCACATAGAAATGATTACCGTAGCTTCGTCGGGCGCGCCGTCGCCGCAACGTATTTCAATATCCTCGCGGGCGATGTCACCGTGCTGGATGAGAAGACGCTGTTCAAGATGTGGCGTGATTTGCAAAGCGGTAATAGCTATTCGCCCGTGCCGAAGGTTTACTGGTCGGCCAGTGACGTACGTAACTATCTGGAAACGACTTATCGTGCATGATGCGCGCCATCCATGGCGCGTGACCGAAGGCCAGATGCTGAGAAGATGCGAGTGGGACGACGAGGTCGTCCTGTTCAACGATCTGTCCGGCGCAACGCATTTGCTGTCACCGACCGCATGCTGGCTGCTCGATCGGCTTGCAGTCAATCCTGACGATGTTCCAGGCCTGGCTACGGCACTGGAAGCCGAACTTGCTGCACAGGCGGCCAGCGACCACGCTGGCAATGCCGACGGCGCTGACAGTGCCAACATCGACCATGCACTGCTGGCTGAACTTCTGGCCGACCTGCACTCCCTGGACCTGGTCGCACCATGCTGACCGTGTCGTCCCTGACGCCGACGCAATTGCGTGCGCGTCTGCGCGGCCCTGGCCTCGACTTCCAGACTGGTCCGTTCATCAATCGGCTCCATTCCAATATCCCGCACCTGGCCGATGGCCTGGCCGTGCTGTACGGCGAGTATCCGCTGCATGAATCAGGTGGCTTCGCCAATTTTCACCTCGACCTGAGCCAGCCTGGCGGCCTGCGCCGCTGGTGGCGGCCGCAAGTGCGTTTCGACCAGGATGGGCAGCACCCGTTCAAGCCCTTGCCCGTGGCACAGGCGCAACCGTTTTGCGAATGGATGATGAACTGGTGCGTGTCGAACCGCGCCCACGGCTATCTGATCGTCCACGCCGCGGTGATCGAGAAGAATGGCCGCGCCATTATCCTGCCGGCCCCGCCGGGCTCGGGCAAGAGCACCCTGTGCGCGGCCCTGGTCTGCCGCGGCTGGCGCCTGCTGTCCGACGAACTGGCGCTGGTACGGCACGCCGATGGCATGCTCGTGCCTTTGCCGCGTCCGGTGAGCCTGAAGAACCGGTCGATCGACGTGATTCGCGCATTTTCCCCCGACGCCGTATTCGGCGCGATCGTGCATGGAACGATGAAGGGCACGGTGGGGCTGATGCGCGCGCCGGCCGACAGTATTCGCCGTGCCGCTCAGGTGGCCACGTCCCATGCGATCGTATTCCCGCAGTGGGAAGCCGATGCGCCGGCCATGCTCGAGCCGCTGTCGCGGGGCCAGATGTTCATGCGCGTGGCCGATAATTCCTTCAACTACACCCTGATCGGTGCCCAAGGCTTCGAGACACTCGCGGCCCTGGCGCAGCGCAGTGCCGGGTATACCTTCCGCTACAGCAAGCTCGAGCAGGCAATGGAGGTCTTCGATGCCCTGGTGGGGAACCCGCCGTGACCGCTCTCGCATCGCTGCCGCTCCTGGTGCGGGTGCTGCGCTCGCCCGACGTGGCGGGTGAGCTGAGCCTGGACCAGTGGGATCTGCTGTTGCGCCAGGCCGGGGCTGCCAATCTGCTGGTGAGCTTGCTGTTTCTGCTGGACGACGCTGGACTGATCGACACCGTTCCCGACGCCCCGCGCGTGCACCTGGAATGGGCGCGCCTGGCCGCCGCCAACCACGCGCGCGGCGTGCGTTACGAGGTGGCGCGCATCCGCGCGGCCCTGTCGAAGCTCGACGTGCCGCTCATCCTGCTCAAGGGCGGCGCCTATGCGATGGCCGAACTCGATGCCGGCCGTGGTCGCCTGTTCTCGGACATCGATATCCTGGTGCCCAAGCCGCGGCTGGGCGAGGTCGAGGCCGCGCTGATGCTGCACGGCTGGGCCAGCACCCACCACGATCCCTACGACCAGCGCTACTACCGCCAGTGGATGCACGAGATTCCGCCGATGGTCCATGTGCGACGCGGCAATGCCATCGACGTCCACCATGCGATCCTGCCGGAAACCGCGGCCAGCCGCCCTGATCCGGAAAAACTGCGCGCGGCCGCGGTCGCGATTCCCGGCCAGGACGGCCTGTGGATGCTTTCGCCGCACGATATGTTCCTGCACAGCACGGTGCACCTTTTCTCAGGCGGCGAGTTCGAGCATGGCTTGCGCGATCTGCTCGACCTGCATCGCCTGATGCGCCGCTTCGATGCCGAACCCGCCCTTTGGGCGGGCCTGGCGCCGCGCGCGGTCGAACTCGAGCTGGAACGCCCGCTGTACTACGCTCTGCGCTACACGAGCCGCCTGCTGGGCAGTCGCATACCGCCAGCCACGCTGGCGGCGGCCGAGCGCGGCCGTCCACCAGCGCCGCTGTTGGCGCTGATGGACGCCTTGTTCATGCGCGCCCTGCTGCCGCCCCATCCGAGTTGCAGTGGTCGCTTGCAAGGGGCCGCATTGTTCGCACTGTATATCCGCGGCAATTGGCTGCGCATGCCGCCCTTGTTGCTTGCACGCCACCTGTTCCACAAAGCCTTGCTCTCGCCACGCGCCGCCGAGCGTGCTTAAGTTGTATTGTCGGTGGTAGTAGCATGCTGGAAATGTCAAAAAATTAAATACCTTTCGTTAATACAGTTGATAAATTGTAATTTTCGATGCTATGATGATCAGGATTGTCGCCGGTGCATGACGCGCCGGATCTGCCTGGAGAGTGACCATGATCGAGACATTAGCGCCGGCGGCGTGCTGCGCCGGTCCGGACGGCGATGAGGCGGCCGCCTTCGGCAAGCCCAGCATCATCGACGTCGCCATCAACGAACGCGTGTTCGGCATCCGTGCGGCCGACATCGATACCCAGCGTAATTCCGCGAGCATGCTCATCAGCAAGATGTACTCGTGGCGCGGCTATGGGGGTAATCACCAGGTACACAGCGATCCCAACCGGATTACCCTGACCGCGTCCGATCACGGCCAGGTGTTCGGCACCCTGAGCCTGGGTCTGGACGCCGAGATCGGGCTGCTGGCCGACCAGGTGTTCAAGGATTGCATCGATGTCCGGCGCGAGCTGGGCCGGGTATGCGAGATCACCAAGCTGGCGGTCGACCCGGCGGTCAAGTCGAAGGCGGTGCTGGCCTCGCTGTTCCACGTGGCCCTGATCTATGCGCGCGACCTGAACGACTGCAAGGACATCTTCATCGAAGTCAATCCGCGCCACCGCCGTTTCTACGAAGCCATGCTCGGCTTCCAGACGGTGTGCGAGTCGCGCCCCAATCCGCGGGTGCAGGCGCCAGCGGTGTTGCTGCGCGTCGATACCGCCTTCGGCACCGAACAGGTGGCGAAGTGGGGCGGCATGCAGGACCGGGCAGTGGGCGAGCGCTCGCTGTTTCCGTGGTTCTTTTCGCCGCGCGAAGAGGCCGGCATCGTGAACCGCCTGCGCCAGCTGGGCTGATCCCCCTTTCACGCGTGCCGCTGCACGTTTATATTCCCCGCATCACGCCCATTCGACCAAAAGGACGCTCCATGACAACCGGCAAGACCAGGGATGAAATCGCCGAAGCTTATTCATCCGAACCGTGGTGGTATGACCTGCGCGGCTTTTTCATTCTCACTTTCGCCTACAACAGCACCATCGGCACCCAGATGCGTTTCTTCGGCCCCAACTTCGGGCCCGACCATCTTGAGGTGGCGTGCGGCACCGGCACCCTGCTCGAGATGGTGCTTAACTGGCGCCGCCGCCGCAAGTTGCCTGCGGTTAAGGTGACCGGCATCGATTACGCGCCGTCGATGCTGGCTGGCGCCCGTCATCGTTTCCGCAATAATCCGCAAGTCGAGGTGCAGCATGCCGACGCGGCCCAGCTGCCGTTCGCCGACAACCACTTCGATACCGCCAATATCGCCAACTCGATCCACTGCTTTCCGACCGTCGACGGCGCGCTGCGTGACATCCGGCGCGTGCTCAAGCCGGGTGGGACCCTGGCCGCGAATGTGCTGCTGTATCCGTCCGGTTTCGCGCCGCTGCGCTGGGCGGCGCAGAAGATCAATGACTGGGGCATCCGCAAGGGCATCCTGTACAGCCCGTTTTACGTCGAGGAGATCCGCGCCAAGATGCTGGCCGCCGGTTATGAAATTGCCAGCGAATTTACTTCGGGAAATACGTGGAATGTAGTGGCTAGGAAACCCTTGTAGTAATGTGTTACTCGGTCTTGTAGGAATGTGCCGACAACGTTACAGAAATTCTGTCGAAATTCTTTACAGTGTTAATATTTCTATATTAAAATATCCGCTTAAGTCGTTGATTTTAAAGGGTTGCGCGGTTATGGCACGCTAGTTGCTTATAGAAGAGTGCTAGTACGAACCCCACAACCAGGAGATCCAAGATGAATGCAGTTTCGAAGACCATGATCGCAGCGTCCATCGCCGCTGCTTCTTTGTTCAGCAGCGCCGCTTACGCTGCACCTTACGAGCAGTTCACTGTCAAGCCCGGCGAAAGTGAGTTCACCTTTAATGCTGACCGCATGGTCGGTGGCTATAACGAAGTCATCACCTTCACCGGCAATACGTTCACCGTCGATCTGCGCGCCGATATTGGCCAGTTCTTCAATGGCGCTGGCCAAGTCCTGGCCGGCGTGTCGCGCCTGGGCGTCGACTACACCCTGTACGCCATCTATACTGCAAGTGGAACGGTGTCGACCGATGGTACGGTGACCACGTTCACCTTCACGCCAAATAGCGGTGCATTCTCGCTGTACAAAGATTCCCTGAGCACTCCCGATGCTGACGTCGAATTGGCTAACGGCGTTGGCCTGAGCGGCAGCGGCTTCCTCGATTCGTCGCTCCCAAGCTGCGGCACTGACAATGGCATCAACTGCGGCAGCTTCGGTTCGACCACCAGCTTCTCGCTGACCGACGCCGGCAAGGAATTCTTTGTCGCGCCTGACCCGTTCTACAACGTGTCGTTCCAGTCGGGCCAGCTGAACAGCTTCGAAGCCACCGGTACCCAGACCATCTTCGGTTCGCTGGACATCGTGTTCGAGAATCGTGATGCCGAAGTGCCAGAGCCGGCATCGGTCGGCCTGCTGGGCCTGGGCATGCTGGGCCTGTACGCCGCCCGTCGCCGCAATGGCAAGAAAGCAGCCTAAAAACGCAGGGCCTGCCTCGCAGGCCTGACGTTACAAGGTCAAAAGCCACTGCCGGAGCAATCCGGCAGTGGCTTTTTGACGTCTGGAATACCGGCAGCGCAAGCCGCGGGCGCGGATTCAGCGCCCGGCCGCCATGCGCGCGAACTGGCGGCGCCCGATCGCGAGCATGAGTTGCTGGATTGGATGGCGGTTGCCCCCTGGCCGCCAGGTGCGCTTGAGCTTGTTGCGGTAGGCGTCGAACTGCATGCCCCAGGGCGCCGCCAACACCTCGCCGCGGCCGAGCAGGATCTTGAGCGCCTCGGTGGCGCAGATGCCGGCGCATAGCTGGCAAGCCATGAAGGTCGACGGGCCGCGCTGCTCGGCCAGGTTGACTGCCTCTGGCACCACCAGGTAGGGCCGGTGTAGCCCTGCCGGTGCCAGGCCGACCACGAAGCGGATTGCTTTTTCCTGGTCTGGCAGCTCGCCCCAGCCGAAATATTCTTCGAACGTCATCTTGCCCGGCATAAAATTGAGCAAGGCCGCGCCCATGCCCAGCGGCGCCCCCGTGGTAGCCGGGATGCCGAGCCGGGCGCAGGCAGCAAAGGTTTGCTGGCGCGCATCGAAGGCAAAGAAGTCGAGCGCGTCGACGTACAGGTCGATCCCGGCCAGGAAGGCGTCCAGGTTGTCGCGGTGCACGCCGTCGGGGAAGATCGTGACCTCTATCTCTGGATTGATATCGCGCGCCATACGCGCCAGTACCTCGGCCTTGGGCTGGCCGACGGTCGACATCATGGCGCCCACCTGGCGGTTGAAATTGACGATGTCGAAACTGTCGAAGTCGGCGATGTGGAAACGTGTTACGCCCAGCCGGGCCAAGGTCAGCAGATGAACACCTCCAACCCCGCCGCCACCGGCGATGGCGACGCGCTTGCCGCGCAAGCGCTGTTGTTCGGCCGGGGTGACCCAGCCGATATTACGTGAGAATGCCTGTTCGTAGTTGAACGGTGTAGTCATTGACGGTTCTGATAGGTCATGGTGCCAGGTGTCGCGGCCCTCAGGCCGGATGCGATTCATCCATGCGCAACAGGCGGTTGATGATGCCACGCTCTTCGCGGGGAGAAAAGAAAAAGGGATAGAACGATCGCTCCTCGGTCTCGCCTTCGGCGGCCCAGGTTCCGCCGAAACGGCCGATCTGCTCAGTGACGAACTTCAGGTTTACGCGCAGCAGATAGGCCGGCGCGTCGACCCGCGGATTGATCTTGAGTTCACCTTCCTTGCGAAAGCCCAGCATGCGCTCGTAGAAGCGGCGGTGGCGCGGATTGACCTCGATCACGATGTCGGTGCAGCCATGCATGTCGCGAGCGTAGATCACGGCCAGGTGGAACACATTGGCCAGCGCCGTCTTGGAACGCACCGACGGATCGAAGGCGAATTTGGTGAACTCGCACAGTTTCGCGCCGCGCTGGCGGTGGGCGTCGAGTTCATCCTTGAAGATCTCGTCGGCCATCAGGCCGACCACGGAATCGATGCCAATGCTGAGCGTGCCGACCACGTCGCCCTTGTCGGTGGCGGTCAGGGTGATGCGGTTGGGGTCGTTGCCAGGCTGGTGATCTCCGGTGTAGCCGCGCCAGGCATACA
>Ga0265780_10007055_pt1 | contig 13845 bp, 9 predicted proteins | sample P1T30metagenome_FD_192432 | JGI IMG/M metagenome (GOLD analysis project Ga0265780, IMG submission 192432) | Plant litter microbial communities from East Loma Ridge, Irvine, California - P1 T30 | ecosystem: Environmental > Terrestrial > Plant litter > Unclassified | place: USA: California... | reverse complement strand
ATGCGACTTCATCACCGGAGATAGACGACCGCGCGTTCCAGGCTGCCTTGAGCTCCTACCTATACCATCTTATATCTCCCGCCTTCTACCGCCCACCCACGCCTACAGAGACCCCGATTCGACCACGACGACGTCACCATGGTCAAGTTCTACTCCTCCAACGAGACGTACTCGTACCCGTTCCCCGCCGTCTCGCTCGCCTACTTCCTCCGTTACCCGAACCCTTACTCCACTCACGTGCTCTCCACCGACACCATTGCCCGCAACTACGACCCGGAGACCCAGCGCCTGACGACTATCCGCCTCCACCTAAAGCGCTCCAAAGTGCCTTCCGCTGTTCTGAAGCTCGTACCGCGATCCTTGCTTGGCACTTCAGCTAGCGGAGAATCGCAGACCTACATTCTCGAGAAGTCGATCGTAGACATCAAAGAGGGATGGATGGACACGGAGTCACAGAATCTGGAATGGACGGGTGTGCTGTCTGTGGTAGAGAGGCAGAAGTTCATACGTCCTCCGCCGTTGGTACCCGACGACGTGAAGATGCGGCAAGCCATGGACGGTGCCACGCAACGCCAGGGCTTCATCAACTTTGGCAGCAAGGGTGCAGGTGCTAGGGTCGAGGATTCGGGTGAGACTACCGACGTCATAAGCTCTGTCACACTACACAGTCATATCGGAGAGACATGGAAGAAGAAGCGCGCGGCTGCAAGGGAGGACGCTGCGGATGAGGAACAGCCACAAAAGATGGGCTTCCTGCGGAGTTGGGGCACCGCGGCTCTTCAGCGAAACATCGAGAAGATTGGTCTGTCCCGTGCGCAGCGAAGTCAGCCTAATGCTCGTGAAGGCATGAAAGTCGTTCTGGAGCGTATGCGGGAAGGCGGCCTCGTCGGAGTACTGGAGGGCATGCGACAAGACCGCGAGGCCATTCTCGCCGGCCGTCCACTGTCGACCCCAAGAATGATCACCAAAGACGAATGATCTCATTGCCACTCAGATGATGGAGCGGTTTCTAGTCACTCGCTCGATTGACGAGTCCCATGTTTTCGATATGAACATTCAGCGACGGCGTAACGGTCTCTCTCCCTACTTTTTCTTCTTTCGTCATTACCTCGCTCTCTTGGTGCATGGGCCAGGTTTTGTGTTACTATCACGTTTTCATGTTGCATCGTGTCTTGGCCTGGAACGATGGTAACGATTGTAAAGCAATAAGCGAGTCTCTTGTATCATGCTGCGAGTCTTTGCATAAAATCGACTACAAAGTCTAAATAGTTCATTGCAGCGATGGGTCTTGCTCTCACTTGACAAGTGAAATTCGATGCCAGTCGTTCCTTCCGCTCTCTCGACGGGTCGCTTCGATCCGGATCATCGCTTCTGGGCAATGGGAAGCTACCACATAACCTCGCACGACAACCTATTCCTCAGCATCGATCTCATGCTCAAAGCTTCATTGCATCATGCGTCTACTCGCGCACTACGACATTCCAACCTCACCGATCATTCCATGAATCGCGCCGACTACCTACTACCGCCACTACCCGGCCGTGATGACCTAAAAGAGCCAACAACAAACAACTCAACGCAGAGCAAAGACATCTTAACAGATGACAAGCCACCCACGCCGTACGACTGCTACAGTGAAGGTGAGCCCTCAATTCTGGAGTCACACCCAACCCCCTACTGAAGAGGACAAAAGCAGTCTACAAAGGCTACGACGCCTACCACTCCCAAATCCGTAAACTCGACTGGCTAAAAGCCCACCGCGCCCTCACCACCTCCCCCGAAGTAACACCCCACACCACCTGGCTGATCGAAACCCTCCAAGCCATCATCACCCGCTGGGAAGCCGTCCTCCCCTACATCGCCTCACCCTACCCCATCGCCCCCAACAATCCTTCCGCGTTCACTTAGGATGCGATCCCGGAACCACCTCCCGGCCGAGAACACCTCCTCGCACTCCGCGACTGCCTAGAAGAAAAAGGCAGGGCGATCATAGGCCAGCCTTTTGTGGACAACGCGGATGTGCTGGCTGAGATGGATTTACCCGGGTTTGGTACGAGGAGAGTGCTCAAGGTTTTTCGGCTGCAGGAGGCGAAGCAGTTGGCGTTGCATACTTGCTTTGTGAGGAACCTGGTGTTAGGGTTGGAGAAGTTGGAGGGCGCTTGTAGGGCGCATGGGGTTAGGTTTGTGGGGGGTGGGCATGTGGAGGCTGAGGGTGCGCAGGAGGAGAGGGACGGGGATGTTTTGCTGGCAATTGCGTTGAAGGAGATTCGGGGTATTGATGGGCCTTTCGATGTGAGAAGCTCAGCTTATTTGTAGAGGTGTGTGGTAACTGATCAGTTTGTTGTGACTATCAATACTGCGTCGCTTCCAACCCTACCCACGAGAAGTATCGCTTTCCCGAGAACCCGCAACCCAATCCGACCTCAATATCTGAGTAGGCCGATGTTTTTCCCCCGGATGTATTGCGGTGTCTCTTGTGGCAGTGGCAGCGCACGAAATGACTTGGCAGCTGAAAGCGGGGCCGAAGACTGGCTGCAATGCGCTTGCCGGCTGTGAAGGTGAGTAAGCGAGCCAGGCTGAGTCCTGCATACGTGCCCAGGTGCACTGCCTCCTCGACCTGACACTGATCTCATCCTTTCCCCCTCACCATGTTAGCTCCCACGTTCGACACTGCGCACAATGTGGTTGCTCGATACTACAACTCTCCAGTTGCGTCATTTCATCAGCAACATACCTCAGTATGTCATTCTCTCTCACACTTGGGGTGAGGGTGAAGTCAGCTTCGTCGACATCGACCAGCCCTACGCGAAAGAGATGGCCGGCTATTCCAAGATATCGCGATGCTGCGTTCAAGCTCTCGAGGCTGGATTTGAATGGGCCTGGGTTGATACGTGCTGCATCGATAAGCGAAGCAGTGCCGAGCTGTCAGAAGCTATTAACTCGATGTACAAGTGGTATTGGGACGCTGCAATCTGTTATGTTCTCATTTCAGATCGTTCGATCAGATACGCAGCTATTGAATCATCGCGATGGTTTGAAAGAGGATGGACGCTACAAGAGCTCCTCGCACCTGATGTTGTAGAGTTCTACGACTCGGATTGGAAGTTCATAGGCACGAGGACGGGTCTCATAGATCAAATCTTCGCTGCGACGAAGATTGACAAGCGGTATCTTCTCGACAGAACCGCTATCAAAGATGCCAGCATAGCAACAAAATTCAGTTGGGCCTCCGCTAGAAGGACGACGCGCGAAGAAGATAAGGCATACTGCTTGCTTGGTCTTGTCCAAGTGAACATGCCCATGTTGTACGGAGAAGGATCGGGCGCTTTCTACCGGTTGCAGCTAGAAATCATCAAACAGACCAACGACCATACAATCTTCGCGTGGGAATACAGCTCTCATAGAATGAGTTATATGAGCATTTTCGCCCCTTCACCTGCGCAATTTGAGAACGCGGCTGGCTTCCTGCCTAATGCCACTCGAGAAAGACAGCCTGCAACTTACGAGATGACCAATCATGGACTTAACATTACCATACCTTGTATAATTCGTCGGAACGGGGTTCTAGCGCTGTTGGACTGTTCGAATTCGACCGGAACGCGTTTTGGAATTGAGTTGGAAGCCACTGGCGTTTCAACATACAGAAGACTAGACAGACCCCTAGTCGAAGTGGCTCACAAGGAAGTCAAACAAGCCACACCAAAAAACATTTATCTTGGGACACGCAGTCGACAGCTTGTGGAGGAAGCGGTGACTAGAAACGGTACGATGCGAGTATACAACACGTCGGACCCGGGGAAAATTCGCCGCATTGCCACAGGAACTTTTTGCGAACTGTTTCGATACCAACAGCATGTTTTCTTCGAGTTGCAGAACCCTGAACCACAGCCAAACGACCTCATCTCAACTTTGGAAGACCACATTGTTTACGATGGCGACTTCATGAGCTTCGTGTTCATGGTAGACGGCATCACTGATTACTTGTTCTTCTTGGGTCTGTATCGAGATCGTCCGTGGATTCACGCATCACCTTGTTGTCCGGCTAGGTGGGTCGAAAAAGTGGAAGAAAAACGCAAGGTCTATCAAGCTGGAACAGTGGGTCCGCCTAACTCTTCAAACCAGACTTATTTTACGGATCATGTCAGATTTCCTATCGAAGGAGGTCGCGTGCTTGAAGCAGTTGCCAGAAAGACACGCTCGAAAGAAGGACTGCGTTGGAGGTTAAACATATCATTACTTGGCAAGAGGATCGAGTTTATTAGAGGACTGCACACGTTACGGACAAAGGCTGAATGTGTACTTGAATGAGACCTGCTTTCCGTCACGAAATAGTGTGTGTGTTGGCAGTTTTTCATCGCTTGTATGGATTCGAACAATGCTGACGACAGCGAAGCAAGCAAAGCGGTCGCTATGATCACGCTTACAAGGGTTCCCGTATCAATGTACGAGGCAAGTTAGTCGCCTACTCAATGAGAAAGGGAAGGCTATGTGTCACCAAATTCATGTCAGTGCCAAGATGTGAGTTGAGAATGCAGGTCGTGGGGCTCGTACTTGGTGATGCTTAATCGTATCAACGCCACTACGACATGTGCTTAAGCATAAGCTAACCTCTCCTCGGTCCATCCCGGCCTCAAGTACTCAGAGTCAAAGTTCGAGCTCCAGCTACTCTCAATAGCATACTCCTGCACAAGCTGCACATCAACCTGTGCGCCCTCCTCCGACTGCGCCCACACACTCAAACCAATCACATTGTCGCCAGAGTAGTTGAGAATACCTGGCGGAACGGGGAACTTGATCTCGTTGCCGACGTACGGGTTGAAGCGCGCGTATTGGTAACCATTGACGAAGAGCTGCGCACGGATGGTCTTCGAGCCGACGGCGTTGAGGACGAAAGCGAAAGAAGCATCAACCTCAGCAGGTACGTCAAGAGGGATGGTCGTGCGGTAGAACTTGATGTCTGCGCCTTCGAAGCCAGTGGATGGTGAGCCAGATGCCCATTCAGAGTCGTCGAAGCCGGGAAGATGCCATCCAAGACGCTCGGCTGTCAGACCGCCTTCCGCAAGAGGACCGCGTACAGGGTCGAGTAGCGCATCCTCGCCACCAGCTTCACCGGCGATCTTCCAGGATGTAAACTCTGCGCCTTCGAGAGTGGCACGGAGGATACCGCGGGGGTCGGTAGCACCACCGCGCAGATCGTGACCGGTGTTGTCCTGCGCGACGAGCAAAACATTCGTGCTGTTTTCGTGAAGAGTGGCATTGGCGAAAGACAGAGTCATGTTGCCAACGCCTAGGGTGGTATTGCCCAACCACGATCCGACCAATTCACCGTTCAACCATGCGCTCCAGCCAAAGGCGAGACCACCCTGGACGGAAAGCTGCACACCGGTGGCTGCGCCGTCGAAGTAACCGCGGAAGAGGTGGAAGCTGTTGTGGAACCCATACTCATCAACGTAAAGAACAGGCAGAGTATCGGGCTTAGTAGGGTTGGGGGTGGTGGTGTGGTCAGCGACAACCCACGCAGCACCGCTGTCATCGTACTCGGGCATCTTCTCTGGAAGTCCTCCATTCATCTTCCAACTGTCCAGGGAAGGAAGATTGATGGTGCCATTGAACGCAGCAACGTGGGCCTTCAAGCTACCGTACGATGTGCGCGAGGTTACTAGCTCCTTCCCGTTCCAAGAGAGTGTCTTCGCACTGCCAGTAGCAAAGACTTCGATGTCAGTGCTGTTCATGATGTCACCCTTGAGGGCGAGACAATCAGCATCTAGAGCGACACTACGGACGAGGTACGGGCCCTGGACGAGCACGGATTGGTCGACTGGCGCGAAGGGATCCTTCGAGAGATTGGGGGCCCAGAAGAGGTATGCAGTGGGCTTGTCAGCGACAACAACCTTTACACCGTTGTCAAACTGATACACATTCATGCCGGAAACCTTCTGAATGTTGGTCGTAAGACCGTGAGCTTCGGCATGGAAAGACGCGTTCGAGCTAGTACCGCTGCTGACTAGAGAGCCCTTTGTAGCACCCTTGACGTGGAACTCAACAGACTCTCCGACACCAGTCGACAGTACCACAACTGGCTTGTGATCGACCATAGCGTATGTGAGGACCTCAGCAGTGGAGTAGGTGAGGGTGTTGTTGCCCATGGCAAAATCGGTAACAAGGATCTTAGACTGATGGCCGTCGAGAACAATGGAGCCGGTGTGCTGAGGAATAGTCAAATTTCCAACGGATGTGCTGACGTGTAGTTTGAACGACTCCTTAGTGGCAGATGAGGAAGTGGAGTGAATTGTAACGTAGAAGGCAGCGTTGGTGAGGGGGTTGCGGAGCTCGCTAGCCTCAACCGCCGGGTTTGTGGAGTATGAGCTGGAGTTACCGAGACGGTTGGTGACGGTAAGATCATCAGCAACGCGGGTGAACATGGCCAAGTTCTTGGTCTCGTAAAACTTGGCGCCGATCTCACGGTTCTCGCTAATGGGACTGCTGTAGTCGTATGATGTAGCTGTGACTGGAGCAGCTAGAGCACCCCAGTTCGTTCCTCCAAACATCATGTACAGCGACACGGCGGTCACACGTTGAGAGATGAGGTTTCGGTAAAACAGGTTCGCGAAGTCGGCTCCGATATCAGCAGGGCAGCCTCCTTCGGGTCCACCCCACGGGTTGTAGGAGCCACCCTGGAACTCGGGAAAGAAGCTTGGCTGGGTAGGAGATACCTCCACGAAATGGTCGTAGTAGTCGATGACCTGGTAGGCTACGTATTCTCCGTTGGTACCAGTGCACTCATCCAGGTTGCATGACCAACACGACGGGTAACTGTCCAAGCCAGCAACATCGACGTTGCCGACAGCGCCAGGCGCATAGTCTTTACTCCAGCTCTTGGTGTTCATGTTCGGGTCGTTGTGGATGAGAGGGACATCAATGCCGTTGGCTCGTGCAGAGTCTTCTAGTGCTTGCATGTATCTCCCGGCAGCATCGTTGGGGATCTTCTCATCACGGTCGTTCCATTGCTCGCCGTACTCATTTTCGATCTGGTAGACCAGTGCGTTGCCACCCTTAGTCACGAGATGCTTAGAGGTGAGTTCGGAGAACTTGGCGAAGTACGGGTCCAAAGCCTGGAGATATCTTGGATCGTCGTCTCTTAGCTTACCGTAGGCTCCTGTCGTGAGCCACAATGGAAATCCTCCGGCGTTGGCTTCAGCATTGACATATGGACCCGGCCTCGTAATAACATACAAGCCAACACGTTCCGCGATCTCAAAGAGCTTCGTGAAGTCGTGAGCGCCGCTCTCGAAGTCCAACGTCTGGTTGTTAGCACTGTGGTAAGCCCAGTTGCCGTAGAATGCAAAAGCCGTAAATCCTGTTCGTTGTCAGCATCGGCTCATAGTACGTGGCGAGTTGATGAATTTACCCGCCGCCTTGATCTTCTCCAATAGATCTTCCCAGACCTCGTAGACTGGAATGCGCCAGTAGTGAATCTCTCCACTAAATACGAATAGGCGCTTTCCATTGACCTTGAAGGAGTAATGGTCCCATTGTACAACATCGTTCAGACCGTTGTCGTGTAGTGGCCATGCACTAGGGGTGTTGTTTTGAGCATTAACACCAGATCCATTGGGTAGAGTTGCCAGCGAAGACAAAGCTGAGAGCCACGAGAGCCCTACGAGAGTCTTCATGATGGATGCAGGATGAAGATGTCGAGGCCAATGAGCGCTGTCGCCGTTGTATCGGACATGCGGAGGGTATAAGAGCACTACGCAGGTACCAAGCCCCATTCTACCCCGAATTGCGTACAAGACACTAATGCCGCGCTAGCTGGAATGCATTGTGGATTGCGGGGATGTCAAGGTCGTCTCAATGGTGGAATTGAGATGCCCATGCTCGGACGCTGGGCTAGGGTGCGCCGAGGCCCGGGTAAACGTTGTCGACTTCGCATCGGCGGCGGGCGCATTGCGCAGATAGGTTAGTATCACGGACATCCTACATTGTTCCCGCTCGGTCAAGGTGTTGAACAGGAAACCGGGAGAGAAGAGGAAGTTTTGCGTGATCATGACCTGGATTGAAGAACTTGGGAACGGCGTTTGATCCCAAACAAGTTCGTTCAAATCTCAATGCCGGCATGGACCGCTCGACTTCGCGTCTTCGGGCTCCGCGACGATGCATCAATCAGAGGCGTCTATTGATGAGAAGTCGAACATCAGATACCCAAGCTTTTGTTGTGAGATGGTATGTACACGCTGGTGGAGAGGAACTCGGGGGTGGCGGCGTTAGGAAGCTCGGGGTAATGCAGCCGGGCTGTTTACCCGCGTCTACTTTGCGCAAAACGTTTGGTGGTAGGTAAAAAGATTGTCTTTTCAGTATGCAGCGCCACGATATCGATCAGTAAACATAGGATACACGTATGTTCAAAATGGACATTGGATGTGATTAGTAGATGCCGTCGCGTTGCCTCAGGAGGAGCTTCCCTTAACTAGTGCAAGCACTGACCCTCAACGCGCTAGCTAGAAGAAAAGCGTGTCTACGCATCTGTGCTCACCCTTCCGCCCCGACACGATCTTCTCCGCAATACCGGATAGTACACAATCACATCATACGAGTCAAGAGTGGACAGACCTGAAGCTAACATTAAACTAACGATGAGCAAATATGGAGGCGTGGCGTTAATGTAGGCTCTAGGGTGTTCAATCTTTCCCTCCGATAAGATGCAAACCAAAAACACGTACTCTGATGATTTACTCGTTATCCCTGACGTCGATGACGGTGGACTTGAACTTGCGCGCGGAGATCTTCCGGTTGAACAGAATGTCAAGCTCACGGTATGAGCGGCCCTTGAGCTCAGGGAGGCCGAAGTATGCGCTGATGAAGCAGACGCAAGCTGTACCGCCCCACACGTATCCACACTTACCAGCCATGTTCCAGCCCGTGGGATTGAGCATCTGCGAGGCTAGGTAGATCATAGGAATCTCGGCGACGTAGTATGCGGCTCGGCCAACACCAGTGCTTAGCGCGCGGAGACGGACGGAGGACGTTTCGGCGATGATGGAGTATGAGATCGGACCCATGGCTCCAGCAAAGACGAACGAGATGACGATGCCCAAACAAGCTTGGGCGTAGTTGGTCGCGCTGCTCTGGGGGATGGAAGCGCAGATTCCAAGGACGAAGAGCAGGCAGATATTGATGGCGGTGCCCCCGAGGTAGATTGTTCGGCGACCGAAAAAGTTGCTTAGGGGCCACGCGCAGATGTTGGCTACCAGCTGCAGGCACGAATTGATCAAGTTCAGCTTGAAAGAGAAGTCAGACGACATTCCAGCCTCTGCGAATAGTCAGCGTTGCATGTTAAGGAATTGCGGCGACTCTTGACTTACGCTCGAAAAAGAATGTTGCTTGGTTGGCGATCAGGTTGCCAGCGAAGTTCTGAGACGCGTAGATCAAGCAGGTAATGAGTGTCCGGCGGAGGTCGACTCCCTTGACGAGATCAAGGAGAGAAGGCTCGCCGCCCTTGTGAGCTTCGATCTGCACCGTGCGCTCCATCATGGCAAGCGTGTCTTCGGCGGCCGCTTGAGTTCCGTTTCTACGACCAAGGCGCTTGATAGACTTCAGCGCCTGTTCCTTGCGTCCTCTGCGCACTAGCCACCATGGCGACTCGGGTGCGAAGAAGATGAGAACCATAAGAGGGGTCTAGGACTGTCAGCTATGGTCAGGATGACATACGAAGGACGTACTTACGGGAAACACCCACTGTAGGGCCAGAGGACCTCTCCACGCCCACTCGTCGTTCCGCTTGTTGTAGCTGTACGTCGCAGCAGCGACAATGATGCTTCCAATAGACCAAGACATCTGAAGAGTAGCCGTGCAGGCACCACGAAGAACCAGAGGGACGACTTCACTGGCGTAGGCCGGCGAGTTGGCGATGAACATGCCCCATGGGATACCTTCGAAAGCTTGCCCAATGACGAGAACCGCGAGCGAATCGGCCTGGGTATTGTTAGTTCCTGAATTTAGATCAGGGATTAGAATACTTACGAAGAAAGAGATGAAGATGGTCGCATTCATCAGCATGAGTGCCAGCAAAGTAGTCCAGCGGTAACCGAGACGGTTGGTGATGGGACCAGCGAGGAAGACTCCAATGAAGGCACCGCATTGGCCGGCTTGGAAGAGTGAACTCTGCCATTTGGTGGGAATGGTCTTGCCAACTTCGCCAGCGACTTGAACACCATATCGTTCTTTGAACGCGGCAAGAGCAACAAAGTTACCATTCAAGAACATATCGAAAGACTCCATGACCTGTTCGGTGTCAGCGACATCCTCTTGGAGATGCTAGCAGGGGTCAAAGTCTTACAATAGTAAAGCAGAAGATGAAAGCCCAAAAGCAAGCCATGGGGTGGTCCCTCATGGCCTCCCACATTCCCATGTCATGCTCACGGCTTTCAGCTGCCTGAGCATCTGTCATGAGCTCCTTGTCCTCGAAGATCTCAGCCTGGCGACTGAGGCTCTTCTCCAGGACTTCATCGTCGACCGCAGGGGTACCATCTCGCTTGGGTTCGGCAAAGCCCGCCATTTCGAGTTAGCGTGTAAGCTGATTGGACGCCACGAAGAGCGAAGAACGAATAAGCAAAAGCCGATGCCAGAAGCCAAGCAGACATGGTGAGCTTGGAGAGCTTATATACTATGTGAACTCTAAATTCGACCTCGGCGTAGGTACGCTCTGCAATCATCAACCCACTTGAGCCCACGGGGCCCCGCGACAAGCTTTCAAGGGTGCTTGTCATGTTGATGGGTCTTGATTGGCGGGTCTCCGGGGTAGGACGAGGCCGGGGTCCGAGCAGAGCCGCGCAGCACTCTCTAGCCTGAAACGTCATGCTATGGAGACCTGCTATTGATGCGAAATTCGAAAGCTAGGAAATAGCTGTAGCTTGTTTAGGTGATCTTGCCGTACAACAGTGGATAGAAGAGCTGCGCGATGCAAGTTTCGCGGCTGTACTCCCTCAAGCACATTAGTGGGGCTGGAAAGTGGAATGACAACGTCGGTAGACCTCGTGTACGCGATGCACATGAAGCGAATGGGAATGACGCGGAAGTATGCAGGAGTGCTATCTCCGATCTCATTTGGTACTGATGGCCATCGAATTCAGACCCGAAGGAGGGCAGTAAGCCCGCTACCGACTACGATTGTGGTTCGTGATTGCTATGCCTTCAGTTGCGCGAGTTTTGAGCTCAAGGTCCCACCCCCATGGAGAATATATGCGGACTACGAGGTTCCTAGCATGGTATCACCTATAGATCCAAGGACCAAATTCTCGGTTGACCTGGGATCGCCTGTTTGCACAGCAATGAACTCGTACGAGCGGCCAATGTCGGAGACTACGGCCGGTCATGGGCAAGCGTCGGTGGATCCATGAGCACTATGAATCCTCAATGGCATGATTTCCAATAAACTTAGTCTTTGAGCAGGTATCATTCGTAGGCAGTGTCCGTTGGAGAAGACAAGAAATTCATCAAACGCGAAAAGAGCCACGGACGCTGACGGGATACAACTTGCAACAAGCAACAGCCACCACATTAGTTCGACGAGGAATGCTCAGTCCCCTGGGTAGGTTCCCGTCCAGGTATGTGGTTTATGTTTGTATCGCATAGTAATCAAAGCTACGGCACATTGCGAAATAAGCCTACGCTGCGCCTTCTAGAAGGCAGGGCGGCATGCATCAGCGTCCAGCACATATACCGCTTTCAGGAAGCGGGCCGCATACCACTGTTGACATTTGCACGTGAGAATGAAACCTCTAAGTGCTGTCTTGTCCTAGTCACGACTGTCGCTCTCTCAAGCAGTGAAGGCGGATTGTTCGCAAGCCATTACTCAGCTGCATAGCTGAGAGCCATGACAGAGCTGCGACTGGTACGTCTTCCAAATAAGAACGGGTGAGTCCAACATCGGTTCAACATGTCTTGCAGAATGCAGCTTGAGCGTTCCTAGGCCCCGCGAGGTCTTCACTCCCGGTCCGCAGGGTTGTCGGTGAGCAAGTTCCATGGACACATTGAGTCATGCCGTACCACATGAAAAGTTGTTGCGACAAAGACCCAAGACAGTGACTTTCCAGTCCGTAGCCGTCTCAGCGTAGCATCTTCCGATGCAGAAGTTCGTTGTGTCACCTTATTCAAGGAACAAACTGAACACCCTGAAGCCTACATTGATATGCAAGGATGCCAAATATGCGACCCGACGTCGACGTAGACTCCGGGATATTCTGATTCTTGCTTGAATGGGGTGGTGTGAAACATATGTTCTAAGACAAATATTTCGATCCGGACAATGACTTTGGGGACTAACTGATTTGTGATGATGGACCTGCCTAACATCGGGGTCTGCATGTACTGGATTCCGCGTGCATTAGATCCAATGTGTATAACACACTTACTTAGACGCGGGTACAATCCCGCAGATGCGAGCTTCCCCTCTCACAAGGCTGCTTCCCGAACGAGAAGGCGCTCTGACAATAAGCTGCCAGCAGCGGGAATCTCAGATCGCGCCATAACGATAACGGGAATCCAGTAAACGATTCTGGAGAAGGTCGCCGGCGCATGTATGAATGAGACAAACCGTATTCATGTAATGACCCAGCGGCTTCCACGCACGGTATTGGCAGGCGTCCTGAGTCGACGAGGCAGCGGCAAGCCAGGCGACATGGCGCAGAAACGCCACGGCGGCACGGCTGGGAGCTGACGAACAAGGGAAAGCGAGGACCTTGGTATTGCTGCAGCAAGGCCATAAAGTCAAGCATGCGTGTAGCGGGCTGAATTGAAAGCATGTGGGTGGCATGATAATGGCGGGGGAGATGCACGCGAACTGACTGCCGAAGCTAGCTCTTCTTAGCGTGCCAGTAGCGCCGCATCAGACCGCCTCGTGCTCGCCTCGCCTCCATCTTTATCGCGTCCATCTTCTCTTTCGTGCAACACCAAGAACGCCCTAGCTACAACAGGGCCACCTTAACAGGCTGTCAAAGCATGTTCTCTATCTTCTCGGAACCATACGCGCTTGCAGCTGTACAGCCTAGCAGTGTCTCTACCCATGACCCCACCAGGAAGAAAACAGCGTCCATACCCTCCATCTGCATTCCGCGATTGGCTGGACGGAAACGAGAACGATCTCCCCGGCCTCACGTTTGTGCCTGAGGCCCTTCTTTTGGGTTGGCGAGCAGTTTTCCGCCGTCATGAAGCAAACAGTCCCAGATAGCGCCACCAGGCTGCAAAGTTTCAGCCCGATATGTCACAGTTTGCTCGCTCTCCAACCATATACCTATTGGTCTTGTCGCTGCGGCTGTAGTGCTCTCGCTATCGGTGCCTATTTTGGAGATGTCGAACGCCCTTGTGCAGCTCGCTTGTGGCGGTGAACAGTAGAAGTCGAGCTGTCGTTTCCAGCGTTCCAACCTGGGTGGCAAGGATAGACATCGCATCGTATGATTGGACGCTTTTGCTTGGAAGCAAGGATTCATTCCATGGTACGTTTGATACATGTACGGGAGAGCGGAGAATCGCTACCGTGGAGAGGGTCGACCATGGCCTGGCGCATTACGTCTTCTTCCGTAAAGATACGGCTTCTTACTGTGATCCACGAGTGACTGGGGAAATCTTCGCATTTTTCCAACCAGTTATCCCAGTTATCCCGGCATTCAGCAAGCGGAAGCTCGAATTATTGTTACAGAGAAGCGTCAATACTTACAGGAAGCAACTCTCGAGGACCGTGGACCTTGCGAGGATGAAAGTCGACATAATGGAGCAGACTCCGAGCAAACCTGCTTCTACCGTCCGTCCATGGATGAAGCCTGATAGTGTCTCTGGGGTCTTGAGGAACAG
>Ga0265780_10007054_pt1 | contig 13846 bp, 16 predicted proteins | sample P1T30metagenome_FD_192432 | JGI IMG/M metagenome (GOLD analysis project Ga0265780, IMG submission 192432) | Plant litter microbial communities from East Loma Ridge, Irvine, California - P1 T30 | ecosystem: Environmental > Terrestrial > Plant litter > Unclassified | place: USA: California... | reverse complement strand
AGAGAAGAGCAAGTGAGCCTCTAGCGCACGAGTAATTGTATGTTCTAGGGAAGGATTCAAGGTGGAGGAAAGCACACTAGGACCTCACACTCCATTAGCACACTGGCAATCACTCTTGTGGAGATGCAGGGCTATGACCCTCTTCGAAGAAGAGCCTGCCTAGCTATCAATCGTGAAAATTGACAAGGGTTCCATTGGATTTATAGTGAGATAAAATTCCATGACAACTTCAAGTTCACCACAAAAACTTTCCCTCACCATGTTGTTAAAATGGCAACAAGATTCTTATAAAATATGAGTAAGGCTTGCTCAAAAGGAGGCGTGGCTAATCATCTTACTGGTTCCTGAAATTCAGTGGGAGGAAGGGGGTATATTGCTCTTTTTCTCCCTTATTGGTTTCTTGGTTCCGTCAACCGTGGGGCTCGTATAACGTAACATGGTGTACCTAATCGTCTTTCAATATCTGCGGAGCTCGTCAGCGCAAACAGACCTACTTTTTCAGTTACTGGGACACGAGTGAGTGAGTGAAGTGTCTGGATTTGTTCCATTCTATGGCCGGTACCGGAGCATGGGATTGTCAAGAACATGTATTTGGAAGGGATTATCCGAGGGAAGCGGGGAGAGAAGGCCGTGTAGGGTCAGACGGAGAAGACAGAGTGAGTGTGTGTGCTTTGTGGGAATGCTCGCTCCGCGAGAGTGCAGTAGAGTGAGGGTATTCCAGTGACCGGAGTTTATATGTATAGGTATAAAAGTCCCTAGTCGAGGTGATCAAGATTAAGGCCAGTACAGGAACATTTGCCTAGACACTCAATGCGTTTTTGGTTATTCTGGATGAGTGCATTCTATGAGAATACAATTATACGTGTCGATGTATGCAACTCTAAGGGGAACGAGCTCGATAAGGCAGCGGCGAACGCGAGCTCTTTGCACGCGACGGCTTAGTGTCTTCACCTGAATCTGACCGCCTTCGCTCACGCTTTCGATGCCGATCTCGCCTGTCTCTAGAGCCTTCGCTCCGATCTCGAGTTTTTTCTGAGCGGTGACGATGATCTCTTTCCTCCTCCTCCTTGATTCTCTTCCTGTCCTTGTCCTTATACCGGTCCCGATCTCTCGACCTATCCCTCCTACTATGTTTGTCCTTCCGCTTTGCCCTCTCCTTCTCTTTCTGCTTTTGCTTCTTCAGTTTCCTCACGGCCTCGTCCACCCTCTCCTGCTGGCGCTTGATCATCGAGTCGCGCATAGGGTCGTCCTCGTCCAACTTTTCCATGAGTTTGCCAAGCTCAATCTCCTCTGGCAGCAATGGTCGGTCTTCATCGGAATCACTATCACTCTCCGTCTTTCTCCGCTTCCTTCTCCCGCTGTCGGACTCGTTGCCTTGGTCGACAAGTCCAGGCTCGCCCATGGTGTTGTCCCTCATGTCTTCGTCGTCTTTGGGCTTGTAGCGTGCATGGTCTACTCTTATTATTCGATCCATGATGCTCGCTCCACCCAGGTTGTCGACAGCCAAGTCGCAGCTCCTCTGATCCTCGTATTTGATCCAGGCAAAACCTCGTGACTTTCCCGTTTCTCTGTCACGCGCAAGCTTGATCCATACTGGCTCGCCATACTGGGAGAAGATGGTGATGATGTCACCCTCTGAAAGTTCAAAGGGAAGGCCGCCGATGTAGATAAAGGCTGTGTCGCGGTAGTAGGTGTGCCATGAGCCTTCGGGGTTTATGCCGGCTTCAAGTTCGCGCTTGTTCAGCTGCTGAATGGCGCGAATCGAGTTCATGGTGGTGTGTGCTGAGTGGATGGGCGGCGGGAGAGATGTGAGGAAGGCGCGTCTGGATGATGGCTTGGCCGGCTTTAGCCTTGCATCGTGTGTGTGAGTACTGAGCTACGGGCTTTTTCTTTGCCTGATGTAGAGGATCGGTACTGTTGTGATGCAACTATCTAGTCTTTGCTGGAAGTTGGTTACTGTTGCTGGAACTGAGTGTGTTTGCGACCACGGGACACCGTCATCTGGGGAGTGACAGGGCTGCTGGTTGGTGTGTGTCTGGCTGACTAGCACTGGTCCTGGAGGGCCGTATGATCCGGATCGGCGTCGTATACTCGGAGGTGAAGGTAAGACTGCAGTCGCACTGCAACTTTTGAAGCTCGGGCTTGGCCAGGAGCAAGATCCCTGCAGAAAAGGTACCAGCGAAGACGTGTGAGGTCCAAACAAGTACACCGCAACCCCACTACTAGTCATTCACTCGGCGCCGCATTGCGCCTCCCTCTGCCGTCGCACTTTGCCTGTAGACCGCCACAACATCCTTCCCCCAAGCGAGAGCGAGAGCGCGCCGCATCACCCGCGACAATCAAAACTCGGCACCTTCTCCGCAATGGCCAACACGCGTCGAACATCCAACTTCCCCACGCGCACACCAGGCGGCGGCCACGACCGACCGGGCAGCAGAGATGCAGACAGGGAGGAGATATGGAAGCCCATGCTGGACAATATCTCGAGCGGAAAGCGACTACCAGAGAAGAGCCTCCTCGTACTGGGTAAGGCCGCAACAGGGGTTACAAGGGTTAAACTGACGGCCGATCGCAGGCGGAACACCAGAAACACAGCGAGAGTTTCTCGAATCCGTATCCACAGACACGGCAAACAACCGGAGACCGCCAGACCGAGGCCGGAAGCCGCCAATTGCGAACCAGTTTGCCCTAGGATACACGTATCAAGATGTCTTGGACACGGATCATGAGGGTGTGTATATTGCCAGTCTGCCATATCCGGTTATGGTCGCTAACACAACAAGACACACTTGCTCGCCTTTCACTCTATCTGCTGGCCAACCCCTCGCCCTCCTTCACCCCCCTCATCAAGCCCTACCTAAACCCGCGAACCCTGCCGCACATGCTCATCGTCATACTGCTGGACTGGAACCACCCATGGCTATGGATCCGCCAACTTCGCGACTGGATCCGTGTCCTACGATCACTCATTGTCTCACTTGATGACGCTTCCAAGGTGGCCTTGGAGGAGAACATCCAAACACTACAAGACAAGGGGCGCAACCTGGCAACCGAGGGGAGCAGCATGGAGAATGTCAAGATACCACTAGGGCCCGGAGAATGGGACGAGCCGCTCGGCGTGCCGCTGTGTGTCGTGTGCCAGAACGCCGACAAGATCGAGACGCTTGAGAAGGAGCGGGGATGGAAAGAGGAGGAGTTTGACTTTATACTCCAGTATATGCGTACTATTCTTCTCAAGCACGGTTCAAGCTTGGTATATACCATGCCCACGGCACCAGGCTCCTTACGAACTCTCATTCACTCCACCCTTGGCATCAAGTCGTTACTCCAGCAAGAGCAACTGCGGCACAATGTGACGGATCGCGACCGGGTACTGGTACCCCCCAACTGGGATTCATGGGCCAAAATCCGTATCTTGCGAGAAGGATTTGATGTGGAAGGCATTAGCGAGAAGTGGAGCGTCGATATTGATATTCCCCAACATCTGCGACCAACGACCGCTCAGTCACCAGCGCCTGTGGAAGATGAAGCTCAGACGAACGGCGCAACAACCCCTGTTGTAGAAGAGGAGGATGAGTCTTCAGCAACTGCATACTACGAACAGACGATACGTAATCCAGAATCCGACTATGCCCTCTCTAGCCTGTCGAAACAAGCAAACGGACTTGAGGTGGCGAGCAAAGACCCACAAGCCTTCCTCGCCGACCAGGTCAACGTCCTAGAACACCTAAGGCGAGAAGATGAAAACGAAGCTGCTCTGAAAGCTGCACGCAAAGAACAAGATGCATCAGCAACTAGGACCTGGACAGATGAAGCTTCAGGAGTGGTGGAAGAGCACATTGGACCTGTACAGTTCAACATGGGTGGCATTCAAGTGAATGCCGATGAGATGGTCAAGAGGCTGCAGGTACGTCAAGCCATCATCTTACTACCACCGCTTTGCTAACCTCTGCCTAGGACCGGCAAGCGAACCGGCTAGACGAGCCGGAGACTCCACCCGCGAAAGCGCAGGATACCAACATCAATGACAACGAAAAGCTAAGGTCGTTCTTCTCAAGTCTAGTTAACAAGACACCTTCAAGCACTCCACGGGGTTGAAGGAGCCAACCTGGATTCACGCATATATCCCAGGATCGTATCTTTGTATCCGGTGGCATGCCTTTGATTCTTCTCACACATATCTTCCATATTCATTCAACCTCTTTGACAACACCGCTCACGGTAGCAAAGCCTTTCCCTATTGGTCCACGATCGTCATCAGCATGGCTCTATACCCACTGTATATTTCGGTCCACAATACAACCTTTCAAGTTCAGCCTAATACTATGCCTGTCTGTACAGCATGTCTTCTTTTCCAGATCTTTCTTGTGACGTGTAATTTTGTGGCTGAGGACACGCCATATCCATCCGTTTTGATACCATGTTTTTGCCAGCTTTTTTTTCTAACTTTTAACATGCTTTCCTTGATGCTTTGGTAACCAATTGGTTCTTCCACGCCCTCAAGGCACAGTTTTACAATATAAAGCTACCCTTACATCCCTTCTTGATCTCCCTCATCATCCGATCCTACTCCTAACAATCTGAATATTGGCACTAAGCATCGTACTACTCCCCAGCCCACCATCACCCCTACCTCCTTCGCTACCACTATTACTGCAACCCTCGCAACTATCACATCTCGTCATTCGTACACTACCAACTTTTGTGCTACCGTCCATGCCGTCGCTGCTATACGCACTGTCTTGTCGTTGTCTTTGCTGAGGGCGGGGTATGCGAATGGGACGTATGGGTTTTGGTGTTTCTTCCCAGGCGACGCCTGTGCCGTCGAAGCGGCGGATTTGGGAGGGGGCGCAGCCCATGGTTTAAGATAGTGTTGGTGCAAACGTGTAGCGAGTCGATTTGTGGCTTTGTTGGCGATGGAATGAAATTATTTCCAACGATGAAGAATCCCTAGCTGTTTGAAAAAAAGAAAAGGACTCTGTGAGGGTTTGGAATTTGGAAGTTCAAAGTTGGATTGCTTCGTGGATTCCAGTCTTCTTATATTGTCTCTCCGTCACATCTTGTATGGGGGTCTATAGTGGCGTTATTTGTGTTCAGTTTCAAAATTTTGAATCAGGTCTGTAGGGCGATGTGTATTTGGATCGGTATTCGCATTGACGTGAATACCGACATCGAGGAACCCATAAGCGCCGCTGGCAAATGATTGTATAAACTCGCGGCAAGAGGTGCTCCAGGCCGAACGCGCGGTTGGTACCAGGTGCTTGGCAACGAGGAGAAATTTGAAATACAGATACAGCATGAGAAGGAGCTTGACAGAGAGTGGTTCATGAACTATGACATTTGTCTATGTGGTATGTACGACCCTCCCACATCCCCACGCTGTCATCGCTGCAAGGCTAGGCACGGAAGGGGAGCAGAAGGGTCGGTCAATTTTCGCGATCCGAGTGGAGTTCGATCATCCATGGAGAGCTGGACGAGACCTCAAAGAAGATGGCGTTGCATACAACAAACAAAAGATGGCTCATATCTTGATATACTTGGTGTGGGACCCTGTTGCGACAATGGGGCCAGGTTTGCCATCGACAAGCTTCCATATCGTCGCTGTTGTGAAGGCAAGGGTACCGCCCACCTTATCCGCCTTGCCTTCAATCTCTACAATGTCGCCCGCATTTGCCAGGCCCAGGTAGCAGATGTGAATGTCCGTCGACACACCAGTCTTGGACCGGTTGTCCCACGCAGCAATAGCTATACCACCAACCCAGTCAATCAGCGTCGCGGAGACGGAGCCATGTATACTGCCATGTGTGTTGACATGGTTTTTAGTAAGTGGCAGCTGTGCGCGCACGACGCCCTTGGAGGCGTATGTCAGTTTGATATCGTCGAGCAAGAACTGGTAGATGGGGCTGCTTGGCTTGCGGCCTTGCCAGAAATTTTCGACAAAAGCGAGAATTTCAGGATTGTTGCCAGCGTCGGCGGCCATGATGGATGCAGTGGCGGGGGTAGGGAGGGGGATTTGTGCGGTGGCAGGAGGTGGTGGAGCGAAGGAAATTGTCGGGCTCGGTGTGGGGAGAGCGTCTATCTATCCAGACCCTCACTCGGGATCGGCGCCACTATTCCGCGGCTTCTGCGATCAACAAGCGGCACCTGGCGCCTGTGAAACGGCGATTACGCCAGTGTCAGCACACAAAGACGCCACATATCCACAGTCACACTGGAACATGCTCCATAGCGGTTCAGGACATATTCCAGTGCTGCAAACCTCAATGTTGGTGCACATACAACCACCATGAGCGACCCCGTGCAGGCACCCCCGAGTCCGCGCGACTCCGCAACCTACAAAGACCATGACGATGACGCGCGGCGCGATAGCGATGACCGTGGCAGCTTCGTGTCCCCGGGTGGATTGAAGACGGACGCAAGTACGCCGTCGCTCGACATCAAGGCTCTCACAGATCGTACCCTCCACTTCTTGGCGACGGCGAGCAATGAGACGCTTGGGGCCTGTCTCGCCGGACTCGGCGCAGGCACATATCTCATACTCGGGCGTGTCGGGCTGGTCCTTATAGGCGTCGTGGGCGGCGTGGTGCTCCACGCCACATGGGAAGGACACCATGGTGGCGAGAAAGAGACGACTGGAGCAGGCGAGAGCAAGAAGCGAGAATTGGCCGCCGATATTGCGCAGCGAGTGCTCGACTGGCGCAACACCAAGGTGCAGGAGAAGAGTAGTCACGAGCATGACGGCTTTGACCTCAATCTGCAGCTGTACTCGGGCAAGAAGCTCGACTACTCCCACTTCAAGCCCGACACCGCGGCGGCCTTGACAGAGCTGACGGACGCAGTCATGCGTGACTATGTCAAGTATGTCCTCCGTGCATTGTCTAGATACTTATCTAATATAATGCAGGTGGTGGTACGCCCCCCTACTACCTACCGACGATACCTTCCCAGACTCGTGCCGTCAGACCTTTACCGCTTTCGTCCTTTCCATATCTGCCCATCTCTCCCGCAAGCGACCCGCCGATAACTTCCTTGACTTTGTCACCCGCTCGTCCTCTTTCATGATCATACTGCTGCAGGAGATTTCAACCGCCATACAAGCTTCTCCGGGCGATGTCCCTACCGAGGCAGTCGACATATATCTCAAGATGAAGCGCGGCAGCACTCTGGCCAACATACTCGACCCAGAGTACCAGATGAAGCAGTTCAGCGTCGCGGCTGAGGACATCCTGCAGAACTACCTAGATCCGAAGACATACAACTGCATACCAGCCAGGACGTTTCTACACCAAGTGATAGCAAAGCTAGTACTCGAGATGATCGTTGTAAGCTGCTCTAAGCCGGAGTTCGTCAACGGGTTGATTGTACAACTTCTAGAAGACGGCGAGCCAGAGTTGCTAAGTGCCATCGACGCCGGCGTCGAGGGTTCCGGGCAGGTGCAGAACGTGAGGAAGAGCGTAGAGCTCTGTGAAGGCCTAGAGAAGACGGGCGCAGCCGAAAGAAGGGAACACAAGCGTGTCATGAGCAAAGCCCAAGAGGCCATGGATGATGCAATGCGCGAAGCTCAGCTGTTGAGCCAAATGATTGCCGAGGAAGACGCAAAGCGTATGAAAGAGCAACAGAAGCAAAGTGCTTCCACTTCGACTCTGAATGACGATCAGTCGGAGAGCACCACCCAAGGTATCGTCACACCATCTTCCTCGGGTAGCGAAGCACATGGTGACACAGATCTGGGAAACTCGGGCCTTTCCCGACGATCAATGCCAGAGGCTGCTCCAACATCTCCAACAAGGGCGTCGGAGGAGCCACCAAAAGAAGAGGCCAAGAAGGCATTCACCAGCTTCGACCAACTCGTGCTACCACAACCACCTACTGCGCTGATGGATAGCCCAACCCCTGCTGAGAAGCCACCGCCATTGACATTGCACAACAGCACAATGTCCATCTTCGACGATAGTATGCCTGGAGAAAAGGGCACCATCAAGAGCAAGCCAATGGCGGAATACCTCATACAAATTGAGCCCAGGTCGAGCCATCACCCCGGATGGATGACAGCGCGCAAGTATTCCGAGTTTGAGACGTTGCATGAAGTCATGCGTCGGCTAGCAGCCATTACCGGTAGTGCCGCCTTCAGTGAAGCTCACGCTACGTTGCCCACATGGAAAGGTCACACGAAAGCATCTCTGCGAGGAGAGCTTGAACGATACCTCAACGATGCGGTGCAGTATCAGCCGCTTGCTGAAAGCGAAGGGATGAAGCGCTTCTTGGACAAGGAGCTTGGTTCTGGGAAGACCCCGAATAGCGGCTTTCCAGGTATTGGATGGGCTGGACAGACGTTCGACACGGTTGGCAAGGGCATGCTGGGCGCACTTTCAAAGGCGCCCAAAGAAGTGGCTGGTGGTGGCAAAGCACTATTCGGCGGTGTCTCGAGTGCAATAGGCAGCGTGGTAGCGCCTTTGGCAGGAGGGAAGAAGCAGCGCGATTCCATGACCAGTGTTACCAACACTTCAAGTCCTCCCCTAAGCCGTACAACCACACGACAAAGCAGAGCAGAGTCGACTGTTTCCGAACTGCCTACACATATCCGCTCATCGAGCACCGTGTCTCTAGTGACAAATCTAGCGAGTAAACGCACATCGATAGATTCATTGCGCGATCCCCACTCTCCTGTTATCGATCAGCAACCAGGCCGCGAGGCTCCAATGGAGCGCCGACCTTCATACAATCCCGATGGCGACGGCAAGCGATCTGGCATGTCTTCCAGATATGGCTCACGGAGTAACAGCCGCGCACCAGCAACACGGGAGAAGATTGAAGAACTCAGTCCGATGATGGGCGGTGATCAAATCCTCAATCTGCCTCCAATTCCAAGCGAAATTTCCGACGACTACAGCGCTCCTCGCAGTGTTCCCGACACAACGCAAGCTCAAAAGCCCTCCCGCACATCAACAGACTCAGCGCCCTCTCTCCCCCGTCGAACGTCGACTGCCTCAATCACTTCCTCGCCAGTGAAATCTCCGCCCAAGAATCGTATGTCAATTGTTACCCACACACCACTTTCCGAGCAAGAAACGACGGTCCTAATCGAACTCATCTTTGCCGTCATAAACGAACTGTACACTCTATCATCTGCCTGGACACTCCGCCGCACCCTCCTCAACGCAGCGAAAACCTACCTCCTCCGCCCGGGTAACCCGCAACTATCATCTATTACATCGCTCATGCAGACGACTGTGCTTGACGAGAACACTTCGGATGCCGGTCTCGCATACCACATCCGCAAGATCCGCGCTTCAGGACTTCCAACAGAGGAAGAACTAAAGAGCTGGCCTAAGGAGATGCCAGATGATGAAAAGGAGAAACTTCGAGTGAAAGCAAGAAAACTACTAATAGAACGGGGCATGCCCCAAGCACTTACGAGCGTCATGGGCCAGGCAGCCAGTGGTGAAGCTCTGGGCAAGGTGTTTGATTGTTTACAGGATCCTAGGGTAGCGCGGGGTGTTATGTTTGGTTTAGTACTTCAAGGTCTGAGGGCCGTTACCCAGTGAGACTACTACTACTACTACTTTGTATTCATGATGTTAAAATATCAAAAACCTTTTGTAATTCAAATCATGCAGCTTATCATGCTTCATTTATTTTTCATGTTTTCTTCTTCCTCATTTCATTCATATCCTCTGATTCCCCCTTTGTTTCCCGTCAGGCACGTACACCGAAATGGGCATCACAAGAACTTGACACACCAATCCTGGTAGTTACCTGACACCCACCTCACCGTATCCCTAAGCCATCGTCCTCTAGCGTCACGGAGATACCATCCCTCAATTCCGGTATTGACGAGGTTGAAGCGTACAAAACTGGTGTGATGTTGCCGCTCGTGGTGTTGTTTGGGTCAAGATTGGAACCGTCCAAGTCAAAGCTAGAAGGTGCCGCGGAATCGTGTCTGTCATTCTTCCACGGAGGAGTAGCGCGGGGTTTTTTTCTCAACGGTAACGGATGGTTTTCAATGTTCTGGTAGCTTGAAAACCCATTGATGAACTCTGAGGTCATAACGCAACTCAGGGTCGCTGGTGGAGTTCAGAATGATGATGAGTGGGCTCTTCTTCTTGGGGAAGAAGGCTGTGCCTTTATGTGCGATCTGAGGAGCTGGCAGCACATAATCGAGTGCCATACTGTGCAAGGCCTTGAGCTAAGGTTACTCAACGGGTATAATCGACTATAAAGTCTTGCTGCGGATGCGCTTCTGGTTGTGTTGAGAAAAACTCCTCGAATGTCGTATTGTCGAAACTAAGCAAATGACCCAGGCGCTTCCCTCGTGATGGTGGTCCGGTCGTCACTTTGGCTGTTGTGGCTTCGCGCGCAACATATGGACGTCCTACATCTCCGGCAATTTCCAGCGTCTTGAAAGCCTCACACGGGCATGGTGAGACGATAGTATTCATGGATCCGGGCTGTGGAGGTAGTCTAGATCATCCTCTGCCTCCTACTACCAGTACACCCACAAGTGTACTCGGCTATCATTTCCAGCGAGCCGCCATCTCTTCGAAAAGTTCTGCCCTGAAGTCTGGCAGTGCATCCATCATTTCGTATACGAGAGCCATCGTCTTGCTGGTGTCGTGTATGAACGCTTGCACATGATCTGCACACAGCTTGACTGCGACTTTCCTAAGGTCGTCCACGTTCGCTCTACGATTTGGCGAGTACATGGCGCAAATTGCATGTCGCAGCTGCTCTTCATTCCCATCGATCATAAGCACCATTGTCGCAAACTCCTCGAATTTTTGGAGTGCGATTTTCTTCAGACCAGCAACGCCATATCTCTCTGCAAGCATGAACACGTCGACATGAGAACGCAGGGTAACCTCTTCGGGTGCCTCATTGTCTGAGCCTACTAGTTGATCGGTGTAGTCGAGCTGGTAACAGTACTGCATCAGCGCTGATACGGCCAAGGGATTGTCGGCGCTGAGATCAATGACGCCTTTTGGTGATTTCTACTCTTGTCAGTGTAGCTGGGTGTGAAGGGTTGAGCAAACTTACTGGAGTTAAGATGACAGCGCAAATCCTCGCGAACCAGCGCGAATGGTAGCACATAATCACCCGGTCAACGTGATACACGTCGCTCTTGCAACGCACAACAATATCCGAGCATGGTCCATCTGTAGCAGGCAAGGACGGGGGGCTTTCAATAGCAACAGAAGCAGGAGTTGTGGGGACTTCTGCAGGAACCGATGTTGGGGCGGGCTCGCTTTTGCGTTTGCTTTCCTGGGGCCTGTTTTTCTGCAGGAATCGCCGTCCTATCGAACTGCTGGAGAATGCCTTGCGATGCTTAGGTCGTGGAACATCGCTGGTGGAAAGTCTTGACGACGCTGCTGTGGACACGGAAGCATTGGAGCTGGTGGAATATGTCTTGTCAAGACAGCCAAAAGACGCATCGGACGACGACGACACTGTTGAAATCACACTATCACGTTTGGACTTTGGGCCGTACACTGAGGCGCTAGATCTAAGTCGGTAAGCAACGAGGATAGTCGGTCGGCAATGAAGATACTGACACGTTCCAATTGACAAGGACTGGTGTGACGAACATCTTGAAGATGCAATGTCAAGATAGAGGGTTGACACGGGACCAATGCAGCAGAAGGCTATATGTTGGAATCCTTGTTGTTAATTCTGTATGATAGGGTGGACCAGAAGTTCGCAGAAGAAACCACATTGTCTTCCCGGACCGCTGCTGTATATATGCACTCCGCAATCTGGCCGACGGGCGACGATAAGTAAAACTAGTCATGGGCACCTGCACATAAGGGTAAGGCACAGGAGGGAGATTTCCTAGGCTCCGGCACTCAAAAGTGCCAGAATCGTGTCTTCAAATGAAATTCGTTACGAGGGCCAATGGCTGATAATCGGTATATTAACCGTAGCTGCGGATGACCCGGGATTAATCAGACTTGCCGATAGTGCTTTTAATACCGACGATGCGCACTCGTGGAACGAGAGGAGCCGATACTGTCCATTCGTAGGCTGGGTGAGATTGTGGGGTAGTGCCGCGTTGCATTCTGGAAAGTCGTCAGCAGACCTAGCTCCGTCGCTGGTGGTTGCAGCGCGCCATCTGAACAAAACGCTCGTCCTGGATTATGCGACGATCTTTTCTGGAAACTGAAAATGTCTTAAATGGCCATGCAACAGCGTTATTGCAGTGAAGTAGGGCAAGAGAAAACGCTTGGCTGCTGAAATGAAATTGTTACAAGGTTTGGCCGAAGAAGCTGGAACCCGACTACCCAGTTCGCAACGAACATGCGCGGTTGTAGCGTGGTTACGGGCCTCTCAGGCATTTGCCACAGTGCACGCCCGCCTGTTCAATTCGCATGTTAGTATAGATGCATTTATGCTCATGCGCTGTATGCAAATCCTGCATCGCGCATGTGTGGGCGCCACCGCTCCGCTTCGAAAGGACTAGTACAGAAATTCACATCGCGATGAGGCTCAAAGAAAACCGTCGCCCCCACCCATGCGAACGGCCGAATATTGTGTCCGATGAGATTCGAGAGGAACGTCTATGATTCAGAGCGGAACTGCCAATGTTCCTCAGCATTTGCAAAAGCTCAAATGCCGATGGCTTTGATACTTGACACTGATGTCATCCATAAACAATGGACACCATCAGAGACGGCCCGATAGCAATGCAGAACTCCATTGGCTCAACCGACTTCTACAACATCCACAACGCGTCACAGTCGCGTTGCGTTACTGGTAGTTTTACCTTGGTAACGGCTTGCATCTGCCCAGTGCTTACATCAGGATCTATAGAACGGCGTGCCGGCCGATGATAGCATATCCCATCGACGAACTGGGCCAATCACCGCCATGGCATTGTCAATGTCGTACAATGTTGCCACTGACGAGTTTTGGCTGCACATACCTAGATACGTCCCGATTTGCGATTAAGCAATGGGAGCCATAGCCTAGCCCGAGAAGCATCGGAGTGTAGGCCTGGACTGCCAAATCTCTAAGCGTCATTGTGCTATGCCTACCTAGTGAGTTGATGATGCGTTCCAGCATTGCAGTCACTGCAACGTCTCAGCCTTAAAGACCTATATAAGACATGTTTCGTCGCTTCCAAAGACAGTTCATAACCGCCTCACTATTCTTTACGATATCCATCTCATAAACAGTCAATATGGGCGGAAATACCAACGGAACAAACGGCCACCAGAATGGGGGTGCTCAACATGCTCCCACTGGAGAGAAGACTGGCGACCAGTTCCGCAGCTACGCTGATGACCGCAATGCCACTTCTGAGGAGGTAGTCTACACCACAGCGAACGGCGTTCCATACCCTCATCCATACGAAACCCAGCGCGTGGGCGAGAACGGCCCACTGTTGCTCCAAGACCATCACCTTATTGATCTGATTTCCCACTTCGACAGAGAACGTATCCCGGAGCGTGTAGTGCACGCGAATGGACATGGCGCGCATGGCACATTCACCGTCACTGATTCTTTGGAGGACCTCTGCATGGCAGACGTCTTCAAAGCCGGAAAGGAAACCCCAGTGTCGGTACGCTTCTCTACAGTTGGTGGTGAAACTGGCTCGCACGACATGGCTCGCGACCCCAGGGGCTTCTCAATCAAGTTCCGTACTGAAGAGGGTAATTGGGATGTCGTGGCAAACAACACTCCGACATTCTTCATACGAGACCCTGCAAAGTTCCCTCATTTCATTGTACGTATTCACCAGCACGCATACTCCTCAAGACGCGTACGAAGGAGCTCGTTTTTTTTAGTGAGCCCCCAGGTCTGTACGCTGAGTTTGGATAAACAGCACAACAACCCCTACAGGTAATTGTAA
>Ga0265780_10007049_pt1 | contig 13854 bp, 8 predicted proteins | sample P1T30metagenome_FD_192432 | JGI IMG/M metagenome (GOLD analysis project Ga0265780, IMG submission 192432) | Plant litter microbial communities from East Loma Ridge, Irvine, California - P1 T30 | ecosystem: Environmental > Terrestrial > Plant litter > Unclassified | place: USA: California... | reverse complement strand
TTCTTCGAGGATTTGTTGCTCGGGGTTGGGGGAGGGTTCGGACATTTTGAGGACGGTCGGGGTGGGTACGCGATTTGGAGGGAGGGACGCGTTGGTATGGGTGTGTTTTGCGCTGTGGTCGAGTGCGGAGGGGACGCGAATTGTTGGTGTTTGGAGCTTGGGGAGCTTTCGTGGAGCTTGATGGTCGGTGATGGGGCGGGATTGCGGGCCTGGCTCGGCTGTAGTCAACAATGACACTTCGATCGACCTTTCTCTGCATCATCTTCTCCAGTGCATCCTTGTCAGAGATGATATTGCTCCAGTCGTTCATAGGATTGAGTTCAGACTTGCAATCGTTCCGTATTTACTTCTTGTCTATTCCATCTATCCGATGTCTACAAGGACTGTTCATTCCACACGAGGAGCAAGTCAAGATACCGGTTCGTGTCAAATAATATAACTCGGAATGGTTCTGATCTTCAGAGCCTTTGAATTTATACCCATTTAGAGCATGAGATGGAGCCAGAGAAACCTGCACTGAGGTGAAGATGACAGATGAGAGTAACGGCCACACCTCCATCTATTCATTGTTTGCATACAGAACTATTGTTGTGCTTTTCTTAATATATTTCAACTCACTGAGGGTAACCCGAACTTCTCTGTCCCAAGGCATTTATTACCTCACCTTGATCATCCTGCTCCCGCTTCTTGCAATACTTTTTACTCTTACTACAGCCAACAAGTCTCTTGACATCCTACCTCACCTTAGAGTCTTGTGCTCATATTAGATCTCAGTAGGAGCACAGTGTCGACGCCCGTTCTATCACCCACACTGGTGGGGACGTCACGGAAGCATATACACACGACAATAGCCACGCTTTGACATACCTCGATAGCACAAACACGCCGGCACTATTATTCTTGCAACCACCTGCAGTCCGAGGAGTCAAAGATACCTAAGCTTTCGAACAAATACTGCATAACGACAAAGATGCCACCCAAAGCTACTGTGAAGGGAAAGAACACGCCAGCAAGGAAGATCAAGTCCGAGGATCTCCCAAACAACGTACCCAGCACTATCACGGCTCCCAACACAGAAGACAGCACAGAAGGAAGCGCCGAAATCGATGGAAATCATCAGATCGTTTCAGACACGAAGTCATCTTCATCAGCGGTATGCACAACAAATCCGCTGTACGGTCGCGCAGACTCAGCGAACGTCAAGGAAGAAGACAACAGCGAAGTCCAGATTCCGAAGACATCTACTCGTACTCGCAATCCTCCTCGAACACCGAGAGCACCTCGCAAGAAGCCTGCAGTCAATAGGTTCGCTGAAGTGACGAAGCTTCTACAGACACCTATGGAGAAGGACGATGGTGTTGTTGTGGACTGCTCATATATGGCACCAGACAGTAGAGCTATCGTAAGTCATTCAACACAGCTGAAGAGCTTCAAGTATGTGAACAACATGATCTGACACCTACCAGCTCGACGAATCCACACAAACCTGGACCCACATCCTCAAACTCTCTTCCCCCCTCCCCTTCAACCTCATGAAATCCACCGTCCTCCCCACCGGCCCCTACACCAACCACCTCGCCCTGCTGATCCGCCAAGAAACCCCCTTTCGCTTCCTCGCCCTCCCCTTGTACATCCGCACCAAAATCTACGCCCTACTCCTCACCCACCCCGAGCCCGCCATCCGCATCGTCATGAAAGGCAGCACCCGTACCGTCTGGTCTCCAACATACCACAGCCCGCACAAGCTCGCCCTTCTGCGCACAAGCCAGCAAGTGTACGCCGAAGCCAACCCCATGCTCTACACCCAACCCTTCGCCTTCTCCGGCACACAAGTCGCCGGCGACTTTCTGCTGCGCATATCCCGCAACCGCGCCCTCCTCCGCTCTCTGCGCTGCGAGACTTACGCATCTCAGTCCGCGCGCACAATGTTCCACCTGCTCGCTGAAGCGCGTGGTTTGCAGCGTCTGAGCTTCGCGCATGTGAGTAGCAACGAGACGCCGAAGAAGGCGGTAGGTAATATCTGGAACGATGCGGGGAATTGGTTGGTAGGGATCGATCGGAGTGATCCGCTCGAGGGGCTTGGGGTGCTGATGTTTGGGGAGAGGGCGTTTCATATTAGGGTCAAGGATAAGAAGGCGGGTGGGTTTAGGGTCACGGCTTGGGGTCCGGCGGAGCAGGTAAGCATATACGCGGTGTATCGAGTGAATGAGATGCTGACTTTTGTGTAGCTTGAGTTCCTCAATGGCCTGAAGGCGAAGATGGTTGTGGAGGGCAAGAGGGCGAAGAAAGTGGATTGAATTTCTTCGGGCTGGGCGTTGGGGCGCTGAAGGAGTGTGCTTGGAAGGCCAACAGAAGTTATGGCTCTCGACAAAAGTTTGGGACGGTTTATTGGTCGTAGGTGGCGTTGGGTGTTGGATTCTGTCGTCAGCGAGGCCTGCTTTGTATCCAGGAGCTGACCGAGGGCCAGAACACATGGCCATGAGGCGGCATTACAGCTTTACCATTTTTGACGGTTATCATTTCACCAGATTGCTGCATGAATTATTGGGGACCGGAGAACATGATGCTTTCATTACACAGTTAGGACTATGGATAATCACTGGTGACTTTGAGTGACATCAGATCAAAGTGTCTTGGCACCATCTGGTGTAGAGACCCGCCGAAGCATTATGGCGAGTACTCTGCTTACAAGTCCTGACAATGATAGTGATGTGTGAAATGGCGTGGAGTGTTATACATGTCACGCTGTCACTTACGGTAGGTATGACACCCGCTTACCTTCACAAGATCAACAAGCATTTCACAGAAACAAGATGTACAAACATTGTCTCACGGGGTAAGTATGGTGCATATGAAACGGTATGGATCGGCTTTACGAGTTCAGCACACAAAGCAACCGCAAGCGGAGACTTACCTCAGAAAATCCGAGAAGATCTGAAGAGGTAAGAACGATAAAGGGTATGATGCACGTCACAACGCCTAGGGGAGATCAGCTTGTAAAGAGGTTACAGATTATTTTTCTGATTACCGTAACGGCCAAGATATCGCCTTTCGATACCGCGCTCGCAATGATGCCACCCTGCAGGTCCTATGAGATCCAACCATAACGCCGTTGCCAAACCATTCCATGCGCTCAACTATGATACACGAGATAAAAGGGGGAACACGAAGAGAGAAGGGAAAACAGGTTGACGAGACCTGCGGTACTGGGGTTATATCCTACGCTTAGATGAATATATCCAGTTCATGCCTCCTCAAATTCTCCTCCTCGAACATCGGGTATGCAGGCGTCATTGCGTCAGCGGACTGGACGTAGGCATCGTTATAGACGCGCCAGTACGGCTGTCGGACCTTGCGTGCGGGATGGAACAGACCGGCCCAGAGGTAGTTGAGAACCAGCGGGGTACCGACGGCGTTGCGAACGGCTTCGATAGCCTCGACGATTCGGTCGATGACATGCGGGCTGGTCTCGAACAAGTTTGGCCACAGCAGGTTCAGCAGATGGATCATGGCATCCTCGCAGTCGAGGCCAATACAGCCCATGGCAACGTGCTTGACGGCTGAAGCGGCAGTCTGGCGATGGACCTGGTCTCGGTCCATGAGGGCGTCCTCGAGAAGGGGAACGACAGCGTAGACATAGTCCCTTGCCATCTCACCAATGTACTCGAATATGAAGGACAGTGCCTTGAGCACACCGTTCTGAATGTTCAGCTCAGGCACGCGGTACTCGTTCATCAGAGCTGGGAGGACAGTGAACGGCGCACAGGATTCAGCGACGATACCAATAGCGACGGCGGTACAGACACGGGACTGACGCTCTACGGTGCGAAGATTGGCGAGAAGAGTTGCCAGGACATCCTGAGGACCAATAGCTTTGGCAATGTAACCGAATGTGTTGTTGGCAGCACGTCGAATGCCCTTCTTGTGTGCCTTGAGCATTTCAAGTAGTTCGAAGCAGATTCGCATCCACTCTCGGGGGTTGACAAAGTTGGCGCCACGATCAGCGATCCGTCCGACCAAGTCGATAGCGTTCTCCTGTACCTTCTCATGTCGGTTACGAAGAATGGGTGAGAGCCGAGGCAGCAGGTCCTTGATAGGCGGCTGCATGGCGTGGAGACCAACGACTGTGACAATGGCACGAAGAGCACCCAAGATGGACCCGAGCACCTCAGGAAACTCTTCACCCAGGTACTCGTAAAGTGCCTGCGAGAGCTTGATCAGCTGCGCGTCCTCGTCACACTTCTGCATGACAAAGGTGATACGCGAGATGAGATCTGCTGATTGCTGGCGAATTGTAGCAGACTTGTTGTTCAAGCGTGCAAGCACGGTAGCCACGATCTGTGGGAGGTAGGTCTTGGTGCGTTCGCCGAGTGCGTTGACGACAGTAGCGAAACCGTCAATGACGATCGGATCTTCGATGGTTTGGTCCTGGAAAGCGACGAGAACACCGTCAATGAGTTGCTCTTCGAGACGCTGGTCAATATCGTGAGCACCCAGTGTGCTGATGACCTTGTCGACGGTCTCAACGGTCATCTTACGGTATGATTCGTTTTCGTCTTTCATGTTGTTAACAATGCGACCGACGATCTCGGAGACACCGGCCTTCTGCGCAAGATCGACTGTTGTGTCAACAACCTGGCGGTATTGACGCTTGTCAAGAGCGATTCGTCGTACCCAAAAGTGCTTAAAGAACTCTGGCAGGACATTGTCCTTCAGGTAGACAGGAGTTACACCTGCTGTGTTCGAGCACTGTGAGACTACCTTCAACACGACCTTCTTCATCTCTTCATCTGGAGACTGGAATTCTCGAATAACAATCTCCATAACCTGGGTCGTGTAGTAGTTTGAGTATTCCTCGTCCATGAGGGGAATGACATAGCCGACCGCCTTCAAGAACGCGGCGAGAGCCTTGCCACGTTGGCGTCGAGCTCCAGTCCAAAGAGGGTTCAGGATGTCGTCGAATGACTCAATACCGTAAGGGCTTGCAGCCTCTGCGAGTGAAGCAAGCGCAAGTGCGGTGACCATGCGGACCTTTGGCTGGTCGTCGTTGAGGTTTTCGCCGATGCAATCGACCAGACCCTTCAAATATGGTAGAATAGCGCATCCCATCAAGATGGGAATCTGCTGGACAATTTTGACACCAGTGTGACGAGCATTCGATGATTTCTTGGATCGACAAACAGCTCGAAGGAAAGGAAGAAGTGCTGGTATACCGAGGGCGGATGCAACGACTGCAAAGGCTCGTGCCGTAGTGTTCCGTACATATTCGTCCTGGTGATCGAGATCTGGTCGCATGGTACTGATCATGTGTGCTAGACCGGCTGCTTTGGAAAGGTTGGAAATGATTTCGCGACCTTCTACACGTGCGTAGTAGTCTTGGTCGATAAGGAGAGGCTCAATGACGACCAGAATCTTATGGACGTACGGTCGAACGAGGTCGTCCAGCTTGTAGAGAACACGATCGACAACCTTGACCAGCAAATGTCGCTCCTGGTCCTCGAGGCTGCGCTCCATCAACAAGGGAAGAATCTGGTTGAAGAGAGCGCTGGCACCAAACTGGCGAGCGTTGTCTGTAAGCTGTCGAAGAGCTGTCTTTCGCATAGGCGGCGTTCCGTTCTTGACTTTGAGCAGAAGACGCATGATTTTGCGCTCCTTGAGTTCTTCGACGCTCATGTCGGTCTCGTCCGCACCATCTGTGAGCTTGCCAAAGTACTTCATGTCCTCAGTCTTGAAGAACTGTAGGTCGCCCACGCCGGGAATCTCGGTCGGCAACTGCTTGCCCATGGCAGCCAGGCTGTTGTCGGCTTCGGGAATCAAGAAGCCCTGGTAGCCTGTAGGGAGTGCAGGCATGCCGACTGGTCGTCGTACAGGCTCGTAGCCCGGGGGGGCTTCGAGCACTTTGTAGCCGTCCTTCTCGCCGGGCAGCATCAGGTCGAGCTGCTCATCCGACAGGGGCGCATTCCTGTTGGAGATGTCTGTACCAAAAGCGACTGGGGGTAAATGGCCTGATCGGGAGCCGTTGGCGGTGGGAGCTGGTGTCGCTCCAATCGAGGTAGCCACCGCAGCTGTGTCCCATCGTGATCGCGCGGGAGCTGCGGCTTCGGGGGCCTTCCGCTCTGGCGCTGGTGACGCGGATGACGCTGTTGACGCTGGTGACACTGCTGCGGTTGACCATCGCGTGCGCTTCTTAGTAGGCTCCGGTGCTTCCTTGACTTCTTCCTTGACTTCCTTCTTGACTTCTTTCTTGTCCCCCTTCTTGACTTCCTTCTTGTCCCCCTTCTTAACTTCCTTCTTGTCTCCCTCCTTGCCCTCCTCCTTGTTATCCTCCTCGACAGGCGGCGGAGAGTCTGGCCCTGCCTCTGCCCACCTGCGCCTCTTGCGCTTATTTGGCTCCATCGGAGGGGTTTTGTCACCATTGACCGGTGTAGCACCCGCGCCGTCCTTGAGGGTTGGCTTGTGATCGAGCACTTCATTTCCTCCTGATCGCTCCTTTTGATCGATTAGCTGGCGCACACGCGCTGCCTCGCGCTCGAGGTCCCGCTCCTTCATGATGTCCTTGTAGGAGAGTCCGCCCTCTTGGCCATCCTTTGCAAACGGGTCTGCACGGCTGGGCGACAATGCGCGATCGAATCTTCGGCGCTGGTAGTCGGTCTCGCGCGATGCGATCTGGGCCTGCTTCTCGCGACTGTCGAGGATGTCCGCCTCGGCCGTGTCGCCATGCGCGTACTCGTTGAGTATCTCCTTGGAAGCTGTGTACTGTCCAGTGAGCCGGCGGCCGTTGAGCTCTACGCCTTCCATGTCGTCATCATGGTCTTGGACGGCAATGGAGGAATTGTAGCCCGAAAATTTGTCCGCGCCGTTGCTGTACAGCTCCTTGTCGGACGCCTCCATGAGAGACTGCTTGTTGTTGGACGTGTCTCCATCGCCGGAGCCGTTGGCCTGTGACCTGTTGCCTGCGCGCGGGCCGCCCATTTTGCTGCAGGTTGTTGGACGGTTGTGGTTGGTTTGGCGATGGTTGTCGTGCTGAGGAGGGCGATTCTTCATACGTGCCAAGCATCATGTGCTGCTAGTCTCTCTCGGACTAGTGCCTCAATTTCTCACGTGACGCGCGTTGACGTTTGATGGGCACTTTGTCAAGGGCTCGACGCCGGGAAGACCTCCAGAGGTCTGCTTACATTGCACGTGAGGACGCGAGATGGGACGAGTTCACAGCACTGTCCGCTAGTGATATCTCCGGCGGCATCACACCGAACTGAAATGATATGCCGTGTGGCTCATCGAGCGTCTTTAATGGCCGAACGCAGGCATGTCGAGGACGAGGCTGAAAATCTCAGTAAACTGGATCTCCACAGGGTATTCCGGCGTCTGCGGAACGATCACTACCAGTCACATTTGCTCAGTGTCCCGCTTGCACAAGACACTCCGCCTCGTCGAACTGGGCATTGCTCTCCTATCAAGGCATGCAAGACCCAGCCAGGGCCCCGGGGTGAGGGACACGGACACATGAGAGAAAGCCAAGACAGTTCACCGGCATTGCTGCCGGGTCATTACCTGTGGAGACGATCCAGCAGAACGGATGTCCAGCTCCCTGCGGTCATCGTCAGTCTCATTCCACGGAGCGGAGTTCTTGTGTACTACACGTCGTCTCAGCAACCAAGACACTGGAGCAACTGTGTTATGCAACCGGAATGGTTGATGCTGGACGGTCCGACCAGCTTTTACCAGTGGGTCTTGTTGCGAAGACGACGTTTTCGTTCATAAGGGCAGACAAACTTCTAAGAATTTGGGCGTCAGCATATCTAGCTGCTGGGTCAGCTCGGCACTTCACAATCAGAGAAGCGCGCATCCCTGTAATCGTGAGATCGTTAACCTGCTAACGTGGCTCGCATCGCCACAACTGGAGGCATTTTGCATGGGTGTTCCCAAGCCAGGCCCAATGCATGCCTAGACAACCACTATTCTTAGACCTCACGAGCGGAGGCAACCCGCCGAACTTCCGATTACGATCGCGTACCCATGGCGCGCCTCGTATGATGACCTGGAAAGCGAATTATCGGAGGCGCACGTTGTGCTAGGCGAATTGAGGACAATCTAGCACTTAAGCAAGGGCATGAAACGAAAGATCGTTGTGTTTGCGTATGCTGTGCTGCTGTGGGCTATCTTGGGTTACACTACTGGGGCTCGGTACGTTCGCGGCATCATCGTATCGCAACCGCTGATAATTGGGACCCTCCCATGTTTTTCTGCGACTGATCGCCGTCCACTGCTATTTCGCTCGTGCTGTGTTTATCTCACGCTCGCTTCCTACGCCTTGCCTTCTTTCCTTTCCACGTTTGCTCCATCCGGGAGTAAGTTCGCTAACATGACGGCTGTGGCGCCAGTATCCAGCCACGATGTCCACCCGTTACTACGACACCCACGACCAATCACAAGAGATTCGGCCAAGGCCCAGCGCATGCTGGGACTGATCGCTGACACGGAAGAAAAGTCAAATGGATTACATCGTGCACAATCAAAGACCACAAAGTGGTTAGAACGACCTTTCTACGCTCACCAGGACGTTTCAGACGTCGAATCGGAAAAGGAGGAGGAAGAATTCGAGAAGAGACCTGGTGCGGCCGCTGACGGCAGAAACGTTGAAAACAAGGACGCGCATCTGTTGGAGCATTGGGCCGACCGACCCACATTTAGCTCCGAGGATGCCGTACTAAATTCACTCGAGCCCAAGGCAAAGCTGGATGCCTCGTCCAACAAGCAGCGTCCCGGACCGCTCGCGAGTTTGGGTCCAGTTTCCTATACCTCGCAACATTTGCTGACACCTGAATGGACCGCATCGCCATCTGCCATGAATCCACATAGCTATCGTCGGCCAAATTCTCAACAGCCTGCTAGTCCAAGCATGCATAGGAGCAGCTTCTCATCCAGCAGCAGTAGCTCAGGCTCAATGCCACAATTCTCGCATCTACAGACATGGCCAGTTCAACAGCCACAGCAACAATGGACAGACGGCCAGAGAGGACGGCCAGCTTCGTATCAACCACCCAGCGCAATGTCACGGGATGGCAGTTATTCTCCACTTGGTGGCCCCCACCTGAACGACTCACGCCCTCGTCCAACATCCTTTCTGACCTACCACCACCGCGAACGCAGGAAAAGTAAGATTGCATCGTCTAGAGGATTACGTAACAATAGTTACCCAAACTTTTCACGACCGATCTCAGAGGCAGGTCCGACAACAACACCCGGACAGCATGACGCGACTTACAATCGCTTAACAGAGTGCGAAGTTGGTCCTCCCTCGCCGCCCTTCCCTGTTCGTACAATCCTGGATGGCTTTGATAATGGCAAGAACAATGAAGACAAAAAACCAAAGAAGAGGTGGTCGGCGATTCCAGAGTCGATCAAGAAGTTCACCACGAGTAGACGGTCTTCTGGCAACACGCAGGATCCACCAACACCAGAGACCACCATGGAAGCTCTCCGCCGAATGAATCTTACAGAAGATAATTTGACGAGATACCAAGGCGAAGTGAAACGGTCTCCAATACCACCATCGAGAGGATCGACTCTTGGTGTAAATCTACTTCCAACACCGACACATTCACCCCTCGAATTTAAGCACACCATGTTAGACCAGAGTCTGCCACCGCCATTTGCGCCTTGGGCAGATGAACCACTCACCCCAACGGTGTCGTCCCAAGAGCATCACGACAACTCACTGTTACCACCGAAGAAAGGAATTCGATCACGACTGTCCATCGACAATTTCAAGAGAAGGCGTCCTGAATCCATGCAGTCACACTCCCGCAAGAGCAGTCTCGGCATGCCATCGCCCACCACGCTCGCCCCACCGCCCCATACGCCGACTCACGCACCGACCAGTCCCAGACCTACATCGCGCAGAGGGGCTACGCCATCTTTGGAACGGACTTGTATTATCTGTAAGACTTCTCAGGATCTCTCGGCGTTCATCAATCATCAGATATCCGGGAACTGCTGGCACGAGCCTGCAACCTGCGTCCAGTGTCTCAAGTCACACATTGAACGATGCGTTACAGCTCAGGGGTGGGATCGTTGCAACTGTCCCGAATGTGGAGAGCTGATCAGCTATGATGACATGGCTGCTTTTGCCGAAGACGGCATTGTGAAATGGGAGGATTGAGCGGTCAATCGAGACGATCGAGAGACACTGCAGTACGCACGCGAACCATAATATCAATAATGTCTAACATCGCCAACATCTCAAACGAAACACATGCTCACAAAGTGAAGTAATAGAATTTACAATACGAACTTCGCATGCTATCTAGAGTGTAGCAGGGTATCTAATACTGTCAAGCCAAGCACGCGTCATCTATCCGTTGATGACCTGCTTCGCCGCGATCCAAGGCGCATCGCGCTCAGGCGCTGCGGTCGTTCCGACGCACTGCGTCAAGAAGTTGTGCCATCCCTCGGTCGTCTCAGCGACAAGGCCGGCTCGGACTTCAGGCGTGCACGTCGCGGTCAAGAACCACGGCGCCATTCCAAAGCTCTTCTCGTCGTCGCTGGCGACAAGCGCGAGGACGGCGTCGGGGCCCTGGGCTTCTGCGGTTCCAACGGCCGCGGCTCCGACTACAGCGGTGGCGTATTTGGATACAAAGGGTGGCATACTGCGGCTTGTTAGTATTGTTAAGGTAGGAAGAGGGGATGAGGGGACTTACGCCATCATACGGGTTCCCTGGCCAGGACGTCCCGGCGCAGGGAAGTGGTTGCGGTTGTACTTGAAGTTTCCGCTCTCAAAGAGCATGTATGCGACAAGAGCGGCTTTCTCACCCTTCTCGGTGATCTTGTAGGTCGAGAAAGCTTTGTTGATGGCAGCTGTAGCTTTAGTTGCGTCTGCGCATTCGGCTGCGAAGTCACCGCCGCTGCATGATGCTGTGGCCGGTGCGATTTGGATGAGCTTCTCGGCGGTCAGGGTTCCTGGTGCTGGGGTTGTCGGGGCCGCTGAGGCTGATGGAGCTGGGGCTGCTGGAGCTTTGGGTTGTTGTGATACGCTGAGGGTGGAAGATTGCGGTTCGTCGCAGTCGGGCAGAGGCGCAGAGATGGCACATAGAGCCAGGGCGCTTGTCAGGAGAGCTTTCTTGAAGAACATTTTGCGTATCGGTATGTTGAGGATTGATTCGATCGGTGTGTAAAGGTTTTGCAGGATGAAGTAGTTTGACTGGGCGTATAGAGGAAGTGTGTTTGTAGGACTCGAAAGCAAGCAGGGAAGAAACAAGCACAAGCTCTTTAAAGGGTATCAAAAAGATGACAAAAGTACAAGGTCTCAGACCGGGCTGAGATATTCACCAGGAATGACGAGAGATTCAATGAATGTAGGTAGTGAGTAAGGTGAATGAACACTGTGCAAAAATGAAGGGGAGGTACAAGCATTGAGGTTATATGGCTACGCGCATTGCATTCCATAGTACAATGTTGCGTGGCCCGTCAAGGGGCCGAGCGATCTGCTTACAGCTTCAGCTGTTGGCTGTCTAGATTGATCGCCTGCCAATCGTGATGAAATGTTTGCCCGTAGCGCTTCACGTGATGACACGCATCGCAACTGTGAGTGGCCGGGTGCCTCAGGGGCGGCTGTTACTCTGCGACATCCACGTTTCGAAACACGCCTTTGTGTTAAACACTTCAAGCTTTTGCCAACACCCAATCGCACCTGTCAAATCAGATGAGGCTGACAGGGCCGAGATTCGTGGGGTCGGCTTGAGCGTCTCGCCGTTGGCTGCGAGGAGCTGGCCTTGCGCTCGGTGATGCCGCTGCCCACAGGAAGGGAGAGGAAAGCCGGGAAATGCAAAACGCGTACCCCGCCTAAGGCCTCCCGCTGCCGTGATATTTGCCTTCTGCTCCCTGTTAAAGTAAAGCCCCCCAGTTGAGGATTAGTCGCGTGAAGTCCAGGCCTCCAGTGACGAATCGCGGGACATTCAGCTTCTTTATGCGTTCGAGAGAATTCACAAGGGTTCTTCACCTCGGTACAGCACTGTCCGCCAATTGTCAAATTCATCATGGAAAACTACACATACGTCCAAGAATAGCTGCATACTGACTCGTGTAAAGCTCGTAACGTTGTACTGTTTCTCAGAATTGAAAAAAGCGATTTTGAGGTGTTTTGGTGTTCAGGCAAAAGCGCCGCGTGGAGGAAGTGTACAGCCGCAGTGCCGCACCGGCAAATCGAGGAACCGGCGCAATTTGACAAATGAAATAGAACCGAAGATATTATTGGAACAAAGCATTTCCTCGAACAGTTACAAAACCTAAGAATGCTACCCATCACTCAGACTTCTGTGCATGCCGCGGAGTCATCTTATAGCCCCAAAGCCATTACCGCTCACCTCCAACCCTATCTGGAACTTTGTGGCGGAGTCGTTTCCTTGTCCTTCTCACGCTGGCGAAGTCGCCTAATCTCTTCGAGCAACATGTCGTTTTGGAACTTGACTTCTGCGCTGTGATTCCTGATAACTTGGTTTTCGTTCGACAACAGTTTGTTCTTTTCATTGAGATCGTCTACCTGCTTAGCACTGATGAAGGCGGTTCCGATCTAGGGGATTGTGCCGGCCAACATTAAAGCTACGATTTAGGAACCGTATGAGTCTAGGTTAAGGTTAGTTAGCTAATGTATAAGATTTAGAAGTTAATACTTACGCTAAATCCCGTTACTTGCAGCAGTGCGTGCAGCTGCAGCTGCAGCAGGCAACATGTTATCCGAGTTAAAGCCGGTTATAACAACAGTAAGGTGCGGATTGTGGCGGAGAAGCTTTGAGAGTAGTAGTCTTTGGCTGTTGTGAATAACGATAGGGTAGAACGGCTGCGAGTGTGTGTGTGGTGGTACGGAGGTAAGAAGGCATGGCATTAGTGTCTAGACTAGTAGCGATAGAACCTTGGAAGGGGCTCTATGCACCAGTGCCAGCCGCGGGGATAATAACGGCTTCATGACGTCGATCACAAAACACACAACTGCCCCACCAAACGTGTCCATATAGGTTGCCCCTCATTCTGTAGCCGTCAAACCTGCCATTCAAACCCAATCCAATTGATCTCTCACATCAGAAATACTCGTTCCGATACTATTCAAGATGCCTGCCGTCGAGACCAAGTTTGACCCCAAGGACATGTACGTAGCCTCCGTGGAATGCGGGCAACGCCCGAGCCAATATACTGACTTTATACATTAGGCAGTTCCGAAGACTCGGTTCTGCAGGCCTCAAGGTCTCCGTTCTCTCTCTAGGTGGATGGTTGACCTACGGCGGAACCCAAAAAGGCTCCATCGTCAAAGACTGCATGCAAGCAGCCTGGGACCATGGCATCAACACATTCGACACTGCCGAAGTGTACGCAGCTGGACAATGCGAGATCGAAATGGGTCAGGCCTTGAAGGAATTGGCCTGGCCCCGTGATGAGGTCGTGCTCACGACGAAGGTAGGACATTGCAAGACTTATGACTACTAGCAGCTAACATAAAATAGGTCTTCTTTGGCACGTCTCGCAAAGAGCCCAACACAAGGTATGATGGAATGCGCATCGCATATGTATGATAGCTGACTTGTTTAAGGGGACTATCAAAGAAGCACATTATCGAAGGCTTGAAGAGCTCTCTGGCCAGGCTCCAGACGCCATATGTCGATATCGTCTTCGCACACAGGCACGACCCAGATGTTCCAATGAGGGAGATTGTGGAAGCCTTCACTCAAACAATCCACATGAACCTAGCTTACGTGAGTAGCTCTAAAAACTAACAATAGCCAATGTGTTCTAACACAATGTCTTTAGTACTGGGGCACTAGCGAATGGTCTGCAGATCAGATTCAGGAGGCTCATGACATCGCG
>Ga0265780_10007048_pt1 | contig 13858 bp, 10 predicted proteins | sample P1T30metagenome_FD_192432 | JGI IMG/M metagenome (GOLD analysis project Ga0265780, IMG submission 192432) | Plant litter microbial communities from East Loma Ridge, Irvine, California - P1 T30 | ecosystem: Environmental > Terrestrial > Plant litter > Unclassified | place: USA: California... | reverse complement strand
GTGACATCTCGACCTTGAACGGGTTGTACTTCCCCCGCCCTCGCTCGGGGTTGGTGATCCATTGTGGTGTCTGACCTCCCTCGAAGCCCGCGGGGACTTTGCCGTGTGCATGCTGACCCTTCTGACCGCGTCCACCAGTCTTTCCCTTTCCCGAAGCGGGACCGCGACCTCGTCGGATCTTTTTATTGTAGGCGCCTGCGTTGTCGGAGAGCGAGGCAAGAATGGATGCGCATCTCTGCTGGGCGGGCACAAGGAGGGGGGCGACTGATGTCGCTGCGGGTGCTCTGGAGCATATGAACAGGAGAGATGAGGCGGCTCGGACCGCTCTTAGCCGTGGTGGCATGGCTGTGGATGGCTATCTTCCTGCTGGCGACGAGTTCCTTGGTGTTGAGCGAATGCGAAGATTCGATGATGAGTAAGCGGCCATGTCCGCGGGATCTAGCCTCATGCGGATGTTGACTTGTGCAACCACGCCGCATCTCCAATCGCTCCTCAACTCCACGCGTCAAAATGATCTTCCAGCTCCCTCGCTTCAGCTCATGTTAGACACTGGTCGATATGTTGTCTGAAATCAGCGAAAACCTCATCTTAAGATCTATGACCGTACTTAGATGAACCTCGACAATGGTTCGTCTTTTCCCGCCTGTGGGTGCAGGTGAGTTGACGACTACATCGAATGTTGCATACCAAATAGGTTCTCACCAATGAAAAGGTCTACATCCTGCTATTCCCAAGAGAGAAGAACATAATGTTGCAAATTCTGCCACTGCATGTGTCTTATTAGCGCCAACAGCGGCAGCGACTCTGCACATGGGCCTGATGATCATCAGACGCCCTTTGCTGACTTTGCCGACGAAATCTGCGTACTTTATTACCAAAGCAGGCTTATGTTCTCTTGTTCTTGCTGCGCCTCTGGCAGCTTACTTGACGCACTTGGAGAGTCCGATCAGAAGAAGCATCCTTCTATATGAAGGAATCAATCCCCCAAAGTTTCAGATATGGCAAAACAGTCAGGGGTTTACGATGGATGATTCTTGTATCATTGGTGGAATAGGAGGTATGCTCCTTTCTTTCAGAATGAGGAGCTTACGGAGTCTCTCCGTTGGACATCGCCTACTTGGTCGACTCGGAGCCTTCTCGACTGGATTCTCCACCGGGCTCCTCGTCCACGATTCACCATCATGGATGTTGGGAGCAGGCGCTCAGGAGGGATCTGCACAAAGATCTCATTACGAGAAGGCTGTGGCATTGCGTCAACTCAATAACGACCCTAAATTCCACCAATCTTGACCCCCCAGGTCCCAGCTCCCAGAGCGAATTTGGAAGATGACCGCTCAAGCTGAACGGGATGCAATGTCATTCGACTCTCTAAAAGATGAGGAGAAGGCCTTGCTGCGGCCTACTATGGTGTTCAGCTGGCTGGACACCTCGACCTACAATAATATCAACAAGACTCCGGGGGGCGCCATACCTATGAACTGGAAATATCCAGAGGATGCATCAGCGGCAGAGAAGCGGGAGTATGTGCTCAAAGAGCTTCAGTTCGTTGCGGATATGCTCAAGCCATATGCACACAATACCAGCTTTGCGCTCCAAGGGAAGCCCATTCCGCGTCACGAAAGCTTTGGTGTAGAATACGCTTCCTTGACTAGGACATTGGTCACTCTGATGCATGGGATGATTATACCAGAAGAAGGAAAGCCTGAGCCGGGGATGTACATTCACGATTGTCTAAGCATAATTGATGCAGACAAGGGGGAAGATCACGTTCCGGTGGAGACTCTCGATTGCCTGCGCACGCTCAAGACGGCTTTCGAGAAAAGGAACCAGCCTGAGTATGTTGCGGGAGTTGACAACCTCATACGGGAATGTGAAGGGCGTGTTGCGAAAAACAAGGAAGCCAGGAGTGGTCGAAATACACTTGAGGGGTGAAACAAAGGAAGACCAGTCGCTGAAGACCATCGCGCTTTGTTACAGGTAGCCGATGTTCAGCAGAATCAGGACATGTAGTTGTCTAGACTGAGCTTGCTTATCTCAGATGTTCGCTGGCGGATGTGATACATAGAAGACTAATGTAATCAGGCTGCGAACTCTACTCATCACACATGCCCTAGCATCGTTTGAGCAGTGAATGTACGATGTCTAATGCTACCCTTCACTACTGTGATGCGCACGAGATCAACTCACATCCGACCCTTTCCTTGAGCTACTCGCAATGTCCATTCTCTCGTCGTCGATCGTAGCCACCACTGGAAGATACTCTCCAACAACAACTATCGCGACTACAGGTACGTCTACCCACAATCACACACCATATAAACTCTATACCCAACAGTCTACTTATCCAGTAACAGAAGTAAACCAACGCCCACACAACAACCGCGATGTCTGGAAACCCCGAGAACTGGCGGAACGTCACAGGTATCGGCCACGGCAAGGACTGGGGCGCGCCAACCGCGTACCCCAAGAATGGGACTGCTTGGGGAAAAGCATTGAACCCATCAACCGACAACAACAAAACCAACAACGACAAGGCTTCGCCTGCTACACCTGCAAAGGGCTTGAACGCCGCAGCTCCGTCCTTCACTCCTGGTGGAGGAACTGCGAAGAAGTAGTGGGTACGTCTAGAAGTGGAAGAAGTCTGGCTACGATATGGGCGGACGATTAGACAAGAGGAAACGGCGTAGATGGTGGCGGCGGACGTGACGTCGACACAACAGGCATGTGAGGTGTAGGTGTACAAAGTAGACTCCTAGACTACTGTTTGGATATATACTTGGAGGATGGTGTATCCATGTTTTCGCCAAACGTTGGTATATTGGAATGTGAGCGGTAACATGTCAAGCGTTTAGTGAACAAAGACCAGCGTGAACATGTCTATGTATAGCACCAGAACTAGACTTGACAACAGCACACACACTCACTATATCTCCCTATAAAGCTCCCTGTGCTCTTGCTACCAAGCTTCGCATAACACATCTTCCTACACATAAGAAACCCCATCTACAACGACAACCCCAGAAAACATGAGCAACAACCCCTTCCACAACCTCAACCCTTTCAACGTCACCGGCCTCGGCCACGGCGCAGACTGGGGTACCAGACGCCCCTACGACGCTCGCTCCCACTCAGCCTGGGGCCCCGGCAGTGGCAGTCTTCAAAGTTCATCTATTCCCTACCATACATCCTCAGACATGCGATATTTGGGTCCGTACATGTCATATCCTTTGGATTCAGACTCACCGCGCGGAGGCTCTTGGTATGGCCCGTATGGGGGATCGCGATGGGGCGGAGGCGGTCGGAATGTGCGGTCTCCATCTCCACCCCGAGGCCCGGGCTACTATGATGATTTCGAAGAATATGGAGGATTGCAATACGGCGGGGGCGGTTGGGGTGGGCCGCCGAGGTCGGGATCTCCGCCGCGAGGCCCGGGTTATTATGATGATTTCGATGAATGGTGGTGAACGATGGTTCCTGTTGGGAAATGTGTTCATCACGATCTGACCTGTGACACTCTTATGTTAGTCAGAATTGTACTATCGAGGTGATAATTGCAGAATCTACCGTGTCAACTATGTGTTCAGGTCACCCAATGGGTCGTGATGGGGAACACATGCTACGTTGTTGAACGTAAACATCAATCATTCCCGGCACCTACTGATACTAGAATTGCCCCCATGCAGACCTGGTGTTGTAGTATGCAAGGAAACTATGCCGGAAGCCCGTTGGAAATGATTGTAGGGATATTGGTACCATCATTCCATAGCCTGCGAGCCAATGGCCGTCTCGTGAAGCTATGCTGGCTGTGTAAGCTTGCGGATGTCATCTCTTAAGTCCATTTGCATAAGCTTCTAAACACCGAGGGTCTTCTTCAAACGCCGTCGTAATCCATCGACCAAGATCTTGTCATGCGTTGGGTTGAGCCTGCGGTTGCCTGTAGCAGCAAATCCTATAGGACGCCTAATCTCAGCTTACAAATGTCCTCTTGGCAGAATCTTCGCCGCAACGTGATGCTCGACGGCTGTTGTCGTCATGAGAGGGAAGTTCTAGAGTGATCATCCCATGTAGGTTGGATATAAGAAATAGCCGCGCATCAGATAGAAGCACCATACTTTGCTTCCCTTCGTGTAGCTCTGAACATCTTCCCTCTGACCTTTAAGAAGACCACTATGTCGCATCTCCAGTACTTCGACTATCCCGGCTTTGGCGAGCGATCAAAACGGGATTTGAACTACAGCCAAGCGGTCCGCATCGACAACCGCATCGAGGTATCCGGTCAAGGTAAGTCGTCCACAATGTATAGGCCACCCAGTGCTGACCAAATCCAGGCGGCTGGGATCGTACGACCGAGGAATACCCAGAAGATCTTTCGAAGGAGGTTGACCAAGCTTTCGACAACGTCGAACATGCTATTCGTCAGGCTGGTGGGGAGGGCTGGGACCAGGTCTACAAGACGCGCTTCTACGTTACCGTACCGATTGACGAGATTGCGGAGCCGATCATCCAGAATATGAAGGACAGATGCAAGAATCATGGGCCTCTCATGACTGTAGTGCAAGTCGTGGCTTTGTATAAGACGATGAAGATTGAGATAGAAGCGGAGGCGCATTTGGGGTGATCGTTAGCAGCCCTGGAGATGAGTGGAGCGCCTTCCGTTCATGGTAATAATTCAGCAAACTTGAAGGAACTTACATACGTCAAAAAATACGAAGCCCATAAGATGTGAGATGTGTATGTGAACGGCGCGCAAAGGGAGAGCCAATGTCTCGTACTCCCTGTGGTCCCAGTACGTCATCGTCATCGTGGCTGCTCGCTAAGTGGGGCCATGACTGCGCCACAGATCACAACGATCACTCCAGCTAGCCTCCCTCTTCCAGTCTCGACGACAACTGAGACGCCACTAGAGTAGCATCGACAAATGAGAAGAGCTTTTTGTCCATCAATCGCGGCGTTGTAGATGCCAGTGAGCTTTCCGCGGCCATTCACTAGCCTGCTCGTGCGCCACGGAAGTCGTCATCGCCATCCTTGACGACTGCCTCCTTCTCAACGCAACAATGCCAAATCGATTCCGGAGCAAGCTGGAAAATGCCGGAAGAAAGACGGGCAATTGCCTACGGACAGTGGTCTGGCAGACATCCAAATGCCTTATGTGGACAGTTTGCGCGCCTTGCATCTGTTGCTTGCTAGTATTCCTGAGCCCTGGTCGACACGGCAGAAGACGAAATCTCTCGCACGAGATAGTGCTGCCAACGATGCCCACACCTCGCAGACGGGCCCTTTCCATTTCAGGGGACTTACAAGAGGACCAAAAGACACTGCCCCAGCCTCGCTCAGCGCTTCTGAGCAAACTACCTCTGGAGATTCGGCGCATGATCTATGAGATGGCTCTGGGAGAACAGACAATACATGCGTCTGTTTTGGACGGGAAATTACTTACTAGAAAGTGCACACTTCGAAACTGCCTTTGCTACATGCCTTGTTCGCCTGGTCAGAAGCTGCAATTGGCACTCCCTCTTCTAAGGACGTGTCGGCAGATGTAAGTTGAGTCAGATACAATTGTAATTGCACAGTCGTAGTACCAGTACAAGACTAACATACAACCGTTCTTAGTTATTCTGAAAGTATCGAATATCTCTACAAAAGCAATGAGTTCTTCATGTCCACGGACTTGGAAGACTTTCCAACAGCAGGCTATCTCTGCTACTTCTTCCAGCCTCAACGTATCGTGCAAATCAGCAATCTTAACATCGAATGGGACCTTGATCGCAATCAATACTTCCAGGTCAACCTGATGCCTGCGCATCACCGAGTTGAGTGGTACAGATTATGGGATGGGTTGAGCAGGATGACTGGTCTCAAGAGATTACACATCAAGTTGTACTTCTGTCTCGACCTCTGGCAGGGATGCTATGGCGAATTCTGGGAACAGAACAGCAAGGAGATTTTGCAGCCCATCAAGAAGATCACCGCTCCCAGAGACTTTGTCATCACTCTTCCGAATTGGCGATGCTCGACTGATATCGATACCGGCGAGTCCAACTGTGTCTTCCAGCTACCAGAGAGGGACGACCAGGAAAGTAGCGCGTCCTGACGCGTCCAGGGAAGATTCTCGGACGATCTTAATCACACGAACGGCAGCTTCTCGGGAATGGCTGTGGAGCATTACGGATGCTCATAAGACATATGGGGCTTCTCCAAACTCAAGCCGAGGGGATATAACGACCTCGCAAAAGCCAATCGGATTGACGATGGGCCAAAGTCACCGCCTGGTCGGAGTACAAGACTCTAAGAAGCAAAACGCAGCCAAGACACAACATGACGGTGACGCACAGGAACCATGCAACCAAGCTCCCACCAGCGGCTTGAACAGGTCTTGCTCCGCCCGCTGTGCCGGCGCGCGTATCTTATCGCATCGTTGATCAACGTGACAGGCGGCGTGGACTTGGCAGCTTGGCGATCTAACTCGTCCCGTATAGCTTTCCACAACCATCTCGTGCTCCGTCCGCCATCATGCACAGCCAAGAGCTTCGAGCTAGGGTAGCTCCACCACGTGCAGTAGCTGAGCAGCTCAGCTCGAACACCTCGAGCCGTGCGGCGTCCTGTACTTCGGCGTCTTTGATCTATCCGAGGTGTTGTACAGCTCTGGCCTTTTCCCGGCGCAGATAAGAAGCGTCATGGCCGCCAGGATGCTTGTCCTGCAGGAACCGTTCGCTCTTGCAGGTTCCCGGATACTTCGGGGTTGAGATCTGCTCACGATGCGCTCTTTCATTGCTACCTCCGTCCTCGTCGGACTCGCGTCCGCTGCCGCCGTACCTGTTGTTGCTCCCCGTGGCGGAGACGGCTATGGTCATGGCCATGAGCACAGCAAGTTCAACGTCCAAGTCGGCGTCCGGCCTTACTACCTCGTCGACAACATGGACGAGAGTCTGTTGAAGGAGAAGTTGGAGAGTTGCTCGGAGCAAGAATTCAAGACCTCGGACTTTGTCCTTGCGCATCGTGGAGCGCCGCTTCAATTCCCTGAGCACACTCTCCAAAGTTACAAGGCTGCGCATCGCATGGGTGCTGGCCTGATCGAATGCGATGTTGCGTTCACCAAGGACAAGCAACTTGTCTGCCGCCACGCCCAATGCGACTTGCACACGACGACCAACATCCTCAACACTACACTCGCCGAGAAGTGCACGACCCCCTTCTCGCCCGCCGCCAATGGCACCGCTGCGTCGGTCAAGTGCTGCACCTCGGATATCACTCTGGAAGAATTCGGCACTCTTTGTGGCAAGATGGATGGCTTCAACCCCAACGGCACCACGGTAGAGGAATACATGGACGGCACACCCTACTTCCGCTCTGACCTATACGCCCAAGACTGCCCCAAGCTCATGACGGTCGACGAATACATTCCCCTGGTCGATAGCTGGGGTCTGAAGTACGCGCCCGAGCTCAAGACCCCCGAGGTTGAGATGCCTTTCGATGGATACACACAGGAAGCGTATGCTCAAGATCTGGTCGACAAGTTCCGCGAGTACGAGATCGATCCGAGCCGTGTTTGGCTGCAGTCTTTCCTGCCCGATGACGTCTTCTACTGGATCGATAACGAGCCTGAATTTGGTATTCAGGCAGTGTACCTCGACGAGCGCGTTGATACTCCCGAGGGCTACGCCAATGCTACTGCCAGCATCCCTGAGCTTGCTGCTCGTGGTGTTAAGATTATGGCGCCCGCTATGTTCGCTCTCACCAAGCTTGACGACGACAACAAGATTGTGCCTTCCGAGTATGCCATTGCTTGCCAGGAACACAACTTGGACATCATCGCGTGGTCATTTGAGCGCGGTGGATGGCTGCAGATCGATGGTGGTGGTTACTACTACCAGTACGTTGCCAACCGGACCAACAACGATGGTGACATGTACGATGTACTCGATGTGCTTGCCAAGGATGTGCACATCATCGGTATGTTCTCGGATTGGCCGGCCTCAGTAACCTACTACGCCAACTGCATGGGGTTGTAGGCGACACAGCCTTATATAGATCCTAACAAGGAAGAAATATATCATACATCGCTCAAATAACCTCGCTCGCAATAGAGCAAAGTGATCTTGTCTTACTTGGCATCCTCCGAAGCATCACTTCCGTTGCCGAATATCCTCAGCTTTACCGTACTCTCCCCCATATCCCAGTCCGTCCTACAACTCGGATACGGCAGCACGACGATAGCGTCGCGGGGCTTTGTCACCATCCTCACACTATCCAGCAGCATATCCTCTAGCTCCATCCACTCGCTCTGCCACAGCCATTGCGGGCTAGGATCCATCAGAATCACCCGAAGATGCCTCAATCCCTGCATATTCGCTATTATCGTCCACGCTTTCTCCCAATTCGCGGTATCGTCGCGGTACACGACGCGATTCGAAGGACCGCGACTCATATAAGGCAGCGCGCGAATGGCCCAGCGCAGATGTAGTGTTCGGATCGAATTGAGGCGCGGTTGTGGGATCGAAGCGGGGAGGTAGAGAAGGTGCGTGATGTGGAGGAGGGAAAAGGTGTGCGCGCGATACAGATACGAGATCGCTTCTGAGTACCTGGATTGCAGAATACAGTCAGTCTCCACAATGCCATTGTGATTGCGATGAGGAGGGGGTGGAGAATACATACATGCGCCTACAAGCCCTCAGCACAGTCGGCCCACCAGGATACAACCTCGCGCCCTTCTTCCCAAACACCAGCACGCGACACATGTACTCCCTCCCGCCGTCTCCCTCGCTGTCACACAGGAAATGGCCAAACCGCTTCTTCTTCGTGCTCAATGTCAGATGCACAATCTCCGCGCCCATGACATGCACGTATACCAATTGCCGCAGCTCAAGCGGCAATCGCGTGAAGAAGTCACTCTGGCCCTGCGCGTGCGTGCGCGCATCCATATCGACATCGGGTTCCGACGTCAGACTGATGGTGGATGCGCGCGGGCGCACAGTCCCGTGCTCTGGCGGCGCGGCTTTGAGCGAAAACGGGTTCCGGCTTTTAGGCTTCGAGGAGGATGGGTCGGTGGAGGGCATGTCGGAGGGTGTCCAGCGTATGCCGGGGAGGCGGCTGAGGAGGGACTTTGGAGGCTTCATTGCGGGATTGATGGGGTGGAGATGGGGAGATGTCGGTGGTAACCTAGGGAGGAATGCAACGGGAGAGTTGGCATGGCACGACGACGCTCCCCCTTGCGCGGGCGCGCCAGCATCAGCCGCGGCGCAAAGTTGGGCAGAGTGGTGATGGCGATAGGCTGGGGAAGGGTAAGCGTGCGGGGTCTTGGCCGCCAAGCTTGTTTCGAGCAAGCTTCGTCTGGGGGAGTGGGGGAGGTGATGTGTCCGTGGGGTTGTAGATGGGCTGCTACTTTGGCATGCTAGCCATCGATATCGTGGTTTGAAATACGCGTCTGTTCTTGCCTTTATGTGCTCAGAGAGCGATACCAATACCCTGGCCTGCTTTCCGAAGATCGCGTGAGAGGTACCGTACGTACGGAAACTCGCATTCTATCGCTCAATCAAGTATCGCGTACTCGCTGTCTTGATCGACCGTATGTACTAGCAGTGCCGTGCATTCTGGCATAGAGCCATTGCTTTGGTCATACTAACAGGCAAACTTCGACAATGCCATGATGATGCAGTAAATCCGTCTATCTCCATGGCAGGATTGGCAAGACCCAATCAGGCAACTTGTCCGCCTTCTGCAATTTCAGCTGACCGGCAAGACCATGCCGAAAGATGGCAACGAAAGATACAACTTTTGGGAGCAGCTTCAAATGCTCTCATCCAGCTCTAACCTCCACTGCATCTGAATCAACTGATTTACCGGGCCATCCGGACGAACATCGTCGCCAAAACGCCACGCTGTATTGGTACTGGTATACGGCACAGCCACCTGCAGTCATGAACCAAGCGCGCTTTCCCGGGGCGTAAAGTCACTTTGTCATAGACAAAGCCCCACGATAGACTACAGCCAAATACCTCTATGATGGCTAAGCAAGAAGGTGGCAGCATGAGAAAGCGACTTCGCGCTTGTGAAGAATGCCATCGTCTGAAGATCAAGTGCGACATCAGCACCAATCCTGACGCGGCAAGCTGCGAAAGATGCACACGCAACAATCTGGAATGCGTCCCTGCAGCACCGCGCCTCCAACGCAACCGCATCCAGGAGCTAGAGGCGCAAATCCAAGAACTCAGCAATCTGCTTCAGAAACAAAGCAACAACAGCCCAACGCCAAGTCGCTCCCCTGGCGGACTCTCCACCAACACGCTAGGCCGGTCGCCCGGTAGCCTAACAGACAACCACTACGAGGCCATCTTGTCGTTCCTTGACGCGCGCATCTCACCTATCCAGCAACAGAACCTTATTCAACTCTATGCGCACCGAGCAGGATCGGCATGGCCCGTCATACGCCTGTCCGGGGATCTCGAATATCTCCGCACAAAGGCTCCCATCTTACTTCTCTGCGTCGTAGCATACACAACTACGCAAGAGGCGCAAGGCTTAGATTTAGAGACGCACGATGAGATAATACGCGAAAGTATGCATGTCCTCGGCGAAGAAGTCTTAGGCAGAGGACAAAGATCGCTGGAACTTGTGCAGGCATTGCTCATAGCCACGTACTGGAACAAGCTTCCGCGACGAGGTCTAATGGGCAGTTGTTATCAGATCCTGCAGCTAGCCGCCGACATGGCCATCGATGTGGGCATTGCGGGAAACTCGCTGCAGCCCACTCCCCCAGCTTACTTCTGCCGGCATCAGGACGCGGGATCGCTGGAGGCACGACGTACATGGCTAGCTTGTTACATGGCACTCTCCAGCTCGTCGATCAGTACACGCAGGCCGAATCCATACCCTTGGAATGCTTACCACGAGGAGTGTCTCTTGTACCTGGAAAGCCAAGGCGATGCTTCCGACATGCTGCTCTGTCAGCTCGTTCGCATTACGCAACTGGACCAGGAGATATCCAATCAATTATACCTCTGCCAGATCGCTACGTTTGTAGACGGCAACGATTACAACACATATGCCGTAATCGAGACGATGAAGAACAAGCTCGAAGCGTGGGTCGCTCATATCCCACCCAGTCTTGCAACGTCTCAGACGCTCAAAGTGTGGTGGCACGCAGCCATGGTTCACCTGTACGAGCTTGTCCTGCACACACCCACGAACAAAGCTTCCTTCGCAGCGCCCTTCATCCCCGGCCGCATACCCGTCAAAGACTTCCCCAAGCCTACCATCATCATCGCGCCTCTCAAAACGAGTCTCGAAGCCCTCGTCCAGAACTGCCATGCGGTCCTCGACACGGCCGCAGAAATGGATCCAGCTCTGCTTGTCAATTTCCCATCATTCTGCTTCGCACCAACGGTCATATACTCGCTTTTCGTCCTCGTCACCGTCATGGTGGCTTCGACCGACCCCGCCAACACATACGGGCAATGCCTACCAAACAATTGTTTCCGCATTGAAGAGTTCGGACTCAAAATGCGTAACTTGGTCATGTACATGAAGGTCCTGGATCCTACCATGAGTTGCTTCACCACACGTATGTTTGATGCGACGAGTTGGTTGGAGCAGTGGTACAACGACTACACGGCTATCCTGCAGCGGTACGAGGCAAATCTAGTTAACTAAATCGCGTTATACGGTGGTATCTTATAGAATTGCAACGTCTTTTGAAGTTAGATGGGACGGCGAACTTTGGCCGTTGGTGTCGATCTATTCATCCGTCGTGTTACTGTTGATTGGTGCACACATCCATGGATGCTTGCTGCCGCATGCAGCATGCATAAGCGTGGTCAGCCACGTTTTGGCTGTCAGCCATCCTGCATCGGTGTTTTTTCGCCAGGTGCTTGATGAGATGACGTTTCAAATACACGGAAATGTTTCTCTATGGTTGCGGTTTGGTGTCCTGCTGTCTGATGATGTAGTTGTCGTGCATAGATGTTTGAATACACGTTCAGCTGACACGCAATCTTGCAGTAGGCAACCTGGCTAAAGTCCGCTGTCTCGTCCGCGTACGCTAATGACGGTATGGAGGATTCTCCGTTCCTGCATGAGAAAACGCCCTGCGCTGTTGCTCTTTGCTTCACCATGTGTCGGGGTGATCTGGTGCTGCTCTTGTTCAGCAGTTGCCTTGTGTATACGTCCGTCAAGGTCGCTGGAATATCCAAGTACTGCATACAGAGCGGATCGAAACGTCTGTCACCAAAGAACGCTACCCTTTATAGTCTAGCGTCATCAGGCGAGCAGTGTGCTACCGCGACACCTAGTACCCTCTCGCTTACATTTCCACCCCCCTCACTCTCTCCTTCCATCGTGACATCTCGCCTTGCACAAGCACCCTCCACCCTCCACCCACGACGCCACAACGTTATTTTTGGGTACCTCCACAAGTACATTTACCCACGACTTCTGGCGAGTTCCTGCCGTTCACCCTAGTCCATGGTGTGTTTAGCGACGGTTGTTGCAGCACGACAGGTGGATACCGGCATGCACGCTTCCCGCACTGCCGCCCCTGCTGATTCGCCACATCGTACACTGGGAAGGAAGGCATAGGGCTGTTAGATCAAGCAGATGCTTGGCTTGAAAACGTCAAGAGTGCCTAGGTGTTCTAGTAAAGCCATCATGATGCCGGAGGTGGACGATGATGCTATATCTGGAGCTTGCTGCCTTGATCGTGCACTTCGGGATACAAGCTACCTAGTCATTATGAGTCGACAACCTCGAAAGTGCCTAGAGCCAGGTTTTGTGGTTTCGGTAGAAGAGGGCGGTGCTATATTTGCCACAGGTTGCATTGATCGTGCACTGCCGGATACGAAATGCCATGTCTTGGCTGGCAGAAGTCGAAGATGTCATGGAAGTAAGCACGCAGGAAAGGGTAACCGGTGAGTGAGATGAGGGTGCAGTGGTGGATGGAGAAGTTGGGTGTAGTCTGGATCATGGGGAGGGAAGACGTATAAGAGAGCCTTGTCCTTGGGGTTGAGGACGATATCACAGCATTGCATCTTCAACTTCAGGGCCTTTGAGCAGTATCTCCTCCCGCATCTCACTTCCCGTTCAAGTTTCGAAGCCTACGAAGCAATATATTCTCTAGGACATCACTTCCCGTCGCATCTACACTCTCGAACGCTCATCATGCGTACATCTCAAGTCCTCACTTACGCCATTCTGGCAGGCACCAGCGTAGCCCAAGGCGACATTGGCGCTCTCCTGGCCTCACAACCCGACCTCAGCACTCTCCTCGAACTAGTCGGTCTTGTAGACGGGCTAGCAGACACGCTCTCTGTCGCTTCCAACATCACCATCTTCGCTCCTACCAACGATGCATTCGCAGCCGTACCACGCGATGTACCCGAGGGCCAGGCCATTGAGAACAAGAACGACACCATTGCCATCGGCGCCCTACTTGCCAACCACGTCTTCAAGGGCGTCTACCCGGCTAGTGTCATCACCGATATTCCAACGTTTGCGCAGACACTCCTCGATAGCTCGTATGTGAACGAAATCCAGCCTTTCTCCAACTTTACGGGTGGAGCCTACAATGAGCTCGTCAAGAATGGAGAAGATGTCTGTGTCATCTCTGGAGAGCAGACCATTTCTACCGTTACTGAAGCTGTAAGTATCCATTATGACACACCCAATTCCTCACCAAAGACTGACGCAAACTCCCAGGACATCATGCTCGGCTCAGGCATAACAATCCACAAAGTCGACACCGTCCTCTCCTTCGGCGCGCCCTTCCAACTCTTCACCTACCGCTCCGGCTACTTCGCCATGAACGCCGCCCTCGAAGCCGCCCAACTCGCCATCGACTTCGGCCTCTCCAGCCCCTCAGCCACCGGCC
>Ga0265780_10007047_pt1 | contig 13859 bp, 17 predicted proteins | sample P1T30metagenome_FD_192432 | JGI IMG/M metagenome (GOLD analysis project Ga0265780, IMG submission 192432) | Plant litter microbial communities from East Loma Ridge, Irvine, California - P1 T30 | ecosystem: Environmental > Terrestrial > Plant litter > Unclassified | place: USA: California... | reverse complement strand
TTGGATTTGCGGCTCGAACTTGAGCTTGATTATGCATGGCGTTTTGCATGACGTTGATATTCCAGGGGTGGCTGCTCGGATAGGATTTGGATACAGCCTTGTAGTTTTAGTGTTAGCTTTTGATATTTTGTATGATACGTTCGTTCATGTCACTGCTGTGGTGTGGTATGGTATTTGATATCGATTGGAATTGGGTATCACTATTTCTGACTTGTCCATCTGCTCGAGCACTTCGAAGCAAATCAGTCAAATCTTCCTCTTCATCACCCTACTACTCGGCGTCCACTCCCTCCCCAACCCACTCCCACCTTCTTCCCTCCCCCCAAACCCACTTCTTCTCCCCGGCGTCTTCCCCATCCTCTCATACAACCTCTGAGCAGCAGGTGTTAAATCCCCCTTGACCTTGCGTCCCCCTGGCGTTTGATTCCCTCTCACCGGTGTCGGGGCCGACATGAAGCGCGGCGTCTCAGAGCTGAAGATACCGAGTCCACTTCCCGGGACCTTCTTCTTCATCTCATTACCAGAGTTATTATTAGGATTCGAGCGCCTCGCACCAATGCGCTCGGCCATTTTATGTGCCATTTTCTCGCGGTGCGACGAGTCTGCCATACTAAATGGCGTCGCTGAACCTGCGCCTGCTTTGTCTAGACCGTAGCGCTCTAGCAAATCAGTCGGCGCGTCGTCGTCGTCGTCGGAATCTAGGTCTGGCGCAGCGTCGACGAATGCGTAGCCGTTTACGCGTGGCGTCTCACTGCCGTTGTATCCTGCTTCGCTGGGATTGAGGCGCGGGCGGCCGGATACTGCGGCGCGGATACTCGAGAGCGTGGGGCTGGGTGGGCGCTGTGGTTCGGTGTCTGGTGCGGGGAGGCGCGTGTTGTTGTAGAGGACTTGTTTGGGGGGCGCGAGGGATGCGGATTGAGCGGTGGTGGCGCGTGTGGGGGCCCATGATTCGATGGAGTCCGGGGCGAACATGAGTGTGTTGAAGGGTGTGTGTGCGTGCATTTTAGGTGCGGCTTGGCGGGTATCTTGGGTGCTGAGGACGAGTTGAGTGTCGGTGGATGGGGCGCGGGCTTGTATGACTTTTTGCTGGGCGAGGCGCTGCTTGCTGGCGTACATGTTTCCCTCTCTGAGCCAGGGTGTTCGCGCGAACTTCTTTGCGTTTTGGGCGTCGATGAGCTGGGAGAAGGATTCTTGGTCTTCGGAGGTGTATTTGGCTTGGAAGGCGTTGAGGCCCATGGAGAGGTCGACGCTGTCTAGTTTGCCGAGGCCTTCTTCCTCGTCGTCTTCGGCTTCGGATGGTGCGACTGTGGTGGGTGTGTCGGCGCCCCAGACGCTGGGTGTCTTTTCTGTGCTGCCACTTGCTTTGCTGAAGCGCGTGCGCTCTGAGACTCGTCGCTTGCCGCTTGGGACGGGCGTCATGGCCTGGGTGAGCTTCTTGCCGGCTTCTCGTATCCATGATTTGTCGTTGCTTTCCACGGCGTTGAGGTACTCGCGTTGCGCATCGGCTTCGGCGAGCCCGGGGAAGAAGTCGCGCCGGATGATGTGCGAGACGGCGGAGACGTATGTGTCCTCGTCAAGGACTACATTGGGCCGCTTGATCCGTTTCGGCGCAGGCGGTGGTGGCATGAGCGCTGTCGAGGCATTGCGCTTGGTGATGGACATTCTGTGTGATAGAGGTGGGACGCAAACGGCAAAGAAAGGGTGTCGCTGCCCTGCGAGTAGACTAGAGCATGCGTATACTTTGCGAGTATGCCAGAGTATCATAAAAGAAGGTAAGATAAGTGGCAAGTCGGCGGTGCGTTGGTGAGTGAAGCACGGCGCAAACGTGACTTCCACACCGCGGCGTTGCCTGGCTCCGGCAGAAAAGATTCACCGCCCTCAGCCCTACCACAATGGTGGGACCAGAATCCGTACCTGCATATGTCACATTCACGTGCAGCTGCCAGATCAAATTACACACGCAGCAGTTCATGGTATCATTACTCCTAACACTGAAAGAATACCATGTCCCATGCTTTTGACCTTCGCTGACCGGACGCCAAATGCCGTCTTCGTGCGATGTGATGCCATGCACGCTGTACGAGATAAGAAGTGAACGCTGAGCCAACCACGACGTCTAGTAGAACGACTCCACCATCGCGTCCTTGTGCGTAGTGTTGATGTTGCTGGGCCCGTTGCCCTCGCCGAGCCTGAAGACAGACTCGACGACTGAAAGCTCTGTAGCCGTTGTATCGAGACCTGAGTGTCTGTTAGCATCCAATCCCAAACAACCTCACACCTTTTCCACATACCCGTAACCGCCATCCAATCATTCACCACCATCCCCGCGCCCACAACCGCACTCCCGCGATTCACACTCCCCGCCACAAGCGGCACCTGCAACAAACTACTCAACTCGTCCTGATCCTGAATGCTCGTCTTGGGATGCACTATGCCCCCCTGATTACTCAGCGCCATATAGCTACCCGTCAGCACATTATCCGCAATCGTCTGCCGGAACACCTCGACGCCCAGCGCGTCCGCTATTATCTCCTCCGTCTCGCGCTCAATGTCGGGGTGCACGAGCGCCACGTGGTCGTTGCAGCATATGACGTTGCCGAGCGCAGAGAGCCGCTCTTCTATGCGTTGGATCTTGACGGTGTCGGGGATGCTGTTGCGTAGGTGTTGGAGCTCTTGGTCGGTGGTCGTGGTCGGGACGAGGAGGCCGCGCTTGTTGCCCGCGGTGAGGCGGCCGACTATTCGCGTGCCGGCGATTGTGGCGTGGCAGATGGGGATTACGTCTTGGAGTTCGGCTTCGAAGACACTGGGGGTGGGGAGTTAGTACGGTGGTGTGGCCGTGGGTGGAGGGGAGGGAAGCGCACCTGTAGAAGTTCTCTGATGCGCCGACTGCGACGATGGCGTATGCGTTTGTGAGTGTGGAGAAGACACCGACTCTGCCAATACATATTAGCACATACATCCTCCTATTACTATCCACACGCTGCGCGCAACATACTCGTTCGAGTTCTCAAACTGCGCGCGAACAGCCATGATTGCGATTTCTCGGTAGTGATCTGTTTCTAGTAGACAAAAAGGTGAGAGTTAAAAAGAGTCGAGTGGTGGCTGTCGCGTGTCGCCGTGAAGTTCCGTTGCAGATAATTCACGAGAGAGGCGAGCGCTTTTCTACAAACCGACATCATTCGAGCCCCGCTACCCGTTTGGCTCTAGGTCTTGGCGCGCGGACAGGCGTGTTCGACTCATCATGAGTTTGCGCTCCACAGACGACTTCGCCGCATTGCTGTATGTGTATGACTGTTCACGCGTAGAGTCACAATCGTACATCATCCTCTGCGCACAGAAACTCGCGATCGCACGAGCATTCCCGCCGAGGCACGACTTTGTCGCAAAGACGCCCGTGCCTCAGTCCTTCATCTCAATCCTGTCACAGCCACACCAACAAGACACACCTCTCGAACAGCGGCCTCGAAGCATGGACTTCCTAGTTACATTCCTGTCTTAATCTTGCTATCGAGTCATACTGGTTATGTACACGGTGCAGAAGGTAATCATTGTATTTGCGCTCGTCTCACCCCTGCCATGACCTTGACGGAGTGCATGAACCATAATTACAGCATCATATACACACTTATTCATGGAGCTCGCTGCGGCTCCGGATCTTCCTGCATGACCCTTGTAAATCGCCCAATCCAGAAATGAACAGTAGATATCCAAGAATGGGGAAAATGAACGCCCGCTAAGCTATGCCGTAGATACAGTGCAATGCGTGCAGTAAGAAGAATTCTTTGACATGGGAAAAGGGATCTGTACAAGTGGCTATGCACAATGTGACTATGAAGAAACTTGGAGCGAAAGATGCTCGAAAAGCGTTCCATGTCGTGTGGCAACATTTTGTGCCGTAAATAACATTAACATACGTGAAAAATTTGGCATGATTATGTCCGTTCGTGAAAATTCATAAGAAGAAGGGTAATGTCGTGTGTGAGTGCGTGTGTTTTGAAATGTGTCGAAGACAAGGTATTCGTGTTGTCTTTGGCTTGGTGAAATAGGTGTGATGTGTCGATGTCAAATGCTATCACATTCGTGACACGAGGATCGCGAGCGCGATGATGACTCCAATCTATGGCACATTAGTTGACGGCCTTTACGCTCGTAGTACGTGGTGAACTTACAAGAAGCGTGCCAATCCCACTCATCACACGATTGAGATTACGCCACCACGTCGCCTTCTGAAAAGCCTTGTCGTCAAGCGCACCCATGCTGCGCGCAAACTGCTGCTCAAGATCCATCTGGCTGCGTACTTGGACGTGGTTTGGATCGAGCGGTAGGGGCAGGAAAGATGCGATCATCCATGCTGATATCATTGTTAGCATGAGATTACGCACAAGGGGAAAGAGCAGGATAAGAGCGTACCGAGTGGGAATATGAAGCCCACAGTAAACAGCAGAACCTGACGATTCTGGCGCCCGAAAAGCGTGCTGCCGATATTGTCGTCGAGGGATGGTGCTGCCCATGCGCTGTAGCGCGTTCCGCCTCGTCGATCGGTTCGCAGATGCGGTGTGGACCATCCGCTGGCGGGGCGCATGTTGGGACCGAGGACGTAGACGCCGTCGATGGACTGCATGTCATCTGCGAGAGACAGTGCGTCGGGTTGTGAGCCTCGATTGCGTGGCCTGTTGCGTGGTCGGTAGAGGGCGGGAGGGAAGCCGTCTGATGGGGTGTGTGTGCGGCCGCTATTGGATGTTCCTGGTCGGAGGCTTTCGGACGATTCTGAGCCGGGGGCGCCCATTGAGATGCGCTCGCCTCGTTGGTAGTATACTCTGATGATATATTAGTCTCTCACCGATGTCAAAGAATTGCGAACAACATACCTTGCCCATGCTGGGATAGAATTGTGGAAGAAAGTAGAAATGTCAGAATGCGCAGAATTAGGCCGCGATTCAGTATTTGAGCCAGAGTCGCTGTTGCTGTTGTGTCTGCGCAAATAGCCCGAGTTCTTCATCCGCAGGGGGACAGATGTGGGTAATGGAGATATCGTGTCAAGGTGCTCGCCATGCTGATCTTTCTCGTCGAAAGAAGTTGGCAACGCCGGAGAAAATAACGGCAGGGGTACTGCCACCGTCGAAAACTCAGTCTGTCCTTCTGACACATTGTCTGAAGATGACTGCGCGCTGCCAATTGTCTGTCCTCTCCGCCGTGGGTAGTTTGTCCGGCTATTGCTGCCACTGCTATGACCATTGCCGCTGTCTTGCGATTGTGTCCTCCTCGAGTTCCGTGCAAACGATCGGGAGTCGGGTTCGGAGACGGAAGCGATGGTAGAGAGTTGCGAGCTCCATTGGTGCGCGAGCGGCCGGTCTTGCATTCGGGGCGCGAAATTAGGTATGTTTTGAGACTCTGCACGCAAACTGCTCGACGACGGCGCGCGTACAGTGGGATAATTAATTCGGACACCACTCGCGAATGTTGCTGTGCGTGCTTCATGAAGTGTTGGTGAAGGTTGTGATGACGGTACTATTGGGTGTGTTGGCTCGATGCTGGTATAAGATATATCAGATAAAGCGAATGAGGTTTGCGATGGAGATGGTCTTAGTACAGTTTGTCGATAGTCAGCGTCACCAGGGTACGAAGACCGCCGTGCTTCGGAATCAGTGGACGCGTTGTGCTGGTGACCTTTCCGTAACGGTCGATTGATACTTGTCGGGTCTCCGTCATTACTAAGCAAGGTCGGAGAGTCGGGGGACGTAGGTGAAGCAAACGATGCGGCAGATGCCTTGGGCGTTAATGCACGCGTTCGGCTTTCAAGCGAGTCTCCGCCGGAAGAAGAAGGCGGTACAGCACGGATAGTAGACCTGTGAGCTGGATGGGGGATTTCTTCTTCAAGTACCTCGAGGCCTTTTTCAAAGGCCGAAATGTCAGGAGAGGGCGACGACGGGGGTGTGCTTCCCTGGGAAAACCTCAATGTCGATGGTGTGTATGAAGATGCGACAAGAGTATCCGCATCGGACGCGCTAGTTGACACTGAGTGCCTGACCCTTTTCTTGCGCGCAAGCACCAAGGGTGGTGGTGGCTGTAAGACTGGGGTCTTGCTGTCTCGCTCGAACTTCGCGATGGTGTTGGCCACCACACTCCCACTTGAAACACGGGACCCCGGCCGCTCAAACCCGTACCCTGGCGCATGACGAGGTGGTGGGAGAATCTGCGAGGGTTCACTGGGCACCGGATATTTCGAATAGATGTCAGACCCAGGATCCTCGACTATGCGAATCGTTGGGCCGGTGTACTGGTTGGTTTGCGAATTTGAACGGTCGTGGAGCGGCTTTCGGATAGGCGACGCGTTTCGTGACGCAGAAGTTGGAGGAGAGAATGTTGGAGCGTGTTCGAGCGGCGACGATATTGATGTTTGTCTTGAAGATGTGCGGTGGTGTGTGGTGTAGTCCGAAGACATTTGGGGCGAGGTTGTGGAGCTATCCAGAGGTTCGGACAAATGCGAGAATCGTGAAACCGATCATTAATGATGAGATAGGAATAGATGTGGAAATAAGATGAGAAAACAGAAAAACGCGTGGCAGCGTGACTAACGAGTGTCGAGAAATGTATAAACAGGTCAAAAGAGTGACTGGCCCAAAGGCATTAAAGAAAGTCCAAGTTTCGAAAAAGAGAGGGTGAAGAGGAACAGTGGACGGTGAGAAACCGAGGAGGAATGCTGGCGGGAGCAAGTGTGTCCAAAAGAGGTTCGTCAAATGCAAGCTGCTGCAGGTTCGCGCTGCAGGGGAATGTCCAATTGCCAGCTCAGCTGCGGCACAATGTTCAGGCACGAGCCACGGGACTTTGTGCTATGCACAGGTTTCTTATCACAGGCAATTCGTGCTCGTCGCGCTTCGAGATGGATAATAATTGCCCTGATATGAGCCGCAAGACCGTTCCAGTGGCCTTGTTGATGCGACTCAAGGAACCCCTCGTTCACAGCGCTCGGTCTCCTCAATCGATTGCCGATAAACAGCAGTCGCGTCTGTGGTGGATTGTCGAAATTGCATTTATTAAAAGACACGCCAACGAGCCAGTGACGTCCCAGCCAAGGAACGTTGAAGCCTCTTTGATCTGTGGCTGGCCAATGCGTTGACGCGCTCTGCGTGCTGCAGGGATACGCGGGTGAAGCACGAGCTGGGGTGATTTGGCGTCTTCGAATTCGGATCTTGCGGGATTGTGACACGTGAAGTCGGCGATCGGAGGTTGAGGGCCTGGAATGCTGTTGGTTCAATGTTATCGATTGATGCGTAGATGAGCGAACACGAGGGGATGTATATGTCCACTCCATGCCTCTATTCACTCTGCGCTACTTGAAGAGTGCTACTGCGCGCCTGTAACGTTCTAATGGCGCCGCCTATGAAAGGTTGGAAGGACAGTCTCAGCGCGCTGTTTGGAAAAGGTGAGTTGCAATCCATTGGCCTGGGTGCACCTCTTTGAGGACAAGACCACCTTTAACGCCTGCGCGACCCACATGAGATGTTTCCTACTACCTTCTAGGTCTCCGATCGCACCGAACCACTTGCAATGAAGCCTAACGCGTTGCCAGCACCCAAAGCGCCGGCCATTTCGTCCAGCGCTGCAGCGCTGCTCTCGGTATGTTTCAAGCTTCATGCCCCTCCACCGCTACTATTGTTCTCAGCCAGTCAATTTGCATGCATGGAAACGCGTTGAAGCCAAACTAACAGCAAATACGCAGGCTGCCTATGTGTTAATCTACGTGATCCCCTTCTATCTGTCATCTGCGACGCGACCCTCGCCCACACTTACTCGCGATGCGCCCTCGTCGATACGCGCCAGAACACGGGCGGTGACGTTCTCCACTATTGTTTGTGGCATCCTCACTGTCTATGTCTTCTACGAACATGATGTACCTGCCTCAATGCTCTTCAGGCTGCTTGGGCTATGGCCTATATCCTTGTTCGACACCGCGAGAACAATGCTGCTGGTGATCATCCTGTTTGCGGGTCCGCTGTTCGAGCACGGTGTGGTGGACGGCGCGTTCAAGAATTGGATCAGGCTGCGAGAGGTGCACGAGGTTCTGAGTAGCTGGATTGGATACAGGAACTTCATAGTTGTAAGTCTGGTCTCCGTATCATGGTGTTGTGTTCTGACAGTCGTCTAGGGTCCCGTCAGTGAAGAGCTCGTCTGGCGGTCCTTCATCGTGCCTCTCCACACCCTTGGCCACTTCTCCGGCACGCAGATTGTTTTCCTGACACCCTTGTACTTCGGTATAGCACACCTGCATCACCTCTATGAATTCCGCATCACGCACTCGGAAGTTCCACTCGTCATCGCCGTCCTGCGCTCGCTGTTCCAGTTCACGTACACGTCCTTGTTTGGCTTCTTCGCTACCTTCGTATATCTTCGCACGGGTAATGTGCTCACTTGCATACTGGCGCATACGTTTTGCAATTGGATGGGCCTTCCGCGGTTCTACGGGCGTGTAGGGGTGGAGGCTGGCATGCCGATTGGGCCTCCGGATGTCGATAAGAAGGATGATGAACAGAAGATTGAGCCTGCATTTCAAGGGAAGGGTCCGTTATGGACAGTGGCATACTACCTCATTCTAGTGGCTGGGGCTGTTGGATTCTATTGCTTACTTTTCACTCTCACGGAAAGCAAGCATGCATTACCGGTGACTTTTGGGAAGGGTAAATAGGCGAGGTCACTTATTGCGCAGTAATAGGCTTCATGTTGTAAGGTGCAGCGCTAAACAATATCGATCAGCAGTATCGACTTGAAAGTCATATACCACAAGGAACAATCTGCGAGGTTGAAGCCGTACCTGGCACATCAATATATGGTGATGACGCACAACTATTTGCGCCTTGCAATAGCCCACCAGTTATCCTTCTCATATCCCGACTCCAACACCACACCACCAGCTTCCCCAATATCCCGCTCAAGCTCGCCCTTCTTATACAGATGATAGTACCTCAAGAACGTCTTGTCACCGGCCTCTTCTCTCTCCTTGGGCGTATCATCTTCAACGTCACCCTGCTTTTGCTTCGGCTTCTTTTCTTTCTTCTGCTTCAACACCCACGGCACCATGACATCCTGCTCATGTCCCTCGTCCCATCCTCTCCGACTATCTTTCTGCTCCAGTGCCCAGACATAAATCAGTGCTTTGCCACTATCCCGTGACGTGGAATTGGACGGTTGCCGCAAGATGTCGAGGACAGCTTTCACGGCTTCTACTCGCCTTGCTGGAGTGGAAAGGTGGTGGATGACTGCTATTGAAATGGCGAAGTCGAAAGTTCCAGGTGGGTGTGGTAGTGAGAGATTATCTGCTACAATTGACGAGTGTGGTGTGTGTTGTCTTGCAATCTTGACCAGATTCGTAGAACTATGCAGTGTTAGATGACCCTTCGAAATGTGGTGTTGATAGGAGTTGAGGACATACCGATCTGATCCAACAATGAACACCTTCTTGTTCACTGCAAGGTACTTCCCATTGCCGCACCCTACATCTGCACCAATAGCACCATCCGGCTGTTCTTTTAGAAAACGCTCGACTATGGGCCACGGCTAAATCGGGTTAGTCGCTTTGGGAAAGAAGAAGGAAGCGACGCGAGCACACCTTGTAGCGTGTCGAGGAAAAGTGTGATGCTATCTCCTCGTATACTGTATGGACATGCTCAGCTTCGTAGTCTGCGCCTTGGGTTTCTGATTCTGCCATGTTCTGTGAAGGTGTGAAGGTAGAGGTTTTTGTGAGCCAATGAGGGGTGGGTGGCGTGCCAAGCGACGAGATCGCAAACTACGGTAGACGGTAGACGACAGTTGACCTTCAATGAACACGACTCTACCATCTACATTCACAAGTTACGACATACGACATGGCCTGATAAATTACCACGCGCAAGGACTTCGAAGCAGCACATGCCGCCTGCAATGACTATACCACGGAAGATCAACTCACGCAGAGGCACTCAGGCTTTCATGAGGCATGTTGAAGTCAATGGGCGACTCTTCCATTGCCATCAGACTAGTGGTTTGACTACACTTTGAAGATGGTGGATGACATTCAGGAAGCATGCCTACCAAGGCCCTACTTCGGTGATGCAATGCCGAGCTACTAACAATACATTTGTCTCTCCTTGTCAAGGGCCTATATCCAAAAGTGACAAAGCTAGCGTTCCAACAAAGAATGTTCTTACAATGGCCTTATTCACAGCACTTACTCCATTCTTAGTTCATGGCTTCAGTGCATGTCCTGGCCAAACCCCATATCTTATTACAGAACCCGCAAGCTAGAATTAAGCATAACGCACTACATCCGTTATAACAATCTTCAGACCACGCACTCGAAAGGCACCCGGTCCCTTTGGAGTTGAACCCCCGTTTGCGTCAATATCCGATATGCAGAGAAGGCGAGACAAGGTCGTAAGTTGCTCATGCTCCCTCCACAAACTCAGCTAAAGACAAGTCAGGCGTCTCGAATTAGTAAAGCATGGCTGGTCCGTGGTAATCCTGGTCATCAGCGCAGCAGAGGTATTATCAACCAGAGCGTCCACTGCTTCATTAAATCTACCCTTCAAGCTCTTATGCACCAGCCGCAGTTTCTCAACTGGATTACGACTCAAAATCACACTCGGACAGTAGTCAATAAGCGTAGGAACACGACTACTCTTGTGGTCGACAACCCTTGTCATGCTAACCCTCCGCCATATCAATTACCCGGCGCATACATACCAGACTACACCGGATGTGCTCTGCGCGATCTAGTCAGCCGGTACTGGGCACATACACCCACAACAACACCGATCCCTGGGTTCCCAGGTCCGGACAAACTCCGTCTCCAGAACATTGCTCTTGACGCCAACGTGGCCGAGCTCGACGACAATCGCAAACTCAAACAAGATGATTCTAACCATTTCTAGGACCTACTTCTTGAGCGTCTAGTCGTAGCCACTGAGTAAGTTCTTCAGCCTTCTTCAAAAAGTAAAGAAATCTTTACTAATCACGCACAGTTCTAGCGAGTGGGTCGACTAAGCCCGCGCGCTCTTCTCCCTCGACACCGTAGAATTCTACCAATGCCAGACGCGCAATCACAGAGGACGCGTGGCAGCGCCGAGACCAGAGATGGGCATCATCCTCGACACGAAACCGACCTCCGTTTCAATCGCTCAGAAGATCAACGACTACTTCCACACGACCGTGGCCCAAAAGAACTGTGACGGATGCAGCGTTAACGGCCCCCACGACTGGAACATCCGCATCGAAGCCGCGCCGCAGAACCTCAAGGTCAGGCTGAACATCTTCCGCAATGACGCCACGGACAAATGGGTCGGCGAAGGCAAGAACCGGCGCAGACTCTGGCGCCATTACAAGCTCTTACACGCGCTCCGCACACCGAATACCATCGACCTTACAAACCACCAGATGCACAATTTCTTCCCGCTCCGGTACACGCTCAACAGCGTCACTTCGCATTCGGGCAATAAGGGCACCAACGGGCACTACATCACCAGTACACGCGGGCAGGGCGGCCAGATCAATTGCATTTCGGATTCGAATATGGAGGCCTTCTCGCAGGCTCAGCTGCAGCAGAGTCCTCAGGCTCCGCTGACGGTCTCGACGAGCAAATTCCAAGTCTACGTCCTGACGTATCTGAGGGACGATGTGCCGCTGACCTCCTTGCGGCGGAAAGCTGCCAAATTGATGCCCGAGTTGCGGAATAAGAAGTTGTAGGTAGATTTATGGGCCTTGGGAAATGGCGAGGTAAGTATTGTTTGTTTCCGAGCATAGCAATTCATCTTCATACCATATTTCGTATCTCATTCAATCTTGCTTGTCGTTTTTTCTTTTGATTGCACACGATCTGCAGCCTTTTGCCTGGATCCACGCGCTACTCTGGCTACAACAGGCCCAAAGTCTCACATCTTCACGAGCGCTTCAAATGTATCGAATATCGAATGATCCGTACCACGCCCGTCGTTACTTGCTAGTGGTATGGCTACTCACCTCCATAGTTCCAAGGGCTATCAGGATGACTGAGCTCGGGTATCATCAACATTGTGTAAACAGACAATGCGCCTAGTTCAGCAATGTACTCTTGTCCCTCGAATAAAGAGGAACAATGTGTATTGTCTTCTGAGAGAACCATGAGAACCCATCATGAGACGAGGCTGCACATTTGCCGTCTTCCAGAGCCAGACAGTATCACGCTTATTTACAACAACAGCACACGCAAACTTGTCACCAAACCCAATCTCAATCAGAATGGTAGCTAACCTACAGCCTCGTCTCACCAGAGCCAGAGACACTCGTTATAATCTACGAGGCTATGCCCCCGTAGTGCCCCTACTCCAGACCACTGCTCAACAACGCCTGAAAAATGCCGATGCCAGGGGCATCAGCAAGAACTGGCACATAAACCGCGCCAACCGGAGCAGTCGAGGGCTCCAGAGACCCCTAAGCCAGAACACATGTTTTCTCCTCAGCGGAATACAAGCTCTACTTCACCAGCCCAGGTTCCTCAACTGGATCAGGTCACACAACACCACGCAGCCAAACGGAACCGTCACTTTCCCCTGCCGCGCCCTCAACGAAGTTACCACGAACCTCGAGGCCCAGTACCTCGTCGGAGCAGGAAGACTCAAGCTAACCACCTGTCCAGCATGCCTCGTGAAGGATTTTATCCAAAACTACTGGGGCAACGTCGATATCGCGCCCGATAATACGCCTCTCGGGTGGTCCCATTCGCACGCTCAAATGGTAGCTATCCGCCAGCTCGATCGGCAGTTACATATACTCACGCCCGGCGCCGCAGCCGGTCTCCAGCAAGATCCAGTCGAGTTCCAAGACCGCATCCTCGCAGCGTGCCTCGCATCAACTGATCACTCGTAAGTCCCACCCCCTCCCATTCCCATCCCCACTGTAACGTTACGTACCTTAACACCCACCAGCATCCCCGCAAACAGCCACTGGATCACGCGCCACAACGCTCTCTTCCACCTCGACTACCAACTAACCTGGCAATGCGCCTGCGGCGCCCACGCACCCCTCCCTTTCGGCACCAACTCGCCCGCCCTGGGCTTCACCAACGTCGGCATCCTCGACGCCGGAGTCCCAGATTCCGTGGCCGCCGCTATATCACGCATCTTCGTGCCCGAAGTCCTCGACGCAACATACCACTGCGCTACCTGCGGGCTCCACGCCCAGCGCACAGAACACAAGCGCATCGACGGCGCGCCGGACATTCTACGCATTAAAATCGCAAATTTGTACTATCCAAGCGGGCAACGGAATGATAATGCAATCCATCTCGACGCGCGGCTGGATCTCACGGCTTATCAAGCTGTGCTGGGACGTCCGGCGCCGCTGAGGTATAGGCTCAGTAGCGTGTTGTGTCATGGGGGTGATGGCGGTACTCAGGCTGGGCATTGGACGGCGACGGTGGGTGGTGTGGAGGGCGTGGGGTATGTTGATGATGGGGTTGTAGAGGGTGTGAATAGGGGGGCTTTGGGGGAGAATCCGCGGGGGGGGAGGCAGGGGGTTGTGGTGATGTATACGCGGGTTGTAACGAGGGAGTAGGGACTGGGGGGATGGTGGGGATGGGGCTTGGGGGACATGGGTGAGATGGATTGGTGGTGTTTATTGTTTAGGTCTTGGGGTCTCGAGGGGCTGGGTGTTTATAGGTAAGTCACGTTTGAGTTGAACTTGGTCTAAAAAGCATCGCAATAATCCTTACTCGTCAAGTATGCACGAACCATCACATCACATCACGCCTTCGGACACAAAATAATCCCCAACCAAAAACTACATCCATTCCATACCCAACAACACCCCGACCCTCCACCAACCCCCCTTACACCCCCCTAACCTTCCGATAA
>Ga0265780_10007046_pt1 | contig 13862 bp, 13 predicted proteins | sample P1T30metagenome_FD_192432 | JGI IMG/M metagenome (GOLD analysis project Ga0265780, IMG submission 192432) | Plant litter microbial communities from East Loma Ridge, Irvine, California - P1 T30 | ecosystem: Environmental > Terrestrial > Plant litter > Unclassified | place: USA: California... | reverse complement strand
TGTTCAACGCGCTCGACCGCTCGACCGAAGAGGCGATGCTCACCGCGCTCGACAACCGCTCGCCCGATTCCGCCAGCCGCATCCGCGCGCTGATGTTCACCTTCGAGGATCTGTCGAACCTGCTGCCCGCCGCGATCGCCACCGTCGTCAAGAACGCCGACAAGCGGATGATGGCGCTGGCGCTGAAGGGCGCGCCGGATGCGATGAAGCAACTGTTCCTCAGTTCGATGACCGAACGCGCCGCCAAGATGATGCGCGAGGATATCGCCGGCATGGGGCCGGTGCGCGCGCGCGAATGCGAAGAAGCACAGGGGCAGCTCGTCCGGCTCGCCAAGCAGCTCGCCGATCGCGGCGAGATCGTGCTGGTCGATCCCAAGGACGATGAGGCGATGGTGTATTGATGATGGCCGACATGAGCTTCCAGGCACGGCCGTTCGCGTTCGACCGGGTGTTCGCCATCGCCGAACCGGATCTGTCGGGTTCGGCCAGCGAACTCGCGCTGCGGCTGGCGGCGGCGGAGGCGCAGATCGAGGCGCTGCGGGCCGATCATGTCGCCATGCTCGCGGTAGCCCGCGCGGAGGCGTTCGAGGCGGGCCTGCACGAGGCGCGGCAGGAGCGCGACGCGGCATTGCTGTCGGCGGCGGATGCGTTGCAGGCGGGACTTGAGGAGATCGAGGAACGCCACGGCGCGGTGCTTGATGGGCTGGCGCAGGATGCCGCCGAGGTCGCGCTGGCGGCGGCGGATCTGCTCGCCGGGCATGCGGTCGCGGTCGCGCCGGTGCAGACGATCGACCATGCGATCGCGCGCGTGCTGGCGCAGATCGCACGCGGGCAGGAGGTGGTGATCCGCGTCAATCCCGATCTCGTCGGCGATGTCGAGGCGCGCATCGCGGATCGCCAGAGCCGCGACCGGCGCCGGCTCGCGTTGGTGGTGGTCGAGGATGTGACGCTGCCGCCCGGCGACGCGCAGATCACCTGGGACAGCGGCGGCGTGGTGCTGGACGCGGCCGCGCGCCGCGCGGCGGTGCTGGCGGAACTGGCGCCGTTGCTGGGCGCGTAGCGATTGCGGCCTCGCCAAGCGCCCCGCGCCTTTGTCGTCGGGCGCCAGACCGGATGATCGTCAGTTGCGGTCGGTCGGACGGGTGTTCGTCGCGTAAAATACACACACTCCCAAATTGGTTGGAAATTTGCTTGTTTTTTAAGAGTTTACAGCTTTACGTTAAGTCTGGCTGCTCCCGCTGATCGCGCGTGCGCCTCCCATGGTGCGGGGAAGGAACGTCATGAACAACTATGTCGTCTGTGCGGTTCAGCGGGCCGGCAAGACCTGGATCGTCAACACGCTCAACCGGCTTGGCCTTGGCGACGGCATGGAATTGTTGACGGAGTTCGAACGGAACTGCGCGCCGGAGCAGGCTCGTCTGAGCGCTGCGGCGGACAGTGGCGGGATGGCCGGCCTCGCCCGGGCGTTCGCCGAGGTGACGGTCGAGGAGGGGCTACCCTGCGTCGGCCTCGCTTTGCAGTGGAACAACCTTGACGTCATCCCGACGGAACGGCGGCCTGCCGAGTTGACCGGCTTCATACGGGCGCTCAATCCGTGCACCGTTTTCTTCCTGCGCCGGCGCGACGTGCTCGCCCAGGCGATCTCGCATTACCTGATGTTCGAGAGCGGATACGCCCATTCGACCGATCCGGACAGCGCGCGACAGCAGCGCGCGGGCGTGCCTTACGACCGTGCCGTGCTCGATCGCTGGGTGGCGTTCACGCGGCAGGGATATGCCGGCTGGAGCAACCTTTTCGCTGCGGCCGGCATGGAACCGGTAAACCTGTATTACGAGGATTTCGTCGACAACCCGAAGACGAGTTTCGCCGGCCTGGCAGAGCGGATCGCCGGTCGCGGCTTCGACCCCGAGGTCGTAGGCGCGGCTGCCACCGGCCTCAGCAGAGTATCGGACGAGAAGAACGAAGTCTTTCGTGCGCGGTATCTGGCGGGGGAATAAGCCGCCGCCGCTGGCCGGGCGACGTTATCTGTCCGTCATTCCGATTGCATGAGGTGAGCCACGCAGCCGCGCATCGGGCGCGCTTAGGCGGCGAGCGCACGGGCGGCGCCGCGCTTCATCATGTCCGCCGCTTTGTCGGTCGCCGCGCGCGTGTCGCCGGCGAGTTTCTTGACCTCGCTCGCCACCACCGCGAAGCCACGGCCCGCTTCGCCCGCGCGTGCCGCCTCGATTGCTGCGTTGAGCGCGAGCAGGTTGGTCTGCGCGGCGATGTCGCCGATCGCGCGCACGATCGCGGAAAGTTCGTGCATCGTGGCTTCGAGCTGCTGCTTGCCGTGCTGGAGCTGATCCTGGAAAAGCTGACCTTCATCGAAACGAAGCTGCACCTCATGTTCGAGCTTGACCTGCCGCGTTACGTCGGTCGCGAACTTGACGATCCTGACCGGACGGCCATCGGGGTCGAGCACCGGATTGTACGTCGCCTGCAACCACACTTCGCGGCCATCGCGCGCGACGCGGCGATACAGGCCGGCGTCGAACGCGCCGCTGCCGAGCTTGGCCCAGAAGGCGGCATAGTCGGGCGCGCCGACCTGCTCCGCATCACAGAAGATGCGGTGGTGCTGGCCGACGATCTGGTCGAGGCGATATCCCATCAGCTCGAGAAAGATCGCGTTCGCCCACAGCACATGGCCGCCGGTATCGAATTCGATCACCGCCTGCGAGCGGCAGATCGCCGTCCAGGCCGCGGCCGTCCTGGCATCTTCGTTCCACTCGCTCATCACTACGCCTGCTTTTTCGAGGCCTTCACCCTGGGCACTGCACGGTTAAGCCGGCGTTATCGCTCCCCACCATTTCATTGCAGGTAGCTCACCAGGCTCATCCGCGAGAGCTGGCCGAACACCGAATAGCTCGCCTCCAGCGCGGCCTTCTGGGTGGCGAGGTTGATCGCCACCTGGCCGAGATCGGCATCCTCATTGTCGCCAATAATGTCGGTGAGGAGCGTGGTGCGCGCCTGCGCGCGCGTGTCGAGCGTATCGACCTGCGCCATCTTGCGGCCGTTCTCGGCATTGACGTCGCGCAACTGGGTTATGCCGGTGTCGAGCGTCTTCATCGCGTCGGTGAGCGCGGTCTCCTGCGCGTTGGTGAGCGTGGTGCCGATCGGGCCGGCCTGCGCGAGCGCCTTGAACGCGTCGAACAGGCCGCTGCCGGCATCGCTCGCCAGTACGCCCACCGTCATATCCTGCGCCTCGCCGACGCGAACGGTGGCGCGCTTCCCATCGTTGGTGAACGCTCCCGCCGCGTCGGTGGTGGCGAGATCGGATAGCTTGGTCGGTGCGAACGGTGTGGTGTCGGTCTGCGATCCGCCGAACACGGCGACGCCGCCCTCCGTGGTGTTCATCGCGCTGCGGAATTGCTGGAACGCGGTGTCGATCGTGCTTTGCAGGCCAGACGTCTGGCCGGTGCCGATCGCGGTGAGCAGTTGCGAGCGCAGATCGCCGACGCTGCTGTCGATCGCGCCGAGCGCGGTGTCCTGCAACGACAGCGTGGTGCTGGCCTGTGCGGTCGCGCTCGATTCGGCCTTCTGCCGGGCGAGCATCGAATGTGCCGATACCGTGCGCACGCCGTCGGTGCCAAGCGAGGCGTAATCGGGCGCCTTGCTGCCCGAGGCGAGCTGCTGTTGCGACACGGCGAGCTGCGACTGCGCACGCTGGATGCCGGAGGACAGGATGGACTGAAGCGGAATGGTGGCAACGCGGGTCATGACGGGTCTCTCACTGGATCATGTTCAGCAGGGTGTCGTACATCTGGCTCGCGGTGGAGATCACGCGCGCAGCGGCGGAATAGCTGTTCTGCAAAACCACCATCTGCGACAGTTCCTCGTCGAGGTTCACGCCGGAGAAGTTGTCGCGCCGGTTGACCGCGTCGGTCTTGCTGGCGGCCGCGACGCTGAGCCGGGCGGCGGCCTGGTTGGCGTCAATGCCGGCGCTGCCGACGAGGTTGGCGGCGTAGCCCTCCAGCGTCGCCTTGCCGCCGGTGCCGAAATCGGTGGTGCCGGCGAGCGCATCGACGAGCAGCGTCGCGCCGGCGGTATCACCGGTGCCGAGCGCCTGTTTGCCAACCGCCGCCGACGCATCGAACATCGCGATCGGCAATTTGCGCGTGTCGCCCGCCAGGTCGACGCGCACCGCGCCGGCGTCGAGCGCTTCCGAGGCGCCGGTCAGCCCGGACAATTGCGTGAAGGAACGGCCGGTGCCGAGTCGACTGGTCGAATCCGACGGGATCGAGATCGCCGCACCGCCGACCGCGGCCTTGGGCGTGAACTGGAAGCGCCCGCTCGCATCGAGCGCGAAGCTGCCGAACTTCCCAAGATCGCTGCCGTTCAGCTCGGTGACGAGATCGCCCATCGTGCCGCCGGCCGATCCGGTCAGCGTATGGCTGGCGAGCATCCGGCCATTGCCGTCGCGCAGGTCGATCTGCGCGGTCTGCCCGGCGGCGAAGCCGTGCGGATCGGTCGCGGACAGGCCCGAGGCGACCAGCGGCGCGGCATCGCTGCGCACCACGTCGTTCAGCCCGAAATAGTGCGAGAAGCCGGCGCCGCCGCGATCGCTCGCCGGCGTGCCTTGCGCGACGACGACGCCGTTGCCGCTCGCGGCCGCGGTGAAGGTGAGCTTGCCGGTCGCATCGAGCGTCGCGGTGGCGGCACCGCCCAGCCCGGTGTTGATCGCGGACAGCGCGTCGCCGACCGTGGCGGTCGAACCCATCGCGGAGAAGTCGAGGCTGGTCTTCGCGACCAGCTTGCCGCTCGCGTCGGTGACGGCGAAGGTCGCCGCGCCGGTGAAGCCGAGCCGGTCGCCTGCGGTCAGCCCAGTGGCATGGCCTTCGAGGCTGTTGGGCGCGGGCACCGTCGTGCTGGCGTTGCTCGCTGCGTTGAGCGTGCTGGCGAGGCCGGTGAAGAGCGTGCCGAGCTTCTCCTGAAAGGCGGGCAACGTCTGGTCGCGCAGGCTGACGAGCCCGCCGATCTTGCCGCCGACCGTGCCGGGATCGAGCGTCTCGCCGGTCGAGGCACCCGCTGTCGTATCGCCATCGGCGAAGCGCAGCGTGATCGGCGGGTAGCTCGCCTGCGCGCCGGCCTGATCGCCGACCGGATAGGACAATTGCCGAAGCCGCGCGTCGAGCAGCGCGGTGCCGTTCGCGGTTTCGATCGTGACGCGCCCGTCCGACTGATTGCGCACCGTCACCTTCATCAGGCTGCTCAACTCCTCGACCGCGCCGCCCCGCTGGTCGATCGCGGCGGCGCTGCTGCGCCCTTGCCCCTGCGCCTGCGAGACGGTGCCGTTGAGCGTGTAGATCTGCTTGAGCAGCACGTTGGCGCGCTCCACGCTTGCGCTGAGATCGCCCGCGACATCGCTGGCGAGCGCCTGCGTATCGGCCTGCGTCTGCTTCAGCCCGCCGATCGCATCCTGCACGTTCGCGACGAACGCGCTCTTCTTCTGCGTCGCGCCGGCGGTGCCGGTCAGGTCGATCGCGGCGGCCGAGATCGCGTCGATCCGACCGGGCAGGCCGGACGTGTCACCGGGCTTGCCGAGCAGCGCCTGTAGCCGCGAGGTGTAGTTCGCCTGAACGTCGGCCTGCGCCTCGTCGCCGGCGCGACGATAGACCGTCTCCTCCAGGAAACGATCCGCCACGCGGGTCGGCTCGCCGATGGTGACGCCGCCATAGACGTTCGAGGTGATCGCGGTCCTCTCGCGCGCATAGCCCGGCGTGTTGACGTTGGCGATGTTGTTGGAAACGCTGCGCAAGCCCGCCTGCGAGGCGGCGAGCCCGGAAACGGCGGAGCCGAGGATTTCATTGAGTGACATGGGCTGTGGTCCCCGGCTCCGTTACGGTCAGCGCTTGAGGTTGCTGATTTCCTGCAACATCTCGTCGACGGTGGTGATGATCTTGGACGACGCGCTGTAGGCGCGCTGGAAGCGGATCATGTTGGTGAACTCGCCCGCCAGATCGACGTTCGACTGTTCGAGCACACCTTCCTGCACCGTGCCCGCGCCGACCGTGCCGGCGGCGTTGAGCAGCATGTTGCCGGACTCGCCCGATACGGTGAAGCCGTTGCCGGGCAGTCGGGTGAGACCGTCCGGATTGGCGAAGGTGGCGAGCGGCAGCTGGAACACCGCACGCTTGGTGCCGTCTGCAAACACCGCGCTCACCACGCCCGCCTTGGTGATGTCGATCGAGGCGACATTGCCGGCAAGCCCGCCGTCGATGTTCGAGGCGATCGTCCCCGACGCGCTGGCGAACTGGGTAAAGCCGTCCATGCCGCCATCGGTGCCGAGATCGAGCTTGATCGGCTGTGACGCCGCGCCGTTGGTCCAGGCCGGATTGAGCGAGCCGAACAGCTCGGGCGACGAATTGGTGACGTCGAGGCTGCCGTCGGGCTTGAACTTCATCGTGCCGCTGGCGAGCAGGCCGCTCGCCGCCGTCACGTCGCTCTTGGGATCGGCATAGACTTCGGTCTGCCAGGTGTTCGCGTCGGTACGCACCATGCCGAGCGTGAGGTTGTGCGGGTTGCCCTGACCGTCATAGACTTGCAGCGAACGCGTGAAGCCGGGTGTCGCGGTGCCGGCCGCCATGGCGCCGGTGGTGTAGGTGCCGGCGTAGGTGGGCGTGGTCGACTGGACGTTGGCGCGCAGTTCGATCTTGGTGGTCGGCGCCGCGCTGCCGCTCAGGTCGCTGAGGCGCACGGCCTGTAGGTTGGTGACCGTGCCGTTGTTGGCGTAGTTGCCGCCTGCGTCGAGCTTCCAGCCTTGCAGGTAATAGCCGGCGCTGTTCTTGAGGTAGCCCGCATCGTCCGGTGCGAACGCGCCGGCGCGCGTGTACGCCACCGTCTCGCCGCTCGGCGAATTGGCGCGCGTCACGAAGAAGCCGTTGCCCTCGATTCCCAGATCGTTGGTGCCCGACGACGCTTGCAGCAGCCCCTGTTTGGAGATGAGCTGGCGCGGCGCGAGCTGCACGCCGCCCGCCGTGTAGGTCTGGTCGGTGCGCCCGTCGGTGACGAGCGAAACGAATTGCGAGTCCACCGCCTTGTAGCCGACCGTGTTCACGTTGGTGATGTTGTCGGCGACGGTCGCCATCGCGTTCGACTGGGCGTTCAGGCCGGACACGCCGGCATAGAAAGCGGAATAGAGGCTCAAGGGTTCACTCCTGTCGCCGGGCAGCGCGCCCGTTCAGATGCATTGTAGGAAGACCGGAGGGGGAAGCCAAAACGGCAAAATTTTCCTAGTCATTCGCCGGTTGTCCCAGCCGTCTTCCTATAACGAAGGCAGAACCCGATCATCAGGCGATGCCACCCATGCTGAAGATAACGCTCCGCAACGACGAGAAACTGGTCATCAACGGCGCGGTGCTGCGTTCGGTCGGCCGCACCGAACTCGTCATCGAAAACGATGTCGCGCTGCTGCGCGGCCGTGAGCTGATGGCGCCGGAGGAGGCGAACACGCCAGCGCGCCGGCTCTATTTCGCGTGCATGATGGCCTATCTCGATCCGGAGGGCCGCGAGGCGCACCGCGACAGCATCCTGACCCTGCTCGCCGATCTGATGGGCGCGCTCGAAGCGCCGGAGGCACGCGCGCTGTGCGTCGCCTTCGCGCACCACATCGGCCTCAACGATTATTACCGCGCGCTCGCCGATTGCCGCGGGCTGATCGACTATGAAGCCGGCGTGCTCGCGCCGATCGCCGCGTAAGCCAGACCGTGCACAGCCTCGCCTCAGCCGCCCGCGCGTTGCGCGCGGGCCCGGTCGAACGCCACTTCGGGCGCGTCGTCGCGGTGCGTGGCGCGCTGATCGAGGTCGAGGGGTTCCTCGGGGCCGCCAGCATCGGCGCGCGCGTGGCTTTGCGCACGCCGGAAGGGCCGGTCGAGGCGGAAGTGACCGGGCTCGATCGCGGCGCTGCCTTGTGCCTGCCGTTCAGCGATCCGCACGGCATCGCCAGCGGGGCGCGCGTCGATCTCGTTTCCGATCAGGTCTCGATCCGGCCGAGCCACGCGTGGCTGGGCCGCATGGTCGATGGCCTCGGCCGGCAGGTCGATGGCAAAGGGCCGATGGCGCTTGGCGCCGAACCCCGCTCGATGAAGGCCGAACCGCCTGCCGCCGCCGAGCGTGGCCGCGTCGGCCACCGGATCGACACCGGTGTGCGTGCGCTCGATCTGTTCGCGCCGCTGTGTCTCGGCCAGCGGCTCGGCCTGTTCGCCGGCTCGGGCGTCGGCAAGTCGGTGCTGTTGTCGATGCTGGCGCGCTGGACCGACTGCGACGTCGCGGTGATCGGCCTGATCGGCGAACGCGGCCGCGAGGTGAAGGAGTTCGTCGAGGACGATCTCGGCCCCGACGGTCTCGCCCGCAGCGTGGTGGTGGTGGCGACCTCGGATGCGCCCGCGCTGATGCGGCGGCAGGCGGCATGGACGACGCTCGCCATCGCCGAGCATTTCCGCGATCAGGGCTTGAACGTCTTGTGCCTGATGGATTCGGTGACGCGCTTCGCGATGGCGCAGCGCGAGATCGGCCTCGCCAATGGCGAGCCGCCCGCCTCCAAGGGCTATACGCCGACGGTGTTCGCCGAACTGCCGCGCCTGCTGGAGCGGGCCGGGCCGGGCCTGCATGGGCATGGCTCGATCACCGGGCTGTTCACCGTGCTGGTCGATGGCGACGATCATAACGAGCCGGTGGCGGACGCGGTGCGCGGCATCCTCGACGGGCATGTCGTCATCACCCGCCGCATCGCCGAGCGGGGGCGCTATCCGGCGATCGACATCCTCAAATCCGTCTCCCGCACGCTGCCGCATTGCCAGTCGGCGGAGGAGAACGCGTTGCGCATCCGTGCGCGCGGGCTGCTCTCCACCTTTGGCGAGATGGAGGAGATTGTGCGGCTGGGCGCCTATAAGGCCGGCGCCAACCCGGCGGTCGATGCGGCGATGCGGCTCGCGCCCAAGATCGAGGACATGCTCAAGCAGGGCAAGCAGCAGCAGGGCGGCGGCGGTGGCGATTTCGCGCACCTCGCCGACCTGTTCGCCGAGGATGATGCGATCGCGGGGCTTGCGGCATGAAGACGCCGGTCGATCCCGTCGTGCGGCTCCAGCGCCGTTCGGTCGACGATCTGCGCGGGCGGATCAGCGGCGAAGTCTCGCGACTTGGCGAGATCGACGCCGCGTTTGCCGCCGTCGAAGCGGACGTAGCCGCGCAATATCGCGTCGTAGCCGGTGATTGGGCGATGCCGATGCACGGTTTCGCACAACGCCGCCGCGCCGATCGCGCTAGGCTTGAGGCACAACGCCGCGACGCGATGGCACGGCTCGACCGGCTGCGCGGCGAGGCGGCGGAGGCCTATGGCAAGCTGAAAGCCGCCGAGGACGCTGCCGAACGCTTCCGCGACGAGGCAAATGCGGCGATCGCACTCGCCGAGCAGAATGCCGCCGACGATTTCGCGCTGGGCCGTTTCGTCGCGCGCAAGGCTGCGGTCGCCCGGGCGGAGCGCCGCGCATGAGCCACCGCATCGACACGGCCGTGGGCGACAGGAGCGCAATCGCCACCACCCACGCTCAGCGCGAGGCGCGCGCGCGGGCGATCTACGCCGAGGCGCAGTCGCAGATCACCAGCCGGCTGTGGCAGGCGGCGATCGGCGGATCGGACGGCGTGACTTCCGCCGTATCCGACGCGCCACCGCTCGCGCGCGGGTTCGAGGCGCTGCTCACCCGTTTCGATCGCAGTTCGGTGACGGTCTCCGCGCCGGCCCCACGAGCGATGCCGACGCGCACCGCCCCGCCGATCGCGGTCTCCAACGATCCGGTGCCTGCCGAGATCGACGGGCTCGGCGCCAACGAACGCCACCGTGGCGCGCTGGAGAAAGCCGCCGCGCGCAGCGGCATTCCGGCCGCCTCGCTCGCCTCGATCATCGACGCCGAAGCGGCGAAAGGCTCGGACGGCCGCTGGAACGTCTATTCGCGCAACCCGCGATCGAGCGCGGCGGGGCTCGGCCAGTTCATCAGCGGCACCTGGGTCGGCATGGCCGAACAGGCCGGCAGCTTCCTGAACACAGTCGCGCGAGCCAACGGCTGGCTGTGCGCGAGCGGCAAGCTGCAGCCCGAGGCGCGCGCCAAGGTGCTGGCGCTGCGCTACGACGCCGAAGCCTCGATCCAGACCATCGCGGATTATTCGCGCTGCAACCTCGACAAGCTCAAGAAGTGCGGCATCGCGGTCGGCAGCAGCGTGGAGGAGATCAGCAAGACCGCCTACCTCGCCCATTACATGGGCCCGCGTGATGCCGTGCGCTTCCTGCGCGGCCAGCTTGACGGCGGCCGGGCGCGCACGCTGCTGGCGGCGCAGATCGGCACCGCCAAGGCCGGCCACGACATCGCCGCCGCCGGCAACGCGGTGGACGCGCACCGCATGTGGCTTGCCAGCCACGTCAGCCGTAACGTCCGCCCGGCGCGTTACGTCCTCTCCGCGACCAACAAGACCGCGCTGCAATCCTGAGCCGCGCCGATCCGCACGCGCTTCTAACATCCTATAATGAAAGAAGGTCGGCGCAGGCGGACGAATCAACTGCCTGCAACACCGCTCGATTCGCGAATCGGTGCTGCAAAGCCGACCAAAAAAGTAACGTCTTTGCGGCGTCATAGCCTACGTACTACCCGCAGGACCCGTTGAACTGCGTAAGGACAGTTCCCGCAGTTTGCGTCGGTTTTGGCTAAAGTCTCTATAGGAGTAAGGGCTAACACCTACAGGATTAGCAACGATCCTTTAAGTCCGGAATCGGCATTATACCTCCACACGAAGCCGGCTGCGGCATCGGATGCATAGGGGAAAAGATCATGTCGAAGACCACCGATCAGCTCGAAGTGGCCGTTGCCGTCGTTATCGAGAACACGCCCGCCGGGGAGGTCCGCCAGACCAACCGCCAGCGCGCCAATGTCGACAAGGCGTTCGCCCGCATCCTCACGCTGATCGCTCCGCGCATCCGCCACTTCATCCGCCAGTACGGCCTGGTCGCGCACTGGGACGATGCCGAGCAGGTCTGCGCGATCGCCGTGCACCGCGCCATCGCCGCCTACGATCCCGAGAAGGCCAAGTTCACCACCTTCGTCAACTGGCAGATCCGTGGCGAGCTGCAGGGCCTGCGCTTCCGCCTGATGGCCGACCAGCGCCCGTCCGCGAAGAAGGTCTCCGCTGCCACGGTCTCGCTCGACGCGCTGGCGATGGGCATGGACGGCGAGGACGGCGTGCACGAGTTCCTGATCGAGGACGAGAGCGCGCTTCCCTCGACCGAAGCCGCCGCGTCCTCGTTCATGGCAGACGGCACCGCGCAGGCACTGCTCGACGCTTATGTCGATCACCTGCGTGATGTCGGCACCAGCCACCTGCTGCGCGCCCGCGCCAAGAGCGGTACCCGTGCCAAGACGCTCGACGCCGCCGAGGCCGCCAAGCTGGAAGAGCGTATCCAGCGCGACCGCGAGATCGTCGAGCATCACCTGTTCAACGCCGACGAAGCTGCCGAACTGCCGAGCGACCTGACTCGTGAGCGCCTGCGCCAGATCACCCGTCGCGCGAGCAAGATCATCACCGAACTCGCCGAGGACGGCGCGCACCTGCGCACCCGCCCGGCAGACCGCACCCGCTCGCTCCTGCCGAGCCCGGCGCAGCGCCAGAGCCAGATGGTCCGCGTCAAGGCGCTTGCCTCGATCCCTGCCGACTTTGCCGACGCAAGCGAAGCCGCGTTCCTGCCCACCGGCTGTGTCGCCGTCAGCCGCAGCGTGCGCCTCAACTAAAACTGAATGCTTGGATTGGAGTGGTTACGTACGCCTCCTATAAGTCTTGGTACGACTTGGAGGATGTGAATGCGCCAGCCATCAGCCCCACTCGACTCGATCTGCCCGCCGGTTCGCGTGTGCGAACCGGAGCGGCGTAGGTCGGACATTCCGACCGGTGACCTGCTCGGCCACGTGCGGGCGGTGATCGCCGAGACAGGCTGCACGATGCTGCTGATCGAGCGCAGCGTCCGGGTGGGCGGCACGTCGATCCGCATCGACGCGGTCTATCCCGACGGCAGCCGCAGCAAGGGCATCGCACGCAGCGGCGATCCCGCGATGCGAGCGGTCTGTCACGCCGCCGATGCGATGCTTCGCCAACTCAGCGAGCTTCTGCCGAGCGGGCTGAACGACCGGACCGGCGTGTTGAGCGATGGCACCGGTGTGCTGTTCAGCCTCGATCAGCCGTCGGTGATGACGGCGGACTGGTTGGGTGCGGTGTTCGCCGGCACGGTGCCGTGCTTTGCCCTGTCGCCGTCCGCTACAAGTGGTCTTTTGGCTTCGCTCCTCGCGCCGCAGCAATGCGGCAGGGCCCATTAGCCGCGTGATATTCGCCTGTTTCCTCCCGGAACGGTTGCTATTATGCCGCACCGGCACACCGGTCGTCTTGCCGGGCGGGAGGTCGGCGTGGCGGTTCGCAAGCAAATGGGAATGATTGAAGCAACCGCGCGCCGCAACATGCCGCGGCCCCGCGCTGCCGCGATCGCCGCCGCCGGGGCGGATACGCGTACGATCGCGCTTGATCCCCATCGCTGCATCGTCTTCCCCAATCGCTTGCGGGAACAGCGCCGTCGACATGGTTTTTCGGCGTTGCTTGGCCTGTCCGCAGCGCTGCCGGCCATCCCGTATATCCGCTTGTCGAAGATCGAGCGTGGCGAGGTGATGGCGCGCGCCGACGAGCTTCAGGCGATCGCCGCGACGCTCGGCATCGCTGCTGCGGACCTGCTCATCGACATCGAAAATCCGGCGTTCGACATGGCGCAATGGGTGGCGCAGCGAGGGCAGCAACTCGAATTCGATCCGCCGGCGGAAGAGTTCGCGATCCTGCTCGCCGCCGCATTCCGCAAGAACCGTCAGGCCGATCGCGACCTGCCGCTGGCGGTGCTGGAAAGCGCTTATGGCCTGCCGCCGGTGATCGTTTCGCGCATCGAGAACGCGGTGAAGACGCCCGATCGCTGGAACCCGACCACGCTGCGCGCGATCTGTGCCGCGATGGGCATCGAGGATTTCGAGACGCTCGAACACACGGTACGCGCAGCGTATGCAGCGGGTTCGCTGGACCCGTGGATCGCGCGGCTGCCCGGCGAAGCGAGCCGTCGCCGCCGCACCGCCGAGCGTGTCGCCGAGCTCCGCAAGCAACTCGACGGCGGCGGATCGCCGCAACGTGCGCCCGAGGCGGCAGCGTCTGCGGTAGTGGCCGCACCGCGTGCGACGCTGTTGGTACTGGGTGCACCGCTTGCTGACGGGTTGATCGCGGCGACACCCGCCAACCTGACGGTCGATGCGCCGCCTGCGGCTGGTCCGGCGAGCTTCGGCTTGCGGATGTGCCGCGCGACACTGGGCGCAGGCATGCCGGCGAGCGCGGTGCTGGTGGTCGATCCGGACGTGTTCCCCACACCCGGCGGGCTTGCGGTGTTGAGAGAGGACGAGGCGTTCCGCATCGTGTCGGTCGGGGTCGACCGCAACGGCGCGATGACCGGCTATAGCGCGCAACCCGACAAGCAGATCGCGATCGACACGCTCGACCCGGCCTCGGTACTCGCTGTTATCGCAGCCTATTTTCCGTAGTTGGTTCGGGTTCGCTGGCCGACCCGTGGGTCGGCAAGGCTGCCGAGCGCGGATCAGGAAGTTCACGGCGGGACGTGCCCTCGCGTGGGGGTGCGATCGGAAGCGCGATCATGAAGGCGGCGCCGCCTTCGGGCGCAGACACGACGCTGAGCTTACCGTCGTGACTCTCCACGATCGTCCGGCATACCGGCAGCGCCAGGCCCGAACTGCGCCCGCGCGGATCGACGA
>Ga0265780_10007045_pt1 | contig 13862 bp, 11 predicted proteins | sample P1T30metagenome_FD_192432 | JGI IMG/M metagenome (GOLD analysis project Ga0265780, IMG submission 192432) | Plant litter microbial communities from East Loma Ridge, Irvine, California - P1 T30 | ecosystem: Environmental > Terrestrial > Plant litter > Unclassified | place: USA: California... | reverse complement strand
TCTACCCCTACACCCCACTTAACACCACCACCCCTTGTCTCACCCATACTCACACTCCCCGCGCCGTCCCAATCGAGACCATCAACTCCCAAAATAGCGCCGGTACCTCTCTCTCCACCGCCGGCATCGCCGCCATCATCGCCGGCGTGCTGATCCTCTTCGGCGGCCTGGCTTGGTTCGTCTGGCACGCGCTGAGCGTTCTGCCGCGGCGTAAGAAGGCGGCGCTGGGAGAGCGTAGGGTAAAGGCGGGACAGCATACGGATCGCGGGACGGGGGGACGGGGGCATGGGAGTCGGAGTCATCATACGAGTCGGGGACAGCGGGGGAGTGGTTATGAGTATGTTTAGTACGCTTACGGGAGGGGAGAGATAAGGGTGGTTTGGTAGTATTATCTTCATGATTGCATGAGGATGATGATCTGTGGGATTGTCTTCGATTGTTCCAATGTTAAGATAAAAGGAATGAAGGAAAATACACAAGTGCTTTTTGTTCTACATGATGCTGAATGGAAGTGACTGGAGCCTTCACCGTGAAGCAGTGATACCTAGACCCGGAAAGAAAACCAGTCCTACAAATGCAAATAATGATTGTTCCGAACAATGGGGAAAATGTGCCTGCCTTCAAACCCAGAAATCCCCAAACTCTTAAAGTCATGGTCAGAACTTTTGATGCTAACTCTCACTCCCTGTTATCCCTTCCTGAAGCTGGCCTGTTCGCCTAGTTTCTTCTTCGCATGCGCAGGAAGTCTCGCTCGCGGTTGGCGTCTATATCTTCGACACTGGGAAGAACTATGTCGCAGTCTGCGTGGATTTGGTGCCCCATAGCTCTCATTGGATGTTCTGAAGAAGGTATGCCATTATCCCATGCATTGTAAGAAGGTTGGTTTAGAGGCCGTTCACTGCTAGGCTGTAGCATTGCCCTACTCTGCCTAGATGTCTGGTGACTAGCAGTGGGAGGTCTAATGTTGTGAGTGTTGACAGAAACTCTGCCATTATGGGGTATGTGGTAGCTGGTCCGGCTGCTATAGGTCTGGTCCCAGATAGTCCTGGAAGCTGGGCCAGGGGTGATTATAATGTGCTGGCGCTCACTTGGACTCCGCAGTTTTGCCCGCTGGTCACGAGCGACATCTGTTGGGCCAGCACCTGCATTACTTAAAGGGTAGATCTCAGATCTTGGGTAGATGCTAGATCTTCCTTCTCTATTCCTTGTGCCTGACATGCTAGAGCTAGTGTTAAGAGATTCTGCTATATCTTAGTAAGACGTTATACTTCTTCTGCACAGAGACGAGACTGCATACCTGTGTCATCATCCTCAGAGTCGTACACAACTGGCCTCTGACGCCTGCGAGCTGCCTCAGGTTCCTGGTGACGTTGAGCGCTCAGTTCAATACCGTCAGTTCGATCTTGCGGCTGTTGTCTTGATGTCTTCGGAATGACTCTGGGCCTGGCTTTGGCCTGGGATGTAGTGGAGCTGGTTATCTTTTTGTCGTGCGTCGCATTGTGCTCGTCATTATCAGACAAGTTGCGAATCACCGGTGGTCTCCGGCCAGGCGCCATGCTGTTAATGAAGTTGAGTCGTGCAGCAGCCTCAGAAAAAGCCGCCTTGCTGGGTCGAGTCAGAGCCTTTGATTGCTTGCCCTTTCTTGTCGTTGTCTTCTGGGGGGGCATACGAGCTGGCTAACGTTCGCCGTACCCTACCTATCCTTCCCGAGTGGTGTCGATGTCGTGAGTAGTGACAGAGATGGCCAGAGGAGAAAAGGTGGTGTAGCTGAAGAACCGCCAGAGGGAAGGTTTGAAGTAGTTGAGAGGCCAGGACTGTGTGCAGGGGTTTAAACCTTCAGGTAATAGAACTGTGAGGTCAGAGAAATGATCGAGGCCAGCCAGAACAGGAGCAGGTAAAGGTAGAGATGCCCGGTCGCGTTGATGAGCTTCGTTTGACACTGCAGGTAAAGTCCATCCGCGCATATGTTGTCATCACGTAAGTGCGAGGGGAATGCGAGACAATTGGTCCCAAGACTTCCATGCGGTGAGTGCGTTTGACTGCGTAGCGGAAGACGTTCAATGATACATATGAAGACTCGATTATGACCGGCCAGTTTTCGGAAAGAAGAGCTTGTTGGCTAGCACACACGCGAGTGCTATCTGAGTCACTCGAGACTAAGACCCCATGCGGCGAGTGTGCTTGACTGCGTAGCAGAAGATATTGAATGGGACACGTAAAGACTCGATCATGACTGGCCGGCTCCTAATTAGCGACGTAAGAAGTCATTATCATACCGCTCATGCATATCGCAAACGATTCTACCTCGCCTATCAATTGGTTGCTACCAAGTACTTTCGAGAAGCGTACTTGAGGCCGCTACGCAAACAGGTTTGAGCAAACACCAAGATGAGCCGTGACTAATGTAAATGTTCCAAGTAGTAGCATGGCGTTCTTCAATTGTTTGATCTTTTGCGCCGTGAGGAGCGATTTGCGATTATCGTCGGAACCCAAATACACATTCGTAGCGTAGTTCTACCAGATTTCCATCATACCAAGCAAGTCGTAATGCGAATCATCTTCATCGCCGTGCCGTTATCCAATCCTACTACTTTCTCTTCCCCTTACTCCTCGCCAGCTCCTTCGCATTATACGAATACTGCGGGCGCATGTCGATCCTCAAGTCCTCCACGTCCATCCCACCCATCTGCACATCAGTATCATTCACACTATCCGACGTCTCAGTCTCCGAAGACGAGGCGTCCGATTCGAGCTCCACGACGTTATCGGGGACGATGAAGGAGCGGTTGATGGAGCCTCCGCGGGGCCTGGGGTGAGCGCGGCAGACGCTAATGCTTGGTCTGGAATCAGGGTTTGAGTAGGAGACTTTAGGCCGCGACTTTGATGGGGCGGGTTTGGTGAGTTTTAGCTTTTTGGCAGCGGGGCGCTTAGGGATTATGTCTGACTCGAGAGGGGCGTCGGAGTCCTGTGAAAGGTTAAAATGTGACTTGTGTGTAAGAGACGTGGTTTGCACTTACCCATTCGAGAAAATCCAGGCTGTGGTCGATCTTGATGAAGATTTCATCATCATCTTCGTCGTGCTCTGGACGTAGTATCTGCTGTGGGGGAGCTCGGACTGATGGAGGCTCTACCTTGATGGGCGGACGCACAGAGGGTGCTCGGCTTCTCCTGATTGCTTGTCTCTTTGCAGCGGTGAAGTCACCCCCAAGCTCGAGGAGCATGTCATGTAAATCTTGGATGGGCAGGCCTGGGGCGACAGCCATCAGCTGCGCAACATCCTTCCTTGTGTCAAAGTCTGCGATGTTGTTCAGATCGAAGGTGTCTCCGTCGAGGTTGTCGCGTCTTTTGCTCGACAAACTGGGCCTGGTGAGTGGTTGCGTGCGTCGCCGTGCAACTGGAACTGTTGCTTTTTGTGAGGCAGACGAGACCTTGTCTGCTCCAGGCCTTTTCTTAGCCCGCTGTGATGAGGGCGGATCTATCTGTGACGTCCTTCGCGCTTCCCTTTTTGCGTTCGATCAGTACTTAGTCAACACTTCGTGACAGCTCCACTAACTCGGCATATATACTCATAGATCGGAACCTTGGATCATACGGAGCTTTGGGGGAAGTCGCTGCATGTGTCTTGCCAAAAGATCCAAACCCTGCTCCTCCGGGAGCAGAACCGCGCCTTACTGCCAGTGCCGGCGATTGTGACTGGTAGATACTCGGGGACGAGGGCGCCGTCGATGAAGGAGTGTAGCCGCCCTGCATGAAGTCTGTCATTCCTCGTGGTGCCTCATCTGCCTCGTCGTCATCGTCTATTGTGATAGGGCGATGCTTCGATGCGCCATCTCGCGTGCCGGGCCCAACTCGTGACTTGCTTTTCTGAATTGCCGGAGTTGCTTTGGCCTTGCTGCCAACCCGGGGCTTCGAGACGTTCGCCACTTTTGGGGTCCTTTGCCGTCTTTCCTTGGGAGTCGGCGCAGTCTTCTTCTTCTGCCGTGTCGGTACCGCAACAGCCATTTTATCTTGTCGCAGCTTCCTGACGTGAACCTTGTGAGACCCAGTTGGGTTTGGGCGTGGAGCGTCAATCGCGCGGTGGTAAGTGATTATGGGCAGAACGATGTTGGGCTTGGATGAGTGGGTGGATATTGGGAGACCTCCGCGCGTATACTCTCCCTCCCTCCCAATCACAACCTTACCTTTGATGTGGTGCTGTCGATGCATTTCGCTCAAACCGTAGGGCAACGTGACCGCAAATCCTGATGCCATGGTACGGCAGGTGAGAGTCACGCTAAGGATGCGGAATCGTAGGAGAAGCGGGGATATTGCGGCAGTGAGCGCGATATCACACGGAGGGCGGGCGGAGTTAACGTCGGGCCGCTACACTTGCGGCCTGCGCGTCTACGGAAGGTCCTGAAGCCTATCTTTGGCGATTCGTACGTGACGGAAAGACGATTTTCGATAGTGAAGAGATGACCAGATCAAGCTGAATCCAGAATGAAGTAGAGTAACATATAGTAGAAATACAAAAGATGTCAAGACAATGGCTCGGATTCATACATAGGGGAAGAAAGAAAAGCGATATGAAGGAGAAATCCAAGCTCACAGGGAAAACGCCGGAGGTATCGACCTGCCCTACCTATTTGTCCCCAACACCGTACCCTATTCCAAACATTTTAAATCCAAGAAAGACGTGCGCTCTACTGGTGCACCTGGCTCACATGGCCGTTCTGCTGAGCACCGCCCCATTCGCTCTCGTCGTCGCTGCCGACGTCGGTCCACGAGTTCGGCGTCATGATCCCTGCCCTGTCGTTGTCGCCGAATTCGCTGAAACCTCCTTCTGAGAAGCCGTCTGTGAAGCCGCCTTCAGAGAAGATGTCTGAACGGGCGTCGTGATCGGTGTCGTTTTGCATGCTGAGGATACCGATGTCATCGGCGTTGCTGGCAGCCACGGAAGCGCCAGTGACAATGGAGTGGGAACGCTCGGAGCGTGGTGTCAAGGTTCCGGCGGACATGTGCTCGGCCTCGTCGTCGAAGAACTGGGTGTGCGCAAGAGGGAGCTCGGCGTGTGAGTTGGATGATGTGAAGGAGTAGAAGGACTGTGCGGCCGGGTCGATCTCGTGGGTGCTTTGAGTCAGGTCGATCAGAGGCGCGGCAGCATCGAGAGTGGCAGTGCTTTCGCGCGATGCAGGCTCGGCATAGGTGAATTCTTTTGGTGATGGGGCTTCCTCGTCGACAAAGGGGTTGGCCACAGTCGCAGCTGCAGCAGCACCCGCAGCAAAGCCAGCAGCACCACGCTTCTTGAGGCCGTTGTCCGATACGTCATTTCCAGTAGCAGTTGTGTTGTTCCTGAGGGTGCCATCGCTTCCTACCATGGTGTCGAAGCTCTTAGAGCCATCGGCCCGTGACCTCTGCTGTGCCAGTTCGATATCCTCGTTGCCGATTTTGGCCAGCTCATCCAGATCGACGGCTACGCCCTCCTCCCGAGCGCGTCTGATGAGCTCATTCCGGTTCCGTTGAATGAGCTCTTCCCTTCTCCGCTTCCTCAGATCGAAGTCATGCGACGATTCGCTGGGGCGACGAGGCTGGATGTCATCGCCGAGGTTGTGGAGGGCTACGGCAATCTTGCGACGAGACTGGTCGACCCATGCGCGGACTTGAGGCGACTCATATATGGCGATGCCGGCGGCGACTACTATGGAAGCGGCGATGATGATGCCTGCAGTGAGGGGTGGTAAGCATTAGGCAACAAGACGTGATATCGTTGGATAGCCGAGACGGCCCAGATCCTCCGACTATACCGCCATTCGCTACATGGACTGAATACAAGAGGCCGTTGTACAAAAGCAGTACGCGTGTTGCGAACACGACAGTCATGCATAGCTAGAGCTACTCGTACGTACCTTTGGCTAGTGGCGCGGGCATGATGCGGACCTCCGAGACGCTGTCTCGCGCGCGTGTTTTGGCGGGTTGGGGGGGAACACGGGAAAAAGGGTCCTAGGTGGTAGGAGATGATTTTCTGCAGCCTGCAGAGAAAGTATATGTGAAAGAGAGACGCGCAGTCCAAGGAGGACTGTGGTCGTAAGAGCCGCCGCCGAGCACAGCCGCCCGCTGCACCATAGAACGGCCGCTCGGCTGGTGGGGTGCTGATCATCCGAAACCGGTCTAGGCAGGAACATGCTTATGCAACTCCACCTTCCATCCCAGCTACTCCACACACACTTGCACCACTCATGACCGTACATCGGTACATGGCGTCGCATCACGCCCTGCACAAAATGTGTTCCCATTCCACTCTGTCTACGCCATGACATGACATTACTTTCCGCCCCCTGACGCGTCCATATCGTGAAACTCATCCACATCTATCGTCGCCACATGGTCGCCACATGGTCGCCACCTACTTCATCATACTCCTTCTCGTCTAACTCGGCCTTCTCTTCTTCCCATCTCTTCTCTATCCTCCCAAGTTTCGCACGCAATCTCTGCGCCTCTAGTGTTTTCTCGTCCAAGCCCCTGAGCACCCGCTTGATTGCGTGAGACATTTCCACCTCGCTCTGCTGTTTGGAAAAGTACATGTAAACGTGGTGCCGGTGCAGTACAACGTATGCTTTTCGCACGTCATCATCGTAGCAAAGAGCTTTGAGTCCGTTTAGCTGCGCTTCGTCCAGCGGTCGTGGAATGTATTGGTCAAGATGAAGGTACTCCTCCAAAAGGACGTGCTTGAAAGTAGGCGGCATTTGGTTAATTCAGGTATGATAGCGGCAGAGGTCAGTTTGGGCGAGAAATACTGTCTTATATACTGCACGTCTCAGACGCGTTGTGGGTACTGCCTTGTTTGACTTCGCATCAGAGGAAAACACCATCTTAAGCCTGTTTGCCGGAAGAACACTCACACATTCAAGACCTGATCGCTCACATGTTCGTTTGCACCATCATGATCTAGCGAAAATGTGTATTCACTATTTGTGTTACCTCTGTCCAGACATCCGAAAGAGTCGACCGGGTTTCCACATCTCAATTCAACAACACAACAACAAGATGGACAAATTCTGGTCATCACCAACTCGGCGCTCAAGGCGAACCTGCGAGACTCATCGAGCGGACCATAGAATTTCTCATGCGGATAATGGTGAATTCAACACTTCATGTACACAGTGTGTCTGGATCATCACCACCACACAGCCAGCCCTCGCCCTTTTCGTCAACAACGTCAACAACTTGGACTACTCCGATATAAATTCAGCCTGCTCGATCTCTTCCTACAGCCACACTCACCAGCTGACCATCGCAACAACACAACTCCACCGAACACAACCGCACCGAACTTCCTGACACTTGTTTCTCGCACAGATACCTAGACACTCGCTCACGATTAAACACATGTCCACAATCATGGCACTGTATGCGGCAGACCACGGTGCGCCTTCAGTTGACTGGACTAATCATCCAGCAGTGGCATTCGAATGTCTCGACGACGCCATCAAGCCCTTCCGAGACGATCCTCATAAGGTGGACGAAGTCCTTACTTTGTTGTCATTCGAGATCTACAATGTAGGAATGAGCTTGCAGAAACCTACTGGACCGATTTGGCAGAAATGGACACGTTTCTTGCAACAATCACACTACCTGCCGATCTCCGAAGAAGTGCGCCTACATCTGAATGCAATAGATCTTCCTATGGACCAACTTCTCATGCCTTCGAGCGCTATCTTTGCAACTGCAATCATGGATTTACGGCAGGTAGCTCGAAGCCCTGAGTTGTTTGAGGAGGAGACGACGAAACTTCTCCTCGAGATCAAGGATTGGCTGTTGAAGTGTGCTTGTCACGACAGCGCCGACGCCGACGGCTCTCTTCTCCATGAGATGCGTGCAATCATAGTGCAGCAACCGCGCGTCGATCGTAGCAAGAAGAGCAACTATAGACTCCAGCGGAGTGAGCGAATCACCGGTGGCTCTGGCATATGGCCCGATCTCACTCGAACGCTTACTGCACTTCGACCTTCATCAGAGGAAGAGTGGAGCAGCGAAGACGACAAAAACGCCGTAATGGCGGTTACGTCATATCTATGCCTTGCTTCGAACATGATCTCGTGTTGCCTCTCCTGGGAAGAGGGCATGGATGTTTCTCTGGACCCAGTACCGCTCTACAAATACACTTTCGGGTGCGAACGAGTTCATGCTTGCCTTATCGAGAGCCCATTCTCGCCCTACCCACTGAAAGTGCGACAAGTCCTTTCTGCGTCGAATTATTTGGGCAATTCATTGCTTATTAGAGCAATGGTGTTGCCCAACATTAACGTTTCAGCGCTACATCTCACTTTTCTGATGTTTCGCTGGGTCATGCTGGCCGCAACACATCCTGACGCAGATCCTACTGGTAAGGTTCGATCAGCTCTCAGCAAAGCCTTCGATCTCGGATGTCTTGATCGTCTGCCGCACCTCTGTTCACGCCACGGACTCTTCTTGGATTTGAATGTCCCTGGCCAGGTTAATTCTTCCGTGGACTCATTTATCGCAGACATGAAGCAGGCACAGAACAACACTCTTGCTGGACTGACAGCCAACAACATACTCGCTGGATCCCTTGATTCGCAGACCACTATCAAGCTCTGGAATGATCGAGTCCACGAAGTAACACTTTATCCACACTGGGATATCGACTTCATGTCTAATGGTGACGTCATCTATGTGATTGAAGATCCTGTCCCCGACGTCCGTATCTCCAATGAATTCCCGCGGGCTGAAGATCTCTGGCTCGAGCAGCATGTGCACTGCATCCCAGAGCCCAAGGCCGACGACGAATGTCTCATCTGCAAAGACGATTTCACGGAGACTCCTTGCTACGCCACTGCATGCAACCACCTCTATCACCTGGACTGCTTGACGGGTTGGCGCGACTCATTGAAGGAGACCGGTTCGTCTAGTCCGCTTACTTGTTGCTACTGCACAAAGGAGCTCATGGATGAGGTTGCATTGGCGCGGGTAGAGATGGAGAAGCACAAGGGTGTACCGATCCATTTGACTCCGGCGATGTTTAGGCAGCAGAAGGTTCGTTCGATTAGTTTCGAGCATTTGCTTCAGACTGGGTGGACCAATTGCGACAAAGAACGTCAAGATTCTCGCCGTCACAGCGCATGAGGGCTTGGTGATGGTCTTAGTCAGTCTGATGCAGCCATAGCAGTATAGTTACCAGAAGTCTGGCGCACATGTTTGAGGTATTTTAGCGTTCACCTGTAAAAGCATGTATTTGTACGGGAAATAAGCACAACGAGCCTTTCACCAACACCTTTCGTCCGTTTGCATGCGTGCCAAATTTCAATGAACATGAAGAGTCAGACAGTACTTTCAAGCCTCGTCTCCGCGAATCAAAAATTCAATAACCATCTTTCCAGTTCACTCTGTGCGTCAGACCACGACACAGGTCCCTTCCCTTTATCCTCCCTATTTTCAACCGTTGTATCTGTCTCCGCCTTTGCATCTATATCTACCTGCACACCCACATCTACCTGCTCTTTCCCTTCCCCCTTTCCTGTCCCTCTCCCACCCTCAACATCCCCATTCATCCTCCCCATTTCCGCCAACAAATCCGCCCTCTCCCTCAGCTCCGCGCACTCGCTCCTCAAACGCTCAAGCTCCTCACACTCCCTCCCCAACCTCTCAATCTCCCCATCCCTCTCCCCACCAAGCTCTTTCAGCCGCTCATTCTCCCCATGCAACTCCTTAAGCCACTTCTCATACTTGTCGCCAATGGCGCTTATCCTCCTTTCACAATCCGCCTGCACGTCTCTCCTGACCATTTTAACTTCAATCTGCGCTTCTGTCAACTGATCAATCAGATCGCGCTGGTAAGTGAATAGATCATCGTAGTCCCGTGCGTATAGGCCCAACTGGTCGTTCAACTCGACTTCGCGCCGCTGTCGGGCGATGAGATCCCGTGCAGCGAAACGAAGTGCCTGGTTTAAACTGTCAATCTCCTCGTCTCGCTCGCGTAAGGTAATCACGTAGAGCTCTTCATTCTCCGCTATTTGCGCAGACTCATCTTCTCTGTCGGCGCGCGTGAGGGATAGGTTGTGTGTCGTCTGTTCTAGGCTACTAAGCACAAGTTGCAGGGCTTCTGTGGTATCTGCGTCGTTCTGATCGCCAGTGATGGAGAGGTGGGAGAAGCGCTGGTACAGTAGGACGCTGGCGGACAGGAGGTCAGAGTCGTCATGGAAGACGAGTTGAAGGTGGGCTAAGGAGTCTGGAGTGAGGCCGAATGGAGCGTCGACTTCTTCCCAGTCGTCGAAGTCTTCGTTGGAAGTGGAGTGAGGAGGCATGATGGATGGTTAGAGGGTGGATCTTGGTGAAGAAATGCTTTGCGGATTGACATTAATACTAGTTGTGATTTATCAAACGACTACCAATGTAGCGTCAGACGTATGCGAAATGCGTTGCTGGTCCCCTTCGCTGATGCACCGTTCGTATTTAATTTCATGTTTGTCACAACTCAGTCCACGTACTCAAGCAGTGCCGTTAACATGAGTCATAACACGTAATCACATAACCATGAGAGAGAAAGTGAACAAATGTATCAGCATAGTCTGTTTGATACACTAGCCACCAATGGACTATATTTTGTTCGTAGCCACGTATCTATGATTGAAGGAACCATATGCGACATCAACGCATCAACTAGCATTGTGTCTTTGAAAAAGAAAACCCACCCCATGTGATACCTGCCCTCAAACGCCAGGAACGCGGCCGCGAGCTGATTGTGAACTACGGATGCAGCTTCATAACAAAGGAAAATAGGGTCCATAATCCGTCACTCATTAGCCAAGGGGCCAAGGAAGGCAAAGGAATTGGCGAAGGGAGCTTAGGCGAGGTAGCCGAGCTCATCACCCTCAAGACGCTCCAAGTACTCCTTCTCGAGCAGGATGTCTATGCACTTCTTGATGTCGGGCACGCGGGGCATGAAGCGGTTCTTGATCTGCTGAATCGTCTCGGAGACGAGCTGCTGGTGCTTCATCTTCTTGCGAGACTTCATGATACGCACAATGGCGGACTACAGTATGTTAGCATTGTTCAGAGAGTGGGAGAAAGTGGTGGTACATACCTGCATGAGTAGCTTGCGGTCCTCCTCAATAGTCTTGTGCGTGTCCTCAGCTTCAGCCTTCTGCTCCGACTTGATACCAATGTTGAGGTTGATCTTCGCCTTCTTCGTCTTGAAAGCGGTGTTGAGCTTGTAGGTGGTGCCCGATTCTGTCTTGGCGTTCTCAGGCTGCGCGATCAGGACCTTCGCCTTCAGGAAGACGCCTAAGCTAGGGTCAAGAGTCTCCTTGTTCAGCTTTGTGGCCTCTGAGATCTCATCGTAAGTGACAGTATCGCTATCATTGAAAAGCAACATGATGCCCATCTGGTAAGTCGAGACCTGGAAGGTAGGCGATGCCTTTGAGTTAAGAACCTTGCAGTAGTTTGCCTTGACTTCACCCTTGCACAACTGCCAGAGCCATGTGAGTTTACGACCCTGGTGCTTGTGGTTGTAGAAACGGGCGAAACGGTCATAGGTCTGGACGATAAGTTGTGGGGGCGTGAATGGAGTCGTGGGTGGGTTGAGCGGCCAGAAACCAGTTCCAAGAATGTGGTAGCTCGCATCGACGTTGGTCTTCATGTCAGCCTCGTCCAAGTTGTTCGACTGCCACTCCTTAAAGGCAGAGTTCAGGTCCTTGGAGATCTGAATATCCTGGAACATGCGCTGAAGCTTGTTGGTGTACTCGAAACCGCAGGCCTCCTTGAGCTTGGAAATCATGCTGGTCTCGGCATCATCAGAAGCGGACGTAGTCTGCACCAGACGCTTCGCCAACATGCGCGAGTAGAACTTCTGGAAAACGTCCTTGTCCTCAATGTACTTGAAGACTGTCATGATCTGTGTAAGCAGCTTCTCCATGTCGTCCTCTTCGCTCATCTTTGCGCTTGATCGCTTCAACAGAGTATCGGTGTACTTTGCAAGCAGCTCTGGCGACTTGTTGGAGCCCGATTTGCATATCTTATTGCGGTTGACGAATTCTCGGCAGGCGTTGTCCAGGGAGCGCACAAACTCCGATTCGCCGTTGAAAGCCTTGTTCACGAGATCTTGGTACTGCGTGTGGACTTCAAGGAGCGCCTCCACGTAGACCTTGGGTTCTAAGCTGTCACCCTCTTGGGCAATTTTGTCGACGGCAGCGAGGCCAGCCTTGCGGACGTGAGTCTCGAAACGGCCACGAAGAGGATCCAGGCCCTCGGGAATGCGGGCAAGCAACTTATACATGCGGCCAAGGTCGTCGATCTTGTCGTGGTCGAGAAGGATCTGGAATTCTTCCCGGAGAGCTTGTGAGTGGTTAGTGATGAGCGACTGCTCACACGTCCGCATCAAAGGAGACATGATCTCGTTGAGCAGGTACAACGGCACGCGCTCTTTCTCCTCGTCTAGGCGTGACTCGGCCTTCTTCATGTACTCCACCACGCTATTCTCGGCCAAAAACTGCTTCGATTCGTTGTCGTAGTATTCGGCCGTGGCTGCGAGGAATGGCTTCTCGAAGAACTCCTTGTAGACGTCGAGAGTAGATTTGGAGCTGTCCGACTCGTCCAGGCCCAGAGACACGAATGAGTCGACGACCGACTTGATCTGTGACTGCTCAATGGTCTCACCGTTCCGCTGCTTCTCGACAAGCTTCAGGACGCTGCGCATGACGCTCTCCTGGGTGCCGGTGAACATGTCTTCCTTCCACCGAACCAGGTGCAAGGTGTAGATATCGTATATGTTCTTCTTGCCCTCATCCATCTCGCGCTTCACCCAATGACGGTTGAGGTACCGAAACAAATGGTTGTTGTACTGTCCAGCGGTCGTGTACCGATTCCACTCCTTGATGTAGAATGTGAGGAGCGCCTCGTCGACATGTTGCCGCGACTCGTCCTGGACGCCCTGAAGATGTGTCTTGAGATATTCGATGAGATGTTGGTAGAGGTCTTCACCGAGAAGATGTGCGCCACCGCGGTTGTTAGCAGCGTGAAACGACGAGCCGGCGACAGCCTTCTGCGCAGTACAGAAGTTGTGGATCGCGGTGTAGAGGCCCATGTATGTCTTCATGTCCATACCCCCGCGGAGGTTGGTCATGATCTTGTCGACACCGGCTTCGAGGTATTTCCATCTGTCGTGTGTTAGCAAGAGCGCTGGTGGGGGCGGGGTGGTTCAAGCAATATATTGTAGACAGCGTGACATTCACGCAGGACTCTACGAGACACTGGTTGAACTGGAAAACAGGCATCGCAGCTCATGATGGACATCGAAGCCGGCTCGCGAAGCTGTGCAAAAGCTATCCACGAACCGTAAAGCTTCAAATGACCGGGCAGATACCCCAGATCACTGATCTGATAGATCCACAGCTCGAGGGGAAGGAGGTGTAGTACTTACGTGGCATTCACATCGTCCTTGGCAGGGACCGGCGGCATCGTAGACGTGGTCGCGGATGCGGAGGCCATGTCGGGTGTCGTCGCGTGCTCTGAGGCACTCTTCGAGGGCGACTTCTTGCGCGAAAGAAAGCGTATGGTAGATAGAGGAGGAATAAGGGTCGCTGCGCCTCAACGTTTGTAGTTGGTGGTAAGGTTGAGGTTGTGGGTGGGTGGAAGGTGCGGAGTGCAAGGCGGAGGCGATGAGTGGAAGAGCAACGACTGCGGGCGACGGTTGTTATTTTACTCGGCACTAGCTACCGTTCGCTTGGCGTGTATGATGACCGGGTGACAGGCGGCCAAAGGTGGAAAGGAAGGATTCAAAGTGAAGGAGCCAGACGTGCGGGCGGCGGCGTTTTGTGAATCACCGTCGATGGTTGAAGTCAGGCAGCAGGACTTGGCGGGGAGAAGCA
>Ga0265780_10007044_pt1 | contig 13865 bp, 15 predicted proteins | sample P1T30metagenome_FD_192432 | JGI IMG/M metagenome (GOLD analysis project Ga0265780, IMG submission 192432) | Plant litter microbial communities from East Loma Ridge, Irvine, California - P1 T30 | ecosystem: Environmental > Terrestrial > Plant litter > Unclassified | place: USA: California... | reverse complement strand
TGGCTTATTGGCGTGACTTATTGGCGGGCACGGGCATGCAGCTCGTGCCAGTTGGCGATTTCGCGCCAGCCGATGCGGCCGGCGGGCAGCGTGACCTGGGGACTGGAGGGCGGCGGATCGGGGCCGCCGGCGCCGGCGCCGCCTGGGCCTTGGCCGGCATCCTGGTCGCCGTCCGCGTCCGGAGGCTCGGGAGTCCCGGGGGTCCCGGGAACATCGGCGCCTTCGCCGGCACCCTGCCCCCCGCCCGTCCCGTCTCCGCCGGCAGCACTGCCGCCAGGCGCCGCCGCCGAGTCCGGCTTGCGGTAGATTGCCTGCAGCACCACCGAGGCGGATGTGTGCGTGCCGAAGCCGATCGCAGTGATCCGATAAAAGCTGCCATGCGCAGGCAAGGCGCCCGCCGGCTCCAGCTTTTCGATCAGGTAGCCCGGCAGGCGCGCCGCCGCGGCGCCGCCTGCCGCCGCAAAGACCGCGCCGGTGAAGCGGCCGTAGGGCACCAGCGCCTCCGGCGCGGACGCCAGGTCGATGTGTTCCCACGCCGGCGGCGCGCCGGCCCGGCACAGGCCGAGGTCCGCCGGACCGTGGCCGCAGCCCTCGACGAAGCCGGCGCCGCCCGCGGGCGCAAAATGCCCGGCGCGCGCCGCCCCGGCCGCGCCGGCGCCGGCCGCAATCCCGGCGATGTCATGCTCGGCGTCGCGCAGGGCCGCTTCCGCCGCCGCGCGCGCCGCGATGCGTTCTCCCTCGTGGCGCGCCGACGCCATCAGTGCGAAGGCGGCGCGCACGGCCGCAATCCCGATGAGCATGGCCGCGATCAGCAGCATCAATGCACATACCAGCGCCACGCCGCGCTGCCCATGCGCGCGCGCGGCCGGCGGCATTCCTCTCCTGCGCATTACTCCCCTGCGCGCCGCGCTCATGGCGTGACCGCCGGCAGGGCGACCGTCATCGTGAACAGGCGCCGCTCGCGCCGGCGCAGCTCGGCCGTCATGGCCGATTCGCGCAACAGGGTGCCGGCGTCGTCGTCGCCCGCCGCTTCGGCGTGAAAGGCGCCGAACAGTGGATAGTCGATGGCGCCCGGCTCGCTGCGCGTGACCCTGGCGCCGTGCAGCAGCAGGGCCACGCGCACGCTCGCCACGCGCTTCCACCAGGTGCGCCGGTTCAGGTCTTGCTGGCCGCTGGCGCCCAGCGCGGCGTCGAGTGCGCGCAACGCGTCGGCGTTGACGTAGCGGTTCGGCACGCCGTCGCGCGGCTCGTCGGTATCGATGCCGTACAGCAGCTGGAAACTGTCGACGCCCGCCACCACGGCATCGGCGCTCCAGTTCGCCGCGCCGCGGTATTTGCAGCGCAATTCGGGCTCGCCCTCGGCATTGCGGGCTACGTGGAAGATGCTCCAGCCCTCCTCGCCCCGGGCTACCGTGAAACCGGCGCAACTGACCACGCTGCCGTCGCCGTCCGGCGCCGGCCCGGCGCCCGGAAATCGCACCGCCAGCACGTCGCTGCCGTTCACGGCATCGGGCAGTGGATCGTCGATGCCGGGCGATGTGCGCGCCACCGTGCCCGCGTCGAACCCGGCCAGGCGCGCCGCCTGATCACCCGGCTGCGCGGCGGACAGGAGGGCGTCGGGATCGACGATGGCGGCCTGGCGCAGCGCGCGCCCGACCAGTTCCAGCGCATAGCGGCCGGCATCGTCGACGGCCGCCGCCTCGACCTGGGACGCATAGGCGCCGTTGGCATGCACCAGCAGGCGGCCGGCGCCGAGCACGACGGCCAGCCCGATCGCCAGCGCGACCATCATCTCGACCAGCGTCATGCCGCGCTGGCGCTGGCGCATGCACGGATAAATGCGCAGGCGCATCATGGCGCCACCCCGGCCAGCATCAGGCGCAGCCGCGGCAGCGACGCATCCGCGACCGCCGACCCGGCTTCACGCCAGCCCAGCTTGACGACCAGGGGCGCGCCTGTGGCGCCTGCGCAATCCCAGCCCGGCGCCGGTCCGTCATCGCGGCAGACCTTGATGCGGCCACCGGGAAAGCGCGCCGCTACCGCCTGGGCGGTCTCGAACAGGTCGAACTGCGCCAGCTGGGTGGCGTCGCAGGCGGCATCGGCAAAGCACGGGCTGGCTGCGGCCGGGGCGCCGGCGGCGGCGTCATAGTCGAGTTCAAGATAGGGATTGAGGGCGTCGTCCAGCGCCATCGCGACGGCGTTCGCACGCATGCGTTCGGCCAGCGAGGCCAGAAGCTGGCTGCCGTCGGACAGGCGCAGCGCTTCCTGTTCGGTGCGCAGGGCCAGCGTCTGCAGTCCGGCGGCGCCGGCAATGCCCAGCGCGGCCACGAACAGGGCCACCAGCACTTCGACCAGTGTGAATCCAGCGCCGCGCATCGACTGCCTCCCGCATCCGGTTTGCATGGAATGCGAAGGTAACAGCCGGCCCGGCGCGGGCCATGCGCTGGCTCAACCGTATGGATGCAACCTGCTTGGGTAAATGGAGACTAAGAGTTACTTGCGCACTTGCCCGACTTCCGCGATCGCATCCTGGAATTCCGCCAAATCGGCGAAATTCCTGTAGACCGAAGCAAAACGGATGTAGGCAATCTTGTCGAGGAGCTTGAGCTCTTGCATCACCAGTTCGCCGACGTAGCCGGTATCGACTTCGCGGCGTCCGCTGGTCAGCAGCTTTTCCTCGATGGAGGCGACGGCGCGGTCGATGGCCTCGGCCGCGACCGGGCGCTTGCGCAGTGCCAGCATCAGGCTGCCACGCAGTTTCGAGGACTCGAACTCCGTGCGGCTGCCGTTCTTCTTGACGATGATCGGCATCGACAGCTCGATGCGTTCGTAGGTGGTAAAGCGCTTGTCGCAATGCACGCAGCGGCGCCGGCGCCGGATGGCGTCCCCGACCTCCGATACGCGGGTATCGAGGACCTGGGTATCGTCATGCTGACAGAACGGACATTTCATGGAGCGCCAGATGCTACTGAGAGTGACTGCTGAAAAATCGGCGCCCCGCCGGGGGCGCCGTTGATGCGTGCGTCCCGGAGGACGCCCTGCCCTGAAGCATACGCTTCCCGGACTGGATCTTACGCTGCGTAGACCGGATATTTATCGGTCAGTTGCTTGACTTCGGCCTTGACGCGCTCGATGGTCGCGGCGTCGTGCGGATTGTCCAGCACGTCGGCGATCAGGTGGCCCACCTTGGTGGCGTCTTCTTCCTTGAAGCCGCGGGTGGTGAAGGCCGGGCTGCCCAGGCGGATGCCGGAGGTCACGAAGGGCTTCTGCGGGTCGTTCGGGATGCCGTTCTTGTTGCAGGTCATGTGTGCCTGGCCCAGGATCGCTTCCGCTTCCTTGCCGGTCAGGCCCTTGGCGCGCAGGTCGACCAGCATCACGTGCGACTCGGTGCCGCCCGACACGATGCGCAGGCCGCGCTCGATCAGGGCCGCGGCCAGCGCCTTGGCGTTCTTCACGACCTGCTGCTGGTAGGCCTTGAATTCCGGCGACAGCGCTTCCTTGAAGGCCACGGCCTTGGCGGCCACCACATGCATCAGCGGACCTCCCTGGATGCCCGGGAAGATCGCCGAATTGATGGCCTTCTCGTGCTCGGCCTTCATCAGGATGATGCCGCCGCGCGGGCCGCGCAGGGATTTGTGGGTGGTCGAGGTGACGAAGTCGGCGAACGGCACCGGATTCGGGTACTCGCCGGCGGCGATCAGGCCGGCGTAGTGGGCCATGTCGACCATGAAGTAGGCGCCGACTTCCTTGGCGATGCGGGCGAAGCGCTCGAAGTCGATGCGCAGCGAGAAAGCGGAGGCGCCGGCGATGATCATCTTCGGCTTGTGCTCGCGCGCCAGGCGCTCCATCTGCTCGTAGTCGATGTCTTCCTGTTCGGTCAGGCCGTAGGAGATCACGTTGAACCATTTGCCCGACATGTTCAGCGCCATGCCGTGGGTCAGGTGGCCGCCTTCGGCCAGCGACATGCCCATGATGGTGTCGCCCGGCTTGAGCATGGCGAAGAACACGCCCTGGTTGGCTTGCGAGCCCGAGTTCGGCTGGACGTTGGCGGCTTCGGCGCCGAACAGTTCCTTGAGGCGGTCGATCGCCAGCTGCTCGGCGACGTCCACGTATTCGCAGCCGCCATAGTAGCGCTTGCCGGGATAGCCTTCGGCGTACTTGTTGGTCAGTTGCGAGCCCTGGGCTTCCATCACGGCCGGCGAGGTGTAGTTCTCGGACGCGATCAGCTCGATGTGGTCCTGCTGGCGCTTGTTTTCATTCTGGATGGCATCCCACAGTTCCGGGTCAACCTTGGCGAGCGTGTGATCTTTTGCAAACATGAAAAACTCCAATCGATAAGAGGAACCAGGTGACGGGCGGCGCTGAACGAGGCGGGGCCGGCGGCAACAGGCAGCCGGACAACATACACGACATCAGCGCGTACCAATCGGTGGCTGCCCAGGCGAACGGCAAATGAAATCCCACGTTCCCCGGTGGAAGCCCACCTTCGCTGCGGATCGGCCGGCCAGTCGTTGCCGACCGGGCGCCATGACGCAGTTTTCGCCAGTTACGTGAGATGTTAAACGGTGCTCCGGAAACCGTCGCAAGCGGCAGGTTTTCGAGGCGCCAGTAATGGAACTCCCGATTGTAAGGGATGTGGCGGCCGGGAAGCAAGGAAACCGATGGCCGCCAGGCAAGCCACCAGGGGCGGCACCATCGTGGCCATTTCGGCTACAATCCCGGAGTTCAACCCCTTGCCCTGGATTCCATCATGATCGTTTTCATTACCGGCGCATCGGCCGGATTCGGCGCCGAAATGGCGCGTACCTTCGTCAAGAATGGCCATCAGGTCGTGCTGGCGGCACGCCGCAAGGAGCGCCTCGACGCCCTGGCCAAGGAACTGGGCGAATCGGCCCTGCCGATCGCGATGGATGTGACCGACAAGAAGTCGATCGAGGAAGCGCTGTCGATGCTGCCGCAGTCATGGCGCCAGATCGATGTGCTGATCAATAACGCCGGCCTGGCGCTGAACACCAAACCGGCCCACGAAGTGCCGCTGGAAGACTGGGAAACCATGATCAACACCAACATCACCGGCCTGGTCACCATGACCCATGCCGTGCTGCCCTCGATGGTGGAGCGCGGCAGCGGCCTGATCATCAACCTCGGCTCGGTGGCCGGCGCCTATCCTTACCCGGGCGGCAATGTCTATGGCGCCAGCAAGGCCTTCGTCAAGCAATTCACGCTGAACCTGCGCGCCGACCTGGTGGGCACCGGCGTGCGCGCCACCGACATCGCGCCGGGCCTGTGCGGCGGCACCGAATTCTCGAACGTGCGCCTGAAGGGCGACGACGCCGCCGCCGCCGCAGTCTACGAAGGCACCCAGCCACTGACCGCCGAAGACATCGCCGAGACCGCCTACTGGGTCGCCACCCTGCCCCCGCACGTCAACATCAACCGCATCGAAATGATGCCGACCTGCCAGGGCTTCTCCCCCTTCACCGTCAAGCGCAGTTAAGCACGTCCTTCCTGCCCCGCGAATGGCCGCCCCGTTTCCAGAATTCGGAGTCAGAATTCGGGGTCAGAGCCCTTTTTTGAGAAATTTCCTCGCTGACATTTACAAGCCATACGCGCGGCAGGCAAGGCACCGGAGGTGAAGACCTTACGGGCATGCCAGCCTGCGCTCGCCATGAACAATGTCATACGACTTATTGCCCAAAAAAGTGCTCTGACCCCGAATTTCTAAAAAATGCTCTGACCCCGAATTTTCATTCGCGGCGTGTGAAATGATCGTTGGCCGAACAAATGTTTTCCATTTGTAACAGGGGCGTTGACAGTTGTGAAAAAGTGATAGAGTTGTTGACCTAGCACAAGTGCCGATTAGTCAAATTTGCCGTCTGCATGATGTTCTGACAAGGAATTCATTAGTCATACTCATGCATATGTACTTTGGCGTACATATTGATAGCAAAAATGGCGTAAAATGTTTCTTATTCTTATACACGGCAGCTGAAATGCCTTCAGTTTTCACCTGGACCGTCCGGGTCTATTACGAAGATACGGACGCCGGCGGCATCGTTTATTACGCCAATTACCTGAAGTTCTTCGAACGAGCACGCACCGAATGGCTGCGTTCGCTTGGCATTCAACAGCAGGATCTGCTCGCCGGAGAAGCCGTGGCGTTCGTGGTGCGTAGCGCCAGCGTCGAGTATCTTGCCGCGGCGCGCCTGGACGACGACATTCGCCTGACCCTGAACGTGGAAAAACTCGGCCGCGCCTCGGTCGTGTTTGCCCAACAAGCCTGGCGCGGAGACACGCTGCTGTCGAGCGCGGACGTGAAAGTCGGCTGCGTCGACGTGACAACGATGCGTCCACGCGCCCTTCCTGACCTTGCCGCTGCTAAAATGCGTGCCGCCTGAATCAATCCATTCCACCGAATACACCGATGAGCGCAGCCCAAGACCTTTCCTTCATTGAACTGATCCGCAACGCGCACGTCCTCGTGCAGTTGATCATGGCCCTGCTGTTTGCGCTTTCGCTGACCAGCTGGACGTATATCTTCCGCAAGTTGTTCGCGATCCGCGCCGCACGCCGCCTCACCGAGCAGTTCGAGCGCAGCTTCTGGGCCGGCGGCAATCTGCACACCCTGCACCAGAGCGCCAGCAGCCAGCGCGACCAGAGCGGTCCGCTGGCCCGTATCTTCGAAGCCGGCATGGGCGAATTCATCAAGGGCAAGCAGGCCGCGCGCGACACCGCCGACGTCAATCCGGTGCTCGACGGCGCCCGCCGTGCGATGCGCGCCGCCTTCCACCGCGAACTCGACCATCTCGATACCCACCTGAACTACCTGGCCTCGGTCGGCTCGGTGTCTCCCTACATCGGCCTGCTCGGCACGGTCTGGGGCATCATGAACGCCTTCCGCGGCCTGGCCAACGTGCAGCAGGCCACGCTGGCCGCCGTCGCCCCGGGTATCGCCGAGGCGCTGATCGCCACTGCGATCGGCCTGTTCGCGGCGATTCCGGCCGTGGTGGCGTACAACCGCTTCACCCACGACATCGACCGCCTCGCGATCCGCTTCGAGAGCTTCGTCGAGGAATTCTCGAACATCCTGCAGCGCCAGTCGCGCTGATCGACGCAGGAGGATACCGACATGGCCTTCAACAGCAGCATGCGCAGCACGCGCCGCAAGCTCAAGGCGGAAATCAACGTCGTTCCCTATATCGACGTGATGCTGGTGCTGCTCATCATCTTCATGGTGACGCCGCAGGCCCAGAATCCGAGCGAAATCAAGCTGCCGAGCGCCGAGCGCTCGACCCAGCCGCCCGACGACTATATCCAGATCGCGATCAAGGACAAGGGCCAGCTCGCGATCGGCATCAACGGCAAGAAACCACAGGGACTGGAAGACGTGTCGAACCGCGCCGCGCTGATCCAGCGCCTGGCCGCGATCCACGCCGAGCATCCGGAGTATCCGGTCCTGATCGCGGGCGACCGCGAAAGCAAATACGACGACGTGATCCAGCTGATCTCGGAAGCCAAGAAGATGGGCATCACCCGCGTCGGTCTGGCCACGAAGTGATGAAGAACTGATGGCAGCAACGAAGCACACTCCCGACGACGGCGCGGCGCCCCACTACCGGGTGCCGCCCGAACCGAACCGCTGGCCGGCGATTGGCCTGGCGGTGGGCGTGCACGCCCTGCTGCTGGCCTTCCTGGCGATCGGCGTGAGCTGGCAGAGCACGACGCCGGTCGCGGTCGAGGCCGAGATCTGGGATCTCACCACCCAGACCGCAGCCCCGCCGCCGCCGCCGCCGGAACCCGAGCCGGAACCGGAACCCGAAACGCCGCCACCGCCCGCGCCGACGCCGCGCGCCGTCACGCCGCCGCCGCCCCCGGTCGAACAGCCCGCGCCGCCGAAGCAGCCGGACATCGCGCTCGAGCGCGAGAAGAAGCGCCAGGAAGACCTGAAGCGCAAGGAAGAGGCACGCCAGGAGCGCGAACGCGAACTCGCCGAGCAGAAACGCATCGAGCAGAAGCGCGAGGACGACAAGAAGGCCAAGGAGGCCAAGGACCTGGCCGAGAAGAAGGAACGCGAGGCCGAGAAGAAGAAGCAGGACGCCGCCGAGCAGAAGAAACGCGACGAGGCCGAGAAGAAGGAAGCGGACAAGAAGGAAGCCGAAAAGAAAGAGGCCGAACAGAAGAAGAAGGACGAGGCCGAGAAGAAAAAGAAAGCCGACGCCGAGAAGAAGAAGCAGGAAGCCGCCGACCAGAAGAAACGCGACGCCGCGCGCGCCGAGGAAATGCGCCGCATCACCGGCGCCGCCGGCACCGGCAGCCCGTCGAGCACCGGCACCGCCGCGCAATCGACCGCGCCGGGACGCGACAAGGGCTACGTCGCGGCGATCACGGCCAAGGTCAAGGGCAACACATCGTATGCGGGCGACCTGGACGAACCGGGTAATCCGGTGGCCTCCTTCCGCGTCGAACAATTGCCGACCGGCGAGATCATATCGGTCCGCAAGATCAAGGGCAGCGGCGTCGCTTCCTTCGACGATGCGGTGGAAAAGGGCATTTCCAAATCGTCACCACTGCCAAAGAAGAAAGATGGTACGGTAGAGCGCTCCCTCGTGATCGACTTCCATATGAAGGACCTGCAGTGATCGCGTCCCAGACTCAACCATTGCTGAATTGAAAGCTATGAAGAAACAACTACATTCCTTGCTGTTTTCGGCCACCCTGCTGATGGGGTCGGCGGCCCATGCCCAACTGCGCATCGAGATTGCCGGCGTGGGCAGCAACCAGATCCCGGTCGCGGTCGCCGCGTTCGCCGACGAATCGGTCGCGCCCGCACAGGTGTCGGCCATCATCCGAGCCGACCTGGAGCGCAGCGGCGTGTTCAAGGTGATCGACGCGCGCCAGGCCATTTCCGACAGCGCCAACGTCGACCTGGCCGCGTTCAAGTCCAGCGGCGCGGACGCCCTGGTGGTGGGCTCGGTCTCGAAAATGGCCGACGGCCGTTTCCAGGTGCGCTATAAACTGCACGACACCGTCAAGCAGACCCAGATCTCGCAACTGGCCGACGCCGTCAGCGCGCGCAACACGCGCCTGGAAGCGCACCGCATCGCCGACGACGTGTACGAAAAGCTGACCGGCGTGCGCGGCATCTTCTCGACCCGCATCACCTACGTGAAACAGGACGGACCGCGCGACTACAAGCTGGTGGTCGCGGATGCCGACGGCGAAGGCGAACAGATCGCCGCGCATGGCAAGGAACCGATCATCTCGCCCTCGTGGTCGCCGGACGGCACCAAGGTGGCGTACGTGTCCTTCGAACTGCGCAAGCCGGTGATCTATGTGCAGAACCTGGTGACCGGCCAGCGCACCATCGTGGCCAACGAAAAAGGTAACAACTCGGCGCCGGCCTGGTCGCCGGACGGCAGCAAGCTGGCGCTGGCGCTCTCGCGCACCGGCAATACGCAAGTCTTCATCGTCAACGCCGACGGCAGCGGCATGCGCCGCCTGACCACCAGCAACGGCATCGACACCGAACCGCGCTTCTCGGCCGACGGCCAGAGCGTCTATTTCACCAGTGACCGCAGCGGCGGTCCGCAGATCTACAAGATGAGCGTCGGCGGTGGCCAGGCCAACCGCGTGACGTTCAATGGGAGCTACAACATCAGCCCTCGTGTATCCCCGGACGGCAAGACGCTGGCGTGGATTTCGCAACGCGATGGGGGTTTTTCTCTGTATGCGATGGACCTGGCCAGCGGCCAGGAACAACGCTTGGCCGAAGGGGCCACCGAACCGAGTTTTTCGCCGAACGGCAAATACATCATGTATGCAACCAAGGGTGGCGGCCGTACTGCGCTGGCCGTGGTGTCGGTCGACGGGCGCATCAAGCAGCGCTTGAGCACCCAGGCGGGGAACATTCGGGAGCCCAGCTGGGGCCCGTTTATGAAGTAATAATTTTTTGACCAGGAGAAAAACCATGCGCAATCTGAAAAGTGTAGCCCTCATCGCTTCCGTAGCAGCTGTCCTGTCGGCGTGCTCGTCGCCGAAACTGCAAGAAACCCCGGTCGTGGAAAAAGCCCCGGTGGCCGAAGCCGCTCCTCCGGCTGACACCAGCCGTGACATCCGTCCGGTCGAAACCGGCAACGTCGATCCGCTGAACGACCCGAAAGGCGTCCTGGCGAACCGTAGCGTGTACTTCGACTTCGACAGCTTCGCCGTCCGCGCCGATGGCAAGCCGGTCGTCGAGAACCACTCGGCCTACCTGACCAAGAACAACGGCCGTAAGGTTCTGATCCAAGGCAACACCGACGAACGTGGCGGCACTGAATACAACCTGGCCCTGGGCCAGAAGCGTGCCGAAGCCGTGCGCCGCGCCATGAACACCCTGGGCGTCTCGGACGGCCAGCTGGAAGCCGTTTCGCTGGGCAAGGAAAAGCCGAAAGCCACCGGCCACGACGAAGCCGCCTGGGCTGAAAACCGCCGCGCCGACATCGTCTATCAATAATTGGACGCTGTCGCTGCCACCGTTCAGGATGGCTGATTGACAGCGGGGCGGGATGCAGTGCAGACTGCTTCCCGCCCCGTTTCCATTTGGATTCCCCAGTTTTATATTGGTATTAGAAAGAGTCAATGATGATCAAACTGCCACCGATCCGCCTTGCGGCCGTCGCCTTCGCCCTTGCCGCCTGGTTCCCCCTGCACGCGAACGCCGGCCTGCTCGACGATGACGAGGCCCGCCGCGCGATCCTCGACCTGCGCAGCAAGGTCGACACCCTGGCACGCGACGTCAATGCCCGCCTCGATGCCAAGTCCGACAAGAGCTCGACCCTCGATATCCTGAGCCAGCACGAGCAGACCATGCAGGAAATCGCCCGCCTGCGCGGCCAGGTCGAAGTCCTGGCGAACCAGATCGCCGTCGCGCAAAAGAGCCAGAAAGACCTGTACGCCGACCTCGACGCGCGCCTGCGCAAGGTCGAGCCGCGCCAGGAAAACATCGACGGCCAGACCGCGGAAGTGCTGCCGAGCGAAAAACAGGCCTACGACCAGGCCATGGAAACCTTCAAGTCGGGCGACTACAAGGCGGCCGCCTCCGCGCTGCAAGGCTTCGTGCGCCAGTATCCGCAATCGGCGTATGCCGCCAACGCCCAATACTGGCTCGGCAACGCCTATTATGCCCAGCGCGACTACAAGAACGCGATCAGCGCCCAGGAAGCCGTCGTCAGCAATTACGGCAGCAGCGCCAAGGCGCCGGATGCGATGCTCAACATCGCCAGCAACTACGTCGAACTGAAGGACACCAAGAACGCCAAGAAGACGCTGCAGGCGCTGGTGAAGAAATTCCCGGACACGACGGCGGCGCAGACGGCCAAGGATCGGCTGGCGTCGCTGAAATAAGCCTGGGAAAGCCGGGGCACTGATGAGCATTTGACAGCGCCCGGGAACAGACCTATAATCTTGCTTCTTCGGGTCGTTAGCTCAGTTGGTAGAGCAGCGGACTTTTAATCCGTTGGTCGCGTGTTCGAGCCACGCACGGCCTACCAGAATTAGTAGTAAGCAGAAAGGCGTTACGAGCGATCGTGACGCCTTTTTTGTTTTTGCCGGTTTCATTTCTTTGCCAGGAATCAGGCAAGAAAATCCGAATACTATCCTCCATGGATCCACCGGAATCGCATGTACCCTGCCCGGCCCAAGAGGCCGAGCGGGGTAGCCCATGGCTCCCTGTCGCCGAATACATGCGCGGGATTTTTCCTGTCCGCGCATAGTCGTCGACCGGCAGTCGCTGCGCTGGCCTCATCATGGAAAGCGGCGATTTCATATCCGTCTTGCCAACGAGGACAGGATATCCGGCGCGTCTCTCGGCAGCCAGACGCTTCAAGTAATCGTGCATGTCCTTTTCCTTGTCATATTTGCTCGATTTGAACGACGCACGGGAATCGTGCACATGGTCAGGTTTTCCATCCACGCAGGGCGGAACATCGACAATGTGCTTATCCTTTCTTACTCCACCGCCGATACTGCCGCCTCCCCCGCCCTGCGCAAGCAGAACGACAGGCTCGAGGTGCTCGGGTTGTCGACATACAGGCAGCGCTTGCCGGTCCGCTTGCAGAAATCCTTTACGCGCCAGTAGGCCTGGTGGCTGATGCAGCCGGTCTGGCAGATCACCAGGTCGGCGGCGGCCAGGCTGGTGTCGAGCAGCTCGCTGGCCTGCTCGATGCCGCCGTCGTGGTGCATGAAGCGCGCCCCCTCCCGCTCCAGCAGCTCGCGGTAGTTCGGAACATTGCTGCTGCGTCCGCCAACACACAGCACCGTCTTGTCGGCCAGGGCGATCGGTACGACCCTGGGCGGCGGCGCCACCGGCAAGGGCGCCGGCACCGTTGCGGATGCTTCCTGGCGTTCGCGCGCAAGGCGCTGGCGCAGCTGGCTCATCTTTTCAGCCAGCGCCTGTTCGCGCGCTTCCAGCTCCTCGACCCGGCGCAGCAGGCGTTCGCGGTCGCGCATGTCCGGCAGCGCCGCTTCCAGGGCGTCCAGCTGGCGGCGCAGGGTGTCGATGGCGGTGTCGCGCTGGGCCAGCTCGGTGCGCAATTGCGCGACCTGTTCGACCAGGCGCGCGGCTTCCTTCGCCCGGGCCTCGGCGGCGCGCGCGGCCTTGTCGCGGGTCTGCTCGAGTTCGGCCGCCAGCAGCGCGTTCTGCTTCTGCAGTTCGGCGAAGCGGCCGAGGTCCACGCGCACGCTGGCGCCGGCCTGGTGCTGGATCATGTGCATGTCGCGCACGATGGCCTCGGTCAGCCAGGCGTCGCAGCGCGGGTGGCTCAGCGCGGCCCAGAAGGCGCCCGCCGTGTCGCCGCTGTCGACCGCCTTGCGCCACAGCGCCATCAGGGCCTCGCCGTCGCGCGCATCCTTGAACTGGCGGATCGGGCCGGCGAAGCGCTCGTCCAGCGTGCGCTGCAGCAGTTCGGCCATGCGGCTGCGGTTGGTGCATTCGTGGACGGCCCAGACGTGCAGGTCGTAGTCGTCGCTCTGCGCGGACAGGGTGGCGACCTTGCCGACCAGCTTGCGCAGCAGGCCCAGGGGCAGGCAGACGCCGATGATCGGGCAATGGCAATTGTTCGCCAACTCCCACAGCTTGTGGCGGCGCGAGCCGGCGGCGTCGTTGTGAAGCGCCGGCTTGGCGCGGTCGTGGTCGCACATGAGCGCTCCCTCAGTGCAGGGAGCGGCCGAGGCCGCGTTGCGGCGCGGGCTGCGCGGCGGCGCCGTCGAGCTCGCGCCGGGCGCTGTGCACCAGGCCGGCCAGGCCGAGGAAGGTGTCGCGCGTCAGGCGCAGCGACATCTGCGGCATGGCGATGTGGATCGTGCCGCATTCGGGACAGGTAGTGACCTGGCCGGCGGCGCCGGAGGCCAGGACGATGCAGCTGCATGCGGAGTCGGAAATAGTCATGGCTGAGCTCGCTTGAACAAGGTTGATGTTCACTGTAATCGAGCCCGGGCCATTTGTAAATGAGAATCATTATCAATGATATCGAATCCGTCTTTCAACCATGGTGCATGACAGGGGCATACCCACGAAATGGAGGCGGGCTCAAGCATTCCTGCATGATTGCTTATAAAATGCGAACAATCTATTCCCCAGACGCATATACAACAACAAGGTCCAGACCATCCAAGAGCCCATGAACCTACCACTGATACTCAACCTGGCCATCGCCCTCGGCGTCTGCGCCCTGCTCTACGTCTTGCAGCAACGCCATGTGTCCTTCACCAAACGGGTATTTGCCGCCCTCGGCCTCGGCATCTTGCTGGGCGCCGCCTTCCAGGGCGTGTATGGCACCGGCGCTCCGATCATCAAGGAGACCAACGCCTACCTCGACATCGTCGGC